>Ga0315274_10006470_pt1 | contig 17047 bp, 5 predicted proteins | sample YL17G02_20_MG_FD_203700 | JGI IMG/M metagenome (GOLD analysis project Ga0315274, IMG submission 203700) | Sediment microbial communities from Yellowstone Lake, YNP, Wyoming, USA - YL17G02_20 | ecosystem: Environmental > Aquatic > Freshwater > Lake > Sediment | place: USA: Wyoming | collected...
GAACTCGAAGTAGCCCTCGGTAAGACGGTAGGTGTTCTCCGACACCTGTATCGTGCCCGGCTCAGCTGTGCTCTCCATCCTCGAGGCCAGGTTCACGGTATCACCCATGGCGGTGTACTCCATGGTCAGGTCGTCCCCTATCCTGCCTACTACCACCAAACCTGTATTCAGCCCAATGCGCATCTTAAAATCGATACCGTCTTTCTTCAGCTTTTCGGCATAGTTCTTCAGACGCTGCTGAATGGCCAGGGCGGCATAGAGAGCCCGCTGAGGGGCGTCCTCATGGGCTATAGGGGCACCGAAGAGCGCCATCACCCCATCGCCCAGAAACTGGGCTATAGTGCCTTCATAGCGATGTATCTCCTCGGTGAAGAAGACCAGGCACTCGCTGATCAGGGTCTGCACATCCTCGGGGTCCAGCTTCTCCGAGATGGAAGTGAAGCCTTTGACATCAGCGAAGAGGACGGTAACCTGCTTGCGCTCTCCCTCTATGGTAGTTCGGGCAGCCAGGATCTTCTCTGCCAGGTGCTTCGGGGTGTAGGATATGGGCTGAGAGTAGTCTATAGGAGGGGGTGCTTTGGGTTCCTGCAGAACCTTGCCGCATTCGTCGCAAAACTTGCTGCCTGGTTGTATGGCATGACTACAAGATGGGCAAGTAAGTCCCAGTTTACCTCCGCATTCTTTGCAGAAGGAGGCACCTTCCCGGTTCTCAAACTGGCATTTTGGGCATTTCATGATTTGCCTTCCTCTGTAGGAGTATTTGTCAATCAGCACAGATCGTGCTCAAGAACCACTTCGTTTTGGAGCACAGAAAAGGGGTTATATCAACCTTGCAGGGTTTCCAGGGCAGCCCGTGCCATTGCAGTGTAGTAGTCCATTCCCATCTCTTCGTACATTCCCAGCGCCTTCCTCAGGTATTGCAAGCCCTCTTCTCTCCGACCTGTACCGGCGTAGTGTTGCCCGAGGAAGAGATGGCCCATAGCGCACCACGGTCCAAAGCCCTGTTCTTCTAGAAGGCTGGCCCCCCGCAGAATATAGTCCTCTGCTTTGGCGCCCTGCAAGACATCCGCTGTGCCTAGTATTGCTCCCAGGATAATCTGAGACAAACCTTCAGTATGTTTCTCTTTGTTGTGTTGCGCTATCTTCAAGGCCTCCTCCATGCATGTTTGGGCGCCCCTCGGGTCACCTGAAAAGAACTGAACCATACCCAGCATCACATACGTTAAGCCTAAGTAACCAAGCACTCCTATGTGGCGTTGGTATTCAATTGCCCGCTCTAATTGGCTTCGAGCTGCTTCCAAATCCCCCAGCAAGAAGTACGCTTGTCCAAGTCCGAACTCAAGGCTAGCTCGCTCCAACATGAATTGCATTGCCTCTGCATATATCATTCCCTCCTTGAAATGCCCTAGGGCCTGTTGCCCCTCGCCTTTTATGGCGAGCACCTGGCCGTAACATCCCTCCGCCATGGGCAAGCTATACCTGTTATCGATGTCGCGCGCAAAGCCAAGGGCTTTCTGGCAAAGAGCTTCTGCCTCCTTGAAATGCCCCAGCATTCCTTTGGCAACTCCAAAGACTGCCACAATCATGGAATATGTGTTGAATGGCCTGCCAAAGTAATCCGATTCTCTCCCGGTTTTCTCAAGCAAGGCAATTACCTCAGAAGCCACTTCAACTACTCTCGATGCTTCTCCTAAATACAGGTTATTTATGCATAGCTCAAATCCACTCGCGACCATCTGGTCAATGTCCCCTGCCTCTTTCGCCTGCTTGAAGGCACTCTCGGCATACCTGATCCCCTCCAGTGCCTGTCCTCTGTCCGCGTAGCAGCAGCTAATTATCCAGCGGAAGTTGGCCAGGCTCTTCTCATCCCCCAACTCTTTCGACAGCCTCTCCCCTTCTTGCAGGATCTCAAGAGAATCTTCAGGGTAACCCAGGCCCATCATGGGGAAATCCATGAGAAGGCGAACTTTGACACCTGCCTTTCTGTTTTCCTCAGTTGCGGGTAGCTTGTTGAGGACATTAAGCGCCTCCTTGTAGGAACGCAAGGCCTCCCGGAGAGAGTAATTACGGGATGCTTTGTCGCCGGATAGCTTCAAGTACTGGTATGCCTTAACCAGGTTGTCGCTTCTCGAGTAGTGATGGGCCAGTAACTCGTAGAACTCTTCCAGCCTGTTGGGGTAGAGCTCCTCGATAGCCTCTGCTATCCTCTGATGAATCTGTCTTCTCTTCTTGAGCAGCAGGCTCATGTAGGCCACTTCCTGAGTTAAGGCGTGTTTGAAGATATATTCAAGCTCCGGAAACGGCGTCTTCTCATGGATGAACTCAAGCGCCTGCAGTTCACTCAGGTAAGCCTCGAGCTTCTCCTGCATGCTGGAGACGGTTCTAAGTATGGAGAATGCGAACTCTCTCCCAATGACCGAGGCCATTTGCATAGTCTCTTTGAGGGCTTTATCCAAACGGTCCATACGGGCAGCAATGATCCCCTGTACGGTCTCAGGCACCTGGATATCCGAAGTCTTCACGGTGAGCACATAGTGGCCGTCCTTCCTCTCGATATAGCCCCTTTCCAGGAGAGTGCGGGTGAATTCTTCCATGAACAGCGGATTTCCTGCCGACCTGTCCAGGATGAGGTTCATCAACTCCGGTGCGGCCTTTCCTCCCTTGAGGATAACCTCCACCATCTCGGCGCTGGTCTCCACTGAGAGCTCATCCACCCGAATCTGGCTGTAGTACGTCTTGCTTACCCAAATAGGGATGTACTCAGGCCGGTAGAGCAGGAGCAGCAGGACATGGGCGCCGGCGAGCCGGGCGATGAGATGGTCCAGGAACTCCTCAGAAGTCTTGTCGATCCAGTGAAGGTCTTCCACGACCAGGATAAGCGGTTTGTTCTGGCTCTCACGGAAGAGCAGAGTCCTTATCGCCTCGAAAGTCCTTTCCCTTCTGCGCTGAGGGTCCAGCCTTAAATAGCTTTCATCCTCCACCTTGAGGGACAGCAGTTCCTGCAGCGGAGGCAGCATGGCCATAAGCCGCTCGTCCAGTTGGCTTATCCTCTGCTTCAATTTCTTCTGGCTGAGCAACTGCGGCTCACCCTCTTCGATGTCGAAGTAAGCCCTCAGAATATTGATTATGGGCAGGTACGCTATGGCATCACCATAATGGAGACATTGGCCCTCAAGGTAAGTGTACTCCGCCTGGGGAAGCAGGGATCTCATCTGCAGAAGCAGCCTCGACTTGCCCACACCGGGCTCGCCTACTATGCCCACCACCTGGCCCTGCCCGCTCTTCGCCCGCCCATAACAATCCATCAGTTGGTCAAGCTCTTTCCTTCGCCCCACGAAGGGCGTGAGGCCACGCATCTCCGATACCCCCATCCGGGTCTTGATACGCCCCACTTCCAGCAACCGGTAGGCCTTCACCGGATCTTTCCTGCCCTTCACCTCGATATCCCCCAGAGGCTTAAAATCAAAATAGCCCTCGGTCAGACAGTGGGTGTTCTCAGAGACCTGTATGGTGCCTGGCTCTGCCGTGCTCTCCATCCGGGAGGCCAGATTCACCGTATCCCCCATGGCGGTGTACTCCATGGTCAGGTCATCACCGATACGGCCCACCACTACCAGGCCTGTGTTGAGCCCTGTGCGCATGTTGAAATCAATGCCCTGTTTCTTCAGCTTCTCTGAATATTCCTTGAGGCGTTCCCGAATAGCCAGGGCGGCATAAAGAGCCCGCTGGGGTGCATCCTCGTGGGCTATGGGGGCGCCGAAGAGGGCCATTACCCCATCGCCTAGGAACTGCGCTATGGCGCCCTCGTAGCGGTGTACCTCCTCGGTGAAGAAAACTAGGCACTCGCTGATCAGAGCTTGCACATCCTCAGGGTCCAGCTTCTCCGAAATGGAGGTGAAGCCCTTAACATCGGCAAAGAGGACTGTTACCTGCTTGCGCTCTCCCTCCATACTGATACGGGCAGCAAGAATCTTGTCAACTAGGTGCTTCGGGGTGTAGGATAGGGGCTGGGAGTAGTTGAGAGGGATAGCCGCTTTGGGTTCTGCGAGATCTTGACCACATTCATCACAAAACCTTGCCGATAGGGGTAGTATTTTGGCGCAACGCGGGCAAGATAATTCCAACTTCGCTCCACAGCCCAAACAGAACTTTGCTTCTTGCTTGTTTTCAGTTTGACATTTTGGGCATTTCATGGTGTACCTTCATCGATTAGGATGCGAGCCAGGGGAGGACGGTGCGCAGCTTAGGCAGTGTCTCCCGTGCAGCATCCTCGCCGGCCTTCACAAATTGCTCCCGCCTACGAACAAAGTCGTATGAGCCGTGCGGCCCAAACCTGGGTCTGACCAACACTTTCGGCTTTTCAGTGCTCCTCTCGCTTATATCAGCCTGCATTATATCTACTATGCGGAGAAGAATGCCAATGACGTTCCTACTGGTTGCAGGTTCTTGCTGCTTCCTTCCCCGTACAGTATCGCCTGGCCACGCCGATAGCGGGGCTTGATTGCTAAGGTCTATTCCGATGACAATATTTGCCCCAAGATCAATCGCTACTTGCGCAGGAAGTGGATTCAGGATTCCACCATCGACGAGATAGTGATTCCCCAGTCTGAGGGGTGAGAAAATGCCTGGTATGGACACGCTCGCCCGTACTGCCAAGTACAGTAGTCCCTCCTTCAGCGTTATCGGAGAACCACTGTACAGGTCCACAGCCACTGCTGCAAAAGGCAGCCTTAAATCCTTGAAGTCCGTTTCCCCAAAAACGCCTCTAAGACCTCTTTCTACTCCCTTGCCGCCCAGCAAAGATGACAGCGATAATTTCAGCAAACTGGCCGTGAGAAATGACCTGAGAGCAGACGGATTTAGAATGCGGGGAACAGTATCACATAGCTGAGCTGAATTATATCCCATGGCATAGAGAGCACCTATAAACGCCCCGAAGCTGGATCCGGCTACGAAATCTATTGGTACACCTTCCTCCTCCAAAACCTGGAGCACGCCGATGTGTGCCAGCCCTTTCGCACCGCCTCCACCTAAAGCCAAGCCTATGCGCATTTTTGCAATACCACGACTCAGCCTATCAATGCCCTGACTCAGGGCTGTATGGGCATTCACCAATACCAGCGATGAGCTGCCTGGACCATGCTTAATTTGTTCATCTTGGGCAAGTATCCCCTCTATTCTCCAGCCGCACCGAGCGCCAAGGTCATTAGCGGCACGCATAGTCTTATCGAGGGGAGCCTCAGTGACCACCACGCCAACCCTCTCCGTCGCATTTGGCAGTGACCGAAGCGAGTCAAGCATTCGGTCTACTGTGGACAAATCCTCATATCGCAGTAGAGCTAATACCAAGGAAGCGCGCTCAAGTATTCTCCATAACCCGGGTGCCGTGTTGAGAGGCAGATGAACTAGAATGTAGTCGTAAATCGACTCCAGTAGAGATAGTATAGCCAGTACGTCTGCGTTGCTTAGATCACACGCTTGGAGGCGGGAAGTCCCTCTGATTGCTCGCAAGCCTGAGAAACCATTGTCACGTTCTACAGGAGCTTCGTGTTTGCGGATTAGCATCCTGTCCTCCAGGATTTCCGCTAAACTCCCGCATTCAGGTACACAGGGAAGGACATAATCGCAATTTTCATCTAGCTCGATAAATAGCACCCTCCGCCGTGTCTGACGCGCCAGACTGACAGCGATATTCAGGCATAGCAAATTTCTAACTCCATCTGATTGAAGGTCATATAGAACCACAGTCTCCGCTAGTTTGCCAGCCTTGTACCTGGCATCCATGCGAGATAGCCGCTCGCTCAGAATGTGGCTGATATTTTGCATCAGTGCAGGTGAGGCACCAAGTAGGGTCATTAAGTCGTGCTGGGATATCACCCAGGTATCCGTCTCCTCTCGTGCCGTGACAGTTGCCGATGGCGGTTGTCCTGTCAGTAGAGACATCTCTCCAAAGCACTCGCCTTTGCCCAACTGCGCCGCCTCGACTGATCTGCCCTCTGCATCTGTCACAGTGACGGATACCAGGCCAGACTTGACAATATGTAGTTCGCCCTGCCACTCACCCTGCCTGATGATGACGTCTTCAGGGTTAAAGTGTTTTATCTTAAGCATGTTGACGGCCAGTCGAGCCGCTTCAGGATCTATCGATTTGAAGAGCGGCACCCTGACTAGCATCTCATACAATTGATCCATAGATTCCTTTGCCTCCAAAACATATTTGGCGATTCCGTTTTGGAGTACCAAGAAGTGGCTATATCACACTTGCAGCTTTTCCAGAGCGCTCTGCGTCCTGGCTAGCCAGTAATCCATTCCCATCTCGGTATATTCAGTCTCGGCCTTCTTTAGATTTTCTAACGCTTTTTCTGTCTGGTCAGTATCGGTATAAATCTCTCCCAGGTAGAGATAGCCCAAGGCGCTACTTGCTCTGAGTCTCAGGTCATCAAGTGTCTTGATCCCCTGCCTGATGCATTTTTCCCCAGGAGCGGTTTGTAATGGATCTGCTTTTGCGAGCGCTCTTCCCAAGATGAGACTTAACATTCCCTCACACCATTTCTCTCCATGAGTTTGTGCGACCTTCAAGCCTTCGTCCGCATAGCTTCTAGCACTCGCCCAATCACCAGATTCAAGATGAATCTGACCCATTAGTAGGTAGTACCAGGACGACAGGATTGACGTTCCCACGGCACGATCGCTCTCCAGCCCCTTCTCGACGTGCTCTCGCGCGGTTTCCAACTCTCCCAACAAGAGATATCCCCAGGCCAAGTGATTCCGGACGCTAGCTAGTAGGCTGAGGAGTTGGGTTTCCTCGCAAAGTCTGAGAGCATTCTCAGCATGCGTTACGGCTTTCCTCCCATTCCCCTTTGCCGCATACGCCGTGGCATAGTACATCTCTGCGAAGCCTATGCAGGGCAAGTCTTTGATCTCCAGCGCGAAACGAAGGCCCTTCTCACACAGAGCTTCTGCTTGTCTGAAATCTCCCAGGGCTGCCATAGAAGCTCCGTGCATTGCCTGTAGCCACGCGTAGACATTGGCTCCCCAGCCAAAAGAATCATATTGCCTTCCGCTACTATCAACGAGAGAGGTGACCTGGGAAGCCACCTCAGCCACTTTCTGCCATTTTCCCGCAGTCATGTAGGAATGGCATAGCTGCATTCCAATTGCGGCTACCAGTTCGATATCCTGTGTCGCTTCTGCCTCTTTGAAGCAATCCTCGGCGTAACTTAAGCCCCGCAGGGATTCTCCTTTCATCCAGTAATAGAAGCTTAGTAGACTGAGGAATTGTGCCAGACTCCTTTCATCGCCGAGTTCTCTCGAGAGCCTCTCCCCCTCCTGGAGGACCTCCACGGAACCCTCGGGGTAGCCCACGTACCTAATAGGGATCGTCATCAGCAGCCGAACCTCGATTCCCTTTTTCTTGTTCTCCTCAGTAGCGGGCCGTTTGTTGAGCAGTCCAATGGCCTCTTTGTAGAAACTAATGCCTTCCCAGTGGGCGTAGTTTCGTGCCGCTTTGGCCCCGGCTAAAACCAGGTATTGATAAGCCTTATCGGTGTTATCGCTCCTGGAGTAGTGATGCGCTAGTATTTCATAGAACTCCTCCAGCCTGTCAGGGTAGAGATTCTCTATGGCCTGCCCTATCTTCTCATGGATCTCCTTCCGTCTCTTGAGCAGCAGGCTGTTGTAGGCCACCTCCTGTGTCAGGGCGTGCTTGAACATGTATTCCAGCTCGGGGAACATGCTTTTCTCATAGATGAACTCCAGCTCCTGGAGGTTGAGCAGGCAGGACTTAAGCTCCTGTTTCATCGTCGTTATGGTCTGAAGTATGCGGTAGGCGAAGTCTCTGCCGATTACCGATGCCACCTGCATGGTGTGTTTAAGGTCCTCCTGCAGCCGGTCGATGCGGGCGGCAATGATGCCCTGGATGGTCTCGGGCACCTGTATATCGGAAGACTTAACAGTGAGCGCATAGCAGCCATTCTTCCTCTGGATATAGCCCCTTTCCAGCAGGGTATGGGTGAACTCTTCTATGAACAGAGGGTTGCCGGAAGCTCTGTTCAGTATGAGTGCCCTCAGTTCCTCAGCGATCTCGCCACCTTCCAGAATAGCTTGGACCAGGTCGCTGCTGCTGCCGGTAGGGAGCTGGTCAACGCGAATCTGGCTATAATAGCTTTTGCTCACCCAGAGAGGTGTGTACTCAGGCCGGTAAAGCAGGATAAGCAGGACACGGGTGTTGGCTAACCCGTCGATAAAATAGGTGAGCAACTCCTCCGAAGTGTTGTCGATCCAATGCAGGTCCTCTATAGCCAATACCAAGGGACGATTAAGGCTCTCCCTGATGAGCAGTGTCCTGATAGCCTCGAATACCTGCTCCCTCCTCTGCTGGGGCTCCAGCTTCAAATATTCCTCATCCTGCACCTTAAGGGAGAGGATGTCTTGCAGCGGCGGCAGGATGCCCTGGAGCTTACCATCGAGTGAGGCTATCTTCTTAGCCATCTTGCTCTTGACCAGAGATTCCTGCTCCCCCTCTGCAAAATCGAAATATGCTCTGAATATATCCAGGAAAGGCAGATAGGCGATGGAGCCTCCGTAGTGAAGGCAATCTCCTTCGAGGTAGCTGTACTCTCCCTGGGGAAGCGTATTCCTAAACTCTAGGAGCAACCTTGATTTGCCTACACCAGGCTCACCCACTATACCCACCACCTGCCCCTGCCCCACCTTAGCCTTCCCATAACAATCCATCAGTTGGTCAAGCTCTTTCTGTCGCCCCACGAAACGCGTGAGGCCACGCATCTCCGCTACTCCCAGCCTGGTCTTGGCCTGACCAGTACCCAGCAACTGGTAGGCCTTCACCGGCTCCTTCTTCCCCTTTACCTCAATCTCGCCCAGCGGCTTGAACTCGAAGTAGCCCTCGGTAAGACGGTAGGTGTTCTCCGACACCTGTATCGTGCCCGGCTCAGCTGTGCTCTCCATCCTCGAGGCCAGGTTCACGGTATCACCCATGGCTGTATACTCCATGGTCAGGTCATCCCCGATGCGTCCCACCACCACCAGGCCGGTGTTGATCCCGATGCGCATGCTGAACTCAATGCCTTGTTTCTTCAGCTTCTCTGAATATTCCCTGAGGCGCTCCCGAATGGCCAGGGCGGCATAGAGCGCCCGCTGTGGTGCATCCTCGTGGGCTATAGGGGCTCCGAAGAGAGCCATTACCCCGTCTCCCAGGAACTGCGCTATGGCACCCTCATAGCGGTGTATCTCCTCGGTAAAGAAAACCAGGCATTCGCTGATCAGGGTTTGCACATCTTCTGGGTCTAGCTTCTCTGAAATGGAGGTGAAGCCCTTCACATCGGCGAAAAGTACAGTGACCTGCTTGCGCTCCCCCTCTATGGTGGTTCGGGCAGCCAAAATCTTCTCTGCCAGGTGCTTCGGGGTGTAGGATCGAGGCTGAGAATAGTCAACGTGATGTGGTGCTTTGGGCTCTACTACAATCTTGCCACATTCGCCACAAAACCTCTTCCCTAAGGGTATTGCTGCTCCGCAACCGGGACAAGTCAATTCTAGCCTAGCTCCACATTCCTCGCAGAATTTGACCCCTTCACGATTGGCAGCCTGGCATTTTGGACATTTCATGATTTGCTTTCCTCTGTAGGAGTATTTGTCAATCAGCACAGATCGTGCTCAAGAACCACTTCGTTTTGGTACAAAGTCTAGTTACATCGCCTCTGCATTGTAGGCGATCCTGATGGTGGCCCGGGCATACAATACTAACGCTACCTGTAGGACTAGGTATAGCTTCTGTCCTACTCGTGGATTGCTGCCAAGGCTTCCTGTGTCTTTGTCACCCAGCCATCGGCTCCGCATTCTTTGAAGATGTCTATTGCTTTGTTGAGATTTTCTTTTGCTTCCGACCGGTTGCCTTCTCGTTTCAGTAGTTCCGCGTAGACAGCGTGGTCATTTGCCAGGGAAAATATCATCCCATTCCTTTTATCCGATGCAATGGCTTTCTTAATCCAAACTTCCGCCTCAGGTAGATGCTTCTCATCGACGTTCAACAGAATTTCCACTACACATCTTGACATCCAACCTTCATGTGCTCTCACTTTGTTTGACGTCGCATAGCGATATAACGTCGGTAAGTCAATGTCCATCTCATTGTTCATCACCTTTGCCCGTGCAAGGCCCATTCTACCTAAATTCTGCAAGGATGGTGAAACTCTCTCTTGTTCCAACAAATCAAGTAATTTCCTAAGGCAATCTTCAGATTTTCTGTATTCACCCATGTAATAATAGGTATCGCTTCCCCAATGGTACGCTAGCATAGATATTAATACCAAATTTATACTAGAGCTTAGATCTATGGCATTCCGTAGAAACCTTTCTGCTTCTAGGAATTGCCCTTTGCAGAAGCATGAGAATCCATGGTAAGTATATGCATGCGCTTGTGAGTATATATCTCCACTACTTTCAGCAATCTGCATCGCTTCTTCACTTGATTCGTAGCCGAGATGAATTTTTCCTTGATAATTATAACACCAAGCACTCATAATGCTTTTTACTGTCGATATACCCCAAAGGACGTTCGCTGCTACATTGATTTCTAATGATTTCCGCAAAGAATGAATCGCCCGATCGTACTGGCAATTAAAACCCATTATGATTCCTAGCCACACATTGGAGGTTACGGTAGAGAGAGAATCATTCTGCTCCTCAGCAATCTTCGAAGCTTCTTCGAGATATTTAGAAGCCGTAGGGAAATCATCCTCAACTAAAGCACTGTAATTCCCTATTATTGTATATATTTGAGATAGCCTTCTTTTATTGCCAAGCTTCAGAGCAAGATCAACTATTGGCTCAACAGCTTCCTTTGCTTTAGTATAGTGATTAAGTTGAAGGTGAAATAGGCCAAGAGCAGTCTTAGTGTCCACTATTTTCCCCAGTATATCTTCTGTCTGGGGCAGTCTTTCGAGACAACATATCATTTTCTCTCCATATATAATAGCGTCATGAAAAGATGCTGCTTTCTGAACTTTCCTGACAATATGTCTACAATACTCAGTACCTTTCTCGTAATTACCACCTGCCATATAATGCTCAGCCAACACCGCATAATGTTCGTCTAGGTTGTCCTTGCAGATCTCCTCAATGGCACCACCTGTCTCCACATGCAGTTTCTTCTTTTTTGCAGTCAATATCGAATCGTATACAACCTCACGGGTAAGGGCATGCTTGAAGATGTAGGTCGATTTGGGATATATCCCTCTCTCATAGAGGAGCTCTGAGTCCCTCAGCGCTGATAGGTGGGACAGCAATTCCTGCTCCGACATGCGCATCAACCGCTTTATCAACTCATAGCTGAACTCCCTCTCGATCACAGACCCTGTCTGAAGCACCGCCTTGGCCACATCGGGCAGCGAGTCAACCCTGGCCATGATCACGTCCTGGATCGTACTCGGTATGGTTACATCCGCCATATCTTTAGCCAAGCAGAAAACGCTATCCTTTATCTCTATTATCCCCAGGTCTTTGAGTGATTTTATGAACTCCTCGATGAAGAAGGGGATGCCCTCCGTCTTCTCCAGGATAAGCTCCTCAAGCTTCCTGTCTATGTTTTCGGTCCCCAGGATGTTGGTCACCATGGCCAGGCTCTCCCGGTTGGAAAGCCGGTTCAAGGTTACCTGGCTGTGATACGACCTGCCGCCCCAGGTGTGAACGTAGTCGGGACGGTAGGTGAATATCAGGAGCACTTGTGCAGCCGGTATGCTATCCAGCATGTACTTCGCCATTTCCTCTGTGCTTTTATCTATCCACTGCAAATCCTCGACAGCCATGACCAAAGGGCGCATCTCTGAGCCTTTCAACACGATGCGTTTCACTGTCTCCTTTATCCGGTCTCTTCTGGCTTCCGGGCTCATCTGTATGTTATCTATTCCGCTGTCCCTGACCGAAAGCAGCTCCAGCAGATAGGGAAGGGTATAGGTCTCGTCTACTCCTAATGCTTTCAGACCTTTCTTGACCTTATCCCTGATCTTGTGGTCCCTGTCGCCTTCCATTAGGTTGAAATTCGCCTTCAGCATATCTATCACCGGATGATAGGCCTCGCCTCTACTGTATGACAGGCACCTGCCCTCCAGGAAAGTGATATCCTCCTGGGCTATCGCTTTCTTAAACTCATACAACAATCTGGACTTGCCTACTCCAGCCTCACCCACTATGGAAAACGCCTGACCCCTGCCGCTCTTGGCTCTATTAAAGCCATCCAGCAATAACTCAAGCTCCCTTTCACGGCCTACAAAAGGCGTCAATCCATGTACCATTGATGCCCCTAGCTTAGTCCTAACAGGCCCTACTTTTATTAGCTGGTATGCCTTCACCGGCTCCTTCTTGCCTTTCACCTGGATCTCGCCTAAGGGCTTGAACTCAAAATAGCCCTCGGTCAAGCGATAGGTATTCTCCGCAACCTGTATGGTGCCCGGCTCTGCTGTGCTCTCCATCCTGGAGGCCAGGTTCACCGTATCCCCCATGGCGGTGTATTCCATGGTCAGGTCGTCCCCAATACGGCCCACCACCACCAGGCCGGTGTTGAGCCCGATGCGCATGTTGAAATCGATGCCCTGTTTCTTCAGCTTATCTGAATATTCCGTGAGGCGCTCTCGAATGGACAATGCGGCATAGAGGGCCCGCTGGGGGGCGTCCTCATGTGCTATGGGGGCACCAAAGAGAGCCATCACCCCATCTCCCAGGAACTGCGCTATAGTGCCCTCGTAGCGATGTATCTCCTCGGTGAAGAAAGCAAGGCACTCACGTATTAGTGTTTGAACCTCTTCAGGATCGAGCTTCTCCGATATAGAGGTGAAGTCTTTCACATCAGCGAAGAGCACTGTAACTTGCTTGCGCTCCCCCTCTACGGAGGGTCGCACAGCGAGGATTTTATCTGCAAGGTGTTTGGGGGTGTAGGATATGGGCTGAGAGTAGTCTATGGCAGGAGGTGGTTTAGATTCTCTCAGGTCAGTGCCACATTTCTTACAGAACTTTCCCGCAGCGGGAGTTATGGCCCCACATTTCGGGCAACAAGACTCCAGCGGAGCGCCGCATTCTATGCAGAAGTTGGCTTCTACCGGATTATCGGACTGGCATTTTGGGCATTTCATGGTTTGCCGTCCTCTGTAGGAGTATTTGTCAATCAGGACAGATCGTGCTCCAAAACCACTCCCTTTTGTCAATTAGTTTTCGTAGTAGATGCTTTAACCTGATTTGTACCTGAACTGCTAGCATTACAATTCCGCCATAATTTCCCGCGTCCGGCGCAGCCAGTAGTCCATGCCCATCTTGTGGAACTCGCCCTCGGCCTTCTTGAGGGTTTCTAATGCTTTTTCTTTCTGCCCCATATCTGCGTAGAGCTCCCCCAGGTAGAGATATCCCACAGCTGATCGAGCAACGATTTCCCGTTCTTCCAGAATCTTGATACCTTCTAGAATATATTCCTTCGCCCTAGCGCTCTGCGATATATGTTCCTTTCCCAGGACCCTTCCCAGCAATATCCTGGAAGTTCCTTCATTAATCTTTTCACCGTTCTTCTGCGCCAGGTTCAATGCCTGCTCCGTACAACTTCGAGCGTTTTTCAGGTCGCTTGAATCAAGGTAAATTTGCCCAAGTGCAATATATGCATTACTCAACCATATATTTATTCCTGCTTCTGTGTCAATCTCTATGGCGTGCTCTGCCTGTTTTCGAGCATTCTCCAAGTCCCCAAGCAGATAATATTCCAACGCTAGTTGGCCATAAACAACACCTAATAAATAAGTCGCTTGCGTTTGTTCAGAAACCCTGAGCATCTCTTTATGATGCTTGACGGCGTTTTCCCCATCACCCTTATTTACGAAAAGGGAACCGAAGAAATTTTCGCTCCAGGCTAAATCAAATTGGCCGCTCTCGGTCGCAAGGCGGAGACCTTTCTCGCACATATCTTGCCCAGTCTCAAAATCCCCCAGGTATCCCCTGCAGTCCCCATTCATTGAGAGAAGCGCAGCGTAGATATTAAGTGGTCCGCCAAAAGACTCAGCTTGAGTGCCGGTTCTTTCTATTAAAGCGATGGTCCTTTGGCTCAGTTCAACTATTTTCAGGTGATCTCCAGATATACAGTAAACGGCGCAGAGATTATACGCAATCGGAGCTACCAGTGCGACATCCCCTATCTTATCTGCCTGCCCCAGAGCCCTCTCGCCATACCCGATCGCCTTGGTCTGATCCCCTCGTTGCGCATAGCCCAAGCCTATGTAGCTGAAGAACCTGGCCACGCTGCCTTCATCACCCAGTTCTCTGGCCAGTTTGACCCCCTCATCAAGCACCTGGAGCCAATCTCCAGGGTAGCCCAGTGCTCCCATCGCTTGGGCCATTAGAAGACGGATTTCGATCCCCTTTCTTTTGTTCTCCTCGGTCTGAGGTCCTCTGTTGAGTACCTGAATCGCTTCTTTGCAGAAGCGGTAGGCTTCCCAGATCGAATAGCCATAGGCCGCCTTTATCCCCGCCAACACCAGGTATTCATACGCCTTCTCCAGGTTGTCGCTCCTGGAGTAATGATGCGCCAGCACCTCGTAGAACTCCTCCAGCCTGTCACTGTACAGCTCCTCTATCGCTTTCCCCGTCCTCTCATGAATCTCCCTCCTCCTCTTGAGCAGCAGGCTGTTGTAGGCTACCTCCTGGGTCAGATCGTGTTTGAAGATATATTCCAACTCCGGGAACAGGCTCTTCTCGTAGATAAACTCCAACTCCTGGAGGTTGAAGACGTAGGCTCTAAGTTCGTCCTGCATCCCTGTGAGCATCTGCAGTATGCGGTAGGCAAACTCTCTCCCGATGACTGAGGCCACCTGCATGGTCTCCTTGAGGACTTTCTCCAGGCGGTCCATGCGGGCTGCGATGATGCCCTGGACGGTCTCGGGCACCTGAATGTCCGAAGGCTTCACGGTGAGCACATAGTGGCCGTCCTTCCTCGCAATATAGCCTCTCTCCAACAGGCTGCGGGTGAACTCTTCCATGAACAGAGGATTACCTGCTGCCTTATACAGGATGAGCTGCGTCAAGTCCTGCGCGGCCTTCCCTTCCTTGAGGATGGCCTGCACCATCTCGGCGCTGGCATCCAAGGGAAGCTCATCCACTCTGATCTGGCTATAGTAGGTCTTGCTGGTCCAGGGATTGTTGTACTCAGGCCGGTACAGAATAATCAGCATAATGCGAGCCCCGCCCAGGCGCGCGATGATGTAGCCCAGGAACTCCTCTGAGGTCTTGTCAATCCACTGGAGGTCTTCCACAGCCAGCACCAGAGGGCGGTTCTGGCTCTCGCGGATGAGCAGGGACCAGATGGCCTCAAACACCTTCGCCCTCTTCTGCTGCGGCTCAAGCATGAGATATTGTTCATCTTCAACTTTGAGGGACAGCAGTTCCTCAAGCGGCGGCAGCATGCCCGTGAGCCGCTTGTCCAGTTGGCTTATCCTTTGCTTCAATTTCTTCCGGCTTAGCGCCTCCTGCTCACCCTCTTCGATGCCGAAGTAAGACCTGAGGATATCGAGTATGGGCAGGTAGGCTATGGTCTCCCCGTAATGGTGACATTCGCCCTCAAGGTAGCTGTACTCTCCCCGGGGAAGCACAGACCTCAGTTGCAAGAGCAGCCTGGACTTGCCCACCCCGGGTTCGCCCACTATGCCCACCACCTGCCCTTGTCCCTCCTTGACTCGGGCGTAGCAGTCCTTGAGGTGCTCCAGCTCCTTCTGGCGTCCTACAAAAGGTGTCAGGCCGCGCGCCACCGAGACCCCCAGCCTGGTCTTGGCCTGTCCAACAGCCAGCAACTGGTAGGCTTTCACCGGCTCCTTCTTCCCCTTCACCTCGATCTCGCCTAGAGGCTTGAACTCGAAATATCCTTCAGTCAGGCGGTAGGTGTTCTCCGAGACCTGGATGGTGCCCGGCTGCGCCGTGCTCTCCATCCTGGAGGCCAGGTTCACCGTATCACCCATGGCGGTGTACTCCATGGTCAGGTCATCTCCGATACGGCCCACCACTACCAGGCCTGTGTTGAGCCCTATGCGCATGTTGAAATCGATGCCCTGTTTCTTCAGCTTCTCTGAATATTCCCTGAGGCGTTCCCGAATAGCCAGGGCAGAATAGAGAGCCCGCTGCGGTGCATCCTCGTGGGCTATAGGGGCTCCAAACAGCGCCATCACACCGTCGCCCAGGAACTGAGCTATGGCGCCCTCATAGCGGTGTATCTCCTCGGTGAAGAAGACGAGGCAGTCGCTGATCAGGGTCTGCACGTCCTCGGGGTCTAGCTTCTCCGAAATGGAGGTGAAGCCCTTCACGTCGGCGAAAAGGATTGTTACCTGCTTGCGCTCTCCCTCTATGGTAGTACGGGCAGCCAGGATCTTATCTGCGAGGTGCTTTGGGGTATAGGATAGGGGCTGAGAGTAATCCACAGCCAGGGGTGGTTTAGAATCTCTCAGGTCATAGCCACATTCTTTGCAGAACTTTGCTGTAGCGGGAGTTATTGCCCCACATTTTGGGCAATAAAATTCCATCGGAGCACCGCATTCTGTGCAGAACTTGGCCTCATGTGGATTATCGGATTGGCATCTTGAGCATTTCATAACGGCAGCAGAGTAAAAGTTAAACGTAAGAGTAAATCGCGCCAGAGCTTGGCAGTAGTTTTATACCACTGGCAGGCACGCTTGTCAACAGGGTATTGAGGATAGGCTCAGAGGTGCTTCTAGCCTTCGAATTTCTTGAAGACCAGGCAGGCGTTTTGGCCCCCAAAGCCGAAGCTGTTGGAAAGGGCGACTCTGACATCCTTTACCCTGGCTACATTGGGCACATAGTCCAGGTCACAATCGGGGTCGGGGTATTCGTAGTTTATGGTGGGATGAATTACACCTGTGGTGATTGTTTTAATACAGGCCACCGCTTCTACAGCCCCAGACCCGCCCAGAAGATGCCCGATCATGGATTTAGTGGAGCTTATGGGCAGGCGATAGGCATAATCTCCGAAGAGCGATTTAATCGCCAGGGTCTC
>Ga0315274_10006471_pt1 | contig 17047 bp, 22 predicted proteins | sample YL17G02_20_MG_FD_203700 | JGI IMG/M metagenome (GOLD analysis project Ga0315274, IMG submission 203700) | Sediment microbial communities from Yellowstone Lake, YNP, Wyoming, USA - YL17G02_20 | ecosystem: Environmental > Aquatic > Freshwater > Lake > Sediment | place: USA: Wyoming | collected...
GTCAAGGGGCCCAAAGGACAGCTTTCTCGCTCCGTTCCTGAGGATATGAGCATCTTATTAAAGGATGGCATACTCACTGTATCAAGGCCTACGGACAACAGGCTTCATCGCTCTCTGCATGGTTTCACCAGGAGCATACTTGCCAACATGGTTGAGGGGGTGAGCCAGGGTTTTAAGAAGAGCCTGGAACTCTATGGGGTGGGCTACCGCGCTGCTAAGTCCGGAGAGAAACTTGTGCTCCAGGTGGGGTATACCAAACCTGTGGAGTTTACTCCTCCCACGGGGATATCGCTGGTTACCGAGGGTCCTACACAGATCAGCGTCTTGGGTATTGACAAAGAACTGGTCGGTGGAGTTGCGGCAAAGATTCGATCGGTAAAACCACCTGATTCTTATCTGGGGAAGGGGATAAAGTATGCGGGCGAGCGGGTAAGACGCAAGGCTGGAAAAGCGGGCAAGGTGGGTAGAAAGAAATAGAATACTATGACTGGCTATAGAAATTCTACTGAAGCGCGAAAAAGAAGACATGAGCGGGTGAGGAAGCGTCTATCGGGTACCGCTTCTTCTCCTCGACTATGTGTCTTTCGCAGCCTGAGGCACATTTACGCTCAGGTGATAGACGATAGCTCTGGGCACACTATTGCCTGTGCCTCAACCTTGGATGCTGATATAGAGAACGGATCTGGCGAAAAGAACAAAAAGAAGATGTCTGAGCTGGTAGGGACTCTGGTTGCCAAACGCGCCCAGGACAAGGGGATAAAACAGGTCGTATTCGACCGTGGCGGTTACAAATATCAAGGGCGGGTTAAAGCATTGGCTGATGCCGCCCGCGGGGCAGGATTGAGGTTTTGAGCATTATGGAACAAACAGAGAGAATAAATCCCAATGATTTGAACCTGACCGAGAAACTGGTCCATGTTAATCGTGTGGCCAAAGTAGTGAAGAGGGGACGGCGGTTCAGCTTCAGCGCCTTGGTAGTGGTTGGCGATGGGGAAGGACATGTTGGGGCCGGGCTGGGCAAAGCCAGGGAAGTACCGGCAGCGATTCGCAAAGCTGGTGTTGTTGCTAGGAAGAACCTCATTCGTGTGCCGATGTTTGGCGGCACTATTCCTTATAAGATCGTAACCAAGTTTGGGGCAGCCAAGGTTATGCTGAAGCCTGCAGCGCCGGGAACCGGTGTCATAGCCGGCGGCGGCGTACGGATCATGGTGGAGGCTGCCGGGATTAAGGATATTTTGACGAAATCGATGGGCAGCGCGAACCATGTAAACGTGGTAAGGGCTACTATGCTGGCACTAAGTCAATTGAAGGATCCGAAACAGGAATTGGCGAGAAGAAGGTCGAGAACTACAACTGGTGGGGGAGCCGGTGGCTAAACTGCGCATTACCTGGAAGAAGAGTGCTATCGGATATGCTAAGGAGCAGAGAGTAACCCTTAGAACCTTGGGTTTTCATTGCCTAAACCAGACCGTTTTACACAACGACTCTCGGGAAATCCGCGGTATGATAAACAAGGTTAGACACTTAGTTCGGGTAGAAGAGGCACCCGAGGAGTAGAAGATGAGGCAGAACGAGCTCAGCCCCGTTTCGGGGTCTAAACACAGCAGAAAGCGCGTTGGTCGTGGTGACGGCAGCGGACATGGAACCTATTCGTGCCGTGGACTTAAGGGACAAAAATCGCGCTCCGGACCGGGGATCGCTCTGCGATTCGAAGGCGGTCAGACTCCCCTGGTTAAGCGATTGCCGCATAAACGCGGCTTTACTAATATCTTCAAGACAGATTATACTCTCGTGAAATTGCAGCGGCTGGAGGTATTCGATCAAAATACCGAGGTTACGCCGCAAACGCTGTTTGATGCCGGCCTGATACCGTCGCTCAAGAAGCCCATTAAAATTCTGGGTGAAGGTGAACTACAACATCCCCTGGTAGTGAAGGCCAATAAATTCTCCGGGTCTGCTAAGAGCAAGATAGAAGCCGCAGGTGGAAGGGCGGAGGAGATTTAGGGGAAGAACTGTAAAATGCGACAGCCACAAAAGAGTTCAAAACCACGACTGATCCAGGCTATGGTTGATGCCTTCAGCCTCCCTGACCTGAGGTGGAAGCTGCTTTTCACCTTAGCCATGCTGATTGTCTTTCGTTTTGTGGCCCATGTCCCTGTTCCCGGTGTTGATTCCGTTAAACTAGCGGATCTTTTTGATAGGAGTGCTCTCCTGGGCTTTCTCGACCTGTTCAGCGGCGGCGCGATGAGGAGCTTAAGTGTAGCTGCGATGGGTGTTTATCCTTATATCACTGCATCTATCATAATGCAGCTCCTGGTGCCGATTCTCCCTCCACTTCAGGCATTACAAAAGGAAGGAGAAGCGGGGCGCAGGAAACTGAACCAGTGGACTCACTGGCTCATGGTGCCTCTGGCCGTGATGCAAGCTTATGGACAACTGATTCTCTTCCAGAGGGAAGGTATCTTCCAGACAGGCATAAGAATCGGGTTGACGGGTGACGCATTGTTGCCTACCGCAGCTATGGTGCTATCGATGACTGCGGGCACCGTTTTCCTGGTCTGGCTGGGAGAACGCATTACCGAGAATGGTATCGGCAACGGGATATCCATCATAATCTTCGGTGGCATCGTAGCTGGTATGCCAGGCAATCTGGGACAGACCCTGGTGTCATCAGGTGCATGGGGCCTGGCTAAGACTATCATACTCCTGCTGGCGATTGCTGCCTTCATAGTATATGTTACTGAGTCTGTGCGCCGCATCCCGGTTCAATATTCACGCAGCCTGTTTCGGGGCGGAAAGATGTACCGGCAATCAGGGGGTACCCATATTCCGCTCAGGGTGAACTCGGCGGGGATGATACCTCTTATTTTCGCTTACTCAATTCTGGTACTCCCATCAACAGTAGCCTCCTATTTTGCACGCGCTCCAGGGCAACCTGCCAATTTAGCTAATCATATTCAGAATATTTTTGGAGTGGATGGGAATGTTTATTGGATTCTCCTGTTTTTCCTTGTAGTCGGGTTCACTTTTTTCTATACGATGGTGATTTTCCAGCAGCAAAACCTGGCTGAAACACTGCAGAAACAAGGGGGGTTCATACCCGGGATACGTCCAGGGCGTTCCACGTCTGACTATCTGAACAAGGTGATCGTTCGTATCACCTGGGGTGGAGCGTTGTTTCTGGCCTTCGTAGCAGTGGCTCCGATACTGTCGCGATGGTTAGTTGGCAGTACAGGTAACAGTAACACTCTGATGCTCGTCTCGGCTGCCGGTCTTCTGATCGTCGTGGGTGTGGTATTGGATACCATGAGGCAGATCGAGGCGCAGCTTCTGATGCGACACTATGAAGGGTTCATTAAGTGAGTAAACAGAAACAGTTGAATTTAATCCTTTTAGGAGCACCGGGGGCAGGCAAAGGGACTCAAGCGGTTACCATATCTAAGAAGCTGGGGCTGGTTCATGTCGCTTCCGGAGACCTCTTCCGCAAGGAACAAGAGAGCGGAAGCGAGCTGGGCAAAACCGCCAAGTCATACATGGAAAAAGGGAAGCTTGTCCCTGATGAGATAACTGTGAAGATGGTTTTAGGCAGGATCTCCGCTCCTGATTGTGGCAAGGGGGTTGTCTTGGATGGCTTCCCCAGAACATTGGAGCAGGCGAGGGCTTTGGACAAAGTATTAGCAGCCGAGGGGAAAAGTATCGATAAGGTGCTGTATATCAAGGTCTCTGTCAAAGAGCTTTTGAGACGACTAAGCGGGCGCTGGATCTGTCGCAATTGTCAGACCCCGTATAATATTGTTGAGCTGCCGCCGAAGGTGGCGGGCAAGTGCGATCGTTGCGGAGGCGAGCTTTACCAGCGCGCCGACGATACTGAGGAGACCGCGAGAAAGCGACTCGACGTCTATTTTGCCCAGACTGCACCTCTTATAAAGTATTACACCGAGGCGGGCAAGCTGGTGGAGATAGATGGTGAGAAGAATGTTGAGAAAGTAGGCAGTGATTTAATCGCTGCTATTGGGTCGAAGAAGTAGGATATGCAGCAGATCAGGCAAGAGATAGGTGTGATTATAAAGTCCTCCCGAGAGATAGCTATAATGCGAGAGGCGGGACGGATTGTGGCTGCCGTTATTGAAGCGTTGACTAAGGAGGTCAGGCCAGGGGTAACAACAGGGGAGCTTGACGATGTAGCTGTACGCGAGTTGAAGAAACGCGGGGCTATTTCATCGTTCAAGGGATACCGGGGTTTCCCAGCCTCGATCTGCACTTCGGTGAATGAAGAGGTGGTTCACGGCATACCAGGATCCCGGGTGATGAAGGCGGGTGATATAATCTCCCTTGATGTCGGTGCAATGATAAACGGTTTTCATGCAGATGCAGCAGTTACATTGGGTGTGGGGACGATAAGCTCAGATGCTCAGAAGCTTATTGCAACTACAAAGGGAGCCCTGGAGGCCGGTATCGCTGCTGCCAGGAATGGAGCCAGATTGGGAGATGTCTCTGCAGCAATCCAGTCTTATGCGGAATCCAGGGATTTTTCCGTGGTGAGGGAATATGTAGGGCATGGCATAGGTAGGGATCTGCACGAGGACCCCCAGGTTCCCAATTTCGGCATTGCTGGGGAAGGGATCTTACTGAAAAATGGCATGACTATGGCGTTGGAGCCCATGCTTAATGCCGGGGTATGGCGTACCAAGGTAACTGATAATAAATGGACGGTCATTACAGCCGATGGCAAGCTTTCCGCTCATTTTGAGCATACCATCGCTGTTTCTGATAGTATGCCGGAGATACTGACTATGCTCTAGAGCTGTTTGGAAAGGGTGGCTGGCGGCCTATGCCCAAGAAGGAAGTCATTGAAGTAGAAGGAACAGTGTTAGAACCTTTGCCTAATGCTATGTTTCGCGTTGAGTTGCCCAATGGGCATCAAGTTTTAGCTCATGCTTCCGGGAAGATGAGGCTTCATTTCATAAGGATACTCCGTGGTGACAAGGTCTTGGTGGAACTCTCCCCCTATGACCTGACACGTGGAAGGGTTACTTACCGTTTTAAGTAATATGCTTGAGCAATTCCAGGGGTGGGTGCGATGAAGGTAAGAGCTTCGGTTAAAGTTCGGTGTGAAAAGTGCAAGGTTGTAAAGCGCAAAGGCGTGGTTAGGGTCATTTGCACTAACCCTAGACATAAGCAAAGACAAGGTTAGTCTTCTCAGGAGGGGCAATGGCGAGGATTGCAGGCGTTGATATACCGAAGGATAAGCGTATAGAGGTAGCATTGACCTATCTATATGGCATCGGACCTGTGTTGAGCAAAAAAATCCTGGAGCAAACTAATGTTAACCCCGATACAAGGGTTAGAGATCTCACAGATGATGAGATAAACCGCATCCGCGAGGTTATCGATAAGGGATACAGGGTGGAAGGTGACCTCCGGAAGGTGGTTAATTTAAACATCAAGCGGCTTATCGAGATCGGCAGCTACCGTGGCCTCCGGCATCGGCGAGGTTTGCCAGTTCGTGGCCAGCGGACTAAGACCAATGCTCGAACGAAGCGAGGGCCTCGTAAGACAGTGGCCGGCAGAGGCAGACGCCGTGGTATGACTAAGAAGTAAATGGAGGTGACTAAATGGTTAAGAAGAAGTCAGCCAGAGTTAGTAGGAGAGAGAGAAAAGCGATCCCGCGGGGTCGAGCATATATACAGTCAACTTTTAACAATACTATAATCACGCTCACTGACCCCCAGGGCAATGTCATCTCCTGGGGCAGCTCTGGGACCGCTGGATTTAAGGGCTCACGCAAGGGCACAGCCTATGCTGCACAGAGGGCAGCCGAGGCTGCGGCGAAGAAGGGGATGGAACACGGTTTGCGCCAGGTTGATGTATATGTCAAGGGGCCGGGGAGTGGACGGGAAGCGGCAATCCGTTCTCTTCAAGCTGCGGGTCTCAACATTACTAGCATCAGGGATGTAACTCCGATTCCTCATAATGGTTGCCGACCCCCCAAGAGGAGAAGGATCTAGAGGAGGTTTGAGATGGCCCGTTATACGGGGCCGGCTTGCCGGATTTGTCGAAGTCAAGGCGATAAACTGATGCTCAAAGGGGACAAATGTTTCACCCCTAAGTGCCCTGTGGAGAAGCGGCATACTCCCCCGGGCCAGCACAGTACTGCCCGCCGCAAGAAGGTCTCTGAATACAGTTTGCAGCTAAAGGAGAAGCAAAGAGCACGTTACATTTATGGTGTACTTGAGCGCCAGTTTAGGAAGCATTTCGCTGAGGCTGAGCGATTACCTGGGCTGAGCGGAGAAAACCTGTTACAGATACTGGAGATGAGGCTTGATAATGTAGCCTATCGCCTGGGCTTTGCTGACTCACGCCGCCAGGCAAGGCAAATTGTACTACACGGTCATTTAAAGGTTAAGGGGCACGTGACTGATATCCCATCGTATCATGTCAAGGTAGGCGATGTCATTTCCTGGAAGGAAGGCAGCACCAAACTGGCATTATACCAGGTGGTAGTTAAGAATATAGAGAGCAAGATTATACCAAGCTGGCTGAGTTTGGAGCGAGATACTATGTCAGGCCGTGTGATTGCCAAACCATCACGCAGTGATATCGAATCTACCATCGATGAGAGGCTTATCGTAGCATACTATTCAAGATAGGTCTTCGATTTTTTCTGAGGAGGCGGTGCGTTGCTGCAGGTTTTGAATCCTAAAGTAGAATCAGAAAGTAGCTCTGAAACCTATGGAAGGTTTACTGTCGAGCCTTTGGATCCCGGGTTCGGAATCACATTGGGCAATAGTCTGCGCCGTGTGCTGCTTAGTTCGCTCCCGGGAGCGGCAGTCACTGCGGTCAAGATTGAGGGGGTGCAGCACGAATTCACTAGTATCCCTCATGTTAAAGAGGATGTAATAGAATTGCTGCTCAATATAAAGGGACTGCGGCTCAGGGCTCTCTCCGATGTGCCGGGGAGGTTATTTCTTGAGGCTAGTGGTGAAGGTGCAGTTTGCGCTGGCGACATTAAACCATCCGCTGAGTTTGAAATAGTGAATCCCGAACTTCATCTGGCCACATTGGATTCTACGGATACTCAGCTAAGCATTACATTCTATGTGGAGCAGGGCAAAGGGTATGTACCTGCCGGCCGCGGCGATGGCCTGCCCCTGGGGGTGATCCCCGTGGATGCGATTTTCACCCCCGTGCGCCGGGTAAACTATACCGTCGGTAAAACCCACGTTGGTCAGGCGAGTAACTATGACAAGCTAACTCTGGAGGTGTGGACCGATGGCACTATCACGCCCAAAGGAGCACTCGCCCAGAGCGCTGAGATACTGAGCAAACACTTCTCCCTGTTTTCCGAATTGGGCAAGGTTCACGTCGAGGGCGAAAAACCGATTGCGCCCGCTATACCTCCCGAGAAATATGAGATGCCATTGGAACAGCTTCAGCTCTCAGCTCGTACCTTTAACTCTTTGCGCCGAAGTGGCATAACCAAGGTTGGCGAACTTCTGGAAAAGAACGACGATGATTTGCTTGCTTTGAGAAGCTTCGGGCAAAAGTCTCTGGAGGAGGTGCGGGAGCGGCTTGAAACACTTGACTTGAAGCCTAAAGATCAGGAGGAAGATAAAAAGTCGAGTCGGCACGAAAAGGCTGAAGGGGATACAAAGGAAGAAGAATAGTTTTATCTAGACATGGTTTCTATCTGGTGAGGAGACGATGAGACACAAGGTAGCAGGTCGCAAACTTTCAAGAGCAACTGACCACAGGATGGCGCTTTACCGGAATCTGGTTACTGATCTTCTGCGCTATGAGAAGATTGTTACCACCGAAGCCAAGGCTAAAGAAGCGCGGTCCTTGGCTGAGAAAATGATTACCTTGGGCAAGCGAAAGAACTTAAACGCTCGTCGCCAAGCGCTCGCTTTCGTTTATGACAAAGATCTGGTAGACAAGTTATTTACTGAGCTTGGTCCGAGGTATGCCGAGAGGCCAGGAGGCTACACTCGAGTGGTTAAATTGGGGCCGAGGTTGGGAGATGGCGCGCCTATGGCCCACTTAGAACTGGTTTAGATGGAGTCGTCGCCGACTAGGAAACTGGCTCTCATTGTGGAATATGATGGTACAAGGTATCACGGATTCCAGGCGCAGGTCGGCGTGCCAACGATTCAAGGGGCGATCGAGAGTGCTCTGACGAAAGTAACTGGAGAGAGGATCAGGATTGTAGGGGCCGGTCGTACAGATGCTGGAGTCCACGCAAGAGGACAGGTTATCAGCTTTAAATGTGCCTCAAGCCTGTCTCTCCAGACCCTGATCAGGGCTCTAAATTTTTATCTGTCGTCCGATATCGCTGTTAAAGCTGGGAATATAGTGGAGGGCAGCTTTAGTGCAAGGAGAGATGCCATTAGTCGGGAATATCGGTATACTATCTTGAATAGCCCGACCCCCTCTCCGCTGCAGCGAGATTATACCTATTTCGTGCCTGTGCCATTGGATACCAACGCCATGAACGAGGCGTGTCAGGCTCTCCTGGGAAGACAGGATTTTGCCTCGTTCACCGGTCCCATGAGGGGCAAAAGAACAGAGCGTAGTGTATCTAAGGCGGAGGTGTCCGGAGAGGGAGAGTCAGTAGTTTTCGACATGGTGGCTGACGCTTTTCTGCCCAAACAGGTACGGAGCACAGTGGGTTCTCTGGTGAGAGTGGGATTGGGAAAGCTAATGGTAAAGAAATTCAAGGAGATAATTCAAGCGAAAAGGCCCGGGTTAGCAGCGCCGGTAGCGCCCGCTCATGGCCTTTGTTTGATGAAAGTGAACTATCCCGAGCACAAGTTCGGCAAGGGGCAAATATATGAGGACTTATAGTACCAAGGTATCCGATATCGAGCGGCAGTGGTGGGTTATCGATGCCTCCGGGAGGACCCTGGGCAGGTTGGCAACCGAGGCAGCGGTTTTGCTGAAAGGCAAGCACAAGCCGATTTACTCGCCACATCTTGATGTAGGCGATTATGTTGTTATAGTGAACGCAGAGAAGATAGAGGTGACAGGCAAGAAGCTCACCGATAAGATTTACTACCACCATTCCAACTATCCAGGAGGGCTAAAAAGCATCAGCCTGGAGAAGATGCTTGAGACTCATCCTACCCGTGCAATCGAACATGCGGTGAAGGGAATGTTGCCGCATAATCGGCTGGGTGCTGCTATGTTTAAGAAGCTTAAAGTCTACGCCGGGGCTGAGCATCCCCACCAAGCTCAGGTTAAAGTGGCCGAGAAGGAGAACTAGGTTGAGCGAACAAGCCTATTTTCGTGGCACAGGACGACGTAAAACAGCCGTAGCTCAGGTGAAGCTGATGACAGGTAAGGGCGCTATCATCGTCAATGGCAAGCCCCTGGAGGAGGTATTTGGGATGGAGCGGCTGCAGGCTACTATCCTCGAACCGCTCAAGGTCACCGATACCTCGAATAAATTCAGTGCTATAGTCAAGGTGACGGGCGGTGGTATCGTATCGCAGGCAGGAGCCATCAGTCATGGCATAAGCCGTGCCCTGGTCAGGATGGATGAAAGCCTCAAGACACCGCTTCGTAGTTATGGGTTGCTTACCAGGGATTCACGAGTGAAGGAACGAAAGAAGTACGGTCTGAGAAAGGCTCGCAAGGCGCGCCAGTATCGAAAGAGATAACCTCCATACAATCCTGCCAAGAAAAATCTTAGTGACGGCAAGTCTTACCGAAAGACCGCTTCGATGCCAGTGCAGTCGGTGCGACTGAGGTTAACGCCGTTAAGCCTATAGTGAATAGTTAACTTCGGAGCAAAAGGAGTACACTGGTATTGGATATCGGTGAAGTAAGCAGAAACACTAAGTTTTTGATCAATGGCGTTCCTTTTGCTGTAGAGGATGTCAAGTTCGTTAAGCCTGGCAAAGGCCGCGCAATGTATTACCTCAAGCTGCGCAACCTCTTCGACGGCACTACCCGAGACCAGACCTTTCATTCCAGCGACAAGGTTGAAGAGGTCCTTGTCAGTAGCAACGACATGCAGTATCTCTATAAAGAGGGTGACCATTACGTATTCATGGATAATGATAACTTTGAGCAGCACTCCGTGTCCAAAGAGCTGCTAGGGGTAAGGAGCCAATTCCTCAAGGAAGGCTTGGTGGTCACTGTCTCGGTGATGGATGGCAAGGTTCTTGAGATAACTCTACCCAAGTTCGTTGAGCTAGCGGTGGTGAAGGGTGCTGCCAGCACCAAGAGCGATACAATCACCGCTCAGTCGAAGATGGTTGAGCTTGAAACAGGGGGTGTCCTAGCAGTCCCAGCCTTTGTCAAGGAGGGGGACATCGTTAAGGTGGACACCCGCACCAATAACTATGTAGAACGGGTAACTACGAAAAAGTGAAGTGTGTGGATTATGGCCGGGGACGAATACTTGCGCCTCTCCCATATCAAGGCCAATCTCGAGCGTCGGGCTCTTATCTTTGATATAATTCGAACCTTCTTTCGCAGCGAAGGCTTCCTCGAAGTAGAAACCCCCCTCCAGGTTCCGACAGTTGCTCCGGAAAAGTATATTACCCCCTTTAATGTCAACGGTTGGTTTCTCTCAACTTCTCCGGAGATGCACATGAAGCGCCTCCTCGCTGCCGGCTGCACAAAAATATTCCAGATTTGCCACTGCTTCCGCAAAAGTGAGCGAGGCCAATTGCACAACCCGGAATTTACCATGCTGGAATGGTACCGCGTTGGAGCCGACTACATGCAGATCATCCAAGATACCGAACATCTGGTGCTTACCCTTGCCAGCAGGCTGCGTCTGGGTACGACAGTTCGCTATCAGGGTGCAGAGATCGATCTTGTTTCTCCCTGGCCCAGGATTACTGTACGGGAGGCATTTCTGGATTCGGCTGGCTGGGACCCGTTCGAGTGCCTTGACGAGGAGCGGTTCGATGTTGACCTTGTCGAGAAAGTGATGCCAAACTTTGCTGCGAACCGTCCCACTGTGCTCATGGACTATCCTGTAGCGATGGCTTCTCTGTCCAGAATAAGGCCTGGAAACCCTCCGGTGGCAGAACGTGCCGAGGCCTTTATGGGCGGGCTGGAGCTAGCCAATGCCTACAGTGAGTTGACCGACGCCGCCGAGCAGGAGCGGCGTTTCAAACAGGAGATCGATAGCTTGGCTTTGGAGAGGGGGAACAACACTGCTATGCCGCAGATGTTTCTGGATGCTGTGGCCAGACTCCCTGAGTGCGGCGGCATCGCCCTGGGGATCGACCGTTTGGTCATGCTGTTTTGCGATGCAGCGTCCATCGATGAAGTTATCGCCTTCCCCTGGGATGTGGTTTGAGCACTAATTAAGCGCACATTGCTTAGGTTGTTGGTAGGGGCGCGTCATGACGTGCCCCTACTTTTTCCTGGTCACCACTATTCCTGTTGAAATTTTTGGGGCGCCTGTGCATAATGAGTCATCCACATGAGAGTTACTCAGAGCTTAAGGAGGGGATGAGATGAGAGCAGCGGTGTTGGAAGGCAAGAGTAAATTTGTCATAGAGGAGGTTCCTGACCCTGTTTTGGAAAAGGACGAAGTCCTGATAAAGGTGCAGTACTGCGGAATATGTGGCTCTGACCTCCATGTGTTCAAGGAGGGCGCTGGTGTAGGCTTCGGCCATGAGTTCTCGGGAGATATCGTCAGAATGGGGTCGGATGTTAAGGGGTGGAAGATGGGGGAGCGGGTGGCAGTCGATCCTCTCGCCTCATGTGGCGAGTGCTTCTGGTGCCAGCGTGGTGAATTGGGTCTCTGTGAACATTATTTTATTGCGTTGGTGGAATATAAGGGTGCTTTCGCTACCTATGCTAAGGCTAAGTACTATAACCTTCACAAGCTCACCAGAGGGCTAAGTTATGAGGAAGGGGCTATAATTGAGCCGACGACTTGCGCTTTGCATGCCACCAAAGTAGCTGGAATGCAGAAAGGCGATGTTGTCGCGGTTCTGGGTCTGGGCCCCATTGGACAACTTGTGGCGCGAGTGGCCAAGGCCTCGGGTGCCAAGGCAGTTTACGCTTCAGAGATTAGCCAGCTAAGGCTCGAGATGGCCAGAGGTGCAGTACACGAGGTCATAGACGCAAAGGTGACCAATCCGGTGGAGAGGATTCTCGAGTTAACTGATGGGAGGGGACCTGACATTGTCTTCGAATGTGCTGGAGCTGTTGAGACGACACAGCAGTCAATCGCCTTGGTGAGGAAAGGCGGAACTGTCGTTATTGTAGCGATATGCTTTGAGCAAGTTGAATTGCCGGTCAGTAACATCAACCTGAGAGGACTTACGGTGAAAGGGTCCATGTGCTTTTCGCCGGGCGAATATGCCGCTGCCTTGAAGCTCATCAAGAATAGGAAAATCGATGTGGCGCCTTTGCTGAGACGCAAAATGCCCCTGGCTAAAATCAACGAAGCATTCGAAATGGCCCTTAGAGGCGAGGGCGGTAAGATACTGATAAAGCCATAAGGGCATCCGCCTCAGGCGGATGCCCTTATGGCTTACTTCTTGTGCATTCCCACCAGCGTGCTCCTTGCCTCTACCCCTCTATAGTCTGCAAAACTCAATACGGAGGGGTCAGTCCGCACATCGAGCACTGCAGGTAACCCTGATTTGAAGGCCCTCTTCAGAGCAGGCTTGATTTTTTCGGGTTCGGTCACAAGCTCCCCGTAGGCCCCTAGGCTCTCAGCGTACTTGTCGTATCTCACGTCCTCGCTCAATATGGAGCAAGCCTCTCTGCATTGGTTGAGCTGCTGGTCGTGTCTCACCATGCCCCACTGGCAATCGTTGCTTACGACGACTACGATTTGTTTCTTGTGCCGCACCGCTGTATCGATTTCGCTGGCATTAAGCAGGAAGGAGCCATCGCCCGTTATGACGACGACTTTTTTATCAGGTTTTGCTGTTTTGATACCTATTCCGAAGGGGATGCCTCCCCCCAGATGCCCCAGCGAACCGCCCAAAGCATTGATATAGCTGCGTGGCGTATTGGCGTGGAACAGAGGCGTGACGTGGGCGTGTATATCACCGCCGTCCATCACTATAACAGAATCGTCGCCCAGGAAATCGCAGACCTCTTTACCCAGCCTCCTGGGATCGATGGGCTTGCTCGAACTCATTGCACCTGAGGTTAGTGTATCCTGGATGGATTTGGCGATACTTTTTACATTCTTCACCCACGCTGTTTCCCTGCGTTTCTTGCCGGAGGCTCGAAGCGCTTCGTTTGCTGTCTCTGTCAATTGAGTCAGTACGGATTTGGCATCTCCCCATATCCCCAGGTCAATGGGCCTGTTTCTGCCGATCTCCAGGGGTTCGATGTCTACAGAGATTATTCTCACATCGGGTGCATAGAAATTGCCTGTGCCAAAGTTCAGTATTTCCTCGAATCTGACTCCGATGGCGAGGAGTACATCGGCTCCCGCTATGCTTCCGAAGTCGAGGCCGGTAGGGCCACCACAGAGCGGATGGTCATCCGGTATGCCCCCTTTCCCGCCTATGGCATAACAAACGGGAATCTTCAGGAGTTCGGCGAACTTTACCAGCTCTTTCGAGGCGCCGGACCAGAGTATGCCGCTCCCTATCAGAATCCCTGGCCTCTCGGCTTCTAGAAGCCACCTTGTAGCTTTCTTCACCAGTTGAGGGTCTCCATAGGGGCGGGCGTTGGTTCTATACCTTTCCGATGGAACGATCGGCGCGTCTTTCTTATCTACTTCGAGCAGCAGCAGATCATAGGGAATATCCAATAGCACAGGCCCCTTGCGCCCCGTATTGGCATATCTGAAAGCTGTAGCTATATACTCCGGCAGCCTACCTGTGGAGGTGGGGTAACCTCTCCACTTCGTGATGGGGTGATACGCATCTCTGGAGTCGAATTCCTGGACCGCGCCCTTGCCGGTATAGCAGAATGGTGTGGAGGTGCAGATGGCGACAACGGGCGCGCAGGCATACCAGGCAGCAGCAATACCCGCCGCCATATTGATAGCGCCCGGGCCTGCCGTGACCATAGTCACCCCGGGTTCGCCGGTGGCCATAGCGTAGCCAGTGGCAGCGTTAGCCACGGCCTGCTCGTGCCTCATATCCAGGAGTTCTATGCCCTCATCCAGACATGAATCATAAATCTCGCTCAGTTCGCCGCTGAGGGTAAAGACGGTCTTAACCCTCTCGTTCTTCAAAGCCTTGCCCACAAGTGTGCTTCCCTTTATCTTCGCCATTCCGACCTCCATAAGTTAGTAGTTGGGAAACTCTAACGAGTGAAAGAATATAGGAACCGATTCCATGAGCGATTTAGGATTAGATTCTAACCGATTTTGTCAAAAGTTTCCACTGGCTTGTGAGAAGCAGTTTGTTTTTAAGGCACGGTGCGCCATGCCTTAAAAATTGGCTTTTCATGATTCGGCGAGCCGTTTCTTAAGGAAGTCGATTATCTTTACAGGCGAGGGGTCGGTCTCATTGAGCAGCGCCAGATAGTAGCTGACCCAGTCGCCGAAGAAAACCAGGCTCATCATCTGGCTCAGGGCACTCTCTCCCCTGGCGTCGACGGTTTCGTGGCTGACCTTTGCATTAGTCAGCATCTCAGCGGTGAGCTTGTAACGAAGCAGTGTCCTGGGATGCAGGCGGGCGGAGCGTAGGAAAACCACGAACAGCCTCTGCGCTAAATCGGCGGGGAACTCATATCCTACTGTGGCATTGTGGTTCAACTCGGGTAATATTTCGTAAAAAGCCCAGGCCTTGCTATTCTCATTTATCTGCGTTTTCCAGCGTTGTGCTGCCGTGGCAAGGAAGCCCGCACCGTAGATGACTGCCATATGGTTATACAGTTTGGTTGTCAGTTGTTTAGCGGGGTTAAGCTTCAGCGGACGATTATCATCGATTGTGCTTTGCAAGTCCTGGAGGACCTGCGCCATCTCTACCACATCTTTCGATTTATCGCTCACAATGCCGAGCTTCTGGCAGATGCCGAGCAAGGGGAGGAAGCTATGTCCCACTGCGGCACGGGGCGATGAGACATAGTCTATGGTGAAAACCGGGATACTGTTTTGTTCAGCAATGGCTTTTAACTTGCCCCCGGTGGTCAGGACTAGCTTCTTGGCTGGCGTTGTTAGCGCCTGGTTAAATGCTGAAAGGGTTTCTTCAGTCATCCCCGAGTAGCTCGAGGCAATTACGAGTGTTTTCGCATCGATGAAAGGTGGCAGGTCGTAGTCCCGGTGTACTAAAACGAGCGCCTTTTTCTCCAGGGCGCTCAAGCTCTTAAGCAGGTCGCCCCCGATAGCGGAGCCGCCCATGCCCAGGATGACAACCTTGTCTATATTGGAATAGCCATTTGGCAATTTGAAGTCCAAAGCCTGCTGCCATGCCTTGAGGCACTGCTGGGGCAGCTCGCGGATGCGTTCCCGCATTCCGGCAGGGTCCAGTCTTTTATAAACTTCAGTGTTGTCCAGGTCTATCATCGTCTAAATACCGGCCAATTCCTTTCCTGCCTTGAGCAGCCTTTCCACATGCTTCGGAGAGTCGCTTTCGGCATATATACGCAGGACCGGCTCTGTCCCGGAGAGGCGGATGAGGAGCCAACTCCCATCGTTGAGCCGGAAGCGAAAACCATCTACTGTGTCGATCTTGGTTACCTTTGTGTTATCTATCTCATCAGGCTTGAGCTGGCTCAAGCGCCGGACGACAGCTTCCCGTTTCTCAGAGGAGAAGTGAAAGTCGATCCTGTTGTAGTGATGAGTCCCCACCTTGCTGTAAAGATATTTTATCAGCTCTGAGGGCTTCTTGCCTGTTCTTACCATGAAGTCGAGTATGTACAGACCTGAAAGTATGCCATCGCGCTCCGGAATATGTCCTCGATAGCCGAAGCCGCCGCTCTCCTCGCCCCCGATAAGGGCGTTTTCGGCCATCATCTTGGGGCCGAGATATTTGAAGCCAACGGCTGTTTCATATACAGGCACTGAGAAAAGCTCGCCCAACTTGTAAATCATGTCTGTTGTAGTTATAGATTTGATCAGTGCCCCTCGCTCCCCGCGCACCTCCAGTAGATACATGGTGAGAAGCGCGAATACCTGAAGTTGCGTCACGAACACGCCGTTTTCGTCCAGGACGCCAATTCTGTCGGAATCGCCATCGGTTGCCAGCCCGACATCGGCTTTGATTTTTAGTATCCGCTGGGAAAGCTTGGCCAGATGCGAGGCTATGGGCTCCGGCTGTATTCCCGGGAAGAGGGGGTTGCGTTTAGAATTAAGCTCAATTATCTTGGTGCTGCCGCCTGTCAATAGTTTCCTGAAGTAGCCGGCGCCAGATCCATACATGGAATCTACGGCAATATTCAAGCCAGCCTTGCGTATGTGCTCGAGGTCGACCATTTTGGCTATATGGCTGAGATATATTGGTGCCGGATCGTGATATTCAATCAGCCCCTGTTTCAAGCCATCTGATAAGGGAAGGCGTTTTATCTTGCCGCTGCTCACGATTTGATGGATGCGCTTCTCCAGTTCGGCAGTGACCTCAGGGGAGGCGCTTCCGGCGTACTCCGGTTTGTATTTGAAGCCGTTCCATATTGCAGGGTTATGGCTGGCGGTGATGATAACTGCCCCTGCTGCTTTCTTAGCCACGATGGCGTAGCTGATTACAGGGGTTGGCGCTGCCTTGGGATTAAGGTACGCCTTGATCCCGTTAGCGGCGATCACTTCGGCTACAGCAGCAGCGAAATCCTCCGAGGCAAACCTGGTATCGTAGCCAATCAGTAAGCCATTTTTAGCGATGCCCCTGTCCTGGAGGTAATTGGCTACCCCCTGAGCGCAGGCTCGGACGTTGTCGAAAGTGAAATCCTCGCCGATTACGCCTCGCCAGCCGTCGGTGCCGAACTTGATGGTTGAAGGCATTTCAGTCCTCTCTAAAACGAAAGGGCATTATCTGCGATGGTTTTCCCTGCCCAGACCTTGATACCATGCTCCAGCTTGTTGTCGCTGCCGATGATAACATTATCGCTGATAATGGAGCTATCGGTAACCCAGGTATTGTCTCCGATGACGGTGTTATTGCCTACCACG
>Ga0315274_10006472_pt1 | contig 17046 bp, 13 predicted proteins | sample YL17G02_20_MG_FD_203700 | JGI IMG/M metagenome (GOLD analysis project Ga0315274, IMG submission 203700) | Sediment microbial communities from Yellowstone Lake, YNP, Wyoming, USA - YL17G02_20 | ecosystem: Environmental > Aquatic > Freshwater > Lake > Sediment | place: USA: Wyoming | collected...
CCTCGTCCTGGGCAACGGGCCGGAGATGGATTTCTCCGCGCCCCCCGACGCCCAGGGACACCCAGGGGTCTTCACGCCGGAAGACGCCTTCGTCGCGGCTGCCAACACCTGCGTCATGATGGTGTTTATCTGGGCCACGGAGCGTTTCAAGCTCAAGCTCTTGTCTTACGATTGCCGCGCGGAAGGCACCAAGCTGATTGAGCTGGATCGCACGGAGACTTTCACTCACCTGCGCCTGCGGCCGGTGATCCGCATTTCGCTCGGCGGTGAAGAGCGCAAGGCGGTGGAGTCCCGTGCCCGCCGCGCGCTCCAGTCGGCACAGAAGTACAGCCTGGTGGCCAATTCAGTGAAATCCGAGGTGGTCATCGAACCGCAGATCGAACTCGTCGCCTAGTCTCTGTGGTCGCTTCCCCCGGGTGCGGGGGGCAAACTGCAGGTGATGGCACAATCGCATCGAGCATCACTTTCCTCTGCAAGAGGCGTCCAATGCCAACCAACTATCCAGAAACCCGTCGCCAGCTCGAGGCGTGTCTGGCGCAATTAGGAACCGAGATCCCTGGCCCCATGAGCGGCTTTGCGCGCATGCACAAGAAGGCCGTGGAGGATGGAGCGCTGAGCGGCACGGTCAAGGAAATGATGGCTCTTGCGATCAGCATCGCTGTCGGCTGCGACGGCTGTATTGCCTACCATGTGCACGACGCCCTGGCCGCCGGCGCCACGCGCGGTGAGCTTCTCGAAACGATCGGTGTAGGGTTGCTCATGGGCGGCGGCCCGGGTTCGATCTATCCCGCCCACGCGCTGGAGGCGATCGAACAATCCTCGGCCGAGGTCACCTGAGGTGATCCATTCTAACCAATCGGCAACGGGGAAGATCACGCTGCACGCTCCTTGAATGCAACTGCGCCCTTATGCCGGTCGAGGGATGCAATTCGCGCCGCAATCCATCCCGTAGTCCGGCCCCATGCCGTTGCAGCTGTCCCATCCGCAATCCAGCCGCCTGGCGGGATCACAAGTTGCCGGCCCGGGATGCCGTTAGGAACGAGGTTCAGCGACAGCGAGCAAAATGACCATGAGCCCTATGTCCTGCTTGACCGCCTTTGCCACACGGACGATGACGCCTTTCGCCCGGGTGGCAGATCCCCGCTCTGGCCTCGGAAGGGAGTGAGGCCCCGGTGCATGCGTCGACCAGCGCAACACGCGGACCTCGGAATCGCGGTCGCGGACCGCGAAGAGCGCGCCGTGCTTCTGTTGTTCGCCCACTGCTCTTTGTAGGCATCCTGCTCTTGGTGGTGGCTGCAGTCCTAGCGCTAAAGCAAGATCCCCAAAGTGCCCCCACGGGTGAAGTCGCCCGAGAGGCGGACCTGGACGCCGCGCTGAGCTCCGGCCGGCCGGCCCTGGTCTTTCTCCATTCCTTGGACTGCATCCCGGCAAGCTTCACGCCCGATGCATGTCAATCGCTGGACGGATGGGCGGACAGGTGGGGTTCTTGGCACAGGGTAATTGGATGGAGATCGGCAAGGGGACGAGACAACGGCGCCCCCGCGGTCAGCTCCCGGACAGGAACGCTTCCCATTCCTTTTCATTGTAAAGCGCTTGGTGAGGGGGTTGGATCCGCTGCCCTGGCCCGATTGCCACAAGCGCATCTTGAGCGCGTCGCTGTCGAGCAGGGTGCCGATCCTGCCTGCCTTCCCGGCGAGAAGCGCGGTCTGCAATCTCCCGAAGTGCTCGTTGACGGCCGAATCGTTGAGCCACATGCCTCGAAAATCGACGGCCGCCACCCAGCCCGGTTTCAACCGGGCTGCCTCGCGCGTGACACTCGCGACGAGCTGCTCGAAATCATCCGGCGTAAGCGCCTGGTCGGAAACATTATCCATCCGCTGGCGGTCGGGGTCGGCGGTGGCTGAAAACATTGTCGTCGCTCTCCGGGTGTGTGTCACGCGGCTCTTCTTTGATGCGAGGATAGCACGTGCCGCGCGCCGGGTCACTGCTCCCCGGGTCGCAAGGGTCGGGCCGCGTCTCGCGCACGAACCGACGGGGCGCTCTTGTATAATCGGTCGAGGGTCCTGCCGCGTGCCCGGGAGGCCGACATGCCGGTTGCCTGCGCGATCGTTTCAGCGCCTGCCCATGACTATCCGGACCATCCCGAATGCCCGCAGCGCTTCGCGCATCTTGGCGCGCTGCGGAGGCTGCCCATCGCCGACGACCTGACCTGGATCGAACCGCGACCCGCCACAGAAGATGAGCTGGCGCGGGTCCACGCGCCGGCCATGGTGGCCGAAGTTCGCGAGGCCGCGCGGCAGGGGCCAAGCGTCATCGATTTCGCACCCACCTACGTCGCTCCCGGCTCCTTTGAGGCGGCGCGTGAAGCGGCCGGGGCGACGATCGAATGCGCCCGCGCGGTTCTCTCGGGTGCGGCAACCACCGCCTTTGCCATCGTCCGCCCGCCCGGGCATCATGCGGAGCCCCACCGAGCCATGGGCTTCTGCTTGTTCAACAACCTGGCCATTGCCGTCCAGGACGCCCTCGCGCATGGGATCCAGCGCGTGATGATCGTTGATTTCGACGCGCATCACGGCAATGGCACTCAGGCCGCCTTCCAGGACGAACCGCGCGTGGCCTATCTGTCAACCCACCAGCGCGGCATCTATCCCGGCAGCGGATACGAGCATGAGGCGCCCGGGGCACGCGGCCGGGTGGTCAACCTGCCTGTGCCGGCCTACGCCGGCGATGCCTGCTATGCCAGAATTATGGAAGTCATGATCCGCCCGCTAGCGCGGTCTTTTCGGCCCGAGATTATTTTTGTTTCGGCCGGGTACGATGCGCATTGGCGCGACCCGATCACCACGCTGGGGCTCTCGACCCGCGGTTTCTACGAGATGGCGGTGGCGTTGCTCGACCTGGCGCGGGAGGCCGCCCAAGGCCGGATGGTGCTCGCCCTCGAGGGCGGGTACGACCCCCAGGCCCTTTTCGCGAATGTCCATGCCACGCTGGCAGCACTGGCTGGCCGGCCGCCCCCGGCCGATGCTCAGGGTCCCTGCCCCCAAGCGGAACCCGATATCGCCGCTTGGCTGGACCGGCTGGGCGCGTGGCATGGGTTCTAGCGGACCGGCCGGCAGGGTGGTGTGGGTTGCAGTTTCGCGTGAGTTGGTGCATACTAGCTGCGGACGATTAAATGGCTGAAATTGCCCTTCGAACCTACAATCAGGAAGTCCAGGACCTGATTGATCACGGTCACCTCGACGAGGCGATCGCCCACTGCCAGCAAATCCTCGCGCGGTATCCTAAGCACGTCGAGACCTACCGGTTGCTGGGCAAATCCTACCTCGAGCAAAATCGGCACGCGGACGCGGCCGACATCTTCCAGCGCGTGTTGTCCGCCATCCCAGACGATTTCCTTTCGCATGTGGCCATGGCCATCATGCGCGAAGATTCGGGCAACCTCGACGCGGCCATCTGGCACATGGAGCGCGCGCACGAAGTCAACCCGTCCAACCCCACGGTGCAGCAGGAAGTCCGCCGGTTGCGCGGCCGGCGTGACGGGGTCGAGCCGGTGCGGCTCCGTTTGACGCGCGCGGCCCTGGCGCGTATGTACATCAAGGGCGGCTTCTTTGCTCAGGCGGTGGCCGAGATCCGCGCGGCGCTCGAAGAAGACGCCGACCGTCCGGACCTGCAGGTGATGCTCGCCTCGGCGCTGGCGCAGGCCGGACAGGCAGCGGAAGCCGGAGAAATCTGCAATACAGTCCTGGGCAAGCTTCCTTATTGTGTTGAGGCCAACCAGATCCAGGCGCAGATCCTGTGGCGGGTGGGCCGCAAACCGGAGGCGCAGGAAGTCTTTCGCCGCCTCTCTTTGCTTGATCCGTATCGCGGCGTGCGCCCACCGACTGATGACGGACGCATGCCGGAGGTTCCAGCCGGCGCGGTGACGCTGGCCCGCCTCACCTGGGAGCCGGGCATGCCCAGCGGTTCTCAGCCCCCGCCAGGCTGGAAGCAAGGCCTGGGTCTGGGCCCTTTGGATGGCAGCGGCGAAGAAAGCCAGATCCCCGATTGGCTGGAGAGCGCCGCGCCGGGCGGCCACCAGTCACCTTTCTCCGAGGATGCTGAGCCGGGGTTGGTGCCGGCCCCCGACTGGCTGCCTGAAGGGGGACCGGGGCTGGGTATCAGCGCCGATGGCGTTGAAGCACTTCTGGGCCCGGATGAACCGGAGACCTCTCTTGCCGCCGCGGCGGAGGACATCCCCGATTGGCTGCGTCAGGCGCCAGCCGAGAAGAAGAGCGAGTCTGCCCCGGGTTCGTACCCTGATTGGCTCAAGCCGGAGGGAATGGCTGAGGCTGAAGCCAAGAATGTTGGCGATGCGCCCGACTGGCTGAAGGCCGCCGAACAAGACGCGGGTCTCAGCGTCCCCGGTGAGGGATTGCCCGGTTGGGTTGGCCACGATGCACTTGAGGCGGAGCCTCTTCCGCCGGCCCATTCAGCCAAACGCCTGCCCGGTTGGTTGCAGGCGGAAGCTCCCGAGCCCTCGAGCAGCCCGCACACACAGGAGTTTCCCGAACTCTCAGCCACACCCGGCGCCGCGCCCAAGCCCGGAGGCAGTGGGTCACACGACTTGGATTGGCTAAGGTCAGAGGCGCAGAAGGCTCCCGGATCGCCTCCCTTTGAAGAGGGCGGAGCCGTTGTCGATGATGGCTCAGTTGCGGGTGACGTGATGTTGCCCGACTGGCTGAAGCCGGTCGGTGCGGCCGAGCGCGATGAGGAGATGGGTAGCCTCCCCATCGTTCCATTCACGGATGGAGAGAAGAGGTCAGAGTTGGAGGCCCAACCGGAGGCGCCTTCCCCTGAGCGGCCAACATGGCTCGCTTCGGATGAAGGGGCCAGGTTGTGGCGCGACAAGAAGGCGGAGCCGGCCGCGACCGATAAGGACGTTGCGGACAAGGCAGCCGGGACCGCGCCGCTGGCTGCGCGCACTCCTGACTGGCCAGCGCCTCCGGCGGAGGCCACGTCGCCAGAGGCCGAACCTGCCGAAGCTCCGCAAGGCGATGGCTCCGAGTGGCTCAAGCGGCTGCCCTCCGAACCTTCGAGCCCGGCCGAAATGGAGGCGCCGGCCTGGTTGAAGTCGGAAGCTTTTGAATCGGCCCAACCAGATGAGACCGAAAAGCCGGAATGGTTGCGCCCGGCCACCGAGGAGACACCCGCCGAGATCGGCGAGATACCGGATTGGCTGAAGGCCGCAGGGCGGGTTGTGCCCGCTCCTGCGCCAGAACCTGAAGCCCAAGCCCAAACCGCGGCGGAAGTGCCCGCGCGCGCCGACATGCCGGACTGGCTGAAGCCGGTGGGTGCGGCGGACCAACCTCCGCCGTCGATCCCGAAGATGGTTGCAGCTCTCCCGGCAGAGGCCGAGAAGCCGCGTGGTGGAGAAGCACCGGGCTGGCTGCTTGAACTCGCCTCGCAGACCGCCGCCGAACCGATCGCCGAACCCGAGCCCGCCTCAGAGCTACCGGCCTGGCTCGACGAACGTCAGCCGGGGGCGAGCGATACGATATCGCGCTGGCTTGGCCAGAATACCCCGGGTGGTGAAGGAGAAGAAACGCCCTCTCCTGAACCTGCGGAGGGTGAAGTTCCCTCGTGGATGCGGGCGAAGGCAGAGGAGGCTGGATTGCCCGGCCGGCCAGCGGACGAGGCGGCGGATGAGGCGAAACGCGCAGAAAGTGGAGCCAGGCCAGCGCCGATGGGCGAACCCGCAACGGGTGACATGCCCACTCCGGACTGGATCAAGGCCGCGATGGGAGAAGTGGAAAGCGAAGTCAGCAGCGTATTCCCATTGACGGGCGAGGCGTCTCAGCGTGAGGCTGAGGGTCCGAGCGCGGCGATGCCTCCCCAACCCGCGCGTGCGATGCCCGAACCTCGCCCGATTGAGAAGGCCTCAACGGGTATCGAGGCGCAGGGGCCTCACCGGCCAGCGACGCCTGTCAAACCGCCGGCACCCGCCGCGCCCTCGCCGGCCAAGCCGCCACGCGTTGTGCCGTTGCCCCCGCCCGAGTTGAGCGACGAGCCGCTGCCCGCCGCCGCACCTGAGCCCGGAAGGTGGGTTCCGCTTGAGCCCGCGGCCGCCAAGTGGCCGACTCCTGAGCCTGAGCCGGTGCAGGCACCCCCTGCACCTGCGTCGGCGGCAATGCCGCCGGCGGTGCCCGAGCCGAAGGCCAAGCCCAGGCGTGCGCCCAAGCGCAAGCCGTCGCGCCTCCCTCACGCTGAGAGCGAGGCGCTCGTCGCCGAGGCGCGTGAGCAGATGAACACCGGGCGGGTTGAGGATGCCGTTCGTTCGTATCAGCGCGTGCTGGAAGGGGGAGGCGACGCCGCACAGATCGCCGCCGATCTCGAGCGCGCGGTTGAGAGCAAACCGCTGGTTGCGGAATTGTGGCAGACCCTCGGCGACGCGTGCCAGCGTGCGGGCAAACTCGATCGAGCATACGAAGCGTACGAAAAAGCGCTGCACCTCTTGTAGGGAATTCGAAGCGCCTTCCTTGCACGTCATTGGCATCTCTCAGCCCAGATTCTGACGCCGCGGGACTCCCCCTTTGACCACACGCAGGCTGGTGACTGTGCTCGCCGTGCTCGCCATCTTCACCATGGCGCTGCGCGTGTCACTCGATTCGGACACCTGGTGGCACCTGGGGGCCGGGCGCTGGATGATCGAGCAGGGTTCGTTGCTGCGCGAGGATCCGTTCTCATTCACGCGTGCCGGGAGCGCCTGGCACTATCCGGGGTGGCTCGCTCAGCTGCTGCTCTTCGTGGTCTACCGGGCGGCGGGTGCAGGCGGGTTGAACGTACTCACGGCGGCGGTCGTAACGTTGGCCTTCATCTTCGTCTACCGCGCGACGCGCGGGGACGCCTTCCTGCGCAGCTTCATCGTTCTGCTGGCCGCGATTGCCTCCGCCGTCTACTGGAGCGCCAGGCCGCAGATCCTTTCGCTGCTCCTGGCCGCGATATTTGGCTGGGTCCTTGAAGACTATCGCAGCCAGGGCCGCAATCGCCTGTGGCTGCTGCCACCCCTCATGGCGCTGTGGGTCAATTTGCACGGAGGCTTCGCCATCGGATTCATCTTCATCGCGCTCACCACGGTTGGGGTGGGGGCCGAGGGGTTGCTGGCAGCCGGCGCTGAGCGGCGTCGCGCATGGCGCTCGACCGCCATTCTGGCTGGGGTCGGGCTGGCCTGCGCCGTGGCCGTCGGGCTCAACCCATTCGGTTTCGAGATGCTGGCCTACCCCTTCAAGACCGTCGGCATCGGTGCGCTGCAGGCGTATATCCAAGAATGGCAATCGCCCGACTTCCACACCCGTGAGGCACAACCCTTCCTATGGTTGTTGTTCTTAAGTGTGGCCGCGATCGGGTTCTCCCGCCGGCGTCTCGCGGCGGCGGACTTCATTGTGTTCACCGGCGTGGCCTACACCGGCTTTCTGGCCGGGCGCAACCTGCCTCTGCTCGCCATCGTCGCGCCGCCGATCATCGTGCGCCACGCCCAGGAGATACTCGAGCGCTTGGCCCCATCATGGGGCACAGGGGATGCGGGCCGGGCGCGTTTGGACCGCATGCGTTGGCTCAACGGTGCGGTCCTGGTGCTGGCATTTGTGGCGGTGGCCGCCAAGGCGCTGCCGGTGCTCGACCCGCAGCTCAACCGACAGCAGGTGGAGCGAACGCAGCCGGTTGAGGCTGTGACCTACCTGCGCACGCATCCGGCGCTTGGCCGGATGCTCAATTCGTACAACTGGGGCGGCTATCTTATCTGGGCTCTGCCCGAGTATCCGGTCTTCGTCGATGGGCGCACGGACCTTTACGACGACGATCTGCTCAGCCAGTATCTGGCCGCGGTGCGAGCCGAGGCCAACTGGCGCGAAGTCCTGGAGCGGTGGCAGATCGGTGTGGTGCTGCTTGAACCGAATGCGCCGCTGGTGACGCTGTTGCGCCAGCAGGGCTGGCAGACGGCGGCCGCGGACGAGCTCTCGGTTCTCCTTATCCCACCCGGCAACTAGACCGAATACTAGCGAGGTCCCACGCGATGAGCTGCGCGGTCCATGGCCAAGGCGAACCGTGACGCACAAGATGCGCTTGTGGCTTGTTGTTCTGGGCGCGGTCGGGTTGCTGACCGCGCTTGCACAATCGCGCTACATCACCCAGCCCGGCTACATGGATGCCTGCTATGCCTATAACGGCGGATATTCCCTAGCCAGCGGCCGCGGCTGGAGCGACCCGTACCTGTGGAACTACCTGGACGACCCGTCCGGCCTGCCGCATCCCAGTCACTTGTACTGGATGCCGCTGCCCTCGCTAGTCGCGGCAGCGGGGATGCGCCTGGCCGGCCTCAACTTCCGCGGAGCGCAAGTCCCCTTCATCATTCTCGCGGCGTTGCTGCCGGCGGTGACGGGCTGGGCGGCTTGGCGCCTCTTGGCCGATGCCCGCCAGGCGGCCTTGGCGGGAATGCTCGCGGCGTTCACCGGCTTCTATGCCGCCTATTCCACGACCACCGACGGGTTCATGCTCTATGCGCTGATCGGCACGGGCGTTTTCATGATCGCCGGCGAGGCGCTGGCCCGGCCTCGGAGTTTGTTGTGGCTTGCGCTCGGGGCGTTGCTTGGGCTGGCCCACCTCACGCGCGCGGACGGTCTTGTGCTTCTGGCCGTGGTGCTTGGATTTGTGTGGAGTCGGTGGCCGCGCCGCACCGCGTCCACAGCGAATATCCAAACCCATGGAGGCTCCGCGAGCCCGGCGCTCGGCCTTGCGCTGATCGTGATCGGCTACCTGGCGGTGACGGGCGCGTGGTACCTGCGCAATCAATCGGCCTTGGGCGCCTGGCTCCCAGGGGCCGGGCTGCGCACGTTGTGGCTGAGCGAATACGACGAGTTCTTCCACTACCCGGCGGCGGATCTTAGCCTTCAGCATTTGCTGTGGGGCGGGTGGCGCGCGATCGCGCTCGCACGCGGGGTGGCACTGGCGCAGAACGTGCAAACCTTGATCGTCGTGCAAGGCTGGGTCGTGCTGGCCCCATTCGTTCTGGCCGGGCTGTGGCATATGCGCACCCGGCGCGAAATCCAGCTCGCCGTGGGGTATCTGCTTGCGCTCTTCCTTGTCATGACGATGGCTTTCCCCTGGCCGGGTACGCGCGGCGGGTACTTCCATTCCTCGGCGGCCTTCATCCCGCTGCTGGCCATTGCCGCCGCGCTGGGTCTCGATCGCGGCGTGGGATGGCTGGCCGAGCGGCGCGGCTGGGTGGCCGCCCAGGCCCAGGCCGTATTCGGATTCGCCGCCGTAGTGTTGGCTTTGGGCCTCACGCTGTCCCTTTTTTCGAGCCGCGCGCTCGGCCTCGGAGGTGGCGGGACGAGCTGGGCGCGGCAGGACGAGGCCTATCGCCAGGCGGGCGAAGTGATTCGTGCCGACGGGGGAGAGTCACCGGTCGTTGCGGTCAACAATCCGCCCTGCTTCTACTATCAAGCGCAGCTGCCCGCTGTGGTTATCCCGCACGGCGGGCCGCAAGCGTTGCGAGAGGTCGTCGAGCGCTACGCGGTGACGTACCTCATTGTGGATCGCAATTTGCCGAGCGATCTGGTGAGTCTCTTTGCCAATGGAGGGGTCCCTGCCTGGCTGACGCCGATCGGCCGGTCGAGCGAGGCGCCGGGCAGCGCCTTGGGCATCTACCGGGTGACCCGGCCATGACACGCGGCCAGCGGGCCGTCGGTATCGGGCTGCTCGCGTTGGGAGTGGCGGCGCCGCTTGCTTATGTCGCCGCTTCCCGCGCGGCCGGGTTCAGCGGCTTCCCGCTCGACGACGCATTCATTCATCAGACGTACGCTCGCAACCTCGCGCTGCGCGGCGCGTGGTCATATTCCGCAGGTGAGGTTTCGGCGGGATCCACCTCGCCGTTGTGGACGCTCCTGATGGCTGCGGGCCATGGGCTGCGGCTCGCGCTGCCCGGGTGGCCGATCGGGATGGGCATTGCGCTCAGTCTTCTGTCGGCCTGGCTGGGTGGGGTGTGGGGAGAACGCGCGCTCGGCGTGCCGCGCCTGCTCGGCGCAGCGATCCTCCTGGGTGAGTGGCATCTAGTTTGGGCGGCGGTCTCCGGCATGGAGATTCCCCTCTTCGTCGCCTGGCTCATGGCATGCTGGTGGCTGCTCGCGCGCCTGGAGGCGGAGGCCGGCGCCGGTTGGACCGCAGTCATGGGACTGGGCCTGGTTGCCGCCGCCGGCGTGTGGATCCGCCCGGAGGCGATACTCGCGCTACCCTTTCTCGGCGTAGGCGCAGGGCTGGCGCGAGGCAGCCAAAGGCAGCGCGTGTGGTGGGGCTTGACCGTTGTGGGTGTTCCCCTGATCTCGCTTCTGCTCTACTTCGCATTCAATCGAAGCCTGGGTGGAGGCATCTGGCCCAACACCTTCTATGCCAAGCAGGTGGAGTACGGCGTGTTGCGCGGGGAGGGATGGGTGCAGCGCGCTGGAGGGCAGGCGGCGGCCATCCTGGCCGGACCGTTGGTCGTGCTCGCGCCGTTCGTGTTGGTGGCGGCCTACGGCGCGCTGAAGCAGCGGCGCTGGGAGAGGCTCGCGCCTCTGGCGTGGTCGATTGCCCACGTGGCAGCCTACACTGCGCGCCTGCCGGTTTCTTATCAGCACGGGCGCTATCTCATTCCGGTCGTCCCGGTTGCGCTCCTCTACGGCGCGGCCGGGCTGCGCCTGGTGTGGATCCGCATGGGGGGAGGCCTGGCCGGCAGGGTCGTGGTGCGCGGGGCGTGGCTCTCGTGGGGCGCGGTGGCGCTCGTCTTTCTCATGTTGGGAGGGCGCGCCTACGTGCGCGATGTGGGGCTCATTGATGAAGAGATGGTGGCGACTGCGCGTTGGGTGGAGGCGCACACGCCCGAGGGTGCGGTCATTGCCGCGCACGACATCGGCGCGCTCGGGTTCTACGGTGAGCGCCGGCTGGTGGACCTGGGCGGGCTGACGAACGCGGCCGCGCTCGCTGTACTGCGCGATCCGCGCGAGCTGGCACCCTTCCTCACTCAAGAAGGCAGCGATTACCTGGTCACCTTCCCCGGATTGTATCCTCAGGTTAGGCAGCGATGCCAGGCGGTGTTCTCGAGCGGCGGGTCCATCAGCCCGGCGCTGGGCGGCGAGAACATGCAGGTCTACCGCTGGGCAGGCGACTGCGAGGGGCGCCTCCAGCCTTAACCTGCGCGTTGCCTGGCGGATTCTGCAGTGCTATACTTTGCCGCGATGGCCAATGGTTGCGCATCCCCGGCGGCGCGCGCCGCGCGCGGATGGCACTCCCCCTAGCATGGCGAGGCAGGCACGATGACCGAAAAAGCAGGTCCGCCCCCAGAAGGCTCGCTCGAGGCTCTGGTCGAACAGCTCACGGCCGAATTGGAGAAGGTGCGCAGCGAAGCCCAGGAGATCGGCCTGCTGGTCGAGCAGAACCGGGGCGAGGTGGAGAAACTGCGCCAGCGCCAGGCGGCCGTCTCGACGCGTCTCAAGCAAATCCAGCCTGCGTTTGATACCGTCCCGCGCGAAGATATCCGCGCGGCGTACGAGACCGCGCTGGACGCGCAACAGCGGCTGTTCAACACCGGCGGCGAACTGGAGCGGCTGCAGACCAAGCAGGAGGTGCTGGTGCGCTTCGGCCAGACCGTGCAGGCGGTGCTCGACACGTTGCAGCTCAACAAGCCGGAAGCCGCGCTGACGACCGCCGCGCCCAAATCCTTCCTGGTGCGGCTGGTCGAAGCGCAGGAGGCCGAACGCCTGCGCCTCTCACGCCTGATGCACGACGGCCCGGCGCAGGTGCTGGCCAACTTCATCCTGCAGGTGGAGATCGCCGGGCGTCTGTTCGAGATCGACCCGGCCCAGGCCAAGGCGGAACTGGTCACGCTCAAAGGCAATGCGGCCACCTCCTTCCAGCGCATCCGCGATTTCATTTTCGACCTGCGCCCGATGATGCTGGACGACCTGGGCCTGGCGCCGACCACGCGCCGCTACCTGGACGCGGTGAAGGAGAAGGGCGGTCAGGATCTGAGCTTCATCTTCACCGGAACGGAGAAGCGCCTGCCGAGCCATTATGAGGTGATCCTCTTCCGCGCCATCCAGCAGTTGGTGGCCGTGGCCCGCGACGTGTGCCAGGCCAGCAAGGTCAAGACCATGCTCGACCTGGATGCGAACCGGGTGCGCATCATCATCGAGCACGACGGCAAAGTGCTGGGCGGCAAGGTGATGGGGGAGGACGACCCGTACGAATTGCGCAACTTGAAGGAGCGGGTGGAAATGCTGGGCGGTACGTTCGAGTACGAGGGGCAGGAGGGGCTCGGCACGCGGGCAATCATTGAGGCGCCAATCCTGCAGGATTAGGACGGACCGCGGTGCACGTGGCCAGAAAATTGCACGCAATCTGTTAGGTGCTGCGCCGTGTCATGGTCTATTGTACGGGTGTCTCACTCGCCGGCCCGGCGCAGGGCAGGCGAAATTGTGGACGGAAGGGGGGTGGTTTCGTTGCCGAGGCACAACCACCTTCGAGCCCAAGGCTTGATGGAGTACGCGTTGATTCTTGTCCTCGTCGCCGTCGTGGTTCTGGTGATCTTGGCCTTCATGGGACCCGCCGTCGGCAACATGTACAGCAATGTCATTGCGGCGTTCTAGGGCGCGCGAGCCGATAGGCCTGCCGCCTAGCCGCGCGGCACGCTCCTTGCTCCCTCGCCAGCGGGTTCGCACCCCTTCGGTAAGCTTTTCGCAAGGCGAATCTGCAGGGGGCCGGTCTATAATGTGGGCAACCTGAAAGAACTAGCCCAGAATGAAAGGAGGCGAAACAATGTTCAAGAGGTTCCAGAAGAAGGGTCAGGGTCTGGTTGAATACGCGTTGATTCTTGTCTTGGTTGCTGTTGTCGTCATTGTGATCCTGTCCCTGCTCGGCCCGGCTATTGGAAACGTATTCAGCAACATCGTGACCAACATCTAGCCGGTACACACCCGCATTGCCTTTGAGTCGACAGGCTTCACCCCCGGTGATGACCTGTTGAGGGAGAAAAAACGATGAAGCGCTTCATGAATAAAGGCCAAGGTCTGGTTGAGTACGCGCTGATCCTTGTGCTGGTGGCGGTAGTGGTGATCGTGATCCTCTCGCTGCTCGGCCCGGCCATCGGCAACGTGTTTAGCAACATCATCACGAACATCTAAGCACATTGCAGTCGTGTCAGACGTCAGCAAAGGGCCTCCCATGCGGCGAGGCCCTTTGCCATATTGAAGGGGGGTGCGCTTGACAACCCGGGCGTTCCAGGTATCATAACCACCGCATCTGTCCAGGGATTTCCCTTTTGTCTGTGCCCAAGCCCAGCCCCTGCCGGCCGCATCTGACAGCCTATCGGCAGGGTGGATATGACCCACGCCCCAGGAGGTCTTCATGCGCCGCCGCCTCTTCCTCATCATCGGCCTGATCCTGCTCATCGTTGCGGGGCTCGTCTTTGCCTGGAATAGGATCCGCGTGGGTCAAGTGAGTAATGCGCAGCCCACGCCGCAGCTTCCGACCGAGGTCTTCTCGGTGGTCTTCGCCGCGCAGGATATCCCCGCCGGGACGTTTCTGACGCAGGAGAACATCACCCTCGGGCCGTGGCCCACCCTGTACCGGCTGGAAGGCCTGGTGACGGACCCCACCACAATTGTGGGTTTGCGTGCCCGGCTCGACATCAAACGCGGTGAGCCGATCTTCTCCAGCCAGGTGGCCGAAAGCCTGGCCGGCATGACGGTGGCCGGCTCGGAGATGGCCCTCGACATGGCGCCCGGCAAGCTGGCGATCGCCATGCCGATGAGCCGGCTGGCGGGCGTGGCCTTTGCGCCGCAGCGCGGTGACCATGTGGCGATCATCGGCACACTGCTTTTCCTGGATCTGGATCCGGAATTCCAGACCTCGCTGCCCAACAAGATTCAGGTCTTCTCGTTGACGGCCGATGGCAAGATCGAAGTGACCACGGTGGAGGGCGGGCGCAACTTCTCGGAGGCACCGCTCTCGAATGCCGTGCTGGCGACCTATGACGTGCCCAGCGAGGCCCAGCGCGCCCGCCCGGTCAGCGCGATCGTCATCTCGGATGCGCGCGTGTTGGCGGTGGGTACAGTCCAAAGCAAGAGCGCCGCGCAGGCGATTGCCGCGGAGGGGGTAGGCGCGCCGCAAGCTCAGGCCACGCCGGTGGGCGGCGCCACAACCGCGCCGGACATTATCGTGCTGGAGGTCTTGCCGCAAGAGGCGCTGGCGCTCAACCTGATCATGAAGACAGGCGGCGATCTCACGTTTGCCTTGCGCGCCACAGGCGATACCTCCGCCCTCGACCTGCCCAGCTGGGATCTCCAGCGCCTGATCACGGAGCGGAACATCTCACTCCCGCCCAAGCTGCCCTACGGCCAGGCTAATTTCATCGACCAACTCTTCATTCCGGAACTTCCCGGGGACAGAGTAATAACGAAGTGATGGCGCTGTGGCCACCAAGATCCGCGTCCTGATCGTCGACGACTTCGCGGAGACACGCGAGAGCATCCGCAAGTTGCTACAATTCGAGTCTGATCTCGAAGTCTGCGGGGCCGCCGCCACCGGGAAAGAGGGCATTAGCCTCGCCAAGCAGACCCAGCCGCACGTCGTCCTGATGGACATCAACATGCCCGACATGGACGGCATTGCGGCCACCGAGAAGGTGCTGGACGACGTGCCCTTCGCCCAGATCATCATGCTCTCGGTGCAGAGCGACACCGATTACATGCAGAAGGCGATGCTGGCAGGTGCGCGCGGCTACCTCGCCAAGCCGCCCTCCGCCGACCAATTGATCGCCACGATCCGCAAGGTCGGCGACATCGCCATCAAGCTCGAGCAGAAGAAGACGATCGCGGTGGAGGCGGTCGCCGCCCCCGTGCACGTCCAGCGCGCGGGCAAGGTCATCACCATCTACTCGCCCAAGGGCGGGGTGGGGCGCACGACGGTGGCGGTCAACCTGGCCCTGGCGCTGCACACGGCCGACACCCCCACGGTGCTGGTGGATGCATCGGTGCAGTACGGTGATGCCGCCGTCTTCCTCAACCTGCAAGCCAAGAACAGCATCGCCGACCTGGCCGACAAGTCGGTGGAGCTCGACCCGGAGGTGATCGACAGTGTCCTGGTGGCGCACGGCTCGGGGCTGCGCCTGCTCTCGGCCCCGTCCAGCCCGGAACAGAGCGAGACGGTGCAGCAGGGCCACGCGCAGGTCAAGCGTCTGCTGCGCTTCCTGTCGCAGACCTACCAGTACACGGTCATAGACACCGCGGCCACGCTGGACGATGTGACCCTGAGCATCTTCGACGAGAGCGACGTGATCGTGCTCCTGGCGGCGCCGGACATTCCTACCATCAAGAACGTGCGTTTGTTCTACGACGTGGCCGAGCGGCTGGAGTACCTGGGCAAGGTCATGCTGGTGATGAACCGGGTCGACAAACGCTTCGGCATCACGGCCGAGGCGGTGGCCGACAACCTCAAGCAGCCGGTGGCCGCGCAGCTGCCTTTCGATGAGCGCACGGCGATCCAGGCCACCAACCAGGGGGTGCCGTTCATGATGGGCGACCGCACGCGGCCGCTGGTGCGCGCCGTGCTGGAGCTCGCGCAGACGCTGCGCGGTCGCCTGACCGAGGTGCGCGAGGCCGCGCCCGACGAAGAAAAGAAACCGATCCGCACGGGGATCTTGCGCCCACGCTGAGGGTGCCCGGTAGAAAGTGAGAGTTGAACGTGTCTCTTCTTAAGCGATACGAGCAGGCGCAGACGGCGCCGCCTCAACCGGAGGACCTCGCGCCCTCGCGTCTGCAGGCCATCCGCGCCAGCGACCGGCTGAAGCCGGGCGGGGGCCAGGGCGAGGGCGGCCTTCTCGACCTCAAGACACGCGTGCAGAACAAGCTGCTCACTGAACTCGACCCGTCGATGGACGTCAACCGCACCGCCGAAGTCCGCCAGACGATTGAGGAATTGTTCGAGGGCATTCTGGCCGAGGAGAACATCGTCCTCTCGCGGGCCGAGAAGCGCCGCCTGTTCGAAGCCATCGTGGCCGAGATCCTCGGCTTCGGGCCGCTGGAGACTCTGCTCGCCGACGACAGCATAACCGAGATCATGGTCAACGGCCACAAGGATGTCTACGTCGAGCGCAAGGGCAAGATCGAGCGGGTCAACGTGTTGTTCGAGAGCAACGATCACGTCTTGCGCATTATGGACCGCATCGTCTCGCCGCTCGGCCGGCGCATCGACGAATCCAGCCCGTACGTCGATGCCCGCCTGCCCGACGGCTCGCGCGTCAATGCGGTCATCCCGCCCATCTCGCTGGTCGGGCCGGTGTTGACCATCCGTAAGTTTGCCCGCATCCCGATCACGGTCGAGGACATGGTGCGTTTTGGGTCGATCACCAGCGAGGCCATGGAGTTTCTCAAGGCGTGCGTCATTTCGCGCATGAACATGGTGATCTCGGGCGGCACCGGGTCGGGCAAGACCACGCTGCTCAACATTCTCTCCCAGTTCATCCCGGGCGACGAGCGCATCCTGACCATTGAAAACGCGGCCGAGTTGCAGCTGCGGCAGGAGCACGTGGTCTCGCTCGAATCGCGCCCGCCCAACATTGAAGGCCGCGGCGAGATCACCATCCGCGACCTGGTGGTCAACGCGTTGCGCATGCGCCCCGACCGGATCATCGTAGGCGAAGTGCGCGACGACGCCGCGCTCGACATGCTGCAGGCGATGAACACCGGCCACGATGGCTCGATGACCACCCTGCACTCGAACAGCCCGCGCGATACTCTCTCGCGTCTGGAGACGATGGTGCTGATGGCCGGGATGGAGCTTCCTTCCCGCGCCATCCGCGAACAGGTGGCCTCGGCCATCAACGTCATTGTCCACCAGGAGCGCCTGCGCGACGGCACACGGCGCATTGTCAACATCACCGAAATCGCCGGCATGGAAGGCGAGGTGATCACCATGACCGATCTGTTCCAGTTCGAACATACCGGTTTCGAGGGCGGCCGCATTATCGGCCGCCTGCGCCCG
>Ga0315274_10006473_pt1 | contig 17046 bp, 15 predicted proteins | sample YL17G02_20_MG_FD_203700 | JGI IMG/M metagenome (GOLD analysis project Ga0315274, IMG submission 203700) | Sediment microbial communities from Yellowstone Lake, YNP, Wyoming, USA - YL17G02_20 | ecosystem: Environmental > Aquatic > Freshwater > Lake > Sediment | place: USA: Wyoming | collected...
TGCGTTGCGTTTCACCGAGCCACGGTCTTGGAAACGCAACGCACTCGACCTTGCCGCCGTGCTGGCAAGGGGGTTGTTGGGTGCTTTATTTCTCTACATGGGCTTGAGCAAGGCACTGCATCCGGTCGAATTCCTGAAGCTGGTGCGGGAATACGAATTGGTGCAAACCCCGCTGCTGCTGAATTCGATTGCAGCGGCTCTACCCTGGTTTGAAGTGTTTTGCGGGGTCCTGCTGATCGCTGGCGTGGCGGTCCGCGGATCAGCCTTGATGCTGCTGCTGATGCTGGTGCCGTTCACGCTTGTCGTGCTGCAACGGGCGCTGGCACTGCAGGCGGTGCTGGCCGTCTCGTTCTGCGCGGTGAAATTCGATTGCGGGTGCGGCACCGGCGAGGTCTTGATTTGCCGCAAACTGGTCGAGAATGGGGTGCTGATGCTTTTGTCAGGCTGGCTGCTGATGGGGCGAGGCCGACACCTCTGCGCACGCTATACCTTGATAAAGTCGGAGTCGCGTCGCGGCGGCCCTACTACCGCGCGATAGCGTTGTGATCTCACAGCCACTTGAAGCTCGCGGCCCGTGACTCACCTCGTCCTGCCCGCGGTTCCTCCGGGAGGGACGCACCTGCCCCTCGGCAGATTGCCCACGGACTACTTCAGCGCGGCATGAACGCGATGAACGTCATCGTGATCGTCCAGGGCGTTGAGAAACTCAGCCACTTCCTTGCGCGGGGCTTCGGGGAGTTCGACCGGGTTCTTGGCTAGAAAACGGAGTTCGCTGGCGAGGATCTCCCAGCCCGCTTTGGCGAGCGCCGCGCTTACCGCGGCCAAGTCTTTGGTCTCGACTAGAAACCGGGCGCCCTTGTGGCCCGCGGTAATTCCTCGGCTTCGAGGGGTTCGACGTTCTGCGCCCCAGCCTCGATGGCGTCGGTTTCGGCGTCGCGGGCGGTGTCGGCGTGCGTGGCCTCCACCACCCCCCAGCGGTCGAAGAAGAAGGCCATGCTGCCCGGTTGGCCGAGCGAGCCGGTCTTGAACAGGTGGCGGATTTCCGGCGCCGTGCGGTTGCGGTTGTCAGTCAGGCACTCGACGATCACGGGAACCTTGTGCGGCGCGAAACCCTCGTACGTGACGAACTACGGCCTCATCCGTCTGGCCGGAGCCCTTCTTGATCGCCCGCTCGATGGTGTCGCGGGTGACCGAGACCTTGCGCGCCTTCTCGACCGCGGCGGCCAGGCGGATGATGGGCGACGTGGGTCGTTGGCGGAACTACTTCGGGGCGGGCATCTTTTTTGTCGTGGGGCTGCATCTGCTGGGCGTGATTCCGATGCCACGGTCGGGGCGGGGACAAGTGAATCTGAAGCGCAAGGGGGTGCTGGCGGCGTTCCTGCTGGGCCTCATCTTCGGCAGTCAGAGTGGGACCCATCTTCGTCGAGCCAACCCGCGCGGGCACCGAAGAGCCACGGTCACCGTCGCGTGCGCCCCGCGCGACAAGACACCATGGGAGGTTCTGCCTCGACGACTGACCTGGGCCCTTGGGCTGTTCGAACGGCCTTCACGGCTGGGACGCGACGCGATAGTAGCGCTGGGGAAGGGCCGCCACACCGAAATCGGTGACCGTTACGATCGCACCCGTGCCGACCAGGTTGCTGGTGAGCGGATCCCAAGTGCCAGAACCCAGTTCGTCACACTTCTCCACGCTGTAGCGGCTGCCCTGCAGCGTCGTGAAACGAAAAACAATGTCTGCGCCGATCTTCTCGATGGCTGTGATGCGAGGTCTCGTCTCAGGCAAGGTGGTGATGTTGAAGGAGGTCTCCATCCAGTACACCGTGGATCCCACCGCGCCGGGATACGCAGCCGTCGCTGACTCAAGCCTCCGCGCGAACAACAGGGACGCGTAATAGGTTTGCCCGGGAGACAACGTGCCGGCGGGAATCGCTACTGAAGTGTGAGGACCCGGCAGGGCCACCGTCCAGATCGGATCCGTCTCGATGAGCAAGTGGATCAGATCATTGGTGCGGCCGCTCGCGAACGTATCCCAGGCAATCACGACATCGCTGGCGGCATTGGCAACCTGCAACGACGCCCAGTTGGTGATCTGCGGAGCGTTGGGGTATTGGTCTCCCTCCAACCTTAGACTGATTTCCTGGGTGCCATCTCGGACCGCGTCGATCGTCAGGGTATAGGCGCCGTCGGGATACTCCGCGTTGAGCTCGGCCTGCGATGAGAAGTATTTGTCGTACCGAAAGGTGCTCCCTCCTGACCTGGGCACCAGGTCCCTTTCACTGCCGTCGGGCAAATGGACTGTTGCGGTGTTGACTGTTCCCGGAGCGGTCAGGTCCACGGACGACATGAAGCGGTACGGCGTCGCCGATTTCCACCTAGGCGGGCCGGCGTCAGTCTGGATCCACTCCTGGCTCTTGCCCGCCACAACATACGAAATGACATCTGCTCCTCTGGTTTGCCCCGCGAGCCAGAACGCGCTCAGCAGGGTTGCTGCCGCTACAATCTGAAATCGTGTTGCCATGCGCTTCTCGTCACCCTCAGCAGCCGTTCGGTTGACTTCGCCAGTCCGGGGCACCAGCCCAGTCGAGTCGACGCAGTTCAACACAGCCCACCGCGATTCGCAAACATTCATTGGGAGTCCCGGACGAATAGACGCGCCGTTTCATCCCACGGGCGCCAGGAGGTCGGGGACTTGGCGAAGATCAGCGGCTTTCGATGGCCCAGTACGCGCACTTGGACTGGAGCAAGTCTCACGCGTCGAGCGGCTCGAGGGTGAGGCTGCTAGCGGGCGGATGATTCCGATGGTTTCTTACCCTTGCGCCGGCACCAACGTCGGAGTTGGGCCGTGCTCGCGGCCCCAGGGAAGCCCATCTCTCCGCGACCACTCCGGCACCCGCACCGATGGAGGGTCCCGATGTGGCCAGACGCGAATCACCGCTGGTGGATTCCCTCTTTGAGCTACTTCAGCGCGGCATAAACGCGATGGACATCATCGTGATCGTCCAGGGCATTGAGAAACTCAGCCACTTCCTTGCGCGGGGCTTCGGCGAGTTCGACCGGGTTCTTGGCGAGGAAGCGGAGTTCGCTGGCGAGGATCTTCCAGCCCGCTTTGACCAGCGCCACGCTCACGGTGGCCAGGTCTTTGGTCTCGACCAGAAACCGGGCGCCTTTATGGCCCGCGGGCACTTCCTCAGCTTCGAGGGGCTCGACGTTCTGCGCCCCGGCCTCGATGGCGTCGGTCTCGGCGTCACGGGTGGCGTCGGCGTGCGTGGCCTCCACCACCCCCCAGCGATCGAAGAAGAAGGCCATGCTGCCCGGTTGGCCGAGCGAGCCGGTCTTGAACAGGTGGCGGATTTCCGGCGCCGTGCGGTTGCGGTTGTCGGTCAGGCACTCGACGATCACGGGAACCTTGTGCGGCGCAAAGCCCTCGTACGTGACAAACTCGTAGTTGACGGCCTCGTCCGTCTGTCCGGAGCCTTTCTTGATCGCCCGCTCGATGGTGTCGCGGGTGACCGAAACCTTGCGCGCCTTCTCGACCGCGGCGGCCAGGCGGGCGTTGAGAGCCGGATCGGCCCCGCCGAGTTTGGCGGCCACCACGATTTCGCGGACGAGCTTGCCGACGAGCTGGCCCTTTTTCTGCGCGGCGGCCTCGCGGCCAGCTTGTTTCCATTGAGCGCCCATAGCGATTCTTGAATCCCAAAACGTGGAACTACCAATGACGGATTTCGCGCCGGCAAGGAAGCTGGAAATCCGCCGACCGCCTCACCCAAAGCAGCTCTGGAGGTAATCCCGGCTCCGGGTCGCGATGGCTTCCGGGCCTTCGTCGAAGTTGAACACCTCGACCGACACGTAGCCGTCGTAGCCGACCTCTTTGAGCGCCACCGCGATGGGGCGGAAGTCCACGTCGCCGAAGCCGGGGCCTTTGAGGTTCCAGTCGTTGGCGTGGAAATAGGCGAAGTGCGGCCAGGACTCGCGGATGATCTCCGGGATCGGCTTGGCCTCCGAGCACATCGCCTTCACGTCGAGGATGATCTTCATCGCCGGGCTGGCGAGTTGCCGGACGAACCGGATGGCGTCAGCGGCGGTGTTGATGAAGTTCGTTTCCACCGGCGCCAGCGGTTCGAAGCAGATCGTGACGCCGCGGTCCTCCGCGCGCTTCGCGGCGTCGCAGAAAGTGCCGGCTGCCCAATCCCAGGCTTGTTCGAACGTGACGCCCTCGAGGACGTTCCGCTGTTTGGGCGAGCCGACCACGATGAACCGGCCGCCGAGATCGGCGCAGAAGTCCACCAGGTCGCAGAAGTAGCCCGCCGTCCGTTCGCGCACGGCGCGATCCGGGTGCGTCAGATGGAGTCCCTCGGTCTGGACGAGCACCCAATGAATCCCGGAGACGGCGATGGCGTGCCGGGCCGCGGTGGCGCGAATCCGCTGACGCTCGGCAGCCGGAATGTCGGTAACGGATTTCGCCAGGGTGAACGGCGCGATCTCGACCGCGTCATAGCCGGCCTGGGCCGCGTAGGCGAGCGTGTCATCGATCGACCAGCCCTGGAAGATTTCGTTGCAGATGGCGAAGCGCATGGCTCGTCTGGGTTGTCTTGTGTCACCGCTCCGCCCCGAACTCGAGCTCGTTCGCCCAGTGGGTAGCCCAGTCGTTGTGGAAGGCCATGACCTTGGGGGTGACCATCTGAGCGTGGGCCACTGTGGCGCAGAACAGGAGGATCCCGGACAGGAGGCGATAGCTTGCCATGCCGTAGGTTGAAGACGGTGGCTCTCCTCTGGCAACTCAAAACCTGCGGAAGCGCCGCCCCAAGTCAGCCGGGACCGGTCCTGGAAGTGCCGTCTGGGGGTGGGACCGCTGGTGCCCCTGGGGGGCCCGTTCAAGCTTGTTGCATTTTGGGCGGGTTTGTTCCATGAATAGCTCCCGATGCAACTCGACCGGAATCCACGGGACGGACGATAACCCCCGGGCGCCGGTATTTGTACATGATCTGTGAAGAACTCGACTGACACCGTTACCTCTCCCGGCGCGCTGGCCTCCGGTGTGGACGCGCCGGCCTTTGGCGCGCCGGACGTGCTCCCCTTGTTCCAGAAGACTCGCGACTACCAGAATGCTGCCAAGATCCGGGCGATGGGGCTTTACCCCTATTTCCGCACCATCGCTTCCGCCCAGGACACGGAGGTGCTCATCGGTGGCAAGAAGGTCCTGATGCTGGGGTCGAACAGCTACCTCGGCCTCACGAACCACCCCAAGATCAAGGAAGCCGCCAAGGCCGCGGTGGACAAGTATGGGACCGGCTGTGCCGGCTCGCGGTTCCTGAACGGCACGCTCAAGATTCACCTCGAGCTGGAAGAAGCACTCCGCCACTTCGTCAACAAGGAGGCGGTCCTGCTTTACAGCACCGGCTTCCAGGTCAACCTCGGCGTCATCAGTGCGCTCGTCGGCCGCGGCGAGTACATCCTCGCGGACAAGAGCAACCACGCCAGCATCGTGGATGGCTGCCTGCTCTCGCAGGGCGAATTCATCCGCTTCCCGCACCGCGACCTGGCGGCGCTGGAGAACCGCCTCCAGAAGCTCGAGCCCGAGGCCGGCAAACTGATCGTCGTGGACGGCGTCTTCAGCATGGAAGGTGACATCATCCCGCTGCCGGAGCTGTGTCGGTTGGCCAACGAGTACCGCGCGGCCGTGATGGTGGACGATGCGCACGCGATCGGCGTGCTCGGCGAGCGGGGCGCCGGGACCGCCAGCCACTTCGGGCTAACCGATCAGGTGCATCTGATCATGGGCACGTTCAGCAAGTCCTTGGCAAGCCTGGGCGGCTTCATTGGTTCGGACTTCGAGACGATCGACTACCTGAAGCACCATTCGCGGGCCCTGATCTTCAGCGCCTCGATGAGCCCGGCCAACGCCGCCGCCGTCCTGGCCGCGTTGAGCCTGATGCTGGCGGAGCCCGAGCGCATCGACCAGCTCTGGCGCAACACCCGGCAGATGAAAGAGGGCCTGCGGTCGCTCGGCTTCAACCTCGGCGCCTCCGAGAGCCCGATCCTGCCGGTGTATTGCCGCGACCTCCTCACCACCTTCCGGTTCACCAAGCGGCTCGAGGAGGAAGGCGTGTTCGTCAACCCGGTCGTCTCCCCCGCGGTCCTGCCGGGCCAGGAACTCATCCGCATCACTCTGATGGCCACCCACACCGAGCGCCAGATCGACTTCGCGCTGGAGAAGCTCGGCAAGGTGGGCAAGGAGCTGGGCCTGCTGTAGCGGCCAAACCGGCGGGCGCGCATCGCTCATGTGGCGGGACGGAACTCAGGGGCTGCGCGGTTCCTCGGAAGAACCGGGCCCATGAAAGTCCTGCTCACCGGTGCCAATGGCTTCGTCGGAAGTCACCTCCTCGACCAACTGCTCGGCCAGGCCATCCCCACGATCGTGTTGCTCCGGCCGACCGCGAACCGGCGGCTGATCGCTCAGCAGCTCTCCCGTGTCGAGGTCCGCCTCGGATCGGTCACCGAACCCGCCACCCTTGCGCCCGCCTTGGAGGGCGTGACGCACGTCATTCATTGCGCCGGGCGCACCAAGGCTTTGCGCATTCCCGAGTTCTACCAAACCAACGAAGGCGGAACCCGCCACCTGGTCGAAGCGGTCAACCGAGCAAGCCCCGCGATCCAACGGCTGATTCTGGTCTCAAGTCTGGCCGCCGCGGGACCCGCCACCGCGGCGGCGCCGGCGCGCGAAGACGATCCGCCGAGGCCCGTATCGGACTACGGCCGGAGCAAACTGGCGGGCGAACAGGTGGTGCGGCGCGAGAGCCGCGTGCCGTTCGTGATTCTGCGAGCGCCGGGGGTGTACGGCCCGTGCGACACCGATTTCCTCCAGTTGTTCAAGGCCGTTCGGGCGCACGTGCGACCGCAGTTCGGTGGCGGCCGGCAACCCTTGAGCTTGGTCTATGTGGAGGATCTCGCCACGCTTGCGGTCGCTGCGCTCGAACACCCGGCAGCAGTTGGCCAGACGTTCAACGTGGCGGCAAGCGAGATGGTCACGACCGGTGAACTGGCGCGGGCCATCGCGGACGCAATGGGAACCTGGACCCTGCCGCTGCCGCTGCCGGTTTGGGGGTTGTGGCCGATCTGTGTGGCGCAAGAGGCCTGGTCCCGGTTCCGCAGCCGGCCCGCCATTCTGAGCCGCCAGAAGTACCGCGAGGCGCGGGCGGCGGGCTGGGTATGCGACGTTCGCAAGCTCCGCGACGAGCTGGGCTTCGAGTGCCGGACGACGGTCCACGAAGGCGTCGCCCGCACGTTGGCCTGGTATCGGGAGCAGGGGTGGCTCTAGCGTGCCGGATGGAATCCCGATCTCGAGTGATGAAGCATTACACGTTCGTTGACTACGCGACCCAGGGTTACCTGTTGGGGGTGGGATTGCTGATCCAGTTCTTTCACGGTGACCGGGCGCCGTTGTGGCCGTGGCTGCTGGCCGCGCACGCGCTTGGGCTGGCGTTGGTCCACGGCTTGATCCGCTTCTACGCGGGCGGACCGCGCTGTCGGGTGATCGACTTCCTGCGCCATTATTATCCAATCCTGCTTTACACGGGTTTCTACCGGGAGACGGGGGAATTGCATCACATGTTCTACGCCGGCTTCCTGGATCCGGTGTTCATCAAGCTGGACGCCGCGGTCTTCGGCTTCCAGCCCAGCCTCGCCTTCATGGAGTGGCTGCCCTATATGGCGGTCAGCGAGCTTTTCTACGCCGCCTATTTCACCTACTACCTGATGATCGCCGGCGTCGGGCTGGCCTTGTTCATCCGCAACCGAGAGCAGTTTTTTCACTATGTGTTGGTGGTCTCTTTTGTGTTCTACGTCTGCTATCTCATCTACATCTTCCTGCCGGTCATGGGGCCACGCTCGTTCTACCGCGATCCCGCCGAGTATATCCTGCCCGCGGAAGTCCAGCCGGCCCACGTGCCGGCTGTGCCGGACGCCGTGAAGGCCGGTGTGTTCTACCAGCTCATGGGCTTCATCTACCGGCACTTTGAAGCGCCGGGCGCCGCGTTCCCCAGCAGTCACGTGGCGGTGGCGTTGACGACGGTCTGGTTCTCCTTCCGGTATCTGCGCCGGATTCGCTATGTCCATCTGGCGGATGTCATTCTGCTTTGCCTCTCGACGATCTACTGCCGCTATCACTATGCGGTGGACGTCGCAGCCGGGGCGCTGACGGCGGGCGTGCTGGTGCCGCTGGGCCACCACCTTTACTCCAAGTTCCGCCACGTCGGCCGCGACGACCCGCGCCCGATCTCGGAGACCCAAGCCCGCGCCTACAGCTCGCGCTCGTAGAGCCGGTAGGTTCGGTAGGCTCGGCCGCCAAACGTTTCGAGCAAGCGGCACATGGCGGTGTTGTCCTCCAGAATCCACGACGCCTCGGCCTCCTTGAAACCCACCTGGGCGCCAGTCTTGAATCCCTCAGTCAGCAGCACGGCTTCGAGCCCCCGGCTGCGGTACTTCTCCTTCACGCCGAGGGTCAGGACACGGCAGCGCGGCGGGTACTTCCAGCCTAGCAGATAGGGAAGAAAACCGAGCAACCGCGGGCTCAACAGCCGGCCCCGCAAGGCCTGGAGCGGGATGTTGTAGTCCGGAGCGGCCAGCATGAAGGCCATCGGCTCGGTGGCTGTCTCGGCCACCCAGACCAACCCCTCCAGCAGGAGCGGCTTGAGCCGCGCCGCCAGGAAGTTGACCTCCGCGTCCGTCATCGGCACGAAGCCCCAATTCGTTTCCCAGGCGGCGTTATAGACCTCCTTGATCTTCCCGAGGTCCGCCTCCAGCGTCTTGCGTCGCACCGCCCTGAACGTCAGCTCCGGATGGCGGGCCCGCACTCTTTCCGCGAGCCGCCCCAAGCGCTCCAGCGGACATTTGGAGACGTCGATGTGAAAGGCGATCAGATCCTTCGCCTTGCGGAACCCCTCGGCCGCAACGAGGTCCACGTAATAGCGCGGGTTGTAGGTCATCATGAATACGGGCGGTCCATCGAAGCCGTCCACGAGCAACCCGCACTCATCGTTGCTCGTGGGGTTCATGGGGCCGAGCACCCGGCGCATCCCCCGTTCCCGTGCCCAGGTAAAGGCCGCCTCGAACAACCGCCGGCTGACGGCTGCGTCCTGGACGCACTCGAAGAATCCGAAGAACGCCGCCTGGTCCTTCTGCGTGCGGTTATGGTGGTCATCCACGATGGCCGCGATCCGCCCCACGTCCTGTCCGTCCCGCCGGGCGATCCACAACTGCATCGCCGCGTGCTCGAACAGGGGGTTGGCGTCCGTGAAGACCTTCTTGAGGTCCATCAACAGCGGTGCCACCCAGTGCGGGTCGTCGCGATAAACCCCGTAAGGGACTTGGAGGAAGCGGTCGATGTCCCGCGGGCGGCGGGTCAGCGGCAGGACCTGGATGTCGGAACTCATCAAGCGTGACCGTCGGCCCGGTCACGGGCCGATTTGTGACGCAGGCTGGCCGTCGCGTCAATGCTGGGCGGTTGAGTCCTCCACATGAATTCAGGGCGGAACATGAAGCTTAGGGCGGTCCTTCAATTCATGTTCCGCCCTGAATTCATGTGGGGCTTCGCGGCGGGCGGGTTGGTCGCGACAAGCTGAAGCTTGAACTCCAACGAAGCGGCGGCTCATCGCCGCATGGCGCGCCAGTCATGGCGTCATGGGTTCGCATGAATCGTAGCAAACCCACGGACAATCTGATGTCGCATGTGCAACGCCAAATTGTCTAACCCAGCTCGTGGGCTCAATGCGCGGTCCCGAGACCCGCGTCGGTTACCCGTGGAGTCATTGTTGGCGGCTCGTCGCCGGTGCCGGAGACAAGACAAAGCTCGCCGGCGCAAAAGCCGGCAACTGGAACTCGAACGCGCCATCCTTCACCGGGATCTCCGGACCGCAGACTCGGCCGCGCAGATCGACGGGCTGAACGGACTTGAGGGCCATGAGGACCAGACCTTGCGGCAGCGTCACGCGGCAAGTGCCGGACTGCCCGGCCTGCTCCCACAGGCGAAGCACGAGGCCCGGGCCGTCCGGGTTCTGGCCGAAGGCCGTGACGAGCACGCCGGGTCGGCTGACCTCAAGTCCCGATTGAGTGGCTGACAGCTTCCCAGCCGGCCCTGAGGCGGACTCGACCTGCAGCGGAACGCGAGCCTCCCACGAGGGTTTCACCAAGTTCGTCGCCGGATCGCCTCCCTCCACCGACCAGATGCGAATCGAGGAAACCCAGGGGTCGCCGTTCCAAAGCCGGAAATTCGTCGTCCATTGATTGTTGTAGAGATTGACGAAGACGTGCGCCTTGCGGGGCACGAAGTCGCGGGAGTACTTCCAGCAGCCGGGCTGCTCCAGGCTGACCAAGGGCAGGCTGGCACATAAACCGACGCCGAGCCCGTGCTGGTCGGTCACCGTCATCCCTGAGTTCAGGGCGAGGAGATGTCGGTTCGCACCCGTCACGATGTCCTTTGCCGGATCGACGATCCCGCCGAGGCGGCCGAGGCGGAATTGTGGCTCATCAACAGCGAACGGCAGGCAGAGCCAGCCTGCCTCAGGCCAAGGATTGGCGGACCTGCCGCCGGCGAAGACTGTGAGTTCCAGACAAGGCTGATCGCGTTCGAGTCTCACCACCACCGCTGGCTGAAGCCGTTGAGTCGGTGCGCCTTCCATGATGATGGCCTCCACGTGTACAGGCGTCTGCTCCATCGAGAGGAGGAAGCCCCCGTTCGGTAGCACGGCGCGATAGGGGACTTCGGACGCGGGTGGCATGGAGGGTTTGCCCAACTCGTTCGTGGCCCAGGCAGCATCGATCTTGACGTAAGCCTTGACGAAAGCGGCCACCTGGTCGGCATCAAACCGTTCCCAAAGAACCTGGCCGAATCCGAAGGTCGCGTTGGTGTCCACCAGCTCGCGACCGGAACGTTTGTCCACGATCGACCGGATGCAAACGCGCTCGGGATCGAGGACGACCCGGAGGAACGCGTTTTCGAGCGTGCCGGTCGCCTGGTCAGTCCGCAAAGTTGAGGGAGGGATGTCCGCGTTCGCGGGCACGTAGGTGCGATACCCCAGCGCAGGAACATTGCGAGCGACGAACCGCAATGATTCGCCTTCCGGCCCGCGATAGCTTTGGGCTGGGACGATTTCACCATCATCGACAGCTCTGAGCGCGGAGGGTTTTCCGGCGGACTTCGTGACCACCATCCCGTCGCGTTTCCAGGGTAACGGATTGAAGACTACAATGCGCGTGCCCTCGACACCAACCCCCGCGGCCAGCAGTTTCGGCTGTTGCTCGGATCGTCTTCCCGTGAGCTGCTGCGCTTGCTCGATGTAAGCGGTGTGCTCGGCCCACGAAGCCTCGAGCCGGGCGAACTTGCCCTTGTCATGCTGTTGCCACCAGACACCCCCGTACTCGAGGGCTCGGCCGCCTGCGTACTGCGACACCCAGTACAGCGCCCCGCCCCAGGTGTGTTCACCGTAGAGGAGACTCTTCTCGTAGGCTTGGGCGACGGTCTCCGACAGATCAGCGTCGCTGCACCCCCAAACCCGCATGAGGGTGTTGAGAATCTCGAGCTTCGCGATCTGAGGTCGGACCTGCCGAGCCAAGCCTGCTCCCGTTGGATCGCTCATCGGCCCGTGAATCCAGGTGTCCGGCATGTCGCCGCGCACGACCGGGATCTCGGCCCTCTCCGCCAGAATGCCGTCAGAGAAGTCGGATAACCGGCCGATGCGCACCTTCACGCCCGGCAGCTTCTGCTTTGCCTCCTCGAGCAGCTTGCGGACTTCTTCCGGCGTGGGCGGGCCGTGATTGTCGCCGGTGTGAATGAGCGCGAGCCAAGTCTTGTAGGGCCAGCCAGCGGGCGGCGCCAGCCCGGTTCCATAGCTCTCGGCGCTGTACATGGTCAGGACGCGCGAGCCGTCCGCGCCTTCCCACCAGAACAGGCGCGGGACCTCGGGGGACCGGCTGGCGGCGTTGCAGCCGAGGTGCAGAAAATCGACGCCTGCGTTCTTCAGCAACGTGGGCAGGATCCACGAATGACACGGCACGTCGGTCATCTTGGCGTCACGTGGCAGTTCCAGGCCAACCGACCGCGCGAGCCGCGAGGCGAAGCCGAGCCCGCGCACCAGGTCTTCCGGCTCGAGCAGTTCGGTGTGGGTCGTGAATGGCAAGGCGTGGACGACGAACCGCCCGTCCTTCAACGCTTGCAGGATGCGCTGCTTTCGCTCCGGCGTCTGACCGGGCCAATCCTCGGCAATCTTCGCCATCGGCCAGCCGGGGAGCGTCCAGACGAACTGCTGTTCCGGCGGCAGGCCGCGGTTCTGGTCCACGACCTTGAGCGCGTCGTCGATCATGGTGGACCGGTAGCGTTGGACCACATTGCTGGCCATGTCGGTGTAGCCGATGTCGAAATGGGTCTTGAAGACGATAATGACCTCGGCCACGCCCGGAGCAGCGGCTACAGGAAGCACGCCGGCGGTGAGTAGCGCAAGGCCGAGCAGTGCCGGCTGGAGGTGTCTATGGCGCCGGCTGACGGTGATCGTGGTGTCGGAGCCTGTTTGAAAATCGCGCGTTGGGTAGGGCGAGGCGTCCCTGCCGAGCCGATTCTGAGACGGCGCTACAGAAGACGGCTCATCGGGACGATTCGCCCTACCTGTTTCAAACGGGTTCTTGGCCATGGGCGTATGAAAGCAGAAGCCGCGCAGGGAGCAAGGTGAGAACCCGAGCTCGCGCATCGTCGAGTTGCCGACGGACCGCGGCCGTTTCCGGCCGCAGCGACGGAACGCTCGGCCCGTCCGGGGGCGTCGGCGCCGGGCTTGAACTCACCCGCGCCGCTCGAGCAGCTTTTCCAGCCGGTCCTTGTGCGTGCGGCTCAGGGTCAGCTTCGTCCCGTCCAGCAGGATCACCACGTGGTCGCCGTAGAACAGCGGCTGGACCTCCTTGATCCGGTCGAGGTTCACGATCGCGGAGCGGCTGAGGCGCATGAACCGCTCGGCCGGCAACTGTTCCTCCAGGCTCGTGAGGGTTTCACGCAGCAGGTGGGCGCCGCCCGGCGTGTGCAGTTTCACGTAGTTCCCTTCGGACTCCAGCCAGTGGATCTCCTCGGTCCGCACGAAGATGACGCGTCCCTCGGACTTGAAGGCGAGCCGGGCGGGGCGGTCCTGGGCGGCCTTCAGGTCGGCGAGGAAGGAGGCAAGCTGCGGCTCGGGCGTGCCGGCGGCCCGGCGGATTTGCGCGCGCGCATGATCCACTGTTTTTTGAAAGCGCTCCCGGTCGAACGGCTTGAGCAGGTAGTCAATGGCGTGAACTTCGAACGCTTTGAGGGCGTATTGGTCTTGGGCGGTGCAGAAAATAACGAACGGCATCGCGTCGCCGGCGGCGCTCAGTTCGGCGCAGACGTCAAAGCCGGTGAGCCGCGGCATCTGGACGTCGAGAAACACGAGGTCGGGCTTCTCGCGGCGGACGGCTTCGACGGCGAGACGGCCGTTGGCGCACTCGCCCACGACCGTGAAATCCGCCTCGTCCTTGAGCAATTGCCGGATGCGCGCTCGGGCGTGGGCCTCGTCGTCCACGATGAGCGTGCGGATGCTCATGCTTCAGCAGCAGTTCGGCTTGACCGAGGCGGTGATGGGCAGACTGGCCGGGTCCACACCCGCCTCGGCAGCGGACATGACCACGACGCGTGGCGCTTGCGAGCGGGGGATGACGCAACACGGCAGGCGCAGGCAAGCTTCCACGCCGCCCTCGGGCAGGTTCTTGACCTCGAGGCTTTGCGCCGTGCCGTAGAGATGCGTCAGGCGCGACCGGATATTCTTCAAGCCGATGCCCTCGCGCTCCGGTGCGCCGCCGGGTGCGGGCAAACCGTTGCCGTTATCGCGGACCTTGAGTTCCAGGGTATCGCCGCCGGCCACGCGGGCGCTGATTTCGACCCGGCCCGGCTCTTCGCGTGGCAGAATGCCGTGGCGGAGGGCGTTCTCGACGAGCGGTTGGAGAATGAGATGCGGAACGAGCAGTTCCTGGGTTTTCGGCTCGATCTTCAATGCGACGGTGAGGCGGTCGGGAAAGCGCATTTGCTCGATCTCGAGGTAACCTTGCAGGAAGGTGATTTCCTCGCGCAGCGGCACCTCCTGCGTGTCGCTGTGGTCAAGGGTGCGGCGGAGCAGCTCGCTGAGCCGCGCAATCATACGGTCGGCCGCCTCCGGATTCTCGTATGTGTTCAGCCGCTCGGGTGGCGGGCCGAGCCGCTTGTCCCGGGGGACGAACCGCACGCCGGGCACCCGCAACTTTGAGCCCCCGCGGGTTGTCTCGTGGAGGTTGCCCGATTGACAGCCGCGCGCGCCTGCGTTAGCTCATGCCTGCATGAACCGGCCCCCGGTTGCCCTGTTCGCTGCTCAAAGCCCGCACCCGAGATTGCGTTCAACCCGGCGGCGGCCCGCCTCCGTGTCCTCGGCGCTCGTCCTCATCACCGGCCTCTGGCTGGCCGCGCCCCGCGTGAGCGCCGACGACTGGCCGCGCTGGCGCGGACCGGACATGAACGGCATCTCGAAGGAGAAGGGCTGGACCACCGACTGGCCGAAGGAAGGGCCGAAGCTTCTATGGCGGGCGAATGTCAGCACCGGGTTCTCGGCGGTGGCGGTCGCGCAGGGGCGGCTCTTCACGCTCGGCAACTCGAACGAAACGGAGATGGTCTGGTGCCTGGACGCCGCGACCGGCCGGCCGCTCTGGCGCCACGCGTACGCCTGCCCAAGCGATCCCGAGTATCACGAAGGCGGACCCGGCGCGACGCCGACGGTCGACGCGGACCGCGTCTATACGCTGGGCAAGCGCGGACACTTGTTCTGTCTGGAAGCGGCCACGGGCAAGGTGCTCTGGCAAAAGAACGTCACGAATGAAGTGGGCACCGCGAAACCGCGCTGGGGCTTCGCCGGCTCGCCCCTGGTCGAAGGCGATCTCCTGATCCTGAACGCTGGCGCCGCCGGGGCCGCGCTCGACAAACTCACGGGGAAACCGGTTTGGACTTCCGGCACCAACGCGCCCGGTTACGCCACGCCCGTCCCCTTCACCGCCGACGGCGAACGGTGTGCCGCCCTCTTCACCGCCAAAGCGCTCGTCGGCGTCCGCGTAAGCGATGGCAAGGAACTCTGGCGTCACCCTTGGGCAACGAAGTGGGACCTCAATGCCGCCGATCCGATCGTTGTCGGCCAGCGACCGTTCATCTCCTCGTTCGACCGCGGCGGCGCGCTGCTGGACGTGAGCGCTCGCCCGCCGAAGGTCGTCTGGGAGAACCAGGCGATGGCCAACAACTTCAACAGTTGCGTGTTCGTGGACGGCTTCCTGTACGGGGTGTATGGCCACACCGACCACCCTTATCGCGACTTGCGCTGCCTCGATGCCGCGACCGGCGAGGTGAAGTGGAAATACGAGGGCCTCGGTCTCGGCTCGCTGATGGCGGCGGATGGCAAACTGATCGTTCTGAGCGACAAGGGTGAGTTGGTCGTCGCCGAGGCAACGCCGACGGCGTTCAAACCCCTGGCCCGCGCCCATGTCCTCGGCAGCAAATGCTGGACGGTTCCCGTGCTGGCGAACGGGCGGATCTACTGTCGGAACGCTGTGGGCACGTTGATCTGCCTGGACGTGCGCGGCACCGGCCACTAACCCCGCAAGCCAGCCGCCCAAATCCGTAAGGATGCAGTAGGAAAACCACAGATCGACACAGATGGACACAGATTCCGGAGCGAAAGGACCTTTCGGTCTGGCCAATCCTGGTCACCAGACAGGGACGTTCCGAAGGAGCGTCCCCCATCGCGATTCCTCGCGTTTTATCGGTGTCCATCGGTGTGCTTTCGCTAGAATTGATGCGGCTAAGGCGCCAGGCAGTTCGGCCTGTTGGCCGTAACCGGGCAAGATCCGTCCGCCGGGAACGGGCCGCGCACCTGGCCGGGGAGTCTCGAACTCCGCAAAAACGGTCAAGCCGTCCGGGCGTGACTCTGGTATGAATGACGCCGATGAGACCGGTCACGCTCCAGAACTGAACGACCCTGGCAGCACCGACCCGGCGGACCTGATCACCGATCTCTACGCGCCCCTCGCGCCGAAATCGGTTGTGCCGAAACTTCGACGGTCCCTGAACCCAACATGAAAACTCCACAGAAGATCGATCTCTACCAACAGCACAAAGCCGATTACGCGGCGACCCGGAAGCCCGCGCTGGTCAACCTCCCCGAGGCCCGTTACCTGGCGATCACCGGCCAGGGCGCGCCCGGCGGCGATTTGTTCCAGGCCCGCATCGGCGCCTTGTACGGCGTCGCGTTCACGGTGAAAATGACCCGCAAGTTCGCCGGTCTCCAGGATTACGCGGTCTGCAAACTCGAAGCCCAATGGTGGAGCGACGCCCCCAGAGAGAACTTCGCCCAGGCGCCCAAGGATCAGTGGCGTTGGAAGCTGCTGATCCGCACACCCGACTTCATTTCGGCGGACCACGTCAAGCAGGCCGTGGCCGTGCTCCTGAAGCGTGGCAAGGGCGAAGACGTCAAACGCGTCCAGCTCGAAACATTGGCCGAGGGGCGGTGCGTCCAGATGTTGCATGTGGGGCCGTATGAGAAAGAGCATGAGACCGTGGCGGCGATGAAGGCATTTGCCGAAGGGGAGGGCCTGCGGTTCCACGGGCTCCACCACGAGATCTATCTTTCGGACCCGCGGCGCGTTCCTCCCGAACGCCTGAAGACCATCCTCCGCCTCCCCGTCATCGCGCGCTGAGCCGGAGCAAAGCAGTTGAACCACGAAACACACGAAACACACGAAAGGAAACACGGAGGGAGTTGCGGCCCAAAATGGGCCGGGGCCGGTTCCTCGGATCCGCGTTTATCCGCGTCCATCGACGGTTTTCCCTCTACATCGTTAAGGTTTAAGGTAGGGCGGATCTTCCAAGTAACTCTTACGCAGCTTGCTGGTTTTCAACCAGATCGTATCCGAGTTCGGTGGCCAGTTTCTTCAACTTGGCGATCCGGTGGCGTTGGATCCTGGCTTCGTAGAGCACCCGATCGACCT
>Ga0315274_10006476_pt1 | contig 17045 bp, 22 predicted proteins | sample YL17G02_20_MG_FD_203700 | JGI IMG/M metagenome (GOLD analysis project Ga0315274, IMG submission 203700) | Sediment microbial communities from Yellowstone Lake, YNP, Wyoming, USA - YL17G02_20 | ecosystem: Environmental > Aquatic > Freshwater > Lake > Sediment | place: USA: Wyoming | collected...
GAGGATAGAACGTCCCTCTTGACCTCGCCTGGGGACTTGGCGCGTCCTGGTGGCTCTCAAGCCCCGAACCGAAGGGGCAGGATGAAGCTTGCGCGGACTGCCGGTTGCGAGGATGGTGGCGAGGCTTTGAAAGAGAGCCTCCTGTTTTGGCTCGTGCTGGCCGCTGCCGCCGCATTCCTGGGCTACCTAGTTTTCGACGGCCTCCTCCAATGGACTCGCCATCGGCGCCACCATCGACGGCGCGAGTGAGCGATCTGACGCCCGCCGCTTCGGGTGCCCGGGGAGTGAGGCAGTCCCAACGACCAGTTCAGTTCTGTCTTCCACGGGGGCAAGACCTGCTCCTCAATCCCTTGGAAATGCATCTGGCCGCCTGATGGGCAGGGCGTAAAATGCCGGATTGACCCCAGCCTCACAGGGACTTGTGGCCTTTTTGGCCGGGAGGCTGGCGCTTCGGGTTTCCAACCCGCAGATTCTTGCAGATTCCCAGTGATTGAGGGTTCCTTTACCTTCGCTCGCTCCAATCCTTCCCCCTCAACCTCAACAACTTGCGCAGGCCATGTGGTTGTATACAACCTCTGCATGACGCCTGCATGACAAAACTTCCCGGTCGCACGCGATTTCTCACGTTCTGACCCATCGTGAAGAAATCGTACTCGGCGAAGGGTGCACCACCGCCTCCAGCGGAACGAGAGTTCCCGGTGGAGGTCGCCCACAAGTCAGCAAGGGTGAGGATTTACGCCTCTCCGAACAGGGGCGGGGAGTCGTATAGAATTACCTACCACTCCGAAGGGCGACACCAACGCCGTATGCGCAGAACGTTCGACGACGCCTTTGAGTTGGCACAAACGCTGGCGGTGGAGCTTGGCGACGGTCGGGCTGACGCACTGGCGCTCACAGGCACCGAACGTTTGATTTACGAACGGTCCATCGAACTGGCCTCGTCGGTCAGGCTCGAACTTGATGCAGTGGTGGTGGACCGCTTTCTTGAAGCGTCGAACATCGCGGGTGGGGTGGACTGTGTTGTAGAGGCGGCAAAATTCTACGCCACGAATCGGGTCAAAACGCCCGAGCCCAAGCCAGTCGCCGATGTCGTTCGCGAACTGATTGAGAACCGCAGGTCCAACGGAGCATCGCAGCTTTACTTGCGAGACCTCAAAGTTCGTCTGGAAAAGCGATTCGCCGCCGCGTTCCATTGCCCGATTTCGTCGGTCACCACTGCTGGCCTCGAAAGGTTTCTGGACTCTTTGAAGGTCGCGCCGAGGTCGAAGAAGAATTTCCTCACGTGCATACAAACACTTTTCAATTTCGCAAAGAAACGGGGGTACCTGCTCGACAGCCATCCTGGCGTCAGCAAGGTCGCGTTTGACGCCAAGGTCCTCACCAGGGTCGAAATCTTCACTGTGGATGCGATGAGGCGGTTACTCGGCGCGGCCAGACCTGAACTTGTGCCGGCCCTTTGCGTTGGCTGTTTTGCTGGTTTAAGGTCGGAGGAACTGCGGCGGCTCGATTGGGCTCATGTCAGGCTAGAACGAAAGCACATCGAGGTCTTGGCCCAGAACGCCAAGATGCGGAGGCGTCAGTTTGCGGGCAAAACCAGCCACGAATTTGCGGGTGAAAATCACCCACCTTTGAGGTGAAGCGTTGCCTGGGTGTTCCCGGTTTGGGAACCACTTGGGCGATGAATCAACTCAAAGTGAATCTGCAACAGTCTATCGTCGCGCTGTTTGAGCAGGGTTGGTCCAAGCGCCGGATTGCTCGGGAACTGGCGCTGGACCGGGCCACGGTGCGCAAATACCTGGCCGGGGCGATCCCAAAATCACCCACCCCGCAAACCGGCTCGCCCCCCACTCCCAGACCGGCCAGCGTGTGTGATCCGTGGGGCGAGCAGATCGAAGCGGCGTGGCAGGCGGGCTTGTCGGTGCAGCGGATTTACCAGGATCTGGTGGTCGAGCACGAGTTTGCGGGCAGTTACCATGCGGTGCGGCGGTTTGTGCGACGGCGGCAGGGTGTGGCGGAGTTGCCGTTCCGGCGGATGGAGTGTGCGCCGGGCCAGGAACTGCAGGTGGATTTTGGCCGGGGGGCGTGGGTGGTAGAGAACGGCCAACGCCGCAAGACGCATTTGTTTCGGGGGGTGCTGAGCCATTCGCGCAAAGGTTACAGCGAGGCGGTGGGGCGCCAGACCGGTGAGAGTTTCATCCGCTGCCTGGAAACCACCTTCCGGCACTTCGGCGGGGTGACCGCCACGGTGGTGATCGACACCTTGAAGGCCGGAGTCCTTCAGGCCGACTGGTTCGATCCGGAGCTCAACCCCAAGTTGGAGGACTTCGCCCGCCACTACGGCACGGTGATTCTGCCAACCAAGCCGGCCATGCCCCGCCACAAGGGCAAGATTGAGGCGGGCGTGAAGTATGCGCAGAACAACGCCGTCAAGCGACGGAGCTTCGAGAGTCTGGCGGCGCAGAATCTGTTTCTCGCCGAGTGGGAACGCACGGTGGCCGACACGCGCATCCACGGCACCACGCGGCAACAGGTCGGCAAGCTCTTTGCCTAGGTTGGAACAGCCGGCGTTGCGTCCGCTGCCGGCAATGGTCCTTCCCGTCTTCGAGGAAGCGCCACGCACGGTGCATCGCGACGGCTACATCGAGTTCCGGCGGGCCTATTACTCGGTGCCGCCGGAATATGTCGGACGCCAAGTCTGGGTCCGCCACGAAACCCGGCTGGTTCGCATCTACAACACCCGTCGCGAACCGATCGCCCTGCACGCCCGGGCCGAACCGGGGAAGTTCACGACGGATCCGGCGCATCTCCACAGCCGCAAGCGCCACCTCATCAAGCGCGGCGCCGATCATCTGTTGGACCGCTGCCGCTTGATCGGTCCGCTGACGGGCACGTGGGCCGAAGCCATGCATCAGGCCCGCGGCCCGCAAGGCTTGCGGGTGATGCTCGGCCTGCTTCACCTGGCGGAGCAGCATCCGGTCGCCGAACTGGAAAAGGCCGCCCGGGTCGCCACGCACCACGGGGCCTGGCGGCTGCGCGATCTCAAGCGTCTGCTCGACCAACCCGCCAACGTCGTCCAACTCGACTTCCTGGACACTCACCCGCTCATCCGCACGCTCGACGTCTACCGCATCCTGCCGGCGGAGGGCTTCCACCAACCCCACCAACCATGACCCAACTCCATACCACCCTTCGCCAACTCCGCGTCTCCGGCTTGGCCCAGAGCCTCGACGTGCGCCTCCAAGAAGCCGCCGCCAGCCGCCTGGGCCACGGGGAGTTCCTCGAACTCATCCTCCAAGATGAGTTGAATGTGCGCCAGCAACGGCTGCTGGCCCGTCGCACCAAAGCCGCCGAATTCCGCGCCCTCAAGACGTTGGAAGACTTCGATTGGCAGTTCAACCCGTCCATCAACCGCAAACACCTCTTCGAACTGGCGGCCGGAAACTACCTGCGCCAGGGCCAAGACATTCTGTTCCTCGGCCCGCCCGGCGTGGGCAAAACCCACCTGGCCCAAGCCTTGGGCTACGAGGCCATCAAGCAGGGCAAAGAAGTCCTCTACCGCTCCATCTTCGATCTGGTGCGCGACTTCCTCAAAGACGAAGCCTTCAAGCAACAAGACAAAACCCTGCGCCGCTATTTGAAACCCGACCTGGTCATCATCGACGACATGGGCCTCAAAGGCCTGCCCCGGCAATCCGGCGAATACCTGCTGGAAGTGGTGATGCGTCGCTACGAGAACCGCTCGACGATCATGACCAGCAACCGGCCCCTGGAGGACTGGGGCAAGCTCCTCTCGGACGTGCCGACGGCTGGAGCGATCCTCGATCGGTTCCTCCACCACGCCATCACGATCACGATCACCGGCCGCAGCTACCGCGTTAAAGACACCTTGCCCACGTCCCTAGAAAACCGGAAAAACCCGAAGTCCAGCGCTCCGGCGACCGCCGGGGCCGCGAGCTGAGGGCTCGCAGCACGGCCCCGGCTCGCTTACATTCACAGCCAAACCTCTTGAAGACACTCAGAAAACTCATATGAAGTAACCCCACCTCGGGGTGGGTGATTTTGACCCGCAAAAAAGTGGCGGGTTTTCACCCGCAAAATGACACGGCGGCGGCGTATAGTCCCAATGAGCGACAACTTGAGGCTGTGGCTCATGCCATACCGGCGCGAGTCTGGACCAGTGTGTCCGTTCAACAATCTGGCGGCGCAATTCGCCAAACTGGCTCGCAGGGCTGGTGTCGAGTGGGTGAGAAACGGGTTGCGCCATTCTTTCATCAGCTTTTCCGCAGCCCACCTACAAAGCCGGTGAAGCGCTTCTTCCGCCTCCTCCTGGGCTGGCCGGCAAGAACGCTGGCGGCGAGTTGGCGCTCCAGGCGCGCCAGGTCAGGAAGGTCGAGCGGGGCGAGGTCGGCAATCTGCTGCGGTTCTGACTGAGGCACGGCATTCATACCCTAGTTACCAGCGCTCTGGGTATTCCTCGCCGGCTGCGGCGGAGTGACCGCTACGCCATGACGTGAAGAAGTTCATTTCGAAGTTCACCCGGTAGGCGGTTGGGTTGCTGCGAATTTCGTCCCGGCCGTACTGCCAGCCCATGCGCAGACCGGGAAGACGTACAGTTCGTTTAGTCAACGAGGCCGGAGGTCACGAAATTCGTTCGTGTCGAAAATGGTCTTGATCGCCTCGGCCATCGAGAAGGTCTCCATCGTCCAGCCCTGGATTTTGAGCTTGGCTGCCCATTCCTTCATGTGCCGCTTGGCGTCCAGCATCTCCTCCGGGTGGAAGACGAGGTAGTAAAGCGGATCGTCGCCGGTGTGGCTCAGTCCGCGACCCTGGCGGATGAGATGCCAGAGCTGGTCAAAATGTTCATTCAGCGATGCCATCGAGACACTCCTCCTCTCGATTGGAACGCGACCTCCGGGCTTTGTCGCGCGGATTCAGGTTATGGATCGATGACGATTACGCTTTCGTCATCATCGTCGATCTGGTCCTGCCGCCTGGATATGGACAGAGCCACACGGCCATGCTGCTCGAGTTACCAGATGACTATCCACTGAGCCCCTTGGGGGTGGGGGAAAGTCACGTCTTTCTCCCTCCCTCCCTGCGCTTCCGGGGTAGAAGGATCTCTGACCTCCACGACTGGCAGACGCCGTCCGTGGACACACCAGGGTTCGGGCCATGGGCCTGGTTCTGCTACGAACGCGTGAGGTGGTCGCCGGAACGAGATGACTTGATCAGATTCGTTGAAATGGTTCGTGCCGATCTGGCCAACCCCAGGACCTGCTTACTCCCGCTGATATGAAAACCACTGAAAAGAATCTGTCCCCTGGCTTCGGAGGGGAAGTAGCTCTCCGCCTCCCCGGCAGTCTGGCAGCTGTGCTCCAGAAGCACATGCGACAAGACCCCAACAACGAGCAAATGGCCTTTGGTCTGGCCTCAACTGCCCGAACCGCCGAAGGGGTCCTGTTACCTGTCACCGAGTTGCTCTTGCCGGACCGCCACGACCTGAGCGAACAAACCGCGGTCTCAGTCAGTCCCACGCTCAACTTTCAGAGCTTCGTTTACTTTCGCGCTTACCAGACCAGTAAGGTGATTGTTGAGTTTCACTCCCATCCGGGCGCCGGCACCCCACGGTTCAGCGGAATCGACGACGCTCACGCCCCCCGTAACGCCCGATACATCGCCCGCAAGATGCCGGGATCCGTGACGTTGGCACTGGTGGTAGGGAACAGTTGCTTCGACGCCTTCGACGCCATGGTCTACGACCGGAACTTGAAGGACTTTCGGCCGATACGCCGGCTGGAGATGCTGGGCCGCCCCTCGCAGATCCGCCTGATCGGCGAACCCGCCGACGTACTCCTCGGCCAAAACAATACCATCTTCGATCGCCAGACTCGTGTTCCGGGTTGGAACCAGCTTCTCTGGGAGCGCCAGCTGATCGGCATCGTCGGGCTCGGCGGCAACGGCGCTCCTCTGTTCCAGACTCTGGTGGGCATGGGAGCTGGCCGGCAAGGTTTCTACGCACTGGTCGACCCAGACCGCGTGGAAGTGTCCAATCTGCCGCGTATTCCTTACGCCCTCCCGGAGCATGTTGGTCTCCCTAAAGTGACCGTCGCGACCCAGTTCGCCGGCAGGAAAGACCCCCGCCTCCCGGTCTACCCGTTCCCATGCCGTTTCGCCGAAGAGGCTGTCCTGAAGCGTTTGAAAATGGTCACGGTTCTGTTCGGCTGCGGCGACAATGACGGGCTGCGCAAGGAGACTAACGAATTCGCGGTCCGCTACGGTATTCCCTACATCGATCTGGGCTGTGACATCCAGACAGATGTTGGCGCCACCTTCGCCGGTGGGCAGGTGCGTCTTAGCCTGCCTGGTGAGAACGCTTGTCTCGTCTGCTGTGGCGGATACGACGCCTCACAAGCGGCCATTGATCAACTCGATGAGGGAAGCCGTAGCCAGCGGGCGGCCCACGGCTGTGGCCAAGACGCCACCGAGGTCGGCATGGCGAGCGTGGCCAACTTGAACGGTCTCACGGCGCAGTTTGCTGTCACCCAGTTCTTGTCGCTGATCAATGGTCCGAAGTTCGCGACTTGGGACTACCTCCACTTTGATTCACTCACAGGTCGCACGTTGCCGGCCCGCAGCGAGCGTAGCCCGGCGTGCCCGTTGTGTGGCGACGAAGGATGTCTTGGAGCTGGCGATCCGATCCCTGCCGAGGTCGTGGCGCCTGGTCCGTCAAAACTGAGGAGGCTTCTACTAAAGCCATGAACACAACCACTGCCGAACTAGGAGGACTGCAGTTTGACGCCGCCGCAGGTGTGCGCGGGGTTGATGGCGGGCAACCTTTGCGGATAACCCGTTCCTGCGACGGCGCATCAATGCTGCTGCACGAACTCGCGCCGGCTACGCAGCGGCATTTGCAGGGAGCCGTCTTCGATCCCGGGCGTCCGGACTTCTCCCGCCCCTTCCTGACGAGGTTTGCCGGCTTCCTGGAGCTTCGGGGACGCGTGTATATCGCGGAGCCCCTGCCACCGGCAGTTCCTCTGCGGATGGTCTGGGCCGAGGTGCTCCAGCACAGTCCCAGGGCGTCGCTGCAGGTGCTGGGCGCACTGCGTGACCAGCTCAGACTGATTCTGGAGGAGCTACATGCCGCCGGTCAGTACCATGGTGCGCTCTGCGTCGACAACGTGGTTCTGACAACATCCGGCATCTACGGGCTCCTGCGAGCGGGGGTTCAGACACCCGGTAGCTGGCTCTGCCTGCGCCCAGTTCCGCACAAGGGCTGTAACGATGTTGGCCGGCAGGCCTCCCCCCCCGGCGGGCACTTGGAGTCGGCCGAAGCTGTCGTTGGTGAGCTTGTTGCCGTTGCGCTCGACGCCGGAATAATCGACCCAACTACCGGACATGACCTTTGGCAGACGGCCGGAGCTTCTGCACTTACCCCCGTATCGTATGAGCTGTGGAACCCGGCCTAATGTCGGACCGCATTCCGACCCTCTGTGACGAAAACCAGCCGCCAAGAAATCTTTACGTAAACAGAATACCCAACCATGAACCCCTCTCTTCTTCCTTACGTCGCTGCGGCGGCGGCGATCGTGGTCTTCCTTGTCATCCGGCAAGCGCTCCGCAAGATGCTCGAACTGCCGGCCGCCAACCTTGTGGGTGCCATGCTGGCAGGCCTCGTGTACTACGTGGCCTTTCTGTACAAGGACGAAATCCTCGACGCGATCCATGTTCCCGAGGGAGCGCTTCCAGTCGCTTTACTGGTGACCTTGGCCCTCCTGGCCGTCGCAACACTCAGCCGGCGCCGCCCACTGTCACCGGTTCAGCGCCCTCCTGTTGGCCCCAGCCCAACTCTTCGCCACCCTCCCGCCGCCATGTACGACGAAGCTCCCCGTTCGCCCGGGCGATTAGGCCGTGGCCGGCCATACCGCCAATTCAGGCCAGCGAGCCGGTACGACCGCTATGACGACGGCCGGTATCCACGCCGGCCTGCGCCTCGATACAGCGACGACCGGTACCCTGACGATGATGAATTCGCGGAGCGCTAACACGAACGTCCAAGCCAACGTGCTCAAACCAGCCATGAAAACGATTGCGCTACCAGCTCCGCCGGCAGGATGTCCGACGTGCTGCCTGCCCCGGCATCGTGGCCCCTCCAGCGACTTGGATGAACTCGCCCGCCTGCTCTCGCGCATGGGCTACGATTTCGTCTCGGTGGATGCATCTGGCGCCGTCGAAATCATTGTCACCAGGGGCGCAGGCACGTGCCGCTTCACGATCGGCTTGGTCTTCCAGCCGCTGCTTCACCAGATCCCCACGCTTCTGGCCTACGCCTTCGGCGAGCTCGGCCTCGATGGCCTTCTGATCGTGGTTCCAGGTCCAGAGAGCCTGGAGCGACTGGCGCCGCTCCTTCGTGATCAAATCCCTGCGGAGTGGACTGGCAAGGTCGGGGTTGTCACCGCGCCAGCGCTTCAACTGCTTTTCCCAGAATACCCGTGAATCACGATCCCCCATCCAGTAGCGTCAGCGAGAGCGGTCGCAGCCGCGCCCGGCAACCAGCACTCGCGGACCAACCTCTGCGGCTGGTGTGGACCCGGCACGAATTGGTGAAGGCGACCGGGCTCAGTTACAAGACGATTGTGAATCTCGAACAGCGCGGCCTGCTCCGTCGCGTGCCGGTCGGCATCAACGTGGCGGTCTACTCGGATTCCAGCGTCCGGGCGCTGTTCGGGGAGCCCGGCGGGTTAGGTCAAGGAAGCGTTAAGGGCCCACACGACAGTCTGCAGAAGTCGGCAGCAGCACTTGAGATACAGAACACATGAACCCTCTCCGGATACACACCACATCGCTGACCACAGGAATCACCCGCACCCTGGAATTCGAGAAAAAGGGCCTTTGCACGCACGCGGTCAACACTGGCACAAAATGCGGGCACGGTTGCTCGTATTGCAGCACCGGCGCGCTGCTCCGGATGCACCCGTCATTCAAGGCTGCCCAGGAAAGCCCGTTCGGCTCGGGATTTGCGATCGTCGATCCGACAACACCCGAGAGAGTGGCTCGCGACGCTCACCGCCTTCGGCAGCGGGGACCAATCCAGCTCTGCACGACTGTGGACGCGTGGGCGCCAGAGGCTCAGCGCTTTCAACTCGGTCGCCGCTGCCTGGAAGCGATTCTGGCGGAACCGGACTGGACGGTTCGGATCCTCACCAAGAACGCGGCTGTGGCGAACGACTTTGACCTTATCGGGAAGCACACGGACCGGGTTTTGGTTGGACTCAGCCTGACTGCGGCCCCGGACAAGAGCGCTGTGATCAAGGCGGTGGAGCCCAACGCGTCCACGATTTCGGAGAGGATGGCGGCGATGAAAGAAGCTCACCGACTGGGATTACGCACCTATGCCATGTTCTGTCCCCTCCTGCCGGGCATTGCGGACAGCAAGGAGGCCATCGCGGAGCTTGTCGAGTTCGCCGAGGAATGTGACGTGGAGGAAGTCTTCGTCGAATCAGTCAACGCCAGAGGCCCCGGGCTTCGGCGCACCCAGGAGGCACTGGCTGCTGGAGGTTTTCCACACGAAGCTGCCGCTGTCGGCGCGATTCGCCACCAGCAGGCGTGGTCGCATTACGTGCGCAACTTGGTCGCGAACATCCAGGAGGCCCTGCGCCGGGCAGGTGCTTTGGACACACTCCGCTTCCTGCTCTACCCGTCCAGGCTCACGGCGGCGGATGCGGAATGGATTCAGGGCCACAGCGAAGGGGTGAAGTGGTTGGGGAAAGAGGGTGGACAGGCCCCGGCCGTGACCTGACCTCTATTCCGCGGTCAAGAACTGCTTGTCTTTAGCGAAGTAAGTCTTGAAGAGGCGCAGAAGGGGCGTGTCTGAATGATTCACCTTATCCGCGGGATCGGCAGTGCGCTCGATGTTCATCACGTGCCACTCTCGGAAAGCCCAGTAGGCCCAAGACCACCCGTACTGTTCGTAGAGGTCGATCTGGTCGCGCAGCCACTCCTCTACGCCCGGTGCGTAGCGCGCGCAGCCGAACTCGCCCACGAAGATCGGCACGTGGTGCTTCTGCTGGAAAGCGCGGACCGGCGCGAGTCGAGCCTCCAGAGCCGCCTTGTCCCACGTCTCTGCCTCCTTGCCCGGGACGCGGAATCCGGGGTAGATGATCTGGTCTCCGGGCTTCTGGTGGGTGTAATGATGGGGGTCGTAGAAGTGCACCGTGTAAACCGTGCGCGGATCGCCGGTGGGCCGCAGCGCCTCGAATTGTTGCGGATAGGCCCAGCCAATCGAATTGACAAGGATAGGGGTGCGCTCGTCCACCGCACGAACGGCGGCCGTGATTTTCCGGGCCAGTACGTTCCAGCCCCCGAGAGGTTGTCTCGCATCGTCATCCGGGTGAGGTTCGCACATCAGGTCATAGCCGACGATGGAAGCGCGTCCGTGGTAGTGCGAAGCAATCTCGCGCCACATCCTCGCGTAGGCCTCCTGAGCCGGAGCTTCCCGCCAGATTTCCTGACTTCGATTAAAGTCAGGGCGGCCAGGCCCCTCGCGGCACGTCAACACGACGTAGAGGCCCGCCTGCTCGGCCGCCTTCACGGCTTGATCCAGCTTGGCCAGGTTCTCCGGCTTGAACGCGTAGGGCGGCATGGGAGCGTAGACGTTCGAGACGGGAATCTCGGCGAGGTTCGCGCCCCAAGCCCGGAGCACGCGCAGGTCGTCCACGGTGCACTGCGCCTGCATCACGTTTCCGCCACGTAAGGCGCCTTGTTGCCAAAGGGTAAAGGTGTCGGAAGGCGCGGAAGAGGCCACGGGCACCGCCATGCCGAGAAAGGGAAGTAGCAGCAGTCGGAACTTGGTCATGCTTTGCACTCAGAACCTGCATGGGATTTCCGCCGGCTGTCAATTGCTTTTCCCCTTGAGTCCAGCGAACTGCGAACCAGCGAACTCGCCGACCTCTGCTCCAGGGGCACGGAGGCTGACGTCATCCGACATGTTTGGACTCGCCGTTCAGGCCATGCCAGGCGCCGCGTTACTTGGCGGGATTCGTCGCCGTCGTTTCCGCCTCCACGACCACGCGAAATTTCTGCCCCGCATAGCCCTTTTCGGTGATGAACTCGTGGGTGCCAATGGACCAGTTGTCTTTAACAATCCCGCGACCGCTGCGCTGGACCTTCGCCAAGTCGAAACCTTCGGGCGGGTACTGCGGGTCCACCTCAGCGTGCCGCACGTTATACATGCCTCGATCCGCAGTGATTTCCCACCAACAACTGGCCATGTCGTACAGTCCCCAAGCATTGGGTCGCTTGGACTTCACCTTCAGGGGGGCTTTGAAGCCCTCAGGACCGCTGCTATTCTGATCCTTGAACTTCTCGGAGAACCCTGGATTGGAGGTTCCCACCCGAGCCGCGTATTCCCACTCCGCGTCCGTGGGCAGCCGCACAATCCGACCGTTCTTCCGAGAGAGGATCGCGCAGAACTGCTCGATCTCGGCAAAACGCGAATCCTGGACGGGCAGTTGCGGGTCCCGGACCGTGCTGGGATTGTGGCCCATGACCGATTCGAACATTTCCTGCGTCACGGGGATCTCGGCCAGGTAAAACCGCTTGGTCAGCGTCACCGAGTGTGGGTACTCTTCAACGTGGTACGGCCACATGTAGCAGGGAGTGCCCATCAGGAACTTCCCGGGCGGAATGGCGACGCACTTCAGGGTGAGTTGGTCGCTGACTCGCAGCACGAAGGGTTCCTGCTCCGGCATGAGGAAGGGTTGGTCAGGAGCCAGCATCTTCTTCGGATAATTCAACCGAGCCGGTTCGATCTTGCTGGCGATGATCCACTTCTTGCCGTCCTTCACAAACACTTGACCGGTCACCGCGCTGGAGGCGGCAGGTTGACAGTAGTGGCTCTCCAGGGTGGATTGGGCGTTCGGAAACGCAGGACTCTGGGGCGAAAGGTAATACTTCAGTCGGGCCGTAAACTCAGCCATGAGCCTGGCGGCAGAGTCGGCATTGAGGCCTTGGTCCGGATAGAAATCATCCAGGAGCTTGGCAACGGCGGTCCGGATCTCGGGGGTGCCGTCGATCGCGTAGAGAACCATCAGGTGATCCTCCGGTTTCGGATCGGGCAGACACGCGCCGTTGCAGAGCAGGCTGCCCTGGAGGGTCAACTCGCGATTTATCGAAGCGACCGAACTTTGCTGTGCCTGTCCGGGTTGGGAGAAGGCCAGGAAGACCACCCCAATCGTCAGCCCGGTCAGTGACGCGGATTTCACGACTCTCTTATGCACCTGCCAAGGGCCGAAAAGCTAGCTACGCACACGCTTATGAGCCAGGAACTGCCGTGTATCCAGCCTATTCGTTGGAATCCAGTCATCTCGCCATTATCTCCACCGTAGCTGAGGGATCACCTCCCAGGGCTGGGAGGTGCTGAGGCGACGCAGGCAACTTTCTGGCGCAGGAAAGTTACGCAGCCGGGCACCTGTGCCTCGCTCAGTCCTTGGAGCAAGAGCGGCCCCTGACAGAAGCCATAACTCTGCAACAAGGAAAGATACCGATCATAGTCGAGCTTGCCTTCTCCCGCGGCCTTGTGCCCCGCATCGCCATCATGGTCGAGATCCTTGGCGTGCGCCATCACAATGTCCTTGCCCAGTAACCGGTCAGTGACGGCGGGTTTGGGTTTGAATCAATATTCCAGGCTCGTGGTATTTTTCGCTTGCATGTATGTATGGAATATCATATACATACACCATGCCGAACGGTAAACCTTCCGACTCCGCTCTGCGCCAGCAGTTCCTCCAGGACCTCCAACGACTCTGGCCCGCCATCAAAGGTTCCCTGGCCGAAGTGCAGAAACCCTGCATCCGCCGCGACTGCCCCGCCTGTGCCCGCGGCGACAAGCACTCCGCTTTCATCCTTTCTTTCACCCAGAACGGCCGCCGCCGCTGCATGTACGTTCCGCGCGAACTGGTGCCTCAGTTGCAGCAAGCCCTCCAGAACGGCCGGCAGCTGGAAGCCCGGCTCTCCCAATTGGGTCCGGCCCTGCTGCGACAATACCGCCAACAGCGAGACGCCCGCCTCACGGGCTGATCCCACGAGACTCCACCGCCTCAGCTATTGTCCGGAGTGCCTCAAGAAGCAGCAGGAGATCGACCGGCTGCGCGAAGAGCTGGCTCGTCTCAAAGCCAAGTTGCGCTACCAAGAGCGGACGGCCCGGGAGGGGTTATTCGGTTCCTCGACCCCCTCGGCCAAGCGGCCCGTCAAAGCCAACACCGACTCCGATAATCCGGCCCGCCGAGGCGGGGCCAAGCCCGGTCATCGCGGCCATGGGCGTCGCGCCGTTGCCCCCGCAGCGGTGACCCGTCAACCCACCGTGGCGGCACCGGACCGCTGCCCCTACTGCGGTGGACCTTTGGACCCCAAGGGAAGCAAGCCGCGTACGGTCATCGACGTGCACCCGGTCCGCAAGGAAGTCATCCGTTACCAACTGCCGCAACGCCACTGCGGCGGCTGCCACCGCACCGTGACCGCGCGCGCTCCCGGGGTTTTTGCCAAGGGCCTATTCGGCAACCAGCTCTTGGCGCATGTGGCGGTGGAACACTACGTGCATGGGGTGACCCTCGGCCATCTCAGCGCGCAACTCCAGGTGGGCCGGAGTGGCCTGTGGGCGGCCCTCCATCAGTTGGCCCAGCGGTTGGCGCGGGTGCCCGAACACCTGCTCCAGGAGTACCGAAAAGCTCCCGTCAAGCATGCGGATGAAACCGGATGGCGCACCGATGGATGCAATGGCTACGTGTGGCTGTTCTGCACCGACCAGGTCAGCCTGTTTCGCTTTCGCCAGAGCCGCTCGGCGAAAATCGCCGAGCAAGTCCTGGGCACCGTGCGCTTGCCGGGAACGTTGGTCGTCGATCGCTATGCGGGCTACAATCACGCTCCCTGCGCGCTACAGTATTGCTATGCCCACTTGGACCGGGAGGTCAAGGACTTGGGCCAGGAGTTCCTGGCCGTGGGCGAGGTCCAGGGCTTTGTGGGGACCTTCTCCCCGCTGCTGGCCGACGCGATGCAGTTGCGCGGTCGGGGCTTGACCCGAACGCAGTTCCGCCACCAGGCAGGGGACCTCAAAGCGCGAATCCAGGCCGCCGTCACCCAATCCGCGCAGCATCCGGGCATCCAGAGAATCCAAAACCTGTTTCGGGACAAAGCCGACCGCCTCTATCACTGGGCCACCGATCCCAGCATCCCCGCCGACAACAACCGCGCCGAACGAGAGCTGCGTCCACTGGTCATCGCTCGCAAGATCAGCTTCGGATCCCAGTCGGAGAACGGAGCCAGGACGCGCGAAATCCTCATGAGTGTCCTGCATTCACTGCGCAAGCGGACCGACGACGTGTTCACCGCCTTCAAGCGAGCCCTGGACGCCTTGGCTCAAAACGAAGAGCGCGACCCTTACTCGCTTCTATTCGATTCGTCTTGAACGCATCACCTCAAACCCGCCGTCACTGACCGGTTACGGGGCGACACGAAGCAGCCCCCAGCCGGCGAACTCCTCAAACGACGCATCGTCCAGGTCGAGAGCTTTCAACCAAGTCCTCTGGTTGGTCAACGCCGGAGTGCAGGCGCTACCACGGACAAGCGAACGGATGGCCGGAGCGCGGCCGGCTCGCGTTGACACCCTTGGTCTCAAACTCTACCGTCATGGTGTATGCAGGCGTTGCAGGACTCGCTCGTTGAACTGATCCGCCGCACCTCCGCCGAGATTCCGGACGATGTGCAGCATGCCATGCTCGCGGCGCTCGAGCGGGAGAAGAAGGGCACGATCGCCGAGTCCGCGCTGAAGATCATCGAGCGCAACATCGCGCTGGCCCGGCAGAAGTCCCAACCGATCTGCCAGGACACCGGCAGCGTGCTGTTCTACGTGGACAGCCCGGCGGGTCTGGACCAGATCGCGTTCGAGGCGACCGCGCGCGCGGCGGTGAAGGAAACGACGCGCCGCGGTTACCTGCGCCAGAATTCAGTGGATTCGCTCACCGGCAAGAACGACGGGACGAATCTCGGCCCCGGTTCACCCGCGCTCCATTTCCATCAGCACCGTTCCTCGGATATCCACGTGCGGCTCATGCTTAAAGGTGGCGGCTGCGAGAATGTCGGAGCCCAGTATTCACTGCCGAACGAGAAGCTGAAGGCGGACCGGGACCTGAACGGCTGCCGCCGGGTGATCCTCGATGCGGTGCTGCAGGCGCAGGGGAAGGGCTGCGGGCCGGGCATCCTGGGCGTGTGCATCGGCGGCGACCGGGCGACGGGCTATGAGTTCTCGAAGCGCCAGTTCCTGCGCCTGATTCCGGACCGCAACCCCGTGCCCGAACTCGACCGGTTGGAGCAGGATGTGCTCAACACGGCGAATGAGTTGGGCATCGGGCCGATGGGCTTTGGCGGCCGGACCACGTTGCTCGGCGTGAAGATCGGCGTGTTGAATCGTCTGCCGGCGTCGTTCTTCGTCAGCGTCAGCTACATGTGTTGGGCCTACCGGCGGCAGGGCGTGGTGTTGAGTGCCGATGGCGGGATCACAAAATGGCTCTATTGACCGACGTATGATGACTCTCACCAGTCCGTTTGGCGAGGACAAGATTCGTGCCTTGAAAGTGGGCAACGAGGTCGAGATCACCGGCGTCCTGTTCACCGGCCGCGACGCGGTTCACAAGTACCTCCACGAGGGCGGCGCCTTGCCGCCGGGGGTGAACCTCCGCGATGGCATTCTCTATCACTGCGGCCCGGTCGTGTTGAAGGACGACCGGGGCGAATGGAAGGTGGTGGCAGCCGGGCCGACGACCTCGATTCGCGAGGAGCCTTACCAAGGCCAGATCATCCGCGATTTCGGTCTGCGCGGCGTGATCGGCAAGGGCGGCATGGGCGACCGGACGTTGGCGGCCTGCCGGGAGCACGGCTGCGTGTATCTGCACGCCATCGGCGGGGCGGCGCAGGTGCTGGCCGAATGCGTCAAGCGGGTGCGGAACGTCTATTTGTTGGAGGAGTTCGGATCGCCGGAGGCGATCTGGGAATTGGACGTGGAGCGGTTCCCCGCGGTGGTGACGATGGACGCGCACGGCGGGTCGTTGCACCGCGACGTGTTCGCGGCCAGTCAGGCGGAGCTGGCCAAACGCTTGTGAGCGATCGGGCTCTAAGCGTTCTGCCCGTTGGCGCCACCCGGGCGCGTGGGTGGGGAACCCTGCTTGTCTTTGCCGCGGCGGCGCTGGCGTATCTCCGCGCTGAGGATGTCCCACAGATTGAGCAATCCGCGCTGCCGCAGTTGTTTCAGCTCTTCTGGGCGCTGGTGGTGTTGGGGACGCTGACCCTGGGCGGCATTGCCTGGGTGGGGTACATCCGACGGGGGATCGGCCGCGAGGCGGAGAAGCTGCGGCAACGGGAGGCGACGGCGGAGGCCTATTTCGAGGAGTTGTTCGAGAACGCGCACGACATCATCTTCACGCTGGATCTGCAGGGGAACCTGTTTTCGCTGAACAACGCGGGGGTGTTGGCGCTGGGCTATCCGCGGGAAGGCGTGGCGAAGTTGAACCTGCTGGACCTGGTCCTGCCGCAGTATCAGAACGCGCTTCGGGCCATTCTGGGCCGGATGCGGGACGGGCGGTTTCGGCACCATTGCGAGTTGGAGGTGCACGCCCAGGACCGCCGTCGCGTGGCGCTGCGGGTGGATCTGCGGCTGCGCACCCTGGCGGGCAAGCCCCCCTTGGTGCAGGCGCTGGCCTGGGACGTCACCGAACGCAAGCAGGCGGAGGAAGCGCTCCGGGCCAGTGAAATGCGGCTCCGCCAGTCGCTGGAAGACCGGGTCCGGCTGGGGCAGGACCTGCACGACGGCATCATCCAGTCGATCTACGCGATTGGCCTCAACCTGGGCGAGTGCCAGAAACTGATCGCGGAAAGACCTGAGGAAGCCGCGCGGCGCGTCGCCAATGGAATTGCAGACCTGAACGCGGTGATCCGGGACGTGCGGCATTTCATCGGCGGCTTGGAACCTGGCGCCTTCAAGGTGAAAGAATTCACCGCGG
>Ga0315274_10006478_pt1 | contig 17043 bp, 13 predicted proteins | sample YL17G02_20_MG_FD_203700 | JGI IMG/M metagenome (GOLD analysis project Ga0315274, IMG submission 203700) | Sediment microbial communities from Yellowstone Lake, YNP, Wyoming, USA - YL17G02_20 | ecosystem: Environmental > Aquatic > Freshwater > Lake > Sediment | place: USA: Wyoming | collected...
CAGCGATGCGGCCGATCTGAGTCGCCATGCCGGTAGCGACGACGATGCCCCGCCCCCGGCCGTAGGTAGCCGTCGTGCCCAGGAAGGCGCTGTTGCGCCGGTCACCGAGCGTCGCCGCCTCGTCGAGCAAAGCGCGAGCGTCCTTCTCCACCGCCACCGATTCACCGGTGAGCGGCGCCTCTTCGATGCGTAGGTTGACGGCCTCAGTCAGGCGTAGGTCCGCGGGTATGAGATCGCCGGCTTCCAGCACGACGATGTCGCCGGGGACAAGCTCGACGGCGGGAATAGGTTGTGCCCTGCCGTCGCGCAGCACAGTTGCCTCGGGGGCGGTCATCTTCTTGAGCGCCGCCAGCGCTTCTTCGGCTTTCGACTCCTGCACGACGCCGAGCGCGGCGTTCAGCACGACGATGGCCATGATAGCGGCCGCGTCGACGAACTCACCGAGGAACAGCGAGATCAGGCTGGCCACAATCAGGACGATGACGAGGAAGTTCTTGAACTGGCGTAGCAGCAACGCCCAGAAGCCCGGGCGCGGCGCTTCCTGCAAGGCATTGGGCCCATATCGCCGCTGGCGCTCGGCTGCTTCCTCTCGTGTGAGCCCCCGGGCCGGATCGGTGTGCAGGGCCCGCACCACCTCGTCGGCGGGAAGGGCGAATGCCCTGGCCGCTATGTCCTGGCCGGGCACACTTGCTGTATGGCTGGTCACCTGCTCCATCTAGGCCGACTCCGACCGGCGCCTGAGCGCGGCGCAACGTAGCGAAAGTGGTGGAGTAGGAAGGGGCTAGCCCCGCCTACTCAGCGCGGAGGCGCGTCGGGTACCCAGGCCACGTAGCTATCCCAGCGATTGAGGAGGTACAGCCGTTGCCCCTCGAAGGCCTGACACTGTCGCTCCACGTGCGCGTCGTAGCTATCCATCCCCTCGCGCTCGAGATCGCGCCAGAGGGCGAGTGCGCGGGCGAAGAAGGGCGTGGCGAGCGAGGATGCTACCTTTTCCGGGTCAAGCTCCGCCTTATTGAAACAGACACCGAAGTCCACGACGATGCGCGCCCACAGGTCGTCGGGGAATACGAGGTCGTCCACGTTGCCCCTGGCCATCTCCAGAAGCGCATCAATGTCCTCCGGGGTGAGGACGCGTCTGTAGAGCCGGCGCCAGCCGCGCACCCCGTGAAGGAAGGCGCGCCAGAACTGCTCTGTGGGCTGCTGCGCCGCCGGCAGTACCGGCGGAGGAGCGCCGGTGGTGGCGACGTTCTCTACCGCGTAGACGTTGCGCCAGAGTCGCTGGTGCGCGCCAAGATGGCGAAGGAGCGTGCTGACCGTGTGTGAGAAGCGCTGGTCGTAGGCAGTGGTGCCGAAAGCCAGCGTCGTCGCCTTGCGACACGAGGGAACTTGCAGCACGGGGATGTTGCCGGCGATGGCTGAGACGAGTAGCCAAACGTCGAGGCCCGACCGCGCCGCGTCCGTTTCCCAGACATCCTGCTCCGAGTAGGCCAGGGCCAGGCGGCCGGAAAGTGCCCAATCGCCGCTTAGCGGGCGCCTGACCGCTCGCCCGTACATCAGGCGCACCATCGGTCTGACGAGCAGATCCTCGAACGCAGCATCCACCTGGTCCCATTGATGCATGGGCAGCACGAGGTGTGCCCGATTGGCCAGCACGGGGTCGATCATGGCTCGGATGTCCGGCGGGCGCACGTCGGTGAGAGCGGCGTCCAACACCACGCAGACCTCTGCCTTCAACCGGGCCGCCACCTCGAAAATGGCACGCACGGCCGATCCAGCTCCCGTCAAGCCCAGGTAGCCGGTGCTGAATCGGAAGACATCGGGGGCGATGCGCTGACGCAAGAAGGCAGCCGCCGTGCCATCCGAGGAGTTGTTGTCGACATTCACGAGGAGGGAGCGCCTGGTCGGATAGTACTGGGCCAGCGCCTGTTTGGCGCTGTTGACAACCGCGCCGATTGACTTGGCGTTGCGATAGCTGTGGATGCCGACGACGATCTCACAGGCGCCGATGCGCGCAATCTCCGCTCGGGCGTCTTCGAGAAGGGCGGTCTCATACATGGGCCAGCTCCATCAGTACGCCAGGATGAAGAGCAGATCGTTCACGTTCGTGTTCGTCGGGCCGGTGGTGAGCAGCTCGCCCGTTTGCCCGAAGAAGCTGTAGGAGTCGTTGTGGCGCAGGTAGGCCAGCGGATCGAGGCCGGACTGGCAAGCTCTGGCCACTGTCTCACCGGTGACGATGGCTCCAGCGCCGTCAGTAGGTCCGTCGCTGCCGTCGGTGGCGAGGGTAGCTAACAGGACGCGTGGCCAGCCCGAGAGGGCGATGGCGGCGGCCAGAGCCAACTCCTGGTTGCGCCCGCCCTTGCCCTGGCCGCGCACCGTCACCGTGGTCTCGCCACCGGCGACGATACAGGCCGGCCGGGCCAGCGGGCGGTCGGAGGCGACAATCTCCTTGGCCAGGGCAGCCGCCACCCGCGCCACCTCGCGCGCCTCGCCTTCCAGGTAGGTGGTGAGCAGCATGGCGTTGAGCCCTTCGGCACGCGCCTGCTCGACCGCTGCATCGGCGGCGATGCCATTGCTGCCGACGATCTCGGACTGCACGCGCTCGAACAGTGGGTCGCCCGGCTTGGCAGTCTCGGCGACCTTGCCCGCCAGGCCGCGGCGCAGATGCTCGACGATCGCGGCCGGCGTTTCGCCGGCAAGACCGTACTTCTCAAGCACGGCCCAGGCATCGGCGAAGGTGGAAGTGTCCGGCACCGTCGGTCCGGAGGCGATGACGTCCAGCGGATTGCCGACGACGTCGGAGAGCAGCAGGGCCAAGACGCGCGCCGGCTGCGACGCGCGAGCAAGCCCGCCGCCCTTGAGCTGCTCGAGGTGTTTGCGCACGGCGTTCATCTCATTGATGGTGGCGCCGCTGCGCAGGAGCAGGTCCGTCAGGGATTGCATGTCTGCCAGAGAGACGCCCTCGACCGGCAGCGTCATCAACGCCGAGCCACCACCTGAGATGACACACAGGACCAGGTCGCGCTCACTGAGCCCCGAGATGGTCTCGGCCATGCGCCGAGCGCCGGCGACCCCGGCCTCGTCGGGCGTGGGATGCCCGGCTTCGGTGAACTTCACTGGGCAGGCGCACGTGGCCCGCAGATTAGCCAGCTCGGCCTCGGGGAGTGTGTAGCCCCGCTTGACGTTGATGAGGCAGGCGCCTAGTCGGTCGCCGATCCTGGAGAGGATGGCCTTGGCCATAGGCGCGCCGGCCTTGCCGCCGCCGACGAGGAGGACGCGGCCGATCGAGGCAAGGTCATAGGACTGCCCGCCTACGAGGAGGCGCGAGCCTTCGCGGCGAAGGGCATTGAGGACTGCCTTCTCGGGGTCGACGGCGTCGAGAGCAGCCCGCATGATGCGTGCGATGGCCTGGCGGTAGCGGGCTTCGTCGCCGGAGGCCAAGGGAGCCATCGGTGGTCTCTCCTGAGTGTCGTGATGCAGTGGGAGCACAGGGTGTGCAGAAACGGTATCTGGGGCCGCTAACCTCTCCGGAAGAGCGGACCAAGCCGCCTAGCGAACCATTCGCGGCAGCTACCCCTCCAACTCCGTTGGTGGCGATTATACTATCCGGGGAGGCGTGAGAGCCATAATGCGCGGTGTGTTGCCGCTCGCGTCGCCGCATGCTATATTACGTATACACAATCGTTTGCCCCTGTAGCTCAGAGGATAGAGCAGTGGCCTCCGGAGCCATGTGCGGGCGTTCGAGTCGCCCCAGGGGTACCAAAGGTGCGGCGACGCCGCACCTTGTTTGTCTTCAGGCGACGACCTCGTCGCTCCGCCGTGCCGGTGGTAGAATCGACCAATCCGCGTCGCCCGGCGGCACCGTGACCCTCGCTCGGCGGACCACTTCTCTGTAGGAATGGAAGGAAGTCAGACGGGCTCGATGAAGAACCAGCGCTTGTACCGTACGACCGGCATCGTGCTGCGGCGACGGGACTTCGACGAGGCGGATAGGCTCCTCACGGTTCTCACGCGCGAGCACGGCAAGCTGACGCTGCTGGCCAAGGGGGCGCGTAAGATCTCCAGCCGGAAGGCGCCCCACGTCGATCTCTTCAAGCAGGTTGAGCTGCTCGTGCACCAAGGGCGCAACTTCGGGATCGTCTCCCAGGCGGAGACGGTGCGTAGCTTCGAGGCCATCCGCGACGACCTGTCGCGTTTGGCGGCGGCGCACTACGTCGCCGAGCTGGCCGACACTTTCGTTGGCGAGGGTGACGACGCCAGCGGCATCTACGATCTCGTGCTCGAGACGCTGCTGTGGATGGACGCGGGTGGCGACCCGCGCCTGGCACAGCGCTACTTCGAGCTCCATCTCTGCGACTTGGCGGGCTATCGTCCGCAGCTCTACCGCTGCCTCGGTTGCCAAGAGTGGCTGGAGCCGGCGGCCAACGTCTTCGACGTCACGGCAGGGGGGATGCTCTGCCCGCGCTGCGCCGGCCAGGCCATCCACGGCCGACCGGTCACCATTGGAACGCAGAAAGTGCTGCGCTTTCTCCAGCGCAGCTCGGCAGGCGATTGTCAGAGGCTCGCCCTGCAGGCGCCACTCCACGAGGAGATGGAAGGCCTGCTCGGCGCCTACCTCCGTCAGATACTCGATCGCTCGCCCAAGTCGTGCCGCTTCATCGAGGCCGTGCGGGCGCTCCCGGCCGAGGCCTAGGGGCGCCGCCACACTCCACTCACGAGAGGCAAGATGAACCCGAACGCTCCAACCTATCAGGAAGCCGTCATGCGGCTCGAGCGCTTTTGGGCCCGGCAGGGGTGCGTCATCTGGCAGCCGTACAACGTTCAAGTGGGCGCGGGCACGATGAACCCGGCCACTGTCCTGCGTGTGCTCGGCCCCGAGCCCTGGCGCGTGGCTTACGTCGAGCCGTCTATCCGGCCGGCGGACGGCCGCTACGCGGAGAACCCCAACCGTTGGCAGCAGTTCTTCCAATACCAGGTCATCCTCAAGCCGGACCCCGGCGACCCGCTGGAGATGTACTTGCGCAGCCTGGCGGCTATGGGGGTGGACCTGGCCAAGCACGATATTCGCTTCGTCGAGGACAACTGGGAGTCTCCGGCCATCGGCGCCTGGGGGCTGGGCTGGGAGGTGTGGTGCGACGGCCAGGAGATCACGCAGTACACCTACTTCCAGCAGTCAGGCGGCATGGTGTGTGATCCAGTCTCGGTCGAGATGACCTACGGACTAGAGCGCATCGTCATGTTCATGCAGGAGGCGGACACCTTCCTGGATATGGTCTGGGACGAGGGGCTGACGTACGGCGACTTGCTCCATAGCCAGGAAGTCGAGCACTGCACGTACAACTTTGAGGTTGCTGACGTCGGCCGATTGGGCGAGCTGTTCCGCCTCTACGAGGCGGAGTGCTCGTCGGCGCTGGAGCGTGGGCTCGTCATCCCCGCCCACGATTACGTCCTCAAGTGCAGCCACACGTTCAACGTCCTGGACGCGCGCGGCGCCGTCGGCGTCACCGAGCGCGCCGCTTTCTTCGGTCGCATGCGCGACCTGGCGCGTAGGGTATCCCTGGCTTACGTCGCCCAACGCGAGCAGTTGGGCCTGCCCTTCTGCCGCCGGCAATCGTGGGTGACTACGCCGACTCGGCCTGAGCCCGCGCCCCCGCCTCCGGGGAGCGACCGGCCGCGGGATCTGCTGCTCGAGATCGGCTGCGAGGAGCTGCCGCACGACGACCTGCAGTCGGCTTTGGTGCAGTTGCGGCAGCACCTGCCACAGATGCTGCGCGATGCCCGCCTCGGCTACGAGTCGATCGAAATAGAAGGCACGCCTAGGCGACTGGCGGTGATGGTGCGCGACCTAGCGCCACGCCAGGCGGAGGAGGAGCGGTTGGTGAAGGGACCTCCGGCGCAAGCCGCCTTCGACGCCGTCGGCAAGCCGACGCGCGCCGCCGAGGGCTTCGCCAGGCGGCACAATCTGCCCGTTGAGGCGCTCGAGCTGGCTGAGGTGGACGGCGGCCGCTATGTGCTGGCCCGCCTGCGCCAGCCGGGTCAGCCGGCCGGTGCCGTGTTGGCCGAGCTTCTGCCGCGTGTTGTGGCGTCGCTAACCTTCAACCGTAACATGCGCTGGAACGGCAGCGGCGTTAGCTTCTCGCGCCCTCTGCGCTGGTTCGTGGCCCTGCTGGGCGCCGACGTGGTGCCCTTCGAGTACGCCGGGGTGCGTAGCGGCCGGTGTAGCCGTGGCTTCCGCATGGCCGGCCAGGACTGCCTGGAGGTGGCGAGCGCGGGCGGCTACGGCAGGGTCTTGGCGGATGCAGGCATCGTGCTTTCGAGCGACGAGCGGCGGCGGCTGATCGACCGTCGGGTGCGCGATCTGGCGGCTTCGGTCGGCGGCGAGCTGCGCGAGGACCCAGAGCTGCTGGCGGAGGTGGCCGGCTTGGTCGAGGCGCCGGCGCCCATCCTGGGGCACTTCGCCGAGGAGTACCTTCAGTTGCCGGGCGTGGTGCTGATCACCGTCATGCGCAAGCACCAGCGCTACTTCGCCGTGGAGCGCGAAGGGGGATTGCTGCCGTACTTCGTCGCCGTGCGCAACGGCGGACGCGAAGGGGAGGACGTCGTGCGACGGGGCAATGAGGCCGTGCTGCGCGCCCGCTTCGCCGACGCCTCCTTCTTCTACCGCCAGGACCTCTCGCACCGGCTGGAGGACTTCCTGCCGCGCATGGGCACGTTGACCTTCCAGGAGCGGCTCGGCTCCATGCTGGACAAGACCGCCCGATTGGAGACGCTTGCCCCTGTGTTCGGGCGTATGCTCGGCGCGACGGCCGAGGAGGTGCCGCTGCTGCAGCGGGCCGCCCGGTTGGCCAAGGCGGACCTGGCGGCGAAGATGGTGGTGGAGTTCACCTCGCTGCAAGGCGCCATCGGCCGCGTCTACGCCCTCAAGCAGGGCGAGGACCGAAGGGTGGCCGAGGCCATCTACGAGCACTATCTCCCCCGGTCTGCGGGAGACGCACTGCCCCAGAGCAGGCTCGGGCTGGCGCTCGGGCTGGCCGATCGGCTGGACAGCATCCTCGGCCTCTTCGCAGTCGGGCTGGAGCCGACCGGTTCGGCCGACCAGTTTGGCCTGCGGCGGGCGGCTCTGGGCGCGGTGCAGAACCTGATCCACTGGCAGGCGCGCATCGACCTGCGAGAGTCGCTGGTCGCCGTAGCTGGCGAGTTGCCGGTCGTAGCCGACGAGGCGACTCAGGCAAGGGCGCTGGCGTTCGTAACGCAGCGTCTGCGCGTCTACCTGCAGGAGCAAGGGCTGCGCTACGACGTCGTTGACGCGGCGCTGGCCGAGCATGGCCACGACCCTTACTGGGCGGCGGCCACGGCGCGCGGCCTGCAGCAATGGGTAGAGCAGCCCGACTGGGCCAACATCCTCAACGCCTTTGCCCGCTGCCGTCGCATCGTGCGCGACCTGCCACAGCGCTTCGAGCTTCACCCCGAAAGGCTGGATGACGGGGCTAGCCGCGGGCTCTACCAGGCTTATCTCGACTACGGGCGTGCCATCACGTCCCAGAGCGCGATCGAGGAACTGCTCGCCGCTGTGGCCAAGATGGCCCCCTTCATCACCGGCTTCTTCGACGCGGTGCTGGTCATGGCCGAAGACCAGGCAGTGCGTGAGTACCGGCTGGCCCTGGTGCAGCACGTCTCCTCGCTCACCGACGGCATCGTCGACCTCAGCCGTCTTGAGGGCTTCTAGGCGGTGAGCCGGGCCGCTGCCGGCGCGACCGCGGATCTGCGCCGGGTTGTCCGTGACGCCATCGTGGGTGAGGCACGGCTCGAGCGCGGCGACGGGCTGGTCGTCGGCTTCTCCGGCGGGCCTGACTCACTGGCACTGCTGCACGCGCTGGTGAGCTTGAGCGCCGAGCTTGGGTTGCGGCTGCTCGCGGCGCACCTGAACCACGGCCTGCGCGGAGAGGAATCGGACGCCGATGCCGAGTTCGCGAGCGCGATCTGCGAGCAGTGGCAGGTGCCGCTGACGGTCGCCCATCGGGACGTGGCCGCTTTGGGCCGCGAGATGGGCTTGGCCATCGAGGAGGCAGCGCGCCAAGTGCGCTACGGCTTTCTCGCCGGCGTCGCCGAAAAGCTCGGCGCGGCAGCGGTCGCAGTGGGCCACAATGCCGACGATCAGGTGGAGACGGTGCTTATGCACTTCCTCCGTGGCGCCGGCACGGGCGGGCTGCGCGGTATGCTGCCGGTGCAGCGGCTGGCCGATCTTCATCTGGACTGGGAAGGTAGCCTCGCCCCGAGTCTGATGCTGATCCGACCTCTCCTGCGCCTGCCGCGGGCTCGGATCGAGGCCTACTGCCGCGACCATGACCTGGCACCTCGCTTCGACCGCTCCAACCTGGACAGGACCTACTTCCGCAACCGGCTACGCCATGAGCTGATCCCCTGTTTGGAGAGCTACAACCTGAGCGTGCGCGCGGTCGTGCGGCGCATGGCCGAGGTGCTTGCCGCTGACCACGACTACTTGCTCGGCGAGGTGGAGCAGACCTGGAAGGAGGTCGTCCTCGGGGAGGAGCGCCGACGGATCGTCTTCGCGCTCCAGGGCTTCCGGCGATTGCACCTCAGCCTGCAGCGCGGCATCATCCGCCGGGCGATAGCAGCGCTGAGGCCGCCGTTGCGCAACATCGACCTCATTCACGTGGAACAGGCGGTGGCAGTGCTGCACGAAGCTCGCGGCGCCGGCGCGAAGGTGACCCTGCCGGACGGTCTCCTGCTCACCGTCGGCTACGAGCGTTTCGCCATCGCGGACCAAGCAGAGGCGAGTGCCTTCGAGGGTGACTACCCGCAGTTGCCGGCCGGCGTGGCCGAGCTGGCTGTACCGGTGCCCGGCGACGTCGAGTTGCCGGGCGGCTGGCGCCTGGACTTGGCCATCAAGCCGCGGACCGCCCTGCCCGCCGAGGACCTGGCCGGCGCCCACCCCTGGCGCGCCTACCTCGACGCCGGCACCTGCGTCGGGCCGCTCGTTCTGCGGCCGCGATGCGAGGGCGAGCGGTTGCAGCCACTTGGGCTGGGTGGCCGCGGCAAGAAGCTGGGCGAGCTGATGATTAACGAGAAGATCCCAGCCGCCTATCGCGAGCGCTACCCGCTCCTGGCCTGCGCCGGCCGCCCGCTTTGGCTTCCCGGCTTCCGGCTCGATCATCGGGCGCGTGTGACGGAGGCGACAACCAGCGTTCTCGTCGCCAGCCTGTCGAAGACGTGACGATGACAAGCACTCCTGCTCCTCTCAGCCGCCGCGAGAGGCTGTCCGGCGACCGCCGCCGTCTCGTGGGCGTGGTCATGGGCTTGAGCTATGGCAGCGGCTGGGCCGCCTGCACGGTGTGGCTGCGGCGCATGATGGACACCTACCGGCTAGAGCCGGTCAGCGTCATCTTCTGGCGCGACGTCATCATCTCGCTGCTGCTCTTTCTCGTCGTCTTCAGCCGCGGAGGCCTCCGATTGCAGAGGCGGCACGTGCCGGTGTTCATCCTCTTTGGCTTCGTGGGCATCACGCTGAACAACCTCTCCTGGGGCTTCTCTGTCAACCTCAACGGTGTCACCGTCGCCACCGTCCTCGCCTACAGCGCGCCGGTGTTCACGGTGCTTCTCTCCCGCCCGCTTTTCGGCGAGCGCATCACCCGGCGCAAGCTGGGCTCACTGGTGCTGGCGCTTTCCGGTTGCCTGGTCGTCTCGCAGGTCTACGACCTGGGCAACAGCAGCCTGACGCCTTTGGGCATTGGGGTGGCCCTGGCCGTCGGGCTGACGCAAGCCGGGCGTGACCTACTGGGCAAGGCCGTATGTGCCTTCTACCCGGCGCTTACCGGCATCTTCTTCGGTTTCCTCTTCGGTACGGTCTTCCTAGGGATCACCCAGCTCCAACGGGGGGGCTTGCCGCGGTTGCCGACCTTCGGCTGGCTTGAGCTGGTGCTCATGTCGGGTGGGGTGGGCGCCTCCTACGCGCTGTACTTGGGGGCGATCTCGCGGCTGCCGGTCAGCGTCGTCAGCATCATGGGCCTATCCGAGGCGTTGATGGCAGCGCTCCTCGCCTATCTGGCGTACGGCGAGACGCTGGCTCCGCTTCAGATAGCAGGAGCGGTGCTGGTCATCAGCGGCGTGGCCCTACTGGAAGTGCGCGCGGCGGAAGGAGTCCTGCCCAATGACGGGCGATGCTAGCCGTGTGACGCTACGGCCGGGGCGCGAGCGCAGCGTCGTCAATCGCCACCCCTGGCTCTTCAGCGGCGCCATCGCCGAATCCCACGCCCGCGACGGGGAATTGGTAGAGGTCTGCGCCGCCGACGGTTCCTGGCTGGCGCGCGGCTACTACAATGGCCGCTCGCAGATCGTGGTGCGCCTGTTGACGTGGGAGCGCGAGGAGGCGGTCGACGAGGGCTTCTGGCGGCGGCGCATCGAGCGGGCAGTGGACGCGCGGCGGCGCCTGCCGGGGCTGCACGGCTCGGCCCTGCGGCTGGTCAACGCCGAGTCGGACGGCATTCCCGGCCTGGTAGCGGACCTGTACGTCGGGACTAGCGACAGCCGGCGCCTGGCGGTGCTGGTGCTGCAAGCACTGACCCTCGGCGTCGAGCGGCGCAAGGAGTTGCTGGCGCGGTTGCTGAGCGAAGCGCTATCGCCGGGAGCGCTGCCGCGGTTGGGAGAGTGGGACGAACTGCTGGTCTACGAGCGCAGTGACGTTGACGTCCGGCGGCTGGAGGGCCTGGACGAGCACACCGGGCCGCTGCTCGGCGGGGCGCCGCCCGAGCGGCTAGTAGTCGAGGAGGAGGGCCTACTGCAGGAGGTAGACGTAGCGCACGGACACAAGACCGGCCTCTACCTGGACCAGCACCTGAACCGCGCTCGCGTCGCCGCCTACAGCGCCAGAGCGGAGGTGCTCAACTGCTTCGCCTACACGGGCAGTTTCGGCTTGCACGCCCTCTCGTCTGGGGCCAAGAGCGTCACGGACGTCGACAGCTCGGCGGCAGCTCTCGAGCTGGGGCGGCGCGCTTTCGAGCTCAATGGCCTGTCCCTCGGACAGCGCGAGCAGATCGAGGGCGACGTCTTTCAGGTGTTGCGCGCCTTCCGGGACGCCGGCCGCAAGTTCGATGCTGTCATCCTCGACCCACCCAAGTTCGCCTACCGGGCCAGCCAGGTGCAGGCTGCCTGCCGCGGCTACAAGGATATCAACCTGCTGGGCATGACCATCCTGCGCCCGGGCGGCGTGTTGGCCACCTTCTCCTGCTCTGGACTTGTCTCCGCCGACCTGTTTCAGAAGGTCGTCTTCGGCGCCGCCTTGGACGCGCGCCGTGAAGTGCAGATCCTGGAGCCGCTGTCGCAGGCGCCGGACCACCCCATCCTGGTCACCTTCCCCGAGTCCCACTACCTCAAAGGCCTGCTCTGCCGCGTCTGGTAGCCGGCCTCCGGGTTGACGGGCGCTCGGTGGCGTACCTCGCCCGGTGCAGCGGCTAGTGGAACTTGTCCCTGGGCAGCGGCGTGATGAGGATGTAGGCCCCTTCGGGCCCCCACTTTGTGAACCAGACTGCGTCTTCCGGCGGCAGGCGAATGCAGCCGTGGGAGGAGGGGTACTTCCCCAGCGCCTCCAGCTCCTGGTAGACCTTCACGCCCTCTTCGAGGAGGTAGGGAGCACCGTGAATGAGGATGCCGCCGTCGCTCTGGAAAAGGTACCAGGCCTCGTCCTGAGTCGTGCCGAAGGACGAGAAGGTACCGACATAATAGCCAATGCGGCCCTCCCACCCGGGCGTCATCATGTCCTTCTCGGGCCTCCCGGTTGAGACGGGAATGGTGCGCACGAGCGCGCCGTCCTCGTAGACGTACATCATCTGGATCGCCTGGTCGATGATCACCGCCTTGCCGCCCCGCGCCTTCGTGGGCAGAGGAGTGGGTGTGGGCGTCGCCGTGCGCGTGGGTGTCGAGGTGGGCGTGACAGTGGGAGTGCTGGTCGGCGTCGCGGTCATTGTCGCCGTCGCCGTTGGCGTTGCCGTAGCGGTGAAGGTCGGTCGAGGCGTAGCTGTAGCTGTCGCCGCGACGCTGTCGGCCAACACTAGCTCGACGGTAGGACTGGCCCGCGGCTGGCTATCCGAGGCGAGCGCGGCGCCGTGGACGACGACGAGTGCGACCGCGAGCAGCAGAACGAGTCGGATGAGCGCGCGGGGGCTATCGCCCACTCAGTCGCTCTTCGAACTGGGCGAGGGCTCGGCGCAGGCGCAGGCTCTCCTGAGCCGTAGTGAGGTCGGCCCTGGTGCGCTCCAGCACGCCGCGAACCATGTCCGTGCTGCGGCGTAGGTCACCTGTGATGGCCGCCGGGAAGTCCACCGACGCCAGCAGCCAGAAAGCCTCGTCCATCACGGCGAGCACCTGCTCGGCGCGCCCGAGCTTCTCGAGGCGAATGAGGTCGAGGACGTGCCGCCGCATCTCGCCCATCGCCTCCGCCAGCCCGTTGAGATAAGCGGCCGGCTGGACCTCCAGCGCTTGTGGCGTCGGGATGTCTTGGTCCGCGATGATGGCGTAGGTTATGTGCGCTTCGGCGTACTCCTTGAGGCCGTCCTGAGTGTAACCCGCGAAGTAGAGGTCGGGCTCCGAGGAGACCGCGTCGCGCATCTCGGTCGCCAGGGCATTGGCCTGCTCGAGCAGCGCGAGGGCCTGGCCAAACTCGGCGCGGTGGCTGGCGCGGATCGAGTTGGCGCAGAGGCGGATGAGGTCGCGAGAGCGGTTGAGGGTGTCGTCTCGAATGCCGTTCTTGACCTCCAGTCGCTCGCGCAATGATTGGACGATGTTTTCGAGGCTGGGTATCTCACCACCTCCCTAGGAATGGTGAGGAGCCAGGAGTGACGAGTGATTCGTGATCCGTGACGTTGTAGGGGCGCTGCTTGCTGCGCCCCGTCACGCATCTCGCTACGCGTCCCGTCTTGACTCCTGTCTCCTGACTCCTGATTCCTGGCTCTCATCTCCTGGTGTTGAGTACAGGCCACGCAGGGCGTAGTAGCGGACGCGCAGGACATCCCTGAAGTTGCGCCAGGAGTCGCGCCAGGGGTTGACCTTGCTGCCGGGGCCGTAGTGCCACTCCACCGGTATCTCGGCCACGCGGTAGCCCTTACGGTGCGAGAGGTAGAGGAGCTCGACGTCGAAGCCGGTGAGCGCGGCCGTGGTGAGCAGCGGCGAATCGGGGCCGTAGAGGCGCACCGAGCTGAAGACGTCTTGAGTGGCGCCCCAGGTGAAGCCCTTGAAGCCGCACTGGGTATCTCTGTGGTTGCCCATCACTAGCAGCCGCACCACCAGGTTGAAGGCGCGACCCATGAAGTGCCGCAGCCAGGGCTCCCCAACGCGCCTGGCGCCGTAGCCCTCGCGCGAGCCTATGGCCACGTCGTAGCCGCTCTCGAGGGTGGTCAGAAGCTTGGCAGTCTGGTGGATCGGAGTCGCCAGGTCGGCATCGGCGAAGATGACGTAGTCGCCTAAAGCGGCGAGCATACCCGTGCGCACGGCGAACGCCTTGCCGCGATGGTCGTTGCGGATCAGCCGCAGCCTATTCTCCGCCTTCGCGACCTCCTCGATGACCTGGACCGTTCCATCATGGCTGCCGTCGTCGACGAGGATCACCTCGGCTCGGTAGGGCTTCCCATCGAGGTAAGCCAACACTGTCTGGAGGCTCTGACGGATGCACTGCTCCTCGTTGTAGACGGGCACCACGAGCGAAAGGTATGGCCGGGGCTGCATCTGGCCTCCTCAGGGGCTTCGCTGGGCAGGGGCAGTATACCGCATGGGCCACGGCCGGCCAAAAGGCCTCGGAGCGACGGCCCTCTGGCTTGGGTTGCCGTGCTGCCTGACCGGGGCGTATAATCGCGCTTTGGAGTCGTCGCACCAGGTCACCGCTAGGCGGATGAGGCTAGTCGGGCAAGCGTGGGCGGAACTCGTTCAGTCGTCGAACTGCCCGACGCCGCTGGCGCCGGCCGCGCACCGAGTGGGGGTTGAAACGTGCAAGAGCTCTTGGTGGGCCTCGCGCCATTCCTGCGTGTGGTGCAGATAATCATCTCCGCTGCCTTGGTCACGGTGGTCATATTGCAGGCCCGCAGCGGTGGCCTGGGCAGCATCTTCGGCGGCGACTCATCGCTCTACCGCACCCGGCGCGGGCTGGAGAAGACGCTCTTCCAGGCCACGATTCTACTCGCCGTGCTCTTCCTGCTTTTCGCGCTCCTCAACGTCCTGGCGACGTCAACCGCCGTCTAGGCCCGCGTGGTCGATAACCAGTTGCCCACTCATGCGCCACTGCTGCGCTGGCAGGCGGTCGCAGCCGCGATAGGCGCCTTGCTTGTCGTCGGGTTGCTCCTGCAGTCGGCCGGCTCTTATAGTACTGTCCTGGTCGCGGCCAGCGGCGGCACTTATGTTGAGGGCATGGTCGGTGGGCCGCGATACCTCAACCCTCTTCTCTCGCAGTTCAACGAGGTCGACTCTGATATCGCTTCTCTCGTCTTCGCCGGACTGGTGCGACAGGACGAGTGCGGCAAGATCCTTCCTGACCTTGCCGAGTCCTGGCAGGTATCCGCCGACGGCCGGCAGTACAGCTTCACGCTGCGCAAGGATGCTCTCTGGCATGACGGAGTGCCCGTCGTCGCCGAGGACGTGGCCTATACGATTGGGGTCGTGCAGAGCGCCGACTACCAGGGCCCGCCCGTCATCGCCAGGCTCTGGCGCGACGTCGAAGTCACGGTGGCAGACGAGCGCACGGTGGTCTTCGAGCTGCCCGAGTCCTACGGGCCGTTCCTCTCCTACGCCGACATCGGCCTGTTGCCGTCGCACATCCTGAGCGGTCAGCCGGTGGCGACTCTGGCGCAGGCGGAGTTCAACCGCCTGCCGATCGGAGCCGGGCCATTCTACGTGGCTGCGAGCGATGGCGCGCGCGTGCTGCTGAGGCCCAGCCCTGCCTACTACGGCGAGCGGCCATACCTGGAGGCGATTGAGTTCCGCTTCTTCCGCGGCCTGGGCGAGGCGCTCCGCGCGCACGAGCGTGGCGAGGTGCAGGGAATCGCCGACGTAACTACGGATTACCTGCCGGAGATCGGAGCTGACGCCGGCCTGAACGTCTACTCCGGGCCTCTTTCGCGCGTGGCGATGGTGCTGATCAACCTCAAGGGGGCCGGTGCCACCTTCCTCGGCGAGGAGGACGTGCGCCGCGCGCTCATGTTTGGGCTTGACAGGCAGGCGCTCGTCGCCAACGTGCTCGACGGGCGCGGCCTGGTGGCGCACGCTCCGTTCGCCCCTTGCTCCTGGGCCTTGGACGCCAATGGCCCCACCTACGCATTCGACCCGGTGCGGGCTCGAGAGCTGCTGGAGGGCGTTGGCTGGCACGACGGCGATGGCGACGGGGTGAGAGAGAGAGACGGCGAGCGGCTGGCCTTCGAGTTGGTGGCGCAGGACGAGCGGGGCAGCCTGGCGGTGGCGCAGGAACTGGCACGCCAATGGCTGCTAGTCGGGGTCGAGGCGAGGGTAGTGGCGCTTCCTTTCGGAGAGATGGTCGATGACCGACTGCAGCCGCGCGAGTTTGACGCCGCATTGGTTGAGCTCTCGCTGGAGGGCGATCCCGACCCCTACGTCTTGTGGCACTCCTCGCAGGCACAGCCCGGCGGCCAGAACTACTCCGCCTTCGTTGACCAAGAGGCTGATGGGCTGCTCGAGGCGGCCCGGCGCGAGTGGGACGTGGACAAACGGAGACCGATGTACAACCGGTTCCAGCAGATCTTCGTCGAGGAGCTGCCGGCCCTGCCTCTCTTCTACCCGGTCTATAGTTACGCTGTGGACCAAGGGGTGCGCGGGGTGCAGATCGGGCCGATGACGGCTAGCAGAGATCGTTTCCGCGGCATCGCGGCCTGGTACCTGAGTTTTCGCCGAGTACGCCTGCGTCGCGCCGATGTCGGCGAGCAGCCATAGGCTTGGCACCGAACCTGCACCAGATCTGCCCGCGCGGGGCCTTCCGCGGCGCGCGCCGGCCGGAGCGGTCTTGACAGGCGCCGGGGGAGACGGTATCATCATCAGAGTTTCGGCCGAAGTGGTGAAACTGGCAGACACGCAGCGTTCAGGGCGCTGTGAGCATTACGCTCATGTGGGTTCAAATCCCACCTTCGGCACCAGATGGCGGCCCCAGCAAGCTCTGGGGCCGCTGCTCTTTCCGAGGCAGGCATGAGCTTGAGGAGCCGGAGCAAGCCCTCCCGCCTGGTGCGGGCCATCATCTTCCTGGCCGTGCTGATGCTCCTCCCGCTGGCTTTGGCGTACTACCGCCAAGCGGACGTCAAGAGAGAATGGCTGCAGGCCGAGGAGCGCATCGGGGTCGAGATGGCGACCGAACAGGCGGTGCAGGCAACACTGGAGTCGCGCAAGGCTTACGTCCAGACGGATGCCTACGTAGAAGAGGCGGCGCGGGCGCAGCTCAAGATGGCGCGGCCGGGTGAGGTCGTGATCATCGTTGTGACGCCGAGGGCGACTCTGGCCGCGGCGACGGCTGAGCCGGAGGCCGTCGTTACTCGCGCCCGCGGCTCCGGCTAGGACTTGACAGTCCAGGAGACCTAACATATACTGCAATCGTTGACGCGGGGTAGAGCAGTGGCAGCTCGTCGGGCTCATAACCCGGAGGTCGTTGGTTCGAATCCAACCCCCGCTACCTAGAGGCGACGAGAGATGGCTGATGCCATCTCTCTTGCTTCTGGCGGCGTGGCTCAGTGGTAGAGCAGGGGACTCATAAGCCCTTGGTCACTGGTTCGAATCCAGTCGCCGCCACCAGAGCACAAGCGGTGCTGTACCCCCCAGGGGCCTCCTACTACCCTCAGCGGTAGCCAGGAGGCTTCGTTCTGTCCGCAGCACCACGGTGCGGGTTCGTGCAGCTTCGGGTCACACTGGGCCGGCACGCACGAACTTTCAGTGCTATGGCATCCCCCCCTGAGCTAGCGGGCGGAGCGGCGAGGGCTCTCTGAGAGCATGGCGCGGTTGCCGTCCGCGCCGTTTCCCTTCGTGGGGATAGTAGGTCCAGCCTCCGGCAAC
>Ga0315274_10006479_pt1 | contig 17042 bp, 14 predicted proteins | sample YL17G02_20_MG_FD_203700 | JGI IMG/M metagenome (GOLD analysis project Ga0315274, IMG submission 203700) | Sediment microbial communities from Yellowstone Lake, YNP, Wyoming, USA - YL17G02_20 | ecosystem: Environmental > Aquatic > Freshwater > Lake > Sediment | place: USA: Wyoming | collected...
TCTCGTGATCACCGGACTCTTGCTCTTTCTCACCCGTTTTCCAAAACCTCTTGAAGGAAAGCGACTGGGGTTGGTCGCGGGGTTTATCATAGGGATAGCGCAGTCGGTTGCCATTCTGCCGGGAATCTCGCGCTCCGGTTCAACGATCAGCACGGCGATGTTTCTGCGGCTTTCCCCAGGTATGGCGGCCCGTTTCTCATTCCTCCTTTCCATCCCTGTCATTGCCGGAGCGGCATTGCTGGAGACGAAAACCGTGGTTCGTCAGGGAATGGAGGGCGGATTTGGGCCATTCATTCTTGGACTGATCGCAGCCGCCGTGGCAGGCTATTTCTCCATCAAGCTTCTTCTGCGTCTGATTGAGAGCGGGAAGTTCAGCTGGTTTGCCTTCTACTGCTTCGCTTTGGGGATCGCCGGAATAGTGTTCATCTAATACTTGTGGATCGCTATGAAAACTCTCTTCCTTTCTTCAATCGCAATTCTTCTTCTCATCACTCTAGAAGGGTGCCAAAAGAAAAACGTGAACGCCACTATCGAAACATCCAAAGGGATGATTGAGGTCGAGCTCTTTCAGTCGGACGCTCCGAAGACTGTCGCCAATTTCACCGGTCTCGCCGATCAAGGATTCTATAATGGATTGATTTTTCACCGCGTCGCGAAGGGATTTGTAATTCAAAGCGGTGATCCGACCGGAACCGGCTCCGGCGGTAAGAGCATCTACGGGAAGGAGTTCGAAGACGAACTCAATCCGTCAACAGACTCTTATCAGCAAGGATACGTTCGTGGAACGCTGGCGATGGCGAATCGCGGCCCAAATACCAATACGAGCCAGTTCTTCATCATGCTCCGTGGCGTGGCTGGAATGCCGAAGAATTACACAATCTTCGGGAAAGTCGTGAAGGGGATAGAGGTCGTCGACTCGATCGGTGCGGTGGAAATCATTCCGCAGATGGGTCCGGGAGATGGCAAACCAAAGGTGGATGTGGTGATGAAGAAAGTGAGCATTGCCAAGTAGATGCGAGAGAAGTTAGACATCTGACCATCGAGCCATCGGGTCATTGAGCGATACTTCAATAATCAGGCAATCGACCCTGGCAACGCCCCAAGATTCAGTGGCACGATCAACCGATCGCTAGATGACCCGATTCAGGGATTGAATATCCTCATGACCTTTCTCGAATTCCAACAGTCAGCCAAGTCCAATCGCTTCGCGCCGATCTCCTTGTTCTACGGTGAGGAGGATTTCCTCATCGACGAGGGAGTGCAGCTCATCATCGGCAAGACGCTGGATGACGGCAACAAAGGATTCAACCTTGATGTAGTGTACGGCAGCAAAGTGGAAGCGAAAGACGTCGTCGCGCACGCCTCATCGTTCCCCATGATGAGCGGAAAACGCGTCGTCGTGGTGAAAGAATTTGAGAAACTCGCGACCACTGACACGGCCAAAGAAATCATTGGCGCCTACATCAACAATCCCCTCGAATCGACCGTTCTCGTTCTCGTTTCTCTCGATCCTGATTTCCGCCGAAAGCCCTTTACGGATCTGAAAAAGAAGGCAGTGCTGGTCGAGTGCAAGCCGCTCTATGACAATCAGGTCCCGGGGTGGATCGCCGAAAGAGTCCGTCAACAAGGAAGGGAAGCAAACGCGGAGGCGTGCCGGCTGATTCAGGCATATGTCGGGAATTCGCTGCGGTCACTGCAGAACGAACTCGACAAGCTCTATGTGTTTCTTGGCGACCGGAAGAAGATTTCTGCTGAAGACGTGGCGGCCGTTGTGGGAGCAACCAAAGGTTACACGGTGTTCGAGTTGCAGAACGCTATCGGACGCCGTGATGCAAAGGACGCGATCAAGATCCTCGAGCGTATGCTCGAAAGCGGTCAGTCGCCACAGATGATCATCGTAATGCTTACCAGGTTCTTTACACAGCTCTGGAAGCTCACCGACGTCCGGGCCCGCCGGGTGTCGGAGCAGGAAATTGCCAGGGAAATCGGAGTGCCCCTCTATTTCGTGAAGCAATACCTCGAGTTTCGCACGAACTTCGATGTCAGTCAGATCGAACAGAATTTCAAGTCTCTCCTCGAAGCTGATACGACACTCAAGTCAACGTCACGAGATCCCCGTCTCGTGCTCGATCTCCTCATCGTCTCTCTCCTTCAGGAAAGCACCGCCGCTGCGCGCGTTGCCCTCTAAGCTATGGTGAACCAGTTCCTCCTTGGCGGCCTCTTTGGCCTCCTCGTGGCTCTCATTTCCACCATTGCCCGCTTTCTCACGAAGAGCGGTGCTCTTGGGACGTTTGTCCTTGCGGTGATTGTGTACGGTTTTGGTGCATGGGCATGGACCATCCCGATCCTGGCGTTCTTTCTGACGTCAAGCCTGCTCTCCAGAGTCGGTCGGACGAAGAAGCTGCAATTCAGCGAGATGTTTGAGAAATCAGGTGCGCGGGACTGGGCACAGGTTTTCGCGAACGGAGGTGTGGCGGGCTTTCTCGCACTTCTCTCTGTGTTTCTCCCTCTCGACCAGCTCTACCCGCTCTATCTAGCGTCGGTTGCTGCGGCCGCAGCGGACACGTGGGGAACGGAACTTGGCGTGCTTGCAGGGAGCCGTGTTTTCTCCATCTCAACGCTCAAACAAGTCACTGCCGGGACGAGCGGGGGGATTTCGTTGATTGGCACGATTGGCAGTGTGGTGGGAGCGGTGACGGTAGCTGTTTCTGCTTACACTTGGTATGGTGAGATTCGAACTGCTCTCGTGATCGTCATAGCAGGGGTCGCGGGGAGCTTGACTGACAGTCTCCTCGGCGGGACACTTCAGGCGAGATTTCGCTGTTCCGTGTGCGGTACCGAAACGGAACGCCCTGAGCATTGCGGGAGAGCCACTGATCTCGTCAGGGGCATGCGCTGGATCAGGAATGATCTCGTGAATGTTGTGTGCACATCGATCGGGGCGGTGGTTGCCTGGGTGCTCATTTAGGCGGAGGGACGTGTTGCGTCCGAACGATGTAATGCAAGAGCGGTCACGACGGAGCGTGACCCTCCACGCTGGAGGGACGCGCTTTGTTGCGTCCGAACGATGTAATGCAAGAGCGGTCACGACGGAGCGAGACCCTCCACGCTGGAGGACGCGCTTTGTTGCGTCCGAACGATGCAATGCAAGAGCGGTCACGACGGAGCGTGACCCTCCACGCTGGAGGGACGCGCTTTGTTGCGTCCGAACGATGTAATGCAAGAGCGGTCACGACGGAGCGTGACCCTCCACGCTGGAGGGACGCGCTTTGTCGCGTCCGAACGATGTTATTTCACCGCCCACAGCACGTCCGCGGCGGTCTCGCGCTTCCCTTCGAACTTGTAGTGGAACAATTTGGCGGGGTCAAATGTGTCAAGGTACGGCTTGATGATCCCCTCGAGCCAGGAAAGCTCGGCTTTGAGTCTCCAGTGCTGTCCATCTGATGCATACAGGACAATGAAAATCCTGTTCTCAAAGTGTTTCCGGCGTTGCTGGCTCTGATGTGTATAGAACCACTCGATGAGTTCTCGTGGGTGTTTCTGCCCGTAGTCAAGATCGTGATTGAAACCTCGGGGGTAAGTCGAGGTCTTATGGTCAAAGCTCAAGTCTCCAATTCTGAACTCGCGTAACCGGTCGCTCGAATCGCGGGCCGCGCTCACACCGGGGTGCGATGCGAAGATCTGCTCCACGGCCTTTGCCGACCAGAAATTGTACCATCGGTTCATCCCGTAACTTACCATCTCCTTGTAGTGCTGATCCTGACCGAACCTGGCCTCAATCTCTTTCGTGAGAGCATCGAAACCGAAAATGTGGTAAACAAAGTCGGTCTGAGCATCCCATTCGTCGTTCTGCCGCTGTCCCCATTCGTAGGGATGTGCAAATCGTTTCTTGAGCTCCTGCTCACGTGCTTCGAGTGTCATCGCCATGGCGTACCTCGTGCTGATGGTTAACGGAGGGGCCTGAAGAATCCTCACAGAAATCCTAAACTCTAAATCTGAAACCCCAGGGAAATCCGAAACAGCCAAATCCAAACGGATCAAACGGCGCGTAATCTCTCTGTTTGGTCCTTCTGGTTTTGTATTTCGAATTTGTTTCGGATTTGGTTCTTCGAATTTCGGATTTTGCCCTCGGGCACTTTGTGATCAAACCCTGCTTCTCTTTGTCAGTTGAAAGAGTGCTCTAACTCTTCTGAAATATGAATATGTATTCGTGCTTGAACACATAGAATCCGCCGGCAAGCGCTCGAAACCGCCAGAGCTCCTTCTGGCTCCTCTTTCCGGTCGTTTCCTCAAAGTTCTTGATCACGATGCTCTTCAGGCGGTACTTTCGTTTCAGGACTTCGTTCATCAGCATGAAGCCGAGCGGGACCCATTCGCCCTTTTCGTATTTGTCTCCGATGACGACGGCAAGAACCCTGCCGGGGTCAAGCACGGAAGATACGTTATCGACCACCTTCCCAAATTGTTTTGCGAACTCGGCAGATGTCGATGTGTTCGAGAGATCGTGGCGGTTCTTGCTGAATTTGATGATGTCGTGATACGGCGGATGCAGAACAACGAGTTGAACACTCTGAACGCCGTGCGTCTGCAACGAGTTCTGAACGTGGAACTTTCTGCTGTCTCCAACTTCGAGCACCACCGTCGAGCCGGTGTGATCGGACAGGTTCTTCAAGGCGCTCCGTACCTTCCTCGCAACAGAGGCCTGGAGTTCAATGCCGAGACAGTTCCTGCCAAGCCGGGCCGATTCGAGCAGCGTTGTGCCGCTTCCGGCGAATGGGTCGAGGACCCAATCCCCTGCTTTTGTGTAGCGGAGCATCAATTGTCGTGGAATCTCTGGTACAAAGTTCCCCCAGTACCAGGCAGAGTGCCCGCCAGAGCCATCCCGCCGGTCGAGAAGCCAGAGACTGTCGGTGAGAATCTCGTCGTACTCTTTCCATCGATGGAGATTGATGTCGTTGATCTTCCCCCGGCGGATTTCGCGGAGTGATCGTCGCAGCCGTTCTAGATAGTATCGTGCGCGGGGAAGGGTTCTTGCTTGCTCAATCTGCGTCAGTTCGCTGAGGAGATGGGAGCGGGAGATGTTCACCGGCCCGCTTCCAGCGCCGTCGGTCGGAAGAGGGAGGAGGGTTGTGTGGCTGAGAGACAGGAGTGCCCTGAGCGATCGAATCCCGCTTCGAAGAGGACGTAGACCCTGAGTTCGTTGAAGGTGCTCGAGTGTCTGAACGATGTCAGGATCGTTGGTAACGTTGGATGTGCCCATGGCGCTCCGGCAGGATGTGTCGTTGGAGTCCGCCTCAAGATACAGATTTCCACGCCGCATTGCAAAATGCCCCAACAGCAGTGAGAGAATGAGACCGGCCCTCGCTACGCTCATTGGAGTAAGTGCGGCATCCGGCTGCCGCGGGCTGAGTTTCTCCTTGATTTTGGAACGAAATAATCTACTTTACTCGCAATAATCCTTCGTTCAATTCCATTTCAGTCCCGGCCTGCTATGCTCAACTACATTTGGATTGGCCTCATCGCCATTGGCATTCTCGTTGCCGTCGGCAACGACGTGAATGACGAGATACGAAATACGTATCGCAACGGCGTTCCGGTCGAAGGAACGCTTGTCATCGACAAATCTCCAGGCCCCATGAGAAAAAGCTGGGAAGGAGAATTGGTGCTCACCGCCGAGGCATTCAATGCGTTCTACAATGTCTCCACGGCGAAAGGCGAAGTTCGTCAACCGATTGTCGTCACGGAACTCTCTCCGGGAGAGACAGTTGCGAGTCTGACGCTGGGGGCAGCAAGTCCGGATCGGTGGAAGGAAATGGGGAAAGCTGCCGCGAACAGAGAGCGGCTGACCGGATCTGTGAGGTCGATGGTCTTGGGTGATGACCAGAAAAGCGCCCGCCTCCAGATTATCATGGAGCCCATCCACTACATGAAGACGAAAGCGGTGACGCAGGCGGCGCTCGACTACGCGTCGACCGCCGTGACGATAGCGCTTGGTTTAATCGGGATCATGGCGTTATGGCTCGGCGTTATGAAGGTTGCAGATGAGGCGGGACTTCTCAAGATTGTCACCCGCATACTCACCCCAATCACAAAACGTCTCTTTCCTGAGATCCCATCTGACCATCCCGCGGTTGCGGCCATGATCATGAATATCGCTGCGAACATGCTGGGACTCAGTAATGCGGCGACACCGATGGGACTCAAGGCGATGGAGGAATTGAACAAGTTGAATCCCAAGGTAGGCACCGCGACAAACGCGATGGTGACTTTCCTGGCCATCAACACAGGCGGGCTGATCCTCATCCCGGCCACTGCGATCGCTGTGCGGGCAGCAGCCGGTTCGGCGAATCCGGGACTTATCATCGGAACGTCCATCTTCGGTGCCGGGTGCGCCACAGTCGCTGGCGTCGTCGCCGCGAAGATTCTACAGCGGCTGCCCCGGTATCGAAAAGATTTTGAGCCTGAGGCTGGCAAGGAGGTGTCCCGTGGCTGAATTCTTCCGTGCCCTGATCAACGCGATTTCTATTCTTGCCATCCCGTTCCTCCTCTTCATATTTCTCGGATGGGGAATTATCAAGAAGGTGAAAGTGTATTCGGTTTTCGTTGAGGGAGCGAAGGAGGGCTTCGATACGGCCGTACGGATCATCCCCTACCTGGTTGCGATGTTGTGTGCCATCGGGATCTTCCGCGCCAGCGGTGCGATGGAACTCCTCACGACGGTTCTCGCACCAGTCACGAATCTCATCGGCATGCCGCCCGAAACGCTGCCGATGGCGCTCATGCGGCCGCTCTCTGGCAGCGGATCGCTCGGCATCATGACGGAGCTGATGAAGGTCCATGGCCCGGATTCGTTCATCGGCATTCTCGTCTCCACAATGTACGGCAGTTCCGAGACAACATTCTACGTGCTTGCAGTCTACTTCGGTTCCGTGCAGGTGAAGAACACGCGGCATGCCGTGCCAGCCGGACTCATCGCCGATCTCTTCGGAATGCTCGGCGCTGTGCTGATTTGCAGAATATTCTTTGGCATCTAACATGATCACACGATGGCTTCTCACCCTTTGCCTCTTCCTTGCCCTGACCGGGATGCCGGCATCGCACGGGCTCCAGGCGCAGACACAGCCGCAGCAGGACCCGCGTCTTTCCATGCTCACGAATCAACAATCTGTCATGGGCGGAGTCGGCATGACAGTTATCGACGGAAAGCCATACTATCTCTTTCATCTGATGCCGGACCTTGCCTTCGGCAAGTGGGGAATCGGTCTCGATGTGAATATCAGAGTTGGTCAGGATGGCAAGGTGAGGCATGAGGACTTCAAGGACGCGTACAGCTATCTCCGTCTTCTTCGATACATCCGCTATGGGCAGAAGAGCGAACCCCTTTACGCGCGAGTCGGAGCCATAGACTATGCCCGCCTTGGGCATGGCTCCATCATCTATTTGTACAGGAACACGGCAAGCTACGATCTTCGGAAGGTCGGCATCGAATTTGACGCGGACTTTGAGAAAGGCGGCCTTGAGTCAATGTACAGCGATGTCGCAGGAGGAGGCGTACTCGGACTGCGCGGATTTGTCCGGCCTCTTCAGTTTGGACAGGGAGCGTCAATCCCGATCCTCGGCAATCTCGAGCTGGGCGGAACATTCGCGTCCGATTTCAACAGCGACGCGAACAGAACTTGGGGTGACGCCGTTGGAACAATCAAGAATGCAGAAGGAGGGGGCGTCCTGTCAATTGTCGGACTCGATCTGGGCCTGCCACTTCTTACGCATGAGTATATCGGTTCCACACTGTATGCCGACTATTCGAAGATACTCTCGTATGGAAGCGGAGCCGCTGTCGGACTCGATCTCCGTCTGCGAGGGTTGGGAATAGTCACGCTCGATGCGAAGTACGAGCGTCGATTTGTTGGAGACCACTATCTCCCGTCGTACTTCGATCCTTTTTACGAGCGTGAACGGTATCAGGTGATCGATACGAATCACTTCGCGAGTAAGGCGCAGCTGCTAAAATCGACAGAAGCGTTCGAAGGATACTTTGGTGAGGTGCTCGTGAGCATCCTAGGGACATTCAATATCCTGGGAGGCTATCAGTCTCCTGTCGGATCGAAAAACGCGGGGACCCTCCACCTGGAGTTGGAAGCAGGAGATGCTCTGCCAGGGATTCTCCTGTCGGGAGGATATGACAAGAAACATATTGGTGCAATCTTCAAACTTGACAACAATTCTCTTATCCACGCACAGGTCGGATACAAGCCTGCGCCAAACCTGATTGTCTCAGTGCTCTATCAATGGACCTTCACTGAAGTACGCGACGAGATCTCCGGAGAGGTCGTCGGGTTCCAGCCTCAGAAAAGAATCGAGCCGAGAGTCGGGTTCATTGCGCGATTCTAGCGGAGGTGGCAGCCTGCCAAAGGGCCTTTTCTGTTGCTTTTCTTGGCTTGTGTGCCTATCTTTTTCCGCCGTCTTTCACTGCACTCTTCCGCGTTGTTCGCTCATTTGAAATTTCTTACTATGTCCCTCTTCAATCAGCTCGTCGTAACTGCAATGCCCTTTATTCCCAAGGCCATTGTGGGCCGCGTGGCGCGCCGCTATATTGCCGGCTCAGAGCTCGCGGACGGCGTCGGCGTGGTAGCTGCTCTGAACATGTCGGGGATGATGGCCACGATGGATCTTCTCGGTGAAGACATTGCGACCGTTGCAGAGACCCATCAGGTTCGCGACAACATCCTTCCTATCCTGCGGGCGATCGATCAGCAACGCCTCAATTCCAACGTGTCAGTCAAGCCGACGCAGCTCGGCCTGAATCTTGACCCGGAACTCTGCTACAAGAACGTCAGGGCGATCCTCGATCAGGCAAGAGACCTCGGGAATTTTGTCCGCATCGACATGGAGGATGCCCTGACCACAGATGCGACGCTCGCACTCTATCGAAGGCTTCGGGCGGATGGATATACAAATACCGGCGTGGTGATCCAGGCGTACCTTCACCGAAGCGAATCGGATGTCCGCTCGCTCGTGAAGGAAGGGGCGAATATCCGGTTGTGCAAGGGGATCTACAATGAATCGCCCTCCATCGCGTTCAAGGGTCGGGAGGAGATCCGCAACAACTTCATGAAATTGCTCACGATCATCCTCGAGGCAGGGACGTATGTCGGAATTGCGACCCATGATGACGTGCTCATCGACGGCTCCTTAGGGCTTGTCCGCAAGTTCGGCCTGAAGCCGGCGCAGTATGAGTTCCAGATGCTGCTCGGTGTGCGCGAAGCAAGGCGCGATCAGATTGTTCGGGATGGTCACCGACTGCGCGTGTACGTTCCGTACGGAGAACAGTGGTATGCCTATTCAACGAGGCGCCTGAAAGAGAATCCGCACATGGCGTGGTATATCACGAAAGCGATATTTGTCCGTTGAATCAGTTCGTTTAAACACAAAGTAAGGAGACTGCTATGGCAGATAACAAGAGCGGTGGCGGGAGTGGGCCGGCGTTCAAGCCGTTCGTGCCTGTCGAGACTGACATGAAGGAGTTTACGCTCCGGGCGCTCATCATCGGATTGGTGATGTGCGTTATTCTTGGAGCGGCAAATGCGTATCTGGGTCTTAAGGCGGGCATGACGATCGCGGCGACCTATCCGGCAGCCGTTATCGGCATGGCGATTTTGCGGATTTACAAGGGCTCGATCCTGGAGGAGAACTTTGCCCGTACTGTCGGGTCCATCGGCGAGTCCGTGGCCGCGGGAGCCATTTTTACTATTCCTGCGTTTGTCGTTCTTCAGTTATGGAAATTCGATACTGCAAACATGCTGAGCGAGTACCTGACCGCGAGTGCCCTGATGATCCTGGGGGGCATCCTGGGAATTATGTTCGTGACGATACTCCGCCGTGTTATGGTGGAGGATCATTCGCTTCAATTTCCCGAATCAGTAGCAGCGAGCGAAATACACAAAGCTGGTCAGCGCGGTGCGGGAGCAGCGGTGCAACTCTTCAAGGCGATGGGGGTTGGTGCACTGGTCAAGCTCCTCTCGAGAGCCGACATCGGGACGAAGGATGGCCTCGGAGCTTTCTTCTATCAGAACAGTTTTCAGATTCACGTCGGAACAATCAAGGAAAGCCTTGTCCGCCTGGGTTTGACGAAGGAATCCAATGTCGTCCCGGCTGGCGGTATCACAACGTTTTCGGCTCCCGATATCACTCCTGCGTATATCGGGGTCGGCTATATCATCGGCCCGGAACTCGGAGCGCTGAACTTTGCCGGCGGCCTCCTCTCCTGGGGTCTCTTTGTGCCACTCCTGGTATTCTTCCTCGGACCCCACATGATTGACAAGTACACAGCCGCGGACGGTACGCAAGATTGGGCAGCGCTGACAGGCCACCTCTATAGGTACATCGTGCGACCGATCGCTGTCGGCGGGATGCTCGTGGGTGCCTGCTATACGCTTTGGAGGATGCGGAAGAACCTCATCCTTGGCATCAAACGCGGAGTCGCCGATGTACGCAAAGCCGCCTCAGCGGAAGTGACCACTGTCCGGACTGAACGCGACCTCTCATTTCGAGTGGTGCTTCTCGGAATCGTTGTCGTCTTCATACTCATGACCGCGCTCTATTTCTATTTCACTCAGATGATCGGAGGTGCGATCCTCGCGGCTGTGGTCATGCTCGTGACCGGTTTCTTCTTCGCAGCAGTCTCCGGAAACCTCGTCGGAATGATCGGTTCATCGAATAACCCGATCTCCGGATTGACGCTGGCAACGACGGTTGTTGCCGCGCTCACGATGGTTGTCGTCGGAGTCTCCGGATCGCAGGGCGTCGCAGCGGTCCTTGGCGTTGCTGCAGTCGTGTGCGTTTCCTCGGCCGTTGCCGGCGAGATGCTGCAGGACCTGAAAGTCGGACACATCCTTGGAGGCACGCCGTGGAAGATGCAGATCGGTGACATCGTCGGTGTTATTCTGGCCGGCTTGGTGATGTTCTTCCCGTTGTACGTTTTGCATAATTCTGATCTGGCGCAAAATCCGTTGACCGGCGGTTTCGGGAGCAAGAATCTTTCAGCCCCGCAGGCCGGCTTGATGGCAGCCATTTCCCAGGGCATCGTTGGTGGAGAGATGGCCTGGCCGCTGGTTGTGGTCGGCATCGCGATGGGATTCTCACTCATTCTCATAAAGGTCCGGAGTCCGATGTTGTTCTCGGTCGGTATGTATCTCCCGCTTGGAACGACGTTCGCGATCTTCATCGGCGGACTCATTCGCGGTATCGTCGACAGGATGGTCAAGAAACGCAGCTTCAATGACGCGCAGAAAGCGCGGGTTGAAAATGCAGGTATTCTTGCTGCTTCGGGCCTCATCGCGGGAGAGGCCTTGGTGGGATTGTTCATCGCCGCGGTCGTCTTCATCAATGATCGGATTGGAAATCCGCCGGAGTTCTGGGCCCTCGAAATGTTCAATGACATCGCTCCGTGGCTTGCCATCGCATTCTTTGCCGTGCTGGCAAGCTATCTGATCTTTGTGCCATTGAAGCAGGCAGGGGCACCGGATGAGCCGGCTCCTCCGACAGCGATGATGTAGCAGTTGTCCCGGATGTTGAGCGGAGTAGTCCTTCCAAGGTTGCTCCGCTCATTTTGTCCCTAGACGTGTTCCCTCGTCCAATGCTGAAGAGAAAAGACAGGAAAGCGATCAACCTTCTCGAGCTTACGCCGGCCCAGCGAGTTTCCTGGGAAACGGCGGAGAACGGGACCGTTGTCGTGCTGGTGCCGAAATTCCACAACGAGCTGCTGGTGAAGTGGCTGATGCCGCGACTGCGCTATCCCTACGTGCGAGTAAAGCTCGACCCGTTGGGGAGCTTCGTGTGGAAACAATGTGATGGCAAGACGACGGTCGCAGCAATCGCCGATCGGATGAAAGCCGAGTTTGGGGAATCGCTCCAACAGGTTCATGACCGGATCCGAACGTTTCTCCTGATGCTTGAGAAATCGGATCTTGTCAATCTCTACGAACGCGAACGTGACATTCAGTACCAATAGAATCCTAAGGAGATAGCGCAATGGCAAATCCAATTGAAGGGCTGAAACCGGAGGGAGTGTGGAAGTATTTTGCTGAAGTCAGCAAGATCCCACGCGGCTCCAAGAATGAGAAACAAATTGCCGCCTACGTCATGCAGAAAGCGAAGGAATTTGGACTCGAAGCAAAGCAGGACAAATTCATGAACGTGGTCGTTCGCAAACCTGCCTCGGCGGGCTACGAGAATCGTCCGATGATCTGTCTCCAGGGTCACCTGGACATGGTTTGCGAAAAGAACAAGGACAAGGTGCACGATTTCGAGAAAGACCCGATCGAGCTCGTCCGCGATGGAAACGTGATGAAAGCAAACGGAACGACACTGGGTGCTGACAATGGGGTTGCTGTAGCTACCAACCTCGCAATTATGGAGGACAAATCGCTCGTCCACGGGCCGCTCGAATTCCTGTTCACGATTGATGAGGAGACCGGATTGACGGGGGCTGCAAATCTAAAGCCGGGTTTTGTTCAGAGCAAGACGCTGATGAACCTTGATTCGGAAGAAGAAGGTGAGCTGTATGTTGGATGCTCGGGCGGAAAGAACACAATTGGTTTCTGGAAGGCTGTGTATGAGAGCTCTCCGGGGAAGTCAGTTGCAGTGACGGTGCGCGTCAAGGGACTCAAGGGCGGGCATTCCGGCCTGGAAATCGACAAAGGCCGCGGGAATTCGCTCAAGATCATCAACAGGGTCTTGATTGCGCTGGCCGAAATCGGCGCCCGGCTCGCGAGCGTTGAAGGGGGCAATAAGAGCAATGCCATTCCCCGCGAAGCGGAAGCGCTGGTGTTTGTGCCGGCCGCGAAACTGAGTCAAGCAAAGAAAATCGTGGCCTCGTGTAATGCAGCGGTCAGGGCTGAACTTTCATCGGTAGAGCCCGATCTGGTTGTTGAGCTTGAAGTGATGAAAGGGCTCAAGAAGGGCAAGGTGATCAAGAAGCAATTGCAGGGACTTGTGCTCAAAACGGTTTCCGGACTGCCTCATGGCGTAATCAAGATGAGTGCCGACATCGCCGGACTCGTTGAGACCTCAACAAATGTTGCCATCATCCGGACGGAGAAGAACAAGATCACGCTGACGACCAGTCAACGCAGCTCGGTCGCTTCCGAGATCGGAGAGATTTGTCAATCTGTGGCGGCGGTGTTTGAGCTAGGAGGAGCGAAGGTGGTTGCCACGGAGGGCTATCCGGGATGGAAACCGAATCTCGCCTCACCGATTCTGAAACAGGCGAAGACAGTCTATCAGGCACTCTACGGCAAAGAGCCGGCGGTGAAGGCAATCCACGCGGGACTGGAATGCGGGATCATCGGAGAGAAGTATCCCGGCATAGATATGGTCTCCTTCGGTCCGACGCTCCAGGCAGTTCACTCGCCGGATGAGAAAATCTACATCGACACGGTGGATAAGTTCTGGAAATTCCTCCTGGGGATTCTGAGGAATGTGAACTAGAGCGGGGTGCTGAAAATGAAAACCGCGCCCGATTGAATATCGTCGGGGCAAGCAAGACCTGCCCGCCATCGAGAATGCATTGAGGCAGGCGGGCACAAAGAGCGCCAAGGTGATATTGAAATTGCTCTTTCCCTCAGAATTCGAGGAATCTCTTTGTGTTCTTCCCGCCAGACCCGCTCGACCGAGCCCGCCCGGCCCTGCCGTTCGGACGGGTCAATCGGGCGAGCCGCACGGCGGGCTGGGGCGCCTTGCCTGCCCCGAACGTCTTGGGTTCGGGGGCGGTTCAGTCGCTCGGACAAAACAAACTGGTGCGAAAGCTCGACATATAGACAACAACACAGGGGCACTATGCAGAGCGAACTTCTGTGCAGTGCTCTCATTATTTATCGCGGGGATGCTGCGAAGCATACCCAAAGGTAAAGGAGCGGACGTGTGAGTACTACTGACCCAGGAAAGCCCCAGCCATCGGCCCTCTTTCGATGGATGGTTTTGCTATTCATCAGCTTGTCGATGTTTGGCAACTACTACATCTACGACAGCATTAGTCCGCTCGCGGACCTTCTGAAATCGCAGCTCGGGTATTCGGATTCGGAGATCGGCCTCCTGAATGGAATCTATAGCTTTCCAAATATCATTATGGTGTTGGTGGGTGGCATCATCATTGATAGGATCGGGACTCGGAAGTCGGTTTTCATCTTCACCGTACTGATCATGCTTGGTGCTCTGGTGACGGCCCTGCAAGGGAACATCTACACCATGGCGGCGGGAAGGCTTGTCTTCGGGCTCGGAGCCGAGTCGATGATAGTCGCGATCACAACGATCATCGCGCGATGGTTCAAGGGCAGGCAATTGTCGTTCGCGTTTGGCGTGAATCTCACAGTTGCCAGACTCGGATCGTTCATGGCACTGAATGCTCCGACATGGGGGAGGAGCTTGTACAACTACTGGCAGTCACCCTTGTGGGTGACGGTTGCTGCGGGCATCTTTGCAGTGGTTTGTATCGTTGTGTACTACTTCATAGATGTCGCGGCCAATCGCAGATTCGATTTGCCGCGCGAAGGGGGGCAAGACAAAATCGAGGTCAAGCAGATCTTCAGTTTTGGCGTTTCGTTTTGGTATATCACGGCACTCTGTGTAACATTCTACTCCGCGATGTTCCCGTTCCAGACGTTTGCGATCAAGTTCTTCCAGGAGGCGCACGGGACGACGAGAGAAGTGGGGGGCAATCTCTCCAGTATGTTGACCCTCGCCGCGATGATTTTCACTCCGTTGTTTGGACTACTCGCCGACAGGATTGGAAAGCGCTCGCTCCTCATGATGTTTGGGTCGGTTCTGATTATCCCGGTCTATCTTATGATGGCGTACAAGGTCGATATCGCAACCCCGCTGGGATTCTCCGGTTCCTTGACCTTGAACATGGATTTCTTCGACATCCATTCGGTCATCCCGGCATATCTCGTGGTTCCCATGTCTATGATGGGGATAGCCTTTTCGCTCATTCCGGCGGTCATGTGGCCTTCCGTCGCGTACATAGTCGATCAATCAAAACTCGGGACGGCCTACGGCTTAATGACGATGATACAGAACATCGGGTTGTTTGGATTTAATCTTCTGATTGGATGGGCTAATGATTTTTCCGGTGCCAGTGCGGCGAATCCCGGCGGGTACACGCTTGGCATGTGGATCTTCTCTTCGCTCGGGTTCTTTGGTCTTCTCTTTGCGTATTTGCTCCGTCGGAACGAAACTGGGCCTCACGCACACGGGCTGGAGACTATCAAAGCAGGCAGCAATCAAGGTAAGACGTAAGTACGCTTGTTGTGCTGTTATGGTAAGAAGTTAGACGTTAGACGCGAGACGTTGGGTCGCGTACTGCGCTCTGGTGCTGAGAGGTAGGACGTCAGATGTGAGGAGAAGATGGGTGAACAAGTATCGTGCGTTGATCGTAAGATGTGAGACGCAAAACGTTAGACGATAAGAATTGCTATGGAACGAGCACACAAGCAATTGAGGGTATGGCAAGAGTCCATGAAGCTTGTCAAAATGATCTACGAAATCACGCAGATGTTTCCAGATGCTGAGAAATTTGGCCTCGTTTCGCAGATGCGCCGGGCGGCTGTGTCCACCCCGAGTAGTATCGCAGAGGGCTCAGCGCGTCAGACAAAAAAGGAGTCTATGCGAGCTTGACACTCAATTGGATCTTTGTCGCGATCTCAACCTGCTTTCGGAGAATCGCTTCTTGGAGGCCTCGGGCGTGATGGAGACTGTCGGAGCTTTGCTGAAGGGGATAATTCGGTTCAAGAAAAAAACATCGTAGCAATCGTCTATCGTCTACCTTCTTTCGTCTCACTATCAAGGAGCCCTCCATGAACATCTCCTCCGACCTCTACTCCGCCGCCCTTATCGCCGTGCGGGACTGCATGGGTGCCAAGGCGGGTGAGCGAGTTCTCATCGTCACGGACGAACGCATGAGGACTCTTGGCTATGCCCTCTGGCAGGCCTCCAAAGAACTCGGCACGGAGGTCATGTTAGTTGAGATGCTTCCGCGTCAGACGAACGGTGAGGAGCCGCCGCGCGAAATTGCCGAGTTGATGAAAATGGTCGATGTGGTGCTCTGTCCAACCACCAAGTCCCTCACGCACACAGATTCGCGGCGGGCCGCCAGCGAAAGCGGCGCCCGGGTCGCGACGCTGCCCGGTGTAACGGAGGAGATCATGGTGCGCTGCATGAATGCAGACTACAACCTGATCGCTCAACGGACTTTCCGTTGTTGTGATGAACTTGAGAAAACGAGCGTGGTGCGCGTTGAGGCCCCAGGCGGTACGAACATTACGCTCCCCTGCAAGGGAAGGAAAGCCCACGCGAGTTCGGGTCTCTTTCGCGAAAAAGGTCTCTGGGGCAACCTCCCCACTGGTGAAGCGTATCTCGCGCCGCTCGAGGGCCAGTCACAAGGAGTGGTCGTCGTTGATGGCTCGATGGCTGGGGTCGGAATGATCCGAGAGCCGATCAAGATCCTCGTGAAAGATGGCTACGCTACGGAAATCACCGGCGGGCAGGAAGCGGAACGTCTCATCAAACTTCTGGAGCCTCATGGCCAGGACGCGCGGACGGTGGCAGAATTTGGCATCGGCACGAATCACAAAGCTAAACTCACCGGGCTCATCATCGAAGATGAAAAAGTGATGGGAACGATTCACATCGCGTTTGGCGACAACAAGTCGATGGGAGGTTCAGTCCGGGTTGCGAGCCACCTCGATGGGCTCGTCAAGCAGCCAACAGTCTGGTTTGACGACCGCATGGTGATGGAGTCCGGCAGACTCCTCATCGCGTGATCTTTTCCTCCTCAGGCTCTTCCCTGTGCAGCAAAATACTGCAAAACAGCCTATTTTCACGATATGGACGATTTGACCGATTTTTCTTCCTTGGGGGGAAACTCCCTCGATGGGTTGGGTGTTCATGGTATAGCAGTCCAACAATCGTGTTCCGTTATTCTTTGAAAAAGGTTAGTTCACATGAAATTGAAGCGTTTTCTTCTGCTTTCGGTGCTGTATGGTATT
>Ga0315274_10006480_pt1 | contig 17041 bp, 12 predicted proteins | sample YL17G02_20_MG_FD_203700 | JGI IMG/M metagenome (GOLD analysis project Ga0315274, IMG submission 203700) | Sediment microbial communities from Yellowstone Lake, YNP, Wyoming, USA - YL17G02_20 | ecosystem: Environmental > Aquatic > Freshwater > Lake > Sediment | place: USA: Wyoming | collected...
CGCCGCTGTTCGACGGCAAGGCCCTCTTCGCCGCGTTCTCGCACCAGGAGTGGGTCGCCTGGGTCAAAGACCACGACCGCAAAGGCCGCTGGGCCGACTGGCTCCTCTACGTCTCCGGCCGGTACGGATACTGAGCGGCCCAGGCCGCCGGATACCCGCCGACGGCGGCATGAGTTCTGGAGTTCCGGGGCAGTCCCGGGGGGGGATGATACTTATCTGGGCCACATAATTCACTCACTGACCTACCGCAACTGATTAGGCTGAGTTCTACCCCGGCCGCGCCGCAAAAGGCCGGCGGCCGTGAGGGGCGAGGAAAAATAGGGGTAGCGTCCCCCGTCCCTCCGCCCTTCCATTGAGGTAACCGCAGCCGAAGCAGCCGGCGAGGAAGTGACGTGATGCCAATCACCCGCATAGCGCGACTGCGTGATTACGGGGTCTTTCGTGACTTCACGTGGCCACAAGACCTTCCCGAGTTTGGCCGCTACAACCTGATCTACGGTTGGAATGGCACGGGGAAGACGATGCTGAGCAGGTTGTTTCGCGCGTTGGAGGCGAAGACGCCCCCTTCGACTGGCCAGGCCACCATGTCAGTCAACGGGAGGGGTGTCAGCAACGCCGAGTTCCCCCAGGCGTCTGTTGCCGTTCGAGTGTTCAATCGGGATTTCATCGAGGAGAGCGTCTTCCCCATCGAGGGCGATGTTGCACCGATCTTCGTCCTGGGAAAGCAGAACGTCGAGAAGCAAAAGCGGGTGGATCAACTCAAGGCCGCGCTCTCCGAAGCCCAAACGAAACTGGATTCTGATCGGCAGGCCAAGTCGCGTGCCGAGTCCGCCCTGGACAAGTTCTGCATCGACCGGGCCAGGATCATCAAGGACACACTCCGGTCGAGCGGCTCGAATCCGTACAACAACTACGACAAGTCCAATTTCTCACCGCGAGCGCAGGAGATGATCTCGTCCGGCGACCGCAAGGCCCACGCACTGAGCGAATCTGGGCGAGAGAAGTTGCTGACCCAGCACAGGGCCAGCCCGAAGCAGAAGTTACAGCCACTCACGTACCGGCTACCGGCGTTGAAGTCGCTGGCTGACGCAGTATCACAACTGCTGGACACCACGGTGGTGTCAGCGGCCATCCAGTCGCTCAAAGATGACCCGGACCTCTCCTTGTGGGTGCACCAGGGCCTTGGGCTGCACCAAGATCGCCACACCACGAAGTGCCTCTTCTGTGATCAGCCGATGCCGAAGGATCGTCTGGCGGAGCTCGAAGCTCACTTCAGCGCGGAATACGAGCAGTTCCTGAAGAAGTTGGGCGGCCAGATCGCGGCGCTCCAAACTGCGTCAAAGGCAGCCGCGGAGCTGTCCCTGCCCAACGCTGCCCAGTTCTACGAGGACTTGTCTTCGGAATACGAGGCCGCAGCCGCCGCACTGCGCGGTGAACGCGATTCCGCCAAGCGCGTCCTCGAAGCCTTGGTGAAGGCGCTGGAGGACAAGAGAAGGCGGGCCTTCGAGCGCGTCGACCTCGGCATTGTCGTGCCCGATCTGAACACTGGGGTTGTTGATCGACTGAACGAAGTCATCCTGAAGCACAACCAGGCATGCGACGACTTCCAATCCCGTATCGACAATGCCCGGAGGCAACTCGAAGCCGACTCCGTGGCTGGCGATCTGGAGGAGTTCGTGAAACTCAGTGATGCCGTCCAGGAATCTCAAACGGCGGTGAAGGCTGCGACCGCAGAAGTTGAGCGGCTAAGGGGCGAGATCACGCGAATGGAACGTGAGATCGTGGAACATCTCCGGCCTGCCGAGGAACTGAATGACGATCTTCGCGCCTATCTGGGGCATGGCGAGCTTCGCCTGAAGACCGAAGACACCGGCTACACGATCATGCGGCACGACGCCCCGGCCGAGGCCCTGAGCGAAGGCGAGACGACGGCAATCGCCTTGCTCTATTTCCTCAAATCCCTCCAAGACCGACGATTCGACTTGAGGAAGGGCGTGGTTGTCCTCGATGACCCCGTTTCGAGCCTTGACGCCAACGCGCTGTATTCCGCCTTCGGGTTCATTCGGGAGCGCACTCGGCACGCAGCCCAACTGATGATTCTCACCCACAACTTCACGTTCTTCCGGCAGGTGCTCAACTGGTATCACCACATCCCCGGGCAGAGGAAAAAGGATGTGGCCCAGCGGCCAGCCCGTTTCTACATGCTTGATTGCACTTACGAACAGGACCGGCGATGCGCCGATATCCGGTGGCTCGATCCGCTGCTCGAGGAGTATGAGTCGGAGTACCACTACCTGTTCGCATACGTCTACCGCGCGGCGATGGCGCCGCCACAGCCCAACCTTGGGCAGAACTACGTGCTGCCAAATTTGGCAAGGCGACTGTTGGAATCGTTTCTGGCGTTTCGGCAACCGCATTCTGGTGAGCTCTGGGAGAAGATGCAATTGGTGGAGTTTAACGAGGCCAAGAAGATTCGCATTCTGCGGTTTGTGCATACGTATTCGCATGGCGGCGCGCTCGGAGAGCCAGAGCACGACCTGTCGTTGTTGAGCGAAGCGCAGGCGGTCCTGAAGGACTTGCTGAAGTTGATGCACTCCCAAGACGCGGATCATTTCTCGGCGATGGTCCACCTGGTCACTGCTTCCGAAGCGGAGAAGGAGCCAGAACCGGGCACGACGACGCCTGGACTGGGATTCTGATCCACCGGCAAGTTCGAGAATGTCGCGCGCGGGGTTCGTGTGAGTTTTGGGTGTTAACTAACGGGACCTGTAAACGAGAGAGCGCGAGCGGGATTTCCGGGCACGCAATACCATTTATTGCCTGACACGGCCCTGTGGGCCAGTACGCCCGCCCGTACTGGGCGGCGGCGGTGGGCTGCGGCCAGGGCACGCATCGCACGGGTAAGTAGCCCCGGCTTGCCCGCTCGCCCAGTCGAGTCTTCGACTTGGGCGGGCCTGCCCGCCGTAGTTCCGGCTTGTACGTGTTTAGCGTTGTTCCCTCTCCCCTTGCGGGAGAGGGTGGCCGAAGGCCGGGTGAGGGGTGGAACGGCGCGCGCCCCCTCACCCCCACCCCCTCTCCCACGGCGGGGAGAGGGGAGAAAAGCCGCGGCGCTAAACACGTACTCCGGCTTGCCGGAACGAAGGCGGGTTCCCGGCCCCCGAATCCCGAATCCCGGCCGTCGGCCGCCGTCTGCCGTTTTGGCAGTTTCCTCGCCCCTAGCCCCTCGCCCCCGGTTCCCCGTTCCCCGTTCCCCGTCCCCTGTTCCCCGTTCCCCGTTCCCGGTTCCCGCCTTTCGCCCTGGGCATGGGTGTCCCCAGGTTTCCGGCGCCCCGTTTTCCGCTCCCCGTTCCCCGCTTTTGGGAGTTATCCACAACGGCGTATGCCCATCCGTCCATGTAAAAACCATCAAATTCGGGTCAAAATCGATCAAAAAGGCGACGTTTTCCGTCAAAAAGGCATCAAAAAGGCGCGCATTTCGTCATGCCCATCTTAACATTTTGGGTGCGGACCCCCTCTGGCGCTAGCGCCAGGGCCGTTTTGGCCTTCCGAAAGGGCAAAAAAGGCGCGTTTTCGGGCGCTCCGGAGCGGTTGCAAAAGTTATCCACAATTGGAAGGCGGTTGTGGATAACGCCGGGATCCCTCTTCGCGGCTAGGCCGGTACGTGTTTAGCGTTGTTCCCTCTCCCCTTGCGGGAGAGGGTGGCCGAAGGCCGGGTGAGGGGTCCAGCGGCGCGCCCCCCCTCACCCCCACCCCCTCTCCCACGGTGGGGAGAGGGGTGAACAGCAGCCACGCTAAACACATACCAGCGCGAAAAGGGTACAGCCCCCGTTGTCGCTGCTGCATAGCCACCGTCCGGACGACCACTTTCAGTCGCCGGGCTTTCAGTGTACGATAGGTCGGGCAAGGAGACCGGCGACATGCACAACATGCAGGAACTACTGGAGCAACTGAAGGGGCTGGGCACGGTGCCCCGGATGCAGGCGGCCGCGGAGTCGGGGCTGGCGCCGGGGTCGCGGCCGCGGAGCAACGGGCACATTCACCTGCCGCCCAATTTCTCGGCCTTCGAGAGCGTCCGCCAGGCGGTGGACCTGGCTGCCGAGCAGGGCGTCACGGTGTTGGGCGCCAGCAACTACTACCATTACGGGGTCTATGCCGACTTCACCGTGCTGTGCCGCGCGAAAGGCATCTTTCCGCTCTTCGGGCTGGAGGTCATCTGCCTGCTCGATGACCTGGCCCGCCGGGGCGTCAAGGTCAACGACCCCGGCAACCCGGGCAAGATGTACCTCTGCGGCAAGGGGCTGACGCGGTTCGCCCCGATGAACCCTGCCGCACGCGAGATTATCGACCTCATCTGGCGCTACGATACCGGTCGCATGGCCCGCATGGTGGAGATTTTGGCGGGGCACTTCGAGTCGCGCGGGGTGCCGACGGGGCTGACGCCGGCGTCGGTCAAGGACGGGATCGTCCGCCGCCACGGATCGCCGCCCGACACGGTGTGCGTGCAGGAGCGTCACGTGGCGCAGGCGTTTCAGGAGGCGCTGTTTGCGCGGGTGCCGCCGGCGGGCCGGACGGAGGCGCTCGCCCGCGTCCTGGGCGCGGCCCCGAAGGCCGGGCCGGACGACGCCGTGGCCGTCCAGAACGGCATCCGCTCGCACCTGATGAAGGCGGGCAAGCCGGCCTTTGTCGACGAGGCGCTCGTCACGTTCGAGCAGGGCTACCGGCTGGTCCTGGAATTGGGCGGCATTCCGTGCTACCCGACGCTGGCCGACGGGGCCTCGCCCATCTGCGGGTACGAGGACCCGGTGGAGAAACTCATCCGGACGCTTCGGGCCGGCCGCATCTGGTGCGCCGAGTTCATCCCCATCCGCAATCAGCCCGGCGTGCTGAGCCGCTATGTGAAGGCGATGCGCGCCGCCGGGTTCGTCATCACCTGGGGCACGGAGCACAACACGCTGGACCTCCTGCCGATGGAGCCGACGTGTCTGAAGGGGCAGCCGGTGCCGGAGGACGTCAAGGACATCTTCTGGGAGGGCACGTGCGTGGTGGCGGCGCACCAGTTCCTGTCGCTCCACGGCCAGTGCGGGTACGTGGACGCCGCCGGGGCCCTGGCGCCGGGCTACGCTGACGGGGAGGAGCGGATTGCGGCGTTCCGCCGCCTCGGCGCGGCCGTGATCGAGACGTATTTCAGGAATCGCTAACACTACAACGCCACTTCGCGCGGCGGGTCTCCGCACCCGCCGCGCAAGCCGAGTTTTCGACCGCGCCAACGCGGTTTCGTTGCGCGGTGGGTCAGGAGACCCACCGCGCAAAGCAGCAAGTGGCGTTGTAGTACTGAGACGCGGCACGGCGTTTCAAGAGATAAGCCAAGGAGAGGCTTTATGAGCAGGGACGCCGCAGTGCTGCCGAAGACCCAGTACGCGATCCAGTTGACCGGGCCGGGCCGGCTGACGCTCAACGCGCGGAAGGCCGTGGACCGCCCTGGGCCGCACCAGGTTCTCGTCCGTGTGGAGGCGGTGGGCCTGTGCTTCTCGGACCTGAAACTGCTGAAGCAGTTCTCGGCCCACGTGCGCAAGGGGGAGGTTGTCAGCGGCATCGCCCCGGAGGTGCTGGCCGAAATCCCCAGTTACGTCCCCGGCGAGCGGCCCACGGTGCCCGGGCACGAGGTTACCTGCCGCATCGTGGCCGTCGGGAGCAAGGTCCGCCGCCACAAGGTGGGCGAGCGGTGCCTCGTGCAGACGGACTACCGCGCCATCCGGACGGCCGGCTCCAACGCCGCGTTCGGGTACAACTTCGAGGGCGGTCTCCAGGAATACGTCATCATGGACGAGCGGGTCATCATCGACCCCGACACCGGCGAACGGTTCCTGATTCCGGTGCCCGAGCGGCTGAGCGCATCGTCCATCGCCCTGGCGGAGCCGTGGGCGTGCGTGGAGGACTCGTATGTCACTCTCGAGCGCCGGACGCTGAAGGCGGGGGGGCGGCTGCTGGTGGTCTCGCACGAGGCGTCGCGCCGCACCGCGCCGACGGGCCTTCCGCACGCGCCGCAGGGGGGGCCCGGCCAGGTGGTCGTGGCGTCGCCGCCCGATGCGGCCAGGCAGGCCGACGAGTCTTTCGATGACATCATCTACTTCGGGGCCGATAAGGCCGTTCTGGAGGCCCTCAACGACAAACTGGCCGCCCGCGGCATCCTGAACGTGGTGCTGGGCGGCCGGAAGATCGGGCAGCCGGTGTCGGTGGGCGTGGGACGCGTGCATTACGGCATGACCCGGTGGATCGGCACGTGCGGCAGCGATGCGGCCGAGTCGTACCGGACGATTCCGGCCACGGGCGAGGTGCGCCCCGGCGATTGCGTGGTTGTCATCGGGGCCGGTGGGCCGATGGGCCAGATGCACGTCATCCGGGCCCTCTGCTCGGGCATCAAGGGGCTCCGCGTTTTCGGCGCCGACGTGGACGACGCCCGCCTGGAGTCGCTCGGCCGGAAGGCCCTGCCGATGGCCGCCGCCAACGGCGTCGCGCTGCACCTGGTGAACACGGCCCGCAGCCCGATGGCCGAGCGGCCCTCCTACGTGGCCCTGATGGCCCCCCTGGGGCCGCTGGTGGCCGAGGCCGTCCGCACGAGCGGCCCCGGGTGCCTCATCAACATTTTCGCCGGCATCCCGGCGCCCACGCGGCAGGACCTGGACCTGGACGCCTACATCGGCAACCGCTGCTTCATGTTCGGCACCAGCGGGTCCTCCCTGGGCGACATGAAGATCGTCCTGGAAAAGGTGGAGCGCGGGCAACTGGACACCGATTGCTCGGTGGACGCCGTCTCGGGCATGGCGGGGGCCGCCCAGGGCATCGCCGCCGTCGAGAACCGCACGCTCTCCGGCAAGATCATCGTGTACCCGATGCTGCACGACCTGGGGCTCATTCCGCTGGCCGAGATGGGGGACCATTTGCCCGGTGTTGCGGCGAAACTGGAGAACGGGCGCTGGTGCCGCGCGGCCGAGGATGAACTGCTGAAAGCGGCGGCCTCGCGGTAGGGGCACCTGTGCCGCAGGGGCCGGGCTAGAGCGTTTTAAGATCGCGTGGATACACTATCCCTTTGCGCGGCGGGTCTCCTGACCCGCCGCGTTGGGCAAAAACGCTATAGGGCTGGAAGTGCCCTCGGCCGTTTCCCCCGTTCCCCGTTCCCCGTTCCCGCTTTTCTTCTTGGCGTGACCGCCCCTGTGGATATTGTGGATAACTTTGGAACCCGCCCCGGAGCGCCCCAAAACGCGCCTTTTTTGCCCTTTGGACAGGCCAAAACGGCCCTGGCGCTAGCGCCAGAGGGGGTGACCCCCCAAAATGTTAAGATGGGCATGACGAAATGCGCGCCTTTTTGATCCCTTTTTGACGGAAAACGTCGTCTTTTTGATCGATTTTGACCCGAATTTGACGGTTTTTACATGGACGCATGGCCATACGCCGTTGTGGATAACTCCCAAAAGCGGGGAACGGGGGACGGGGAACAGGGAACGGGAAACCCGGGGACACCTGTTTTTGTAAACCAAGGCGGAAGAAGGACTTACAATCGCCCCGCATGCGTTGTTTTTGTAAGCCAAGGCGGGCAAAGGAGTTACGAGTGCGGAGCCTGCCTGCCGGCAGGCAGGTGCGGAATGACAATGGCAACGGCCAGCGGCCTTCACCGCGGAGACCGCCGAGCACGCGGAGCAACGTAGGCCGGGATGAAATCCCGGCATGTTGTTTCGCCGGCGGGACAGGGAAGCCGGGATTTCATCCCGGCCTACATACTCATACGCTTTCCACGGGTTCCGCGTCGGGCCGCATTGCGGCCGCGCCGCTCCACCCGTGGCTATACTCCGTCGCCCCGTTGGGGCTACCACCCGTGCGATGCGTGCCATGGCCGCACCCTACCGCCGCCACAGGGCAATGTCAGGCACAAATGGTATTGCCCCCCCCCCTCCCGTCCGTCGAAGCAGAAGCGCATATAGGATACAGTCGCCGGAAAGCCCTCGGCCTAGCGGCCGGACGTACTCGTGATGTGGGCAATGATCTCGTTCCACGCCATCTTGAGGAACTTGGGAATGCCTTCCGCCTCGACGGAACGTGCCAGTTCACCGATGAAAGATTCTCTTCCTTTTCGGCCGAGGGTGGCCAACGTCATAACGATCCATTTCTGGATTTCCACGAAGTTGACCTCGTGGCCCTGGGAGAAGTACTGACGGGTCTGCTGCAGAACGTCTGCCGCCTGTTTGTCCTGCTTTACGAAGAAGAGGTAATCCTCAATGCCGGTGGGCGCAATCTTGGTGTTGAAGGTGGCCACAATTCTGAATCTGTCGACCGGCCGTTCTGTCACTTCGGCCGCGAGAAGCATCCTGCCGCCGTCTCGGATGGTAATATCTCCCCCAGCCCCGGACGCGGCATCCGCCACGTTGATGCCCTGCGACCCAATCGTCCACCTTAGGCCGAAGAACGCTTTGATAGCCGAGAATGCGGCCAAGACCAGCATGACCGGGAACCGTCCCCCGCTGGGCACTCTCAGGAGGCGGGAGATCAGCGTCTCACACTGCTCCAGACTCATCCGCCGGAGCCGCGAAACCGTGATATGGGCCTGCTCCCTGAGTTGGGCGAACTTGTACAACAGGTATCGCAGCAGGGTTCGCAGGGCTCTCTTGTCGGACGCCTCCTCCAGCCTGGATAAAAGACCAAGGAACGCGTCATACCCTTTCTTGTCACGCAAGCCGCTTCGCGTGGCTTCATCGAACAGCACGGATCGTCGAAACACGCTCAAGTAAGGCCCGCGAGAGGCGGGAATGCGCTTGTCGTGGAGAAAAGGGTTAACGGCCTTCTCGTCCAAGGTCCTGCCGTTAAAGGCGGTCGGTCCCTGGCCGACATACGGCTGCCTGATATTAATCGACTTATCCTGGATTCTCGCAATGATGCATCCCAGAAGCGCCTCGCGATAGGCCTGCACCGATGTGGCAAACAGCACCTCGCACCCTCGGGCAATGCCTTTCTCGGCGATGGGCGGGCTGGCGCTCAACAGGTCCTTTTCCGCCTCAGCGAAAACGGCCTCAAGGAGCCTGCGAGCCTCTTCGTAGTTAAGCGATGGCACCGGCGGCAGCCTCTAGTAGTTGGTCCAAAGGGCTTCCTGCCTCATCTTCTTAACGGAATGGCACAGCTTGGGGGGCGCATCGTGCCGACGCCAGCGCCTATAAAGGCTATCCATCAGATCGCAGCGATACCCCGAGATGGCCGCCTTGCCTTTGATTCCATGGAGGGCGTCGGCGAGTTCCCGATGCTCGGAATCGCTCATTTCATACTGATAGGCCTTTGCGTCGCCGCGCGATTGGTGCGGGTAGGGCGGGTCGCAGTAGAAGAACGTGCGTTTGTCGTCATAGATCTGGATCACTTCGAGCGCCGGCCGGTTCTCGATCTGCACCCTGAGAAGCCTCTCGGCAATCTGCGGAAGCGCCTCGACGCTTCCCAGCCAGCGGGAGACAACGCCCGACATGCCGGCCCGGCTCGTGTTCTTGCAGTTGGCCCAACGACCCAGAGACGCTGTCTGCGCCAGGCCCGTCCGGGCTTGCCTCGCCCGGACGAAAAACCGCCTCGCGCGCTCGACGTCGGAGACACCATTGCCCTCCGCGCTGACCGCGATGCAGAATTCCTCGCGGGAGAATGGCGTCAGGCCGACGGCTTCGACCAGCCTCTTTTTCTTGTCACGTAGCACCCGGAAGAAGTTGACTACCTCCCCGTCGATGTCGTTGAAGGTTTCAACCGGTGAAGGGTCCCGATTGAGTAGCACGGCGGCCGAGCCGCCATAGGGTTCGCAGTAGTGGTGGCACTTGAGCAACAGCGGCAGGAGCCAGTTGCGGTGACTGTACTTGCCGCCATACCAACCAAAGGCTATGAGTCCACCTCCTCGCGCCTTGGGGCTCTCCGCATACGGCGCTTCGACTTCTCCAAGCAAGGCGCTCGTAAATATCTTGGACGGCGTTCGTGGCATGATTTCCTTTCCTGCTGCCGCTCCGCAAAACGCCGCGGAAAGTTAGCGGTCGGCTCCAGTAATATAAGACGCTCTTTCGTCAAATTCAACGCGGTAGGCCGCGTTATGGTACCACAATTCTGGGGCACAGTATCGCTTGTTCCGCGGCGCGAAGCAAGCATAAGGCGCGCGAGATGCAGGCGCCACCAGCACTTCGCCCCTACAACCCTTTACCCGCCCGCCGCCGGAAGGTCAACTGCATTCGGCATACTGTCGTGCCACGGCCCGCACGATGAGCAGGTCAGTACGTGCCGCACGCGCGGACGGTGTCGAACATGGCCAGGACGTTCTCCAGGGGGGTTTCCTCGAGGATGGAATCGTGGCTGGCCCCGGCCACGTATCCGCCGCCGGGCTTCATGATGCCCAGGACCTTGCGGGTTTCCTGCCGCACCAGGTCCGGCGTGCCCTTGATGAGCACGTGGTGGGAGTCGATGGCGCCGTTGAAAAGGATCTTATCGCCGAACTCGCGCTTGAGCCGCCCGAGGTCCATCCCCGCGCACGACGGCTGGACGGCGTGCAGGCCGTCGAGGCGGGCCTGAATCAGGGCCGGAATGAGCGGCGCAAAGCCCCCGCAGCAGTGCAACATCACCTTGAGGCCGTAGCCGTGGCCCAGGTCGATGAGGCGCTTAAGGTGCGGCAGGACGAATCGCTCGAACAGGGCGGGGGAAAGCAGCGGCCCCGTCTGGCTCCCCAGGTCGTTGCCGATGAAGAAGATGTCGATGGCCCCGGCGGCCGCATCGAAGATCCGCCGGCTCACCTTGGCGTAGTAGTCCACCATGTGCCGCATGAGGGCATCGACCACCTCGGGGGCATCGTACATCGCGAGGTACAGGCCCTCCATGCCCATGAGGTCGATGGCATCGTGCCAGAAGGGCGACCAGTCGCCGCCGAGGATGGCGTACCGGCCGCCCCAGGCGAGGGCCTCGGCGCGGAGGTGCGAAACGTCCATCCCATTCGGGTCCGGCCACGCGTATTCGTTCACCTGGGCGAGCGCTGCGCCTTGGAGCGGGTGGCTGATGGGCTGGCCGTAGCCCATGCCGTGGCGCTCGACGCCGAAGGGCGTCCGCGAGGTCGCGCCCGGCGCAAGTTGGATGGGCGGCCCGGCGTACCTGGCGAACACGCGGCGGAAATCGTCGCCGAAACGGACTCGCAGGGCCTCATCGTCGGCGATGGCGAGTTCGCGCTTGGCCTTGGCCCAGAACTCGGCCGATGAGCCGCACCAGGCCGGCACGCGGTCGGGTTCCTTGTGGGCGAAGGCCGTCAGGACGCGCTCTTTGGAGTTCATGGCCTGTCTCCATCTGTCAAGTCACGCTGTCATTTCGAGCGAGCGCAGCGAGTCGAGAAATCTCGCCGTGGCCGTTGCTGTTCAGACGTTCTCACGGCGAGACCCTTCGACTCGCCCCGACAAGCGGGGACTCGCTCAGGGTGACAGCAGGGTGCTCAATCCATGTGGAAAACTTCCGGCAGGTTCGCCCACCACTCACCGGGGGCCCGCGTCGGGATGGGGTCCTGGCAGGGGATGCAGTGCGACCACCATTTCTGCGTGGTCGGGTCGGCGGCCATCCGGGCCATGTCGGCGGCGAAGTCCTTGCCGTGATACTCGAAGTAACTGAAGAGGTAGAACCGGCCCTTCTGGAGTTCGGCCAGGTAGATGGAGTAGTTGCGGATGTTGCAGGCTGTGATCATCGCGAGCACGTCCGGCCAGACGGCCGCGTGCAGTTTCTGGTACTCCGCCAGTTTCCCGGCCTTGAGGCCGATGACCATGCCGTAGCGCTGCATGAAAGTCCTCCGCAATGCGTTCTCAAGCGGGCCGGGGCGCGCGCCGCTGGACCCCTCACCCGGCCTTCGGCCACCCTCTCCCGCAAGGGGAGAGGGAACAACGCTAAACACGTACGCGCCTCGGCCTACGTGGCTCAGATTGTCTGGTCGAACTCGCCCAGGGCGAGCGGATACTTGCCGCACTCGCGCACCAGTTGCATCACATACTCATACGTTGCCGGGGCGACGTTGTCGGGGACGGAGTGGTCGGACTGGAAGATGTACCCGCCGCCCTTGGCGGCATTGAGTTTCGTCAGGACCTCGCGGCGCACCTTGTCCCGGTCATTCGTGGCCAGGACCCGCACGTCGATGTTGCCGTTGAACGCCCATCGGCGGCCGAAGCGGCGCTTCAGGTCCACCACATCCAGGCCCGCCTTGGCCTCCAGCGGGTTGTACGCATCCACGCCGGCCTCAATCATGTCCTCAAAGACCGCGCTGGCGTTGCCGCAGCCGTGGTAGATGGTCTTGAGGCCCGCCCGGTGGGCCGCATCGCAAATGCGCTTCAGTTGCGGCTTATAGACCTCTCGCCAGTACTTGGGAGAGAAGAACATGCCGTGGTCGTACGCGATGTCGCCCCAGATGTAGAGGCCGCGCAGTTTCCCGGCGGCGGCGGCAATCTGCCCCTCCGCGATGCCCACCAGGAAGTCGCCCAGCCGCGCGATGAACCGGGCCATGCGGCCGGGCGCCTCGGCCAACTTCATGAGGACGTTCTCGGTGCCCATGATGCGCCAGACCATCTCGTGCGGCTCGCAGACGCTGCCGAAGACGCAGTAGTCATCAGCGCAGGAATTCACGCGGTCGAGAAAAGAGGGCAGGCCCAGGACCAGGTCGTCCCCCACGGCGTTGATCTGGTCGTCGATGGCCGCATGGTAGCGGCGCGGGTCGCGCGGGTCGTCGAAGGCCAGGGCCTCCATCTGCTCGAAGGTCTGGGTGTCGAAATCCTTGTAGTGCGGCATGGGGAAGGTGCTGCGGCGCTCGATCGTGGCCCCGAAGCCGGTCCGCACGACCTTGCGGTCGGCTGAGTCTTCCACCACCTGGATGCCCGTGATATGCGGGTCCATGTTGGGCGTGACGACGATGAGGTCAATGTCCCAGTGCTTGTAGGGATTGAAGTCGTCGCCGACCTTGAGTTCCTTCTTGCACCGGCGGACGAAGTTGGTCCAGAAGAACTCTCCCACGGGCACGCGGTCGGCCTCGCGGTGCGCGAGGGCCGCCATGACGCGCTCGGCCTTGATTGCCGCATGATTCATTTCAGGACCTCAAACAAACGGTCGATTCGCGGCCAGGCCATTCATCGCCGTTTCAAGAGCCGGTTTCAACCGCAAAGGACCTGCCCGCCGGCAGGCAGGTCCGCAATGGCCATTACCACTGCGCCGGCAGGTACTGGTCCACGTCGTCCCTGGTGATGATGTGCTTGGGCAGATAGTAGACCGGCCTGGCAATCTCCTTGCCGCAGAACCAGTCGGCGGCGATTTTCATGGGCAGCGCCCCGTCGGCCTCGGCCGACTGGCACGTGATGGCGTGCAGCGTGCCGGCCTTGATGGAGTCCATTCCGACCTTGCAGTGGCCGGCGGCCACGCGGATGATGTCGTCGCGGCCGGCGGTCTTGCAGGCCTGGTTGATGCCGATCTGGGCGCCGGAATCGTCGGCGCTGACGATGCCCTTGAGTTCATCCTTGTACTTGGCGATCCAGTCGGAGACCACCTGCATGGTCTTTTCGGCCTCGAGTTTGGTGGTCTGCTTTTCGAGCAACTTCATCCTGGGGGCGATCTTCCCCAGTTCGGTGATGATGGACCAGGTGCGCGAGAAATACGGCGACCCGCCCGGCATGTGCTGGACGATGCAGTACCCGCCCTCGTGGTTCATCCGCCTGGCGAACTCGCGGGTCAGCATGCGGATCTGGCCCCAGTCGTCCGGCCCGGTCCACGTCAGGACGTACGGCATGCCCGCGTCCACCGGGATGAGGTTGGAGGCGATGACCGGGATGCCCGCCTGGTTCAGTTTCCGCAGCATCGGCACGACGCTCTTGGCGTCCACCGCGAAGATAATCACCAGGTCCGGCCGCTCGTTGATGACCTGGTCCACCTGCTGAGACTGGATGTTGACGTCGGCGTTGCCGGCGGTCAGGGTCTTCAGGTGAATGCCGTACGCGTCGGCGACCCTCTGCATGCCGCGCGTGTAGGCCGTGGTGTACGGGTGGTCCATGTGCCTGAGGCACACGATGCGTTTGCCCCTGGCGCCCGACTGGGGCGACTTCGGGAGGTTCGTCTTCGTGCACTTCCACCCGGCGTACTCCATGTCGTACCAGTGCAGGGGGTCGTCCTCGGGGAGGGCCTCGGGATTGGCCGGACGGTCGGGCGGCACGAGGGGCGAGGAATCCATAATGATGAGGGGCTGGTTGTCCGTGCCGCGGAGTTTGGAGACGTCCACGGCCAGGCCTTCCTCGCAGGCCTTCTTCATCTGCTCGGCGGACATCTGGCCGCCTTGCTCCGTTTGGCAGCCGGCGGCGGCGAGGAGGCCCAGCCCAAGCAGAGTTGCGAGTGAAGATTTCACGTTCATGGCCAGGTTCCTTCCCGCTCTTTCCTGTCTCAGCACCACTGGGGCAAGAGGGCCGGCCGTCGGCGTTACTTCGCGGCCTCGGCCGGCGGCGGAGAGGCTTCGTTGGTGCCCCACATTTTTTCAATCATGTTATAGCCGACGGGATCATAGGTTTTCAACGCTTCGCGGTTGAGCGGCGGGTAATTGCAGCCGACGAAATACATGCACGAGAGTTCGGCGAAGTACTCGAGCTGATTCGTGGCCGCGTAGCCGGTGTCGAGGACTTCGCCCTTTTCGTCCTTCACCTGGCGATAGAGGCCGCACGCTATCGCGTGATTCCATGCCTGGAGAATATCGGGCTGTTTCTCCGGCCACTGTTCCATGTGGTGGGCGTGGGCGAATTCATGGACCAGGAGTTTCACGGACCATAACTCGGATTGTTGGACGTAATTCTTGGCGCAGTAGATAACCACGCAACTCTTCCACCGCGGATCGAGTTGCTTGTGGTGCTCCGGGGCGTTCCGCTGAAAATACTCCGCGCCGTTGTCCTTGCCGCCGCCCTTGGCTTTCGGGCCGTACATGAGAAAGATCGGCAGTTTCTGGAGGCGCGCCCGGGCGGGGCTTGGCAGCGCCGCCAGCATCACGCCGAGTTTGCTCTCCAGCCGCGCGAGCGCCCGTTTGGCCAGGTCGGGCGCTTCGGCCAGCAACTGCTGTTCGACCCTAACGGTCCATTGGCCGAGGGGCGCGGTTTGATACGTGCGCTGCGGTTCCCGGAAGTTGACCACCGGCTTCGGCGCAGGGGCGCCCGGCTCGGCAGCCATGCCCGGACAGGCCGACAGCAGGAGCAGGCAGACCGCGGCCGGAGGGAACAGGCCGGGTCTGCCCCTCGCCATGCTGAAACCGCCCCCTGGTTCAGGGTTTCCCATAAGGAACTCGCTCAACTACCCCCCGTGCCGCCGCGCAGTTCACGCAGCAGGTCCTGCCTCTGTCCGCGTTTCTTTTCGCGCCGGTGCTGGGCGTAGGCATCATAGAGGATAATCAGGGCCAGCACCAGCCCCCCGGCCATCAACTGGACCTCGTAGCCCTCGCCGCGGCAGTTCAGGCCGCTGATGAGGGCCGCCAGCAGCACCAGCGCGACCGCCGAGTCGACGAGGCTGCCCTTGCCGCCCTGCATGCTCGTGCCGCCGATGATGACCGCCGCCACGATGGTCATCAGGGCGTTGTCGCCCAGCGTCGGGTTGGCCACCGCCTCGCTCATCGCCACCACGGCGCCGCCCAGCGCGGAGAGCACGCCCGACAGGACGAACGCCCCGACGGTGTACCGGTCCACCCGCAGGCCCGAGTACCACGCGGTCTGCGGGTTGCCGCCCATCAGGTAAAACCCCTTGCCGATGGGCGTGTGCCGCATGAGCGCCGCCATCAGGCCCGCCACGGCAAACTGCGCCAGGATGAGCGGCGTGATGACCCAGACCAGCGGCTGCTGGAACCCGTCGGCCAGCGCGAACGAACGGGCCGGAAGGGTATCGCCCCCGCAGTAGATGAAGACCACGTTCTGCACGATGATCATGGTGCCCAGCGTGACGATGAACGAGTTGATCTTGGCCTTGGCCACCAGCAGGCCGTTCGCCAGGCCCAGCGCCAGGCCGGCCAGGAGGGCCGCGCCGAAACTGCCCGCCCAGGCCATCGCCGGCGGCAGGCCGAGTGCTGCCAGGCGCGGTTCCAGGCCCACGGCCATCATGCCGCCCAGCGTCATGGCCGACCCGATGGAGAGGTCCAACTGGCCGCTGATCATCACGATGTTGAAGCCCATGGCGGCGGGCAGGTTGATGCCGGCGGCCTTCAGGATGTTGCCGAAGTTGCCCGACGTCAGGAAGTTCGGCGCAATGGCTGTCATGACGGCCACGATGGCCGCCAGCAGCAGGTACACCCTGTACCGATAGGCCAGGGCCGCGCCGGGCGGCATGCCCAGGAAAATAGGGACGCTTCCCATTTTCCCCATTTTTCGGCGGAAAAATGGGGAAAATGGGAAGCGTCCCCATTTTCCCGGGCATGCCACCCGCGTCAAGAATCCCTTGTCGGACTGCTTAGTCATCGCCGAGGCCCGACTTTCTGCGCGAGTACGAACCGGCGCCCACGACCAGGATGAAGACCACGCCCTGCACGATGGCTTTCTCGAACTCGCCGAAGGTGAAGTCCCCGACCCGCACGAGCGACAGGACGCTCGAGAGGAGGGCAATGACCATCACGCCGCCGACGACGCCCAGGATGCTGCCCCGGCCGCCGGCCAGCGACGTGCCGCCGATGACCACCGCCGTGATGGCCGCAAAGTCGTATCCCCTGCCGATGTACTGGGCGCCCACCTTGTTGAAACTCGTCAGGAGGATGCCTGCGGCGGCGGATGTGGCCGACGAGATGATGAACGCCGCCATGACCATCCGCCGCACGTTCACCCCCGTCATCCGCGCCACCTCGTACGAGGAGCCCGTCAACTTCAGTTGCGCCCCGAAGCCCGTGTGGCGCATGAGGAAGTACCCGGCCGCCGCCAGGACGGCCAGGATCGCCACGGGCAGCGGCACGATCCTCAGCACCTCAACGTGGTAGAGGTTCAGGAAGGCGCGGCCGGCGTCCGTGGCGGCATCCGGGTACACCTGG
>Ga0315274_10006484_pt1 | contig 17039 bp, 13 predicted proteins | sample YL17G02_20_MG_FD_203700 | JGI IMG/M metagenome (GOLD analysis project Ga0315274, IMG submission 203700) | Sediment microbial communities from Yellowstone Lake, YNP, Wyoming, USA - YL17G02_20 | ecosystem: Environmental > Aquatic > Freshwater > Lake > Sediment | place: USA: Wyoming | collected...
CTCGGATTGCTCCAGTCGCCGCCCGGTCCGCTACTTGCTGAACGAGCAATTCGCAAGGTAACCTCCTTTCAGGTTACAAGGTCAGCCAGGCTTATCCTGGCGCACCGAAGACACGAGGGCACAAAGTGCATGTTGTTTCGCGTCACTCAGAGTGCCCCTGTGTGTTCGTGCCGAATTGCCCCGTTTTCGGACCTGCTCGACTTATTTCGTCTACCGCACGATGATTGAGTTCGCGGGCAGACGTTTCCTCCCCTTGTGCATCTCCTTGCCCGTCGCGTTCAGCCATAATAAGCGATTCGGCGCGCAGAGAGTGACGAACAAGCCATCCTCCGCGCCGTCGAGAGTGAGCATGCGCCGTGTGGCCGGTGATAGCTCGCGCGCCGATCTCAGTTGTTCAGTCAGGAAGGTGCGGTAGGACTCTCCTTTGTTATCTCCATGGAAGACAACGGTGCGGCCCGTACTAACATCCCCCTGCACCCCCTTCAAAGGGGGACCAGCATTCGCTTGTGCCCCGAACAATGCTTCGTGAAACCGCTCGTCGCCCTCGACGGTGCGCAAACGTCCGATGCCGTCTGCGTAAAGGAGCAAGCCGCCGCTGTGAACCCATTCCACGACCTTGCCCCAGACGTCCGCTTCTGATGTGTTGCCGTCCAGCAGGATCAGCGCCTTGACCTTCGCCAGTCCGCCATCCCGGATCTGTTCGTCGCTCATGTAGTCGAAGTCAAAGCGGTCCCGGAGCGGCTGTAGCAGTCCCAGGAACTCGTTTCCGTTGAGCTTGATGAACGTCTGCGGATAGTACACGGCGATCTCGATAATAGGTTGCCGCTGCTTGAACTGTTTTCCCCATCGGACGAAGTTTTCCGTGGCTTCCCTCGAGCTAAAGAGATTGGGATAGTAATAGTGCAGACCTCGCGCTCCGGATGCCGCCGCATTGTAGATGCGGGCGGCAACAGCCTCGGGTTTAACCTCCCCTGCCGGCTCAAAGCTGAAGTAAGCGCCGTATTGACGCCCTGCCGAGGCCACCCACCGTGTCAACGAGAAGTTCGCCTTGTAGTCGCTTCCTTCATTCGTAATCCGGACGCCTCCTCCGACTTCCCCGGCGACTTTGCATTGGTCTCCGAAGTTCGAGCCATACTCCGCCGGCGCGTGGCCCCCCGTGCAGAGGTATATCTCGCCTTTGGGGAAGTTCTTCCGCGTTTCCTGAAGCCAGAAGCGCGACCATTCGGTCATCGAGCCTATGTACCAGTCGCAGAAGTCCAGCCAGGCCCGGTCATTCGGCGCATCTTTCTTCAGAAACGGCTTGATGACGTCGAAACCTGCCACGCTCGTTCCCCATGCCTGCCCAAGGTTCTCCACCTTGCCGTACTTGCGCTCAAGCCACTTCTGGAAATCTTCGACCGCGTATTTGTCGCCGGCCCAGAACCCGGGATGGGTGTGATACTGGCCGTGGATGTCCGCCGTCCAATCATTGCCCGTCGCCACATAGATCGCTTCGCCGTAATTGCCCGTCACGCCCAGCAGGATCGATTCAATGACGCCCGTGTCGCGGTAGTGATCGCAAAACGCCTTTATAAAGCGGGACACATGATCGCGCAAGACGGGATTCCACAGCGATTGAACGTCGCACTCCTCGCCGTGCTCCAAACAGACATAGCCCTGGCTTCCCGGCTGCTTGTAGTACCAGTCCGGAAGGCTGTACGCCGAGCCAACAATCAGGAACGGCACCCATTTCAGGCCGTGTTTCCTGTAGACTTCAACGTATGCATCGTACACGCTCCAGTCGTACCGGCCCTGTTCGGGCTCACACAGGTTCCAGCGAACATAGCCCTCGTGGCTCGTTACTCCAATGGACCTCATGAGAGGCGCGGCGGCCGTCAGCGACTGCACCTGCTGCCGCACATCTTCTTTGCGCGCCGGATCGAATCCGCCGATGATCAGCTCGCCGCCGCGCCCAATCTTCACTCTTGCCCTCAGGTCCGCGCGGCTCATTCGATCGAGCCTTTCGCAGCCTTTCGGTTTGCTCAGACTCAGACGGACAGATCGAACGAAGAGTTCCGCGCCGCCCAGCCGAAAGTCCGCCCGGAGATTCTGACGGTTCGCAAAGAGTGGCTTCTCGATCAGGAACACGGCCTTGCGCCACTGATGTCTTCCTGTCGACCAGGTGCCCCATTGACTCTCGCTTGCGAGGTACTTCGCGCCCAGGCTGTCCCCCGTCGCGCTGTCGTACTGCAACTGGATCACACCTCCCGGCTCGCCGTCATAATACTGGACCTCGACATAAAGCGGACCTTTCGCGTCCTTCGCAAGGGCGTCGTCCACGTCGAAGTAAAGGAAGGACGAACGCGGGGCTGCGCCGCTCTTGTTTGAAAGGCAACGAGCATCCCCGCGCACCGAGAACGCAGTGCAACCGTCCGCGCCGTCGAGCGGCCGGATCCCCTTCTCCTCAGGACCTCGCTCGCGCACGCGGTACAGCGCGCCTTCCAGGTCCGCCGCCGCACACCACGACAAACTGCACGACAACAGGAACAATATGCCCCACACCCTTATCATGGATCGTTCCTTTCTTTCGGAACCCGCCCTCAGGCCGAATCGAATAGGTACTTGGCGAAGGACAAATCGTCCGCGATAAGCCCTTCGACCGCGTCGTGGTCAGAGTATTCCGCGCTGAGACACAGCACGCCGGACCAGTCTCGCCGCTTTAGCTCGGTCGCGACGCGCGGCCACGACGCCAAGCCGTGCCGGCCCGTGGTCCAATACTCCTGCCATTGCGCGTAAGGCGCTTCAGGGCCCGTGCGGAGCTTCCAGAACGCATTCTTGAGATTCACCATGCACAGGTGCGACAACACGATGTCTATCGCGTGTTCGGGTTCCTCTCCGTTGAGCGCGTTATGGGCCGGGTCCCACACGACGCCGATGTGTTTCGGATCGTACGTGTGCACGAGGCTCCGCAACTGCATGGCATTTGCCACGGACTTGCCGCAGTGATTCTGAAGTCCGAGCTTGACCCCATACTTCTGTAGCAGCGGCAGCAGCTTGTCAAACTCTTTCCGCCTGCGCGCCTCCTCCGCCAGATAGCGATTGCCCTCGATACCCACGCAGATCCGGATAACCGGCACCCCCGCTTCGCTACATGCCGCAATCGTCGCTTCATCCGCCGGCCCCGCAACACTGAATATCTTGAGCCCCTTGTCCGCGAACACCTTGGCGGCATTCGGCAGCCCCTTGGCCACAAACGCCGGTTCAACCTGGAATCCCTTCCGCACGGGCAACTCGATCCCGTTGAACCCGAGTCTTCTCACGTAGTCGGCCAGATCCGTCAAGGCCAGCTTCCACGGTTTCGTGAACACACTGTACTGGAATCGCTTGCTCATATGTCCCGGCTCCTATACGGACTGTGGCGCAGGCTGTCAGCCTGCGGCGTACATCCCGGCAGACTCACAGTCTGCCCCACATTTCAGCCAAGCGTCCATGGCGCGCGATACTCGTAGTGCAGAAGGCTGTTCGCGGCATCGTTGTTGACGATCCGCTCCTTCTCCGCGTCCCAATCAATCCGCGATTTCGTCGCAAGGGCGATGTTGCCCAGCAGCGAAAACGTCGTCGAGCGGTGGCCGATCTCGACGTCCGCCGTGGGCATCTCGCGGCTCTTGATGCAGTCGAGGAAGTTCCGAATGTGTTGTATAGTCAGGTCGCCCTCTTCACTCTTCACGTGCACGGGCTCCATTCGCGGCGCGGGGTCCTGAAACTGGCCGCCTTTCTCCGGAACGATTTCATAGCCTCCGTCATCGAGGTACAGCGTGCCTTTCGTGCCGCGCAGTTCAGCCTCGCCGGATTTCAGAGCGCTCGCCCCGTTCGCCTCGTACTGCCCGAAGATGACAAGACACCCTGAGGGCAATTCGAAGGTCGTCTCCATCGTGTCCGGAATGTCCCGGTCGTCGTCGACGGCGAAACGCCCGCCGAGGGCCACGACTGATACGGGGGCGTTGTCGCCCACGCACCACCTGATCGCATCAATAAAATGCACGCCCCAATTGGCGATCTGCGACGAATACGCCTGCCACCAGCGAAACTTGTATGGGGCGATTGTCTCGCGATAGGCCCGCTTCGGACGCGGCCCGAGCCACATGTCCCAATCGAGGTCTTTCGGAGGGCCTGCGTCGGGCGCTTTGCCGATGCCATTTGGCCACATGTTCGTGATGCGATAACACCGCGCCACCGTTACCTTCCCGATCCCGCCACTCTGAACGAGTTTCACCGCATCGGCGTACAACTTTCCCGAGCGCCGATGCGTGCCCACCTGCACGACGCGTTTGCTACGCCGCGCGGCCTCGACCATCTTGCGGCCCTCAACGACGGTTATCGATAACGGCTTCTCGACGTACACGTCCTTCCCTGCGTCGCATGCCGCGATGGTGTGAATCGCATGCCAGTGATCGGGCGACGCGATCACGACGGCATCGATATCCTTCCGATCGATCAACTTGCGGAAATCGGCGTACTTGTCCACCTTGCCGCCAAGCCGCTCGGCCTGCTTGGCAAGATGCGGCTCGTACACGTCGCACAAGGCAACGATCTCCGCGTCAGCGTGTTTCAGTGTGGAATCGATCAACTGGCCGCCGCGATTTCCCACGCCGATGAAGCCGAGTCGTACGCGCTCATTCGCCGCATGGCCTTTTGCGGCGGAAAGACCCGCGGTCATGGTTGCGGCCGCCTTCACAAACGTTCGCCTGCTCATCTCCGACTTCATCTCCCTCCTCCACGATGCCCATCAACTTTTGCCGGGCGTTGGCTTCTCCACCACTTCGCGGCCCGACGTCCAAAACAGTGCATTCACAACGAGCCGCTGGAACAGCGAGTTCTCGAAGTCGTCCACGCCTCCAAGGGACGTGTAGAAAACACGTCCCCCGTGGTTCATGCGCGTCCACGCCACCGGTTCCGTGTGCTCAGGCGTAGAACCCGTAAGAAGCACCTCCGCATCCGAGGCGATGCTTGGGTTCTTGTACAGACTATACCGCGAACGGAATGGAACCACGCCTTTGAGAATGGGGTGATCCTTTCCCTTGTCCGCGATCTTGACCTCCATTACAGGACCTTCGCCGTAATGGTTCTGGTAGTCTCCGCCAAAGACCTCCTTGTCCATTTCAAGCCAGTTCTGAAAACCGTGGCTCGCCGTGCGCACGCCAACGATCGGTTTTCCCGCTGCGCAGTATTTCTTGACCCGATCCAGTTCCTCGCCCGAGATCCTTAGGCGCCGCGTGAAGAACAACGCGACATCGCAGGAATCGAGGGCTTCCAGTCCGGGAATGTGCTCCCAGCCGACTGCCTTCAGCAGGGTGCATTGAATTTCAAAGCGCAATTCGGCCGCCTGTTTGAAAGCCTCTAACGACTTATCGGAATCGTACTCGAATGAACCTGAGACGAGACACACCTTGAGCGGATCGGCCTGCGCAAACAGGGCCAGACAACCGGCCAAAGCAACCCCTATCCACGTCATCACGTTCCAGCCCTCCAGGAACCTCGACAACAGGACTATAGGCAAGCGTGCAGTCCATGTCAAAGCACTTTGGACGGCGTTTTCCGCGCGGGCGCCATCACGTTTGTTTCCGGGCACACTATCAATTAAGATCGGCTATCGGTTTCTAAGTCCTTCTCGAAATATAGTGATCAGCAATGCGTGAAGCGGAAATACCGATCAAATTCGAACCGCACGGGCGAACGGTCTTTGTTCTCAAAGAGACCAAGATCATGGAAGCAGCCGGGCGCGCCGGCATCACGCTTAACATGCCCTGCGGCGGCCAGGGGACGTGCGGAAAGTGCAAAGTCCGCGTGCTCTCGAACGCGTGCGAGGCCACGCCCGCCGAGAGAAAAGCCTTCTCGGATCAGGAGATCGCGGAGGGCCATCGTCTGGCCTGTCAGTCGCGGGTGTGTGGACCCATGACGGTGGAGGTGCCGGACACCTCCGTGTTGGCTTCGACGTTTCAGATCCTCGGCGGGGCGACGCGCCGCGCTATGGACGTGTCTGATGTGGCCGTGCGCAAGAGATACGTCGAGCTCGCGCCGCCTGGACGCGAGGATGAAGCGCCCGACGTCGACCGCATGCAACGCGTCCTGGGTCCGTTCGGCCTGGACTTGCAGCTCTTACGCGAATTGCCGGGCCGGTTGCGCGCGTGGAACTTCCGCGGAACCGCCGTCCTTGCCGATCACCGGCTCATCGACTTCGAACAGGGGAACACGGAGTCCGAGTGTTGCGCCCTGGCGTTCGATATCGGCACCACGACGCTTGTCGGCGTGCTGCTCGACCTCACCACCGGGCACGAACGCGCGAGCGTCTCCCGGATGAATCCGCAGACGGTCTACGGCGACGACGTCATATCGCGAATCCTTTTTGCACGCCGTGAAGCCGCCGGTCTGCGGGAATTGCACGACGTAATCATCGCAGAGGTCAACGACATAATCCGCGAGCTCGTGGAACTGTCCGGCGTGCCATCCTCGCGCATTTACGAGGCGGTGTTTTCCGGCAACACGACCATGCAGCACCTGTTGGAGGGCGTGGACCCCTCCGCGTTGGGCGAGGTCCCCTTCGCTCCGGCAACGGGCCACAGTCTGCTGCTGCACGCGGCGGAACTCGGTTTGGACATTCACCCTCGTGGCCGTGCCTATGTGTTTCCGGTCATCGGCGGCTTTGTAGGCGGCGACACAGTGGCGGGCCTGCTCGCAACAGGGCTTGCCGAAGCCGAGCGGCCCATGGTGCTGGTCGACATCGGAACCAACGGGGAGATCGTCGTGTGTCACGAAGGCCGGCTCCTGGCCGCTTCGACTGCGGCGGGACCCGCGTTTGAAGGCGCCCGCATTACACATGGGATGCGCGCCACGGCCGGCGCAATCGAGAAAGTGATGTTCGAGGATGATCTGCGCATCGGCGTCATTGGAGACGTGCCTCCGGTTGGGCTTTGCGGCTCTGCGCTTATCGACACCGTGGCCGAGTTGCTCCGGCACGGCATCCTGATGGGGCAGGGATTGCTGCTCGGCCCGGATGCGGTTCCGGACAGCGTTCCGCCGGCGATCCGCACACGCATTGTGGAGACGGGCGATGGATTCGCGTTCGCTCTTGCCACCGCCGAAGAGACCCGCACCGGCGCACCCGTCCTGCTTACACAGAAAGACATTCGCGAACTGCAATTGGCCACCGCGGCGATCCGCGCGGGGTTTACGATCCTCCTGCGTCGCGTCGGGCTGGACGTCTCGCACGTTGATCGTGTCCTCATTGCCGGCGGGTTTGGCAACTTCATCCGGCGAAGCAACGCGCAGAGGATAGGACTGCTCCCGAGCGATCTCGAGCGCTGCCGCATACACTTCGTCGGCAATACCTCGCTTGCGGGCGCGTGCCTCGCCGCGGTATCGCAGAGCAAGCGTCAGCGCGCCGAAGAACTCGCGCGGCGGACCCAGCACGTTGACCTTTCGATGGACCCTGATTTCCAAATGGAGTATGTTGCAGGCATGTTTTTCCCGGAAGTTGCTGAAGCAGCTTCGTGAAAGAGAGGGATCAGCTATGTGGAAGACGCGGCTCCTTGCCTTTGCCTGCCGGATCTGCCCGGCGTGCAACGCCGCCCGGCTGTGGCCCGAATCCGGCTTCGCCAAGAAACTCGCCAAGGTTGAGAAGAACTGCCCGGCGTGCAATGCCTATAAGCAGCTTTACGGCAAGAATACGCCGTCAACTTGATGAATGAGTGCACAAGTGACTAATCGTTGGAGGGAATCGGTCATGCGTTTAAGAATTTTGCGGAGTTTGAACGTCGTCTTCTGTTGTTTCCTGCTAGTTGTGTCCGTGTCCGCCCTTGCCGCGGTCAGCGTGCCGAACATCATCGGCGACCATATGGTCTTGCAGGCGGGCAAGCCCATTCACATCTGGGGAAAGGCATCGCCCGGCGAAGCCGTGAGCGCGACCCTCGGCGGAAAGACCACGAAAACCGAGGCGGATGCCCAGGGCAAGTGGATAGTGAAATTCCCGAAGACGAAGGCCGGCGGCCCCGTCGATCTGACCATCACTGGAAAAGACAACACGCTCAAGTTCTCGGACATTCTGATCGGCGAAGTATGGGTCGGTTCGGGCCAGTCGAACATGGCGATGTCCGTGAAATCTTCCAACGACGCCGAAAAGGAGACCGCCGCGGCGGGCAATCCGCAGATCCGGCTGTTCACAGTCAAATGCACGGTTGCGGGCGAACCGCAGGACAACTGCGAAGGCAAGTGGGCGCTGTGCACGCCGGAGACGGTTCCCGACTTCTCCGCCGTGTTGTACTTCTTCGGCCGCGACGTGCAGAAGGAGATCAAACTGCCCGTCGGACTCATTCACTCGTCGTGGGGCGGGACGCCCGCCGAGTCCTGGACCAGCCGCGCCACGCTCGAAGGCGATCCCGATCTGAAATACATGGTCGAAAAGTGGGATACGACCATCGCGGACTATCCGAAGGCAAAAGAAGCATACGACAAGGCGCTTGCCGATTGGCAGAAGGCCGCCGAGAAGGCCAAAGCCGAAGGCCAACCCGAACCCAAGAAACCCGGCGAGCCGCAGGGCCCGGGCAGTCCTTGGAGGACCAGCGGGCTTTTCAACGCGATGATCGCCCCGCTGACGCCGTTCTCGATCCGCGGCGCGATCTGGTATCAAGGAGAGTCGAATGCCGGCCGCGCGTATCAGTATCGAAAGCTTTTCCCAGCGATGATCGAAGACTGGCGGCGCGCATGGGGGGAAGGTCCCTTCGCGTTCTACTTCGTTCAACTCGCCAACTTCACGGAAGTGCTGCCGGAACCGGCGGACTCCGATTGGGCTGAGCTTCGCGAAGCACAGACAATGACCCTCGCGCTCAAGAACGCGGGTATGGCCGTCGCGATAGACATCGGCGATGCGAAAGACATTCACCCGAAGAACAAACAGGACGTCGGCAAACGCCTCGCTCTGAACGCGCTCGAGAAGGTCTACGACAAGGAAGTCGTGTTCTCCGGCCCGATGTACAAGTCCATGACGGTCAAAGACGGCAAGATCATCATCACCTTCAATCACGCTGATGGCGGACTTGCAGCGAAAGGCGGGGACCTCAAGGGATTTGCCATCGCGGGCGCGGACAAGAAGTTCGTGTGGGCCGATGCTGCAATCGAGGGCAACAAAGTTGTCGTATCGTCCGCCAAAGTATCGCGGCCCGTGGCTGTGCGTTATGCCTGGGCCAACAATCCCGCGTGTAATCTTTACAACGGCGCGGGCCTGCCCGCATCACCGTTCCGCACCGATGACTGGCAGGGAATAACCTACGGGAAGAAGTAGTGGCTTGTAAGGGAATCGCCCATGTGGGTCCGAAATGATTTCGGACCTACAGAACCTTGCCCGAATCGAGTGATTCTTGATTGGTGTCACTCCATGCAGATCATGATCACAGGAGGCGGGACCGGCGGGCATACATCGCCCGCGGTGGCCATCATCGAAGAGCTTCGCAAGCGCGATCCTCGACTCATGATCCAATGGGTCGGGCGCAAAGGCGGCATCGAGGAACAGGTGTGCGAGCGGGTCGCCGTACCGTTTCGCAGCGTGCCCGTCGAGGGCTGGCCGCGGAAGCGCTCCTTGCGCCAGGCATGGGCAGCCGGAAAACTGGCGTTGGGCGTTGCACGCTCCATGCTTTACATCAAGACGTTCCGTCCCCAGGTGGTCGTGGGCGTGGGCGGATACGTTTCATTGCCGCTCTGCTACGCGGCCCAGCGCCTCGGCGTGCCGACCGTCTTGCATGAGCAGAACAAGCGCCTCGGCATGGCGAACCGTGTCCTGGCGCCTCGCGCTACTCGTCTCCTGTTGAGCTATCCCGACACGCTTGGCGATTATCCCAGAGAGAAGTCCCGCGTGGTCGGCAATCCCGTCCGCGCGGGGTTCGCCCACCCGCCCGACAAGACCGCCGCGCGAGAAGCCATGGGCCTCGATCCCAACGTCCCCGTCGTATTGGTGAGCGGCGGCAGCCAAGGCGCGCGAACGATCAACGCCGGCATGGCCGATGCCATCGCGCGCTTCGGCTGCGACGAGGCGCAGTTCATCTGGATGACGGGTCAAACCGATGCCCACGCCGCTCGAGACTCGGCGGGAAAGGCCCCGTGCCGCGTCGAGGTGTTCCCGTTCATCAACGATATGGCTACCGCTTGCGCCGCCGCCGATTTCATCGTGGGTCGCGCCGGCGCATCGAGCACCGCCGAGATCGCCATGCTCGGAAGACCGTCATTGCTTGTGCCTTATCCCTTCGCAACGGACAATCACCAGGAACAGAACGCCCGCGCCTTCGAACAGGCCGGCGCGGCGATTGTCCTGCTCGACAATGAATGTACCGGCGAACGCTTGACCGCCATTCTCAAGAATGCCCTAGGGGACGCCGCCCGGCTCCAGCAGATGGCCCGTTCCGCGGCCTCCCTAGCGCGTCCCGGCGCCGCCGAAGCCATCGTCGAGGAAATACTCCTTCTTGCCTTCGGGGAGAGAGAGGTGCCTGGTGATTAGTGTCGTGAATCTCAAGTTTGAATGATCCCCGGCCTTGAAACGTATGCCGGGAGGGCGAGGCTCCTGTCGAGCCGGAAGGATCTCGTGCGGAACCCCGGCTCGGCAGGAGCCTCGCCCTCCCTCGCGAACCCACGACTTCTGAAGCGGATTTGTGACTCGCCGGACTGGCTACTAACCCTTTACCGCTCCAAGTTGAATCCCTTGCACCAGGTATTTCTGCAGGAGCACGAAGAGGAGGATGAGCGGAACGATGTTCATCACGGAGGCGGCCATGATGAGGTTGGTCTGGCGGCCGTAGATCGTGTCGAAGTAGAGCATGCCTATCGGGAGCGTTCGCAGATGCTCGCTCTTGATCAGGACGAGCGGCCAGAAGAAACTGCCGTAATTGCCCATAAAGGTGAAGATCGCCAAGACGATCAAGCCGGGCCGCGCGAGAGGCAGGATCACGTCCGCGAAGAGTTGCCAGTACGACGCACCGTCGATTGTGGCGGCCTCATCCAACGATCTCGGAATGGTCAGCATGAACTGCCGCAACAGGAACGTGCCGAAGGCCGTAAAGGCGGCGGGGACTATGAGGCCCGTGTATGAGTCGAGAAGATGCAGCTTCACCATCAGGGTGTAATTCGGAATCATGGTAACGACGCCGGGAATCATCATCGTGCCCAGGTACAGCTTGAAAACGAGGTCGCGGCCCGGCCATCGCATTCGCGCGAACGCAAACGCCGCCAGCGAACTCGTGAAGCAGGAAAGCAGCGTGACCCATGCCGCGACGAACACGCTGTTGAAGTAGTACCGCTTGAACGAGATGTCCTTGTTGTTCAGAACGTCCGTGTAGTTTTCGGGATGCCATTCGACGGGCAGCGGATTCAGCCGGAACTGCTCGATTTCGTTCATCGGTTTGAAGCTCGCGAAGATCATCCATAGGAAGGGCAAGAGCATGGTGAGAGCAACGGCGATCAGGAAGGCGTGCGAAACATAGAAGCGTCCCGCACTGAACCACCACTCCGAAAACGTTCGTTTTCTACTCGTTGACATATCGGCTTCCAAACCGCCAGTTGATCAGCGTTATCGCGAAGATCATGATGAACAGCACCCAGGCCACCGCGGAAGCATAACCTATTTGGAATTCCTCGAACGCCTTTGTGTAAATGTAGTACGACAGCGTCGTCGTTGTACCCGCGGGTCCGCCCAGCGTCATCACGCGCGCCTGCTCGAAGCCGCCTTGCAGTCCGCCGATGAAACTCATGATGAAGATGAAGAAGGTCGTTGGCGCCAGTTGCGGCCACGTCACGTGACGGAACTGGGCCCAGCGCCCCGCGCCGTCGATGCCGGCCGCCTCATACAACTCCTGCGGGATGTTCGAGATGCCGGCCAGATAGAGCAGCATGTTGCCGCCTCCGGCGGCAGTCCAAATGCCCATGATGATGATGGCGTCGCGCGCGCCAAGCCCGAATTGGCTCGCCACGATCTCGACGCGTTCCGCGCCAAGGCTCAACAGGTTCTTCGTCGAAGACAACCACGTCGGCGCATGCACGCCCGCGAGGCCGACGGCGTTCAACGCCATCTCGATGAGCGTGTTGATGGGGCCGAAATTGGGATTGTAGAGCGCCTTCCACAGGATCAGCAGCGCCACTCCCGCCGTAAAGCTGGGCAGATAGAAGAGCGTGCGGTAAGCTACGATGCCGCGAAGCTTCTGGCCCAACAACACCGCCAAGAACAAAGATGCCACGATGGAGATCGGGATGCCAAGCATAAGGTAGATCGTGTTGACGAGATACAACCAAAAATCGGGGTCTGTGAATAGCTTGGTGAAGTTCTCGAACCATACCCAGCGGAAGGCCACCGTCTTCATGAGATTCCAGTTGGTGAAGGCCGCGCCGAACGAGAACACGACCGGCCCCAGTGTAAAGGTCAGGAACCCCACAAAGTTGGGGAGGAGGAAACATGCCGCGGTTATCAGGACAAGCCGGTTCTTCTTTCTCACGAGGCATCTTCCAGGTTGACCCACCGTTTTCGAGCACGCGGCACAAAGCCTGTCGCAAGAAGCACAACGGAGATGAGTGCGCGGTCCCTCCTCTAGAACGTCGGGATGCGGCTGAGCCGGCCGGTTTGGTAGTAAAGGTTGACGAGGGACTTTGTCAGGAACTCGTCACCGGTTCCGACCGCGACAAACGTGGCCTCTTTCCCGCCGTATCCGCCTTGCCAGGCGCCATCAATCGTGGGGAAGTAGGCAAACGTCTTGTTGCAGTAGCCGAACACGAACGTGTTCGGAATCTTGCAGCGCGCCTTGAGGTCCAAACCGTACTGCACGAAGAACTCGCCGGGCCAGCCCACGATGGCGGTGTCGTCCCCCAAAGTCACGGTCACAAGGCCGCCTGCGATCTCCCCGGCCAGTTCTCTCTTTATCCTGTCCAAGATCGGACGCGCAAACATAGCCCCGTAATGTTTCTCGATGGCCGCCACGACCTCGGGATCGTTCAAGTCCCAACGAAGTTTGATGGGAACCACCTCAGTGGCAGCCGTTAATTTCGCATTCGCGCCATCACGTGCCGTAAGGGTCTTGGAGACGCGGACCACCTCTTTAGCGACGGCCTTGCCCATCTTCTCGACTTCCTCGAATGCGCCGTCTTTGGGGGCCGTCTTGTCCATGAACGGATTGATGTCGCCGCAGGCGCCCTGCGCAAACATGCAAACCCCGCCCAATTCGCTCTCAACCGCCTTCGTCATGACCCCGGGATAGTCCGCGGATATCTCGAGGTTCTCCGGCCCGAGAACCACGGCATGGCACGTGAAGTTCACCAGCGTTGCCAGCGGCGAGCCGTCTTCCTTCTCAAACCGAATCACGCCCACCATATGGTCCACGGGGACCGTCGGAACGCGTTCTGCATTCCGCCACAACATCTCCACTGTGCCATCAGAATTGACCTTGCGGCGGTTGTGTCCTTCCGCAGCGCTCCCTTTGCCAACGCCATAACGGATTGGCACAAGGGCGCCATGCGCGGCCACGACCGCATCGATGATCTTGCGCTCAAGCTCTTTGATCCAAGGCTTCTCGGCCGAGGGAAAATCCGGAGTGCCATCGGGACCGGAATGCGTGTGGCTCACCAGCAGCATGACTTGTTCAACGCCGGTCTTCTCGCGAATCCCGTTCTTGATAGGAACCAGGCATTCCGACGGAACGCCCACAAGATCCATCGTCACGATGGCCAGCGCGGTTGCATCGTCTTTCAACACAAGCGCCTTCGCCATCAAAGGGTCGTGAACGCCCATGGAGACCTTCGCGCCCCGGTCCGAGTACCCGGCCATCTTGCCCCCAACGGGCGGCGTAATGTCGACCTTCGAGACACCGGCCTGGAGGGCCGCCCCCCCGGCTGGAGAGACAAGAAACGTACATGCCAGCGCAAGAAACACCCTCGTTGTCGCTCTCATTATTGGACCCTCCACTATTGCACAGCGTTAGTCCCACACGTTCCAGCGCAACGTGTGCAGGATACGCTGGATTATAGTGCCGCGCGCCGCCCGATTCAACCTGCGTTCATCCCAAAGTTTCTGGACACACTGAAGATTGTGCTCCAGACGCACTCGGAGGGACCCGCTCTCTTCGAGAGATCTTCTGGACACGTCATGCGCGACTCATGGTGTAGCGCCATCGGCCAACCCAGTAGGCAATGCAGTTCGTACCGCTTCTCCTCATGATTCCGTAATGGGCGGAAGCACAGCCATTCCGGTCGATTCCGAGGGTAATCCGGGCCATATCTTAGCCCATATCGCTACAATATAGCATTTTTGACCACTCGCGGACACTGGATCCGTTCTTCAATCGGGCTTAACACAATGCGCATACATCGCTTAGAGGGTAACACCTCCTTGGCATACTCGTTGCTCATGCTGAGGTCACAGGTGGAAAGGAAGGAGACCATGATCACCCAAACAACGGCGAGAATCGCAAACGACCCAAGGCGGTCTGTGCGGGCTCCGTATTCAGGAAACGCAACCTACCGGTATGCCCGCAACGAAGGCGGAGGCGCAACGCTGGTCAACTTGTGCGCGAGCGGCGCATGCCTGGCGCTGGGGCGTTACCTTCGTCCGGGCCGGTTCATCCTCGTCGCACTGGAAACAGACTCCTCACCGCGTAGGGCCATCGAGCTGAAGGCGCAGATTGTTTGGTGCCGCCCCACGGAAGACGCCGGCGCGTTTCTCATGGGCGTGCGGATTCTTCAGGACGACCCGGACACGGACGTTGCGATATCGGATTTACTCTCACCGACACAGGCAAGAGAAACGGCTGCGTATCATCGCCCCGCGCCGGTGTGGAATCTGGATGGCGAGAATTCTCTAAAGGCGGCGGCTCTTTCCCGGCTTGGTCCCAGTCGCCCACAGGCACCGGATGCAGGCCGCCTTTCTCGCCCGCCGGCACGAGTGTGACACGCAGGCCAGGATGGGTCTTGCAGTACGCTCGCGTCTTCTCGGCGCCCATAACGAAAAAGGCCGTGCTCAGCGCGTCGGTCTCCATGCCCGAACGCCCTATCACCGTGACGCTCAACATCCCTTCAACGGGCCGGCCCGTCCGCGGATCAAAGATGTGGCAGTACTTCTTGCCGCCCAACTCAAAGAACTTCTCATAGCTGCCGGAAGTCGAGAGCGCCTCATCGCGCAGGATCACCTCATCCAGGGAGGCCCTGTCATCATACGGGTCACGCACACGGACTCTCCAGCCAGCCGCGGCCGGCGGGGTTCCCAGGACGACGATTGAACTCGTGCCCGCGCTCAACGCGGCCGTTGTGACGCCGTGCCGTTTCAGCACTTCGGCAGCCCGGTCGAGCGCAAGTCCCTTCCCAATGCCCCCAAAATCCAACAGCATCCCGTCCCGTGCGAATGAAACGGCGCCTTTGTCCCGGTCAACCGCGACCTTGTCCATACCAACCTTTGCACAAGTCTCGGCCAGCGCCTCATCGGAAGGAAGCGGTCCTTTAGGAGAGCTTTCATCCTGAGATCGATAGAAGCCCCAGAGCTTCACCAATGGCCCGACGGTGACATCGAATGCGCCATCCGTCTCTGAGTAAACCTTCGTGCAGTACAAAATGAGATCTATGACGTCCGGTGCGGCTTTGGCGGGTTCCCTTGCCGCATGCTTGTTGATATAAGCCACCTGACTATCGAGCCGCCAAACACTGATCTTGTTTTCAAGGTCGTCAACCACGGCAAACGCCTCATCGGCGATTCCCCGGATCTCATCCGTTCCCTTGTCTTCAGGGCGGCTGTAGAGCGTGAGATTGAACTCCGTGCCCATGGCTTCATGAGTGAACGTCCTTCTGAGCAACGGCTCCGCAAACGCGCCGGAACAGGTAGCGAGCCCCATCAGGGACAACGCGAGGAATCGAACGTGATGACTATCAAAGACGTCCCTGCGTCTCATGCTCCGAGTCTAACACCCGTGGTAACGACGCTCAAGAACCACGCGCGCTCACACTGCGTCTTTGCGGCTTCGCGAGATCCATGCTACGATACCTTCCATCTTGCCAGTCAGCCGGGAGGGCGAGGCTCCTGCCGAGCCGGAGGCTCATCGGCTTCGACGGCTCACCAGGAGGTTCGCCCTCCCACGGCAATGGCCTTCAGCAGGGGCGACACTCCTGTGGGAGGATGAACGCATGAACCGCGCGCAGCTTGCGAAGATGATCGATCACAGTGCGCTGCACCCGTACGCCACGCGCGTCGATATCGACGAGCTATGCAATGAGGCCATGACCCACGGATTTGCGACGGTTTGCGTGAATCCCGTCTGGACCTCATACTGCGCGAAGCGCCTTGCGGGGACGGACGTGAAAGTGTGTCCGGCGATCGGTTTTCCTTTGGGCGCGACAACCGCCCACGTCAAGCTCGAAGAAACCCGCGAGGCCGTCCGGCATGGGGCCGGCGAAATCGACATGGTCATCAACGTCGGCGCTCTCAAGTCCGGGTGCCCGCAATTCGTCGAGGAAGAGATCGCGGCTGTCGTCAAAGCGGCGGCGACCTTGCCGGTCAAGGTCATCATCGAGACGTGCCTGCTCTCCAAACAGGAGAAGGTCGCCGTCTGCAAGATGGCCATGCGCGCCGGCGCCGCGTTCGTGAAGACCTCGACGGGTTTCAACGGCGCAGGCGCAACCGTCGAAGACGTGCGGCTCATGCGAGAGATTGTGGGCCGCCTTCTCGGAGTCAAGGCCGCGGGGGGAATCCGCACATATGAACAAGCCTGTGCTCTCATCGAAGCGGGCGCGACCCGCATCGGCACCAGCGCAGGCGTCGAGATCATTGCTGAGGCCAAAGACTAGCCTAACGAAAGGAAAGATCATGCGTTTCGAGATTATCTCCGTCATGGTATTCGGGCTTGCGCTTGCCCTGTGCCGCCATGTTTCCGCCGTCACGCCGACAACCGATGAGTTGACGACGGCCCGCCAATGGGCCGAGGGCAAATTCGGCGGAACGCCGACGGTTGCGCCTCCTGATCCCGGCCTTGAAGTGGTGTTCAACCATGATCCCGTGC
>Ga0315274_10006485_pt1 | contig 17037 bp, 11 predicted proteins | sample YL17G02_20_MG_FD_203700 | JGI IMG/M metagenome (GOLD analysis project Ga0315274, IMG submission 203700) | Sediment microbial communities from Yellowstone Lake, YNP, Wyoming, USA - YL17G02_20 | ecosystem: Environmental > Aquatic > Freshwater > Lake > Sediment | place: USA: Wyoming | collected...
ACTATCTGATGTCTGAGGGGCGAATGCGTGGATCGAGTTGAGGGGAGGTTGCTGGGGGGTCGTGGCTGATGATTGTGGGGTGAAGATTAGGCGATGCGGTCATCGCCCGAAGCGTCGGGCCGGGGGTGTCGAGAACGGCCTGGATGGGGCAAGCAATGGTTGGAACGTGGCCAACGCGACGGCCCCAAAGATCGACTTTGACATCTGCTTGCCAAGCGTGACTGAGGAGAGCTCAATCGTAGGTGCACCTTGGTTCGAGACTGGTTGGCGAGTCCAGCCAGGGAGACGTGCGGCTATGAGAATCTCCAGAAAGGCGAGCGGCTCACCCGCCGAGACCGACCGGCGACTCGCCTTCACCCTGATCGAACTACTCGTGGTGATGGCGATCCTCGCGATCCTGGCGAGCCTGCTTCTGCCGGTCCTTGGTAGAGCCAAGGGCAAGGCCCAGGGGATCGCCTGCTTGAACAACCTCCGACAACTGGCGTTGGCCTGGAAGATGTACCCCGACGACAACGACGGCAAACTGGTGCCGAACGTGGCTTTCAATGGCGCGGAGCGCACCCGCCCGGACTCGGGTGGGTGGGTTCGGGGTTGGCTCGACTTCGACGGCCGAAACCCGGACAACACGAACATTTGGAAACTGATCGGCACGGTCGATGGCCAGACTGCCTTATTGGGTCGCTACACCGCCACGCCGGCGGTGTATAAGTGTCCGGCCGATCGCAGCGCTGTGACCATCAGCGGGCGGATCCATCCGCGCGTGCGCAGCTTGTCGCTGAGCCAAGCCCTCGGCTTCGGGTCAACCGCCAGTTGGCTGCCTGCTTCCACTTACCTGGTCTTCGAAAAGGAAACGGACATCACCCGGCCGGCCCCGGCGCACCTGTTGGTCTTGCTGGATGAGCATCCGGACAGCATCAACGACGGCGGCTGGGCCTTTCGAATGTACGACCCGGATCAACGCGCCCAAGGGAACCTGGTCGACATTCCGGCCAGTTACCACAACGGCGCCGGCGGGTTGGTTTTCGCCGACGCTCATGGGGAGATTCACAGGTGGCTGGATGCTCGCACGCGGCCGCCGATCCATCACCGGAGCGAAATCACCCATCTCGTGACACCGAACAATCCGGACTCGGATTGGTTGGCGGCGCGCGTATCCAGCCGCCGAGACGGCACAAAATCATGGTGGTAGAACCGCTGCTTGAGGCTCAGCCGCGACTCATCCAACGTGTCAAGCCGCTTCTCTGCCTGGTCGGGGTGAGGGAGTACGCTGCCGGGCAGATTCCGGCACAATCATGAAGACACCTTGCCACATCCGTGCCTGCCTGGTGATCCTCACCGGCGCGTGTGTCTGCGTACCCGGGCGCACGCAGGACGTTGGCCTGCGGCCGGTCCTGTTTGAACAGGGCGACGCGCAGCAGATCGAGTATCGGTCAGGTGACAAGCTGGTGGGTCGTTCGACTGAGGAATCGCCCGCCGGGGTTCAAATCAAACTGCCCGGTGAAGACTGGACGCCCGTGCGCTTTCGCGCGAAGGCCCACGGCGACGGCGTCATCGAGCTAGGACCGGCGAGGATCGGCGGCCTCACGCTGCGATGGCAGCTCGTCCAAAAGACCCCCGCTTTGGTCGAACGTACGCTGGAAGTCCGCGCGGACACGGCCCAGCGGTTTGCGGTCGCTTTCGCGTTCGAGGCTGCCGTGGAGGGTGAGTTTGCCACCTTCACCGGACCGGAAAGGGCCCGCACGCTTTTCGACACAGTGCGCGGGTCGGCCAAGACGGAGACGTTCCCCGTGGCGGTGCTCCGGACGGCCGACCGCGTGTTCGGTTTGGCCGCCGACTCGCCGGGCTTGTGGGAGAATCGCTGTCAGGTCCTCCTGGATCCCCCCGCGCGCCGGCTGGCCGTCCTGACCGGCGACGGCCGCGCTCCCTATCCGCTCGTCATCAAGCCGCCGGAGGATGCGCGCGACACGTATCAATACTGGATGGACGGCTGGCAGAGGCTCGCCGCGGGCGAAACCCGCCGGATCACGACCTGGGCCTTCGCCAGCGCGGCACGCAATCATTATGACGCGCAGGTGGCCGCGCATCTGGCCGTCGCGAACGGCAAGGGCTGGAACTCGTCCGCGCTGGAAGCCATCCTGCGCAACACGTCACTCTTCCTGCTTCGCCGCAATCTCGCGCTCGACGCCAACGGGCAGCCGCGCGACGGGCGCTACATCTTCATCTCAGGTCCAGGCTACGGCTGGAAGCAATGGGTCAGCGACGGCTTCTACACGGCGATGGGCCTGGACGACCCGGAGAAGACGATCGAGGCCAATCGCGCCGTGTTCTGGACCCGGATGGATTACGAGGACAACGCGCAGTATTACCTGATCTGGGCGGTGTTGATGAAGCGGGCCGGGGGCACCGTGAACGATGCCCTCGCGCGCAAGGCGTACGCGTTCATTCGTCAGCACGAGACGAACGGCCTCTACATCCCGCCGCCGCTGCCGGGCGCGCCGTCCGCCAAAGGCTGGAAAACCTACCACGATGTCCTGGAGTATGACGATGACGACTGCCCCGCCAGCAACCAGGGCTTTCATTGCGGCGCGCTGCTCGCGGCTCGGGAACTGGGCCTGGAGGTGACCGAGGCCGAGATCGACCGCGCGATCGCCGGCTATCGCTCGCTCTTCAACCCCGAACGCGGGTTCATGCCCACCAGCCGCAAGCGACGCGACACGTTGGGGCAAGACACGCTTTACGGCGCCACGCTCACCTACGCCGTCTTCGGGCGAAAGCTCCTCACGGACGAGCAGGTGCTGACCCACCACCGCACGTCCGAGAAGGTGAAGACACCCTACGGGCTGCGCGTCATCTCGCAGGCAGACGGTTCCTTGCTCCCGGGGCACAGTGGAGTCTATTGCTACGGCGGCTCGTGGTTCTTGAATGACGCCGCCAACTACCTGCTCGCCGGCGTTCACGGCTTGCCGGCAGCCGAGGTAGACGCGTTGCTCGCCGAGCGCATTGCACGGGAGATCGCGCAAGTGCCGGCCTTCAACGAGTCGATCAGCACCGTGGACGGACACCCCCACGGGCACATCCTCTATTCGTGGAACTCCGGCTATTGGTGGTTGCGGCGTGAGATCCGTCGCCGGCTCGGCCAAACCGGCGACGACCCGGTGGCCCGCGCCATCGATGCGCGGCTGGGCGTGGTCCGCGAGCGCGGATACCTGAGGCTCGGACTCCGACGCCGTCGGGTGCTCTACAACTTCGACGGGGACTCGTGCCTCTCGACGAAAGCCGGCAGCAAGGGACCGGTGCCGGTCGGGGTGGATGACGTCAAACGGTTGATCGAAGAAGTTGCCTATCCTGAGAGCCGCGTCGACACGGTGCTGGTCTGCGTCAACGCCCAGGTCATGTATTACCCGACCCAGGTCGGCACGATGCGCGGCGCGCTCTCGTCGCCGGAAGAGCGAGCGCAATGGCCGGCCTCGGAAAAACAGCGTTTCGCCAATGTGCAGGCGTTCTTCGATCGCGGCATCGATCCCTATGCGGTCATGTTGGCGGAGGCCAAACGCCGGGGGCGCGAGGCCCTCCTCACGTTCCGCATGAACGACGACCACGGGAACGACTTCCTGCGCACGCGGTTCCTGGTGGATCATCCCGACTGGCGATTGGGCACAGAACCGTATCGCGGCAAAGGGGCCATGGACTTCGGACGCGAGGAAGTGCGTGCCTACACGTTCCGCTTGATCGAGGAAGCGGTGCGCCGTTACGACATCGACGGCCTCGAACTCGACTTCAACCGTTTCCCGGCGTTCTTCAAGGACGGCACGACCGACGAGCGCGTGGCCCAGATCAACTCGCTGGTCGAGCGCATCCGCGCGATGCTCGACCAGGCCAGCAGCGAGCGCGGCCGGCGCTTGATCCTCGCGGTGCGCGTGCCGTCGAACTTCGGGCGCACTCCCCCCACCCCCGAGACGGCGCGAGAGATCGGCTGCGACGTGCCGGGCTGGGTCCAGCGCGGCTGGCTGGACTGGGTAACCGTTTCCGAATTCCTCTACGAACGAGGCGACCTGCCGATCGGCGCGTGGAAGGGGGCGATCCCCGCTGTCCCGGTTTACGGCGGCATTGAATGCACTCGGGGCAGCGGCAAGAAGAACCTGTCCGCCGACGAGTACCGGCGCGCCGCGAACGAGCTTATCAATGCGGGTGCGGACGGCGTCTACCTGTTCAACTTCTTCACCTCGCGCGAGGCGGGGGAGAACGCCTACGAACCGCCCTTTGAAGTGCTGCGCGATTTGGGGGTTCCGATCGCCCTCCCCCGGGCCGGTTATCATGCACCGCGTTGGGACGCGTTTCCGCCGGAACCGGCACGGTTTGTCGCTGCGCGCCCTCCCTCCGGCCTCCCTCAACCGAACCTGATCGAGTCGGTCACACCATGAATCGCCGGCGGTTTATCGGGTCAAGTGTCGCCGCCGCAGCGGTCCTTGCGCTGCCCGGTTGCCGGAGTTCCCGTCCGTCCCCGGTAGGCGCGGGACTAAGCGGAAGGCTCTTTTTCACTTCGCAAGGTCGCACCGCCGTCATCAACGCCGATGGCACTGGGCTGCGCTACTTTGACTTCAACGTCCCTGGCCAGGTTACCTGGCAGCCCGGACCGTTCCTGTCGGACGGGCGTCGCGTGGTTTTCCTCAGCATGGAGGCTCGGCGCGATGGCCCGGGCAAACCCTTTGACAAGTATTATCACCAGACGCCAACGCATCTATGGCTGTATGATCTTGAGCAGGACACGCTGACCGAAATCGGCACGCGCGATCGTCTGGCGGTGTTCTGCACGCCGGCGCTGTTGGTGTCGGACGAACGCCTGCTCGTGCAAGTGGTGCGCGACCCTGGGGGCCAGATCTTCAGCATGAACCTCGACGGCAGCGACGCTCGGGAGTTTACCCGGCTCGGGGAAGGCCTGCCTTACGGACTCAGCCTCAGCCCGGACGGCCGCCGCGTGGCCTATCATCTCGCCAGTCCGCAAGGATACCAGATTTGGACGAGCAACACCCAGGGTTCGGACCGCGTCCTCGTCGGTGCACACCCGGATCATCTTTACTTTGGACCGGCATGGTCGCCCGACGGACAGTGGCTGGTCTTCTCCGACTGTGACTTCAGGAACGATCCCGGCCACGACTGGTGCGACCTGTGCCTGGCCCGGCCGGACGGTTCGGCGAAGCGCCGGCTGACCGAAGGCCAGGCGATGTGGTTCGGCGCCACCTACGGGAATCCTCAAAACCGGGGTGGCGGGTCGAATGTTGCGAGTTGGACTCGAGAGGGTCAAATCCTCTTCCCTCGCCGGATCCCCGGGTCGAAGGTCGCGTGGGAGTTTCAACCGCAGCGACCCGACACTGACCATTTCAACCGCGACTTCAAACCGGAACTGGCCCGTGGCGGGGTGGAGATTTGCCGGTTGAATCCGCGCAATGGCCGCGTGACGCGGTTGACGCGCAGTGAGCCGCCCGTGTGGGACTTCCGCGCCAGTGAATCGCCTGACGGCCGTTCCATCGTTTTTTGCCGCGCGGAGACCGGTGGCGTGCCGACGATCTGGGTGATGAACTCGGACGGGGACAACCTGCGCCTGTTGACGCGTGGCCTTGAGGAGAAGGGTGTTGACCACCCCCGCTGGCTTCCGAAGTGAAATACCCTCCTGCCCCCGATAGCCGCCTCATCTTTCATCTGCCTCAGCCCCTGATGCGACGCACCCGCGAACCGCTCGTGGAGCTCGATGAGGGAATCACGGGTACCGCGGCACGGTCATGTGGGTGGGTTCATCGTGCCTCAGCGCCAGCGATTGATTACCTGCATGAGGCGGGGTGAGGCGCGGAGGGATGGGTGATAGTGGCTGCTGGAGAGGGCGAGGCGGGATGGCTGGGGGCAGGTACTGGGCTACGTGGCCAGGGCGTTGGCGCCGGTCTTGTCTGCTGGGTCGGCGGGTGGTTAGCACTACCGCAGGAGGCAAGGCGAGGCTCTTGGCGCTTGACCGCCCTTGCTGCTCGTTCCACGGTTCTACGAAGCGATGGCGGAACTTGCCACCAGCACAACCGAACAGCAGGTCGGAAACTCCTCGACTATGTTCATCTCGGTAGACACATCACGCCATGACGGGACCTATTCGCGTCGGGGCTTGCGGTATGTGTGGTTCACAGTCCTGTGGCTGGTGGCGGGATCGCTGGTGCCTCGAGCCGACCAAGCAGCCCAACTTCGCGAGGAGGATGCAGGGCACTTCTTCGGGCTAACGAACCTATGGACTATTCACTTGACCCTCAGCCGAGAGGACTGGTCGGCCATGGAACCCGAAGGCCCGCGGCGGCCAGGTGTGTTCCAGACCGACTATCCGTGGCGAACTTGCACGTTTGAGTGCAGCGGGCAGGCCCTCACCGACGTGGCCGTTCGCTTCAAAGGCAACTCTTCGTTCAACAGCGCGTGCGGGGGATTCAAGCGCCCGTTCAAATTGGACTTTAACCGTGACCACCCCGGACGCGCGTTTCTCGGGCTTAAGAAGTTGTCGTTGAACAACAACTTCAACGACGCTACGCAATTCCGCGAGGCCCTGGCCTATGACGTCTATCGGCGGGCGGGGTTGCCCGCGCCGCGCACGGCCTTTGCCCGGGTCTATCTCACCCTGAACGGCGAACGCACCAACGAGTTCCTCGGTCTGTCCACACTGGTCGAGGCCGTAGACAGCGACTTCCTCAAGAGCCATTTCGGAACCAAAAAGGGACTGCTGCTCAAGCCGGAGGGGTTACCCGGTCTCGCTTACCTGGGGGAGGATTGGCGCAGCTATACGAATCGTTACGACCCCAAAACGGACGTGTCGACGGCCGATGCCAACCGTTTGGTTGCGCTGACGAAGTTGATCGCGGAAGCGAATGACGCCACCTTCGAGCGCGAACTTCCGACGAGGCTGAACCTGGACAACTTCCTGCGCTATGTCGCTGTCAGCGCCCTGCTGGCCAACTACGACTCGTTCATGGGCAACGGGCATAACTACTATTTCTTTCAGCCTTCGAGCCAGGGGAAGGCGTACTTCATTCCGTGGGATCTGAACGAGGCGTTCGGGGGCCACCCGATGGCTGGCACGCGCCCCACCCAAGCGGAACTCAGCGTGCTTCGTCCACAAGGAAGTCCCAACCGGTTGGTGGAGCGGGTGCTGGCCAACGCCAACTGGTTCGCGGCGTATCGGCGGGAAATCACCACAGCGTTGACAGACGCGTGTGAGCCAAGACGGTTGATCGCGGAGGCCGAACAGCTTGCACAGATCGTGCAGGAGACTGTCTTCGAGGAATCACCGGTGGCGCAGGCGTCGTTCCGGCGGATCGCCCTCGGACAAACCAGTATTCCTTTACCTGGTCGGCTGGGTGACCGCCCATTGCCACGGCCCGGAATCGAAGGAGGCCCGGGCTTCGGGCCTGTTCCCAGCTCCGTGCGTGAAATCATGCCACTGAAGGATTGGATTGCTCTCCGCGCCCAAAACGTAGCCGATGAGCTTGCCGGCAGACGCTCCGGCAGTATCGCGCGCTTGCAGAACTTCCCCGGTGGCCCGGGTGGACCGGGCGGTCCACCGCGGCAGCGGCCGCCGGACCCGATTAGCGACGGCTTGTTTCCGCCTGAGTTCGTACTCGAACACCAAGAAGCGATCGGACTCACGACCGAGCAACGGCGCGCTGTGGAGAATACGTTGCAGCAGATGCGGCCGCGTCTGGACGAAGGTGAGCGCCGCCTTCGCGAGGAGACCGTGAAGCTAGGAGCCGTGCTCGGAGAAGATCGAGTGGACGAGCAGCAGGCTCTGGTTCAGTTCGACCGCGTTGCCGAGGCGGAGAGGGAGCTGAGACGAAGTCACCTGGCGCTATTGCTGGCGATCAAGAAAGCACTCAGCGCCGAGCAGCAAGCCAAACTGAGGGAACTGAAGGGCAAGTTCGCGCCGAACCAAGAGGGGACACCGCCTGGGCCTCGGCCACCGGCGAGCGACGAGGCCGGGATCAACCGCCGCTAGGAGGGCTACGCGGTCAAGAGGGTGCCGGGTTTGTCGTGTGGCTGCGCCCGGCGAGGGATTATCTGATGTCTGCTGGGATTGGTGTTGTGGTTTGCGCGGAGGAGTGGTGTTTGGAGAGATTGAGCTGGGGTGAGGCGCTGACTGATTGGGGGTGTGATAGATGGGGGCAGGTGCTGGGCTATGTGGCCAGGGCGTTGCCGGGATCATCATGTGTCTGCGCCATCGAGGAATTATCTGATGTGGAAGAGGTGGGGCGTGATGGCTGAGGGGCGAGGTGCTGGGCTACGCGGTCAGGGCGTTGCCGGGTTCATCATGTTCCTCTGCCAGCGAGGAATTATGCCTCATCCGACAAGTTTGTGTTTGGCCTCGTGGAGGGCGTAGAGCTTGAGGCGTAGAAAGTCGTCGTCGCGGAAGCCGTAAACCTGGCGCAAGAGGGTCTTGATTTTCCGGTTGATGCCCTCCATCCGGCCGCTGGTCATCTGGGTTACGGTGTAGCTCAACAAGCCTTCGGCGTGATCGGTCAGGGACTGGGCCACCCGGATCAGCTGATCAATGCCGCTGGCGAGGGCCTTCTGGCACCAGGCGCAGCAGAAGTCGGCCATCGCCTCCCACGTCGGCTCCTCCCACGCTAAGGCCAGCTCCTCCTTGAGCAGGTAGGCCGTGGCCAACGGTTGGTTGAGCTCCAACGCCTTCTGCAACTCGCGCGTCTTGCTCTTCGGCAGATTGTCTCGGCGGTACAACAGCAGCCACCGTGTCCCCTTGATGGCGAACTTGGCGTCTTCACTTTCGGCCTCCCGCACCAGCTCCCGGCGCAGATCGTCCAGCTTCTCGTTCATCAGCTTCATCACGTGAAACCGGTCGAACACGATCAGGGCCTCGGGCAGATGCCGCGCCACCGTGCTCGCATACGCCTGGCTCATGTCCATCGCCACTGCCTCGATCTTCGCCCCACTGGCTTGGAGTCGTCGCCAGAACCCGTGCAGGGCTTCGCCCGCTCGTCCGCGCCCGACCCACACGATCCGGCCCGTCTCCTGATCAATCACCAGCGTCAGATACTTCTTCTTGCGGCCCAGGTAGATCTCATCGATCGCCAGCCGCCGTAGATCCTTCAGCCGGATGTGTGCGTAGTCCTTGGTCAACCGCTCCTTGATGATCCCCTTGGCGGTGTCCCAGCACAGCCCCGTCAACTCCGCCACGTCCAGGATCGTCATCATCCGGCTCAGATCGATCACATACCGTTTGAGCTGTCGGCTGAGGTGCTGATATGCCCCGACAAAGGGGATCTCCCACGTGCCCCCGCAGCCCTTACACCGGTATCGCGGCACCCCGACCTTCAGCCTCATAACCTGAAGGTCGCTGGTTCAAATCCCCCCCGCAACCAATCTTACGTTGATGCACAACGGGTTACGGAAACGTAACCCGTTTTGCTTTAGCTGGATACCCCCGATTCAGGCACCAAACGTGCTCGTTTGGGCGCACTGGGGTGCATTGGGGCGCAGAACCAAATTCTTGCCAAATCTCTTGGCGCCTGGAGAGCCGAAAGCCCATGTTTTCAGGCCTGAACCCCCGACCGTTTAGGCCAAGGCTTGAAGGGCTGTGGTCTGCGATTCCTCTCGAGTTTGATCTTGGATTCAACCCCCTCCCGCTTATCATATTGTCTCATTGCGGTAGGGGAATGGCTGCATGTTTTTGCGCCCCCATAGCGCCTGTACGGAGTCGAGCCCGAGTCTGTCACCCACAAGACCCTCTGTGGCCGCCAGGTGTAGACTATGGTGGCTGGCTGGCTTCATTCTGCAATTCCTGACGGGCGGAATTCTCGATGCTGCGCCCCCGCGCACTCCTCATCGAATTGCAGTCATTTCTCCGCTCAGCACCTCTTCGAGCGAGTTCGGTAAATGGGTGCATTCTGGTGTTCTGCTCTCCCTAAAGGACGAGTTAATTGCGGACCAACCGATAGAGATTCTTGAACGGGATGATGCAAGCAGCCCAGCGACTGCACGTAGCCTGGTAGCGCAGTTAGCAGAAGACGGTGTTATCGCCATCATAGGGCCGATGGAGTCTCATACAGCAGCGGCGGCCATTCCCGAGGCAGATAGGTGCAGGATACCCCTTGTCTCTCCTGGAGCCACCGCTGACTACCTGACTGAAAGTGGCAGCAAATGGTTCTTCCGAGCAATTACCGCCGACAAGATAAAGACTACCGAATTGGCTGACTGGCTTCACGAACGATACGCAGAGAGGGCGGTTGGCATTGCCCACGAGATACGCACTCGTGCGCAACCGGACACGCCGATGCTATATGGCGAAGCCGCGAGCATGCAGATGGCCAAGAGATTGAAGGAGTTGAAACAGCCCTTCGTGCTAATACCTTACGTAAGAGATACACTGGACGATGCCGAAAGGACTGCTATCAGCGCGAGGCTTGCTGATAGTAAGTTGGCTGCCGTGGCGATTCTAGGCAGAAGTGTTGACACATTTGGCATCGCTCAGTGGTTGAGGAGAGATTCATTGCTTATACCCGTTTTTCTCATCTCTCCAGACAAGAGTCTGTATAGTCAGAATGACGTAATCCATGACAATGTCTTTGCGGTAAGTCACACGTTGATCGAAAACGCGGCTAACGTTGACTTGCGTACCTTCTGGACTACCTTTAAGGCACAGCAAGGAGGCGGAGAAATCCGATTTGAACAGTATGCGGCGTTCGCATACGACGCCGGGAAGATTGTTACTGCCGCGATGAGGGAAGTCTACAAGAAGACGCACCCGGCTTCAATTGAAGAATACCGCACGCTCCTACGTGACGAACTTGAGCGCACACCGAACCAGCGCGACGGACTAATATCAGTTGGAGGCTTCACAAGTAGCCGAGAATTATACTTTAAACCTCAACGGATAGAGCTAGTTCAGAACCAGTGGCAGGCGGCTTCGATTATAGGTGGAGAGAGCGGAGCTCCTACATACGTGCCGCGAAGTAACGCCGTTCGGACGACTCTTGAAATTGCGGCGGTAGTTGCGGTCCTGCTCACGGCGGCAATATTCATAGTTCGAAGACGGTTTGCGCGACTGCAGGGCTCAAGCGCACGGGCGAGCGGCACTGCACGTGAGGCACGCGAGGCACACCCCGGGGTCGACGAGGGAAGGGAGTATTACGGGACAGCGTCGAGCCCGTCGTCACAATCGCTCTCGAACGACCAACCGCACGACTTATCGAATATCCCTCCAAAGGTATTTGTCAGCTATAGCCACGACTCGCGAGCCCATGCCGACCGAGTGCTAGCGCTGGCCGATGACCTGCGGGCCGACGGCATCGAGGCGATTCTTGACCAGTACGAAGAGTTCGGGCCGGCCGAGGGCTGGGTACGCTGGATGATGCGGCAGATCGATGAAGCGGATTTCGTACTAATGATTTGCACACGCCCGTACTGCGCGCGCGTAACGGGCACAGAGACTGCCGGTAGCGGAAAGGGTGTCAAATGGGAGGCGCTCTTGAGTTTACAGGATCTCTACGACGGTAACACTTTAAACCAGAAGTTCTTACCAGTACTTTTTGATGACGGTCGTGAGGAGGATATACCTAAGCCTTTACGATCATTCAGCCACTACCGCCTTGATGGTGACGGGTACATTAAGCTCTACCGGCGACTTACCGGCCAGCGAGAGGTTACGGCGCCCGACGTCGGTAAACTGAAGGCGCTACCTAAGAGGGAGCGCCGCCCAGGTTTTTTCTCCAACCGGGCTCAGAATGAGCCGTCACGCAGTGGTGGTGAATTCGAGGGCTCGGCGGGTCTGTAGAGAGGCGACAAAATGCCAAACTAGAGGGCTAGACGGTGGATCCTAGCGCCTTCATGACTGCGCAGGGATCGTCGGCGTACGCACTTGCCTCGACATGATTCCGTTTCAGCTGACGCTGTTGTTGCATCTACGCCGCCAGTTTACCGAAACGTTCTATAGGGGTGGCGTGACGTGGTCCTGCCCTGGACAGAAACCACCGCGCCGAAGTGAAAGGACACCACTGCCAGCGCCGCGCTGACAGACAGAAGAGCGGAGCCTCACCCCACCCTTCACCACCCCCACCGGTGTTGCTTCGGCAGGCGTGCGGGGGCACGAAGGCCGCGGCATCGAGGGGCGGTTCCGGCTGGAGCCGTTTACCCCGGGCCGTCCGGGTGAGGTCTCTCAACTGGAGTCAGCCGGGCCGCCCGCCTTGGGATAGTTCCACGGCAACCAAGCTTGGGGGACCAGCTTGACGGCGTCGGCGTGGGTGGCGATGGCCAGGAGGTAGTCGAAGGGATTGACGTCATTGAGCCGGCAGGTGTGGATGAGGCTCATGAACCGATCGCCGGTGCGGGCTCCGTTGAGGGTTTTGTAGCTGAGGCTGTTCTTCCGGTGAAGGATGGCCATCTTCAGAGCGCGTTCGGATTTGTTATTGTCCAGGGGTGCGCCGGGTTGACGGAGGAAAAGGGTCAGGGGTTCCCAGTGTTTGAGGAGGTAGTTCATCGCCTGGCCTAAGCCGGAATTGGGTTCGACGCGTTTGTCCTCGAACTGCTTTTGCATCCAGGTTTTGAGCTGCTCCATCACCGGTCGACTGTGGGTTTGGTGATGCAGGAGCCGTTGGTCTGGGGACAAGCCCTGCGCCCGGCTCAGGCGCCGACTCGCCCGCTCAATTGCTCTTGTTTGGCTCCGGCTGAAAAACCGGGGAAAGTCCAGAAGGTTTATATACTTACTTACCTTTGCAGATCCATGATCAAAGGAGGTAACTACAATGGCGAGGTCATGGGACGTTCCGAAGGACGCGAGCGAGGCTGACAAGGAAGAGTTCGTCGTCTTTGCGCTCACACGCTGGCACATCAAGCAGTTGATCGACGAAGTCGCGGTGGACAAGTTGACCGACGAAGACATGCGGGGGATCGCTGAGCGACTGACGCTGGAGTACTACCCGGTTCAGTTGGAATACGAGCTGCGGAAGATCCTGTGGGCGGACGGGCTCTGGTGAAAACCACCAGCTCTGAGCGAGCCGACGCCTCAATGCCTGGGGAAGAGGCACCAAGTGCGCTGCCTCACGGCGCGGATCAAGGACCTGAGCCCAACGACGACGTTGGGGCATCGGCGACCACGACTCTTGCGGGAACGCAGGACCAGGAGCCGCAAGAGAGCGGAATCCATTTGGCGTGCAAGCGCTGTGGACACAGCTGGTGCTACCGCGGCCTGAAAAGGCCCGAGACTGGTTATCCACTTTACGTGTCGTGTCCGAGATGTCGGACTCTCGTGCGGCTGCGGAGGTCAGAATAGGCGATGGCAGTGTTCAGGACGAATGGGATTCCCGACGTTGGCGATGCTGCAAAGGAAGACTCGCGCTGGCGGACCGAGAATGCTGGTGGTGCTGTCGTTGGTCCCTGTGCAATAATCCGCAATCAGGCAGTGAGAGCGAACCACGCCAACGCAGAGCCGACTGGAGACCGACAGCCGTTCATTTCCAAGTCCAAGTATTTGTGGGGTCTGCAGTGTCCCAAGCTCCTCTGGCATGCTTACAACGCCAAACACCTAATCCCAGAGCCTGACGCTGCCCAGCAGGCTGTCTTTGAACAGGGGCATGAGGTTGGCCGATTGGCCAAAAGGCTGTTCCCGGACGGGGTCGAGGTTGGCGGAGAAGTGCTTGACCTGGATAAGACCGTGCGCCAGACCCAGCAGGCGCTCCGGTTGCGTCAACCGTTGTTCGAGGCAGCGTTTGAAGCCGGAGGCGGGTATGCCCGCGTCGATATTCTGGAACCTGCTCCCAGGGATGCCTGGGACCTGACCGAGGTCAAATCCACCACCAAGGTCAAAGATGTGCATCTTCCTGATCTGGCGTTCCAGGCTTGGCTTCTGGTGAGAGCCGGGCTGCCGATTCGACGGTGCTTCCTTATGCACATCAACCCTGAATTCGTCCGGCGCGGCCCAATAGACCCCAAGCAGTTCTTTGTTCGGGTCGACCTCACCAACCAAGCGGCTCATCTGGCTCAACAGGTCGAGGACAAGCTGGGCGATTTCAGCCAGCTCATCCAGCGCAGCAACCATCCTGATGTCGGGATCGGCGCGCAGTGCGACGACCCTTACACCTGCCCGCTCCATGAGATGTGCTGGGGTTTTCTCCCTGAGAACAGCGTTCTTACTCTCCACCGGGGCGCGAAGAAGGGTTTCAGCCTCCTGGAGGGCGGGATCACCAGGCTGAAGGACATCCCGGACAGCGCCAGTCTGACCGATCACCAGGAAACCCAGCGCCGGGTTTTACGCACAGGCCAGCCGCACATCGACAAACCCTCGCTGCAGGCATTCCTGGGGCAGTTGGCATACCCGGTCAGCTACCTCGACTTCGAGACGTTCGGCACCGCCATCCCGCTGTTCGATGCGCTACGGCCCTACCAACAGGTGCCGTTCCAGTTCTCGCTGCATATCGTCCGATCGCCAGGAGCCGGACCAGAGCATCACCAATTCCTGGTCAAGGCGCGGGCTGATCCGCGCCCCGAATTCATGCACTGTCTCCGGGAAGCGCTGCCGGAAGCTGGGTCGATCGTGATCTACAACGCCGCGTTCGAAACGCGTCGGTTGGAGGAGTGCAGCGAGCTGTTGACCGAGTACCGGCCCTGGCTCAGGAGAGTGCAGAAGCGAGTCGTAGACCTCCTGTTGCCCTTTCGGGCATTCCACTACTACCACCCCAGCCAGGCCGGGAGCGCATCAATGAAGGCGGTGCTGCCAGCGCTCACCGGCAAGGGGTATGGCCATTTGGCGATCCAGGAGGGCGACACTGCCAGCCGGGAATTCCTCCGTGTCACGTTTGGTGAAGTGTCGGCTGAAGAACGCCAACGAGTCTGGAATCAGCTCGAGGAGTATTGCGGACTGGACACGCTGGGCATGGCGCAGATTGTCCAGACGCTGCAGAGGTTGGCTGCGCGGTAGCGGAGTCTGCGGCTGTTGTGGGGGAACTGTTGCATCGACATCTGGAAGCACTGGTACAAAGCCGAGCGCGAGCTATACTCCCACGGCCGCGGATCCCTGCGACAGTTGGGGCAGTATGATGAGTTCAACTACACCAACCGTTGAAGGGCGGCCTGTGGCCGAATACCTCGGCATCGTGACGGGCGAGTCCATCGTCGGCGCAAACATCTTCCGTGATCTGTTCGCCGGCATTCGGGACATCGTCGGTGGGCGCTCTGGAGCGTACGAGCAAGTCCTGGCTGATGCCCGCAAGACCGCGCTGAGTGAGATGGAAGCCGACGCCCAGAGCCGGGGAGCTGACGCGGTGGTTGGAGTGGATTTGGATTACGAGGTCCTTGGAGCCCAGAACGGCATGCTCATGGTCACCGCCAGTGGGACAGCGGTTCGCCTTGGGCCGCCGCGTATGCCGCAGAGTTGAGCGCGCCTCACGTCTTCGGGAAACGCAATCGAAGCTGATCCTCTGCAATGATCATGTGGCTGGGGCGCGCCTTTCTCGGCGGACCTTGCTGCGACTACGCGCACGTCGCTCGTTCGCTGGATCGTAAGGCGCTCCTCCCAGCGCATCCAGCACGAGCGTTTGTGCCCAGAGAGGCGGTGTTTGCCGGTTGGACTCCCATGCCTGAAGCGTGCGGACGGAGAGGCCGGGATGCCTACCCTCGACGAAGCGCGGCGGCTGGTCATTGCCCAAATCAAGCGGGCGTCACTTGAGTTTCCGTCAAGCCGGGGTCCGCATCCTTCGCGCCGTTGACGGGCGTCATCGAGACGAGCTTCGGACGCTTACCCGGCCGCGCCCTTTGCTCCTGGTCAAACTTCTCGGCGTAGCTGTTGAAGAACGCCACCAGCCGCGGGGCGAACGATTCCAACGTCGGGTAACGGTCGCGTTGCGCCTCGTATTCAGCCAGGAGATTGGAGAGCTCTTCCGTCCAGACGAATCCGCGGCTTCTATTATGCTCAATCTCCTGCCGCGCGGCGGCCGCGCCGCCATATTGGCGCTGGTAACGGACAGAGCAGGCACGAACGAGCGACTCGCGCAACAGGGTCTGCGCGTCGCCGTAAGCCTGCGAACGCATGTTGCCGGCCACGTGCTTGAACAGCTTTTCGCCCGCCACTGACAGCTCGGTACGGTGTCGGTCAACAATGGTGTTGGCGTACGAGTGGCAGAATTCATGAACGACCGTGCCCAGCAGGCTGGGGTTGAACTCAGGCAGTCCGTCCCGGCCCGTCTGCCAAACGCCTAGAATGCAATACAACCGTTCCTGGCCGGTCGCATCCCGGCAGTGCGGGCCGTACGAGCCGCCGCCGTTGAGCAGCCCGGGCGTGACAGTAAAGACCGCTCGCGGCCGGTCGCCGAAATAGGTGTGGAACCATTCGAGATGCCCCTCTTTGAGGAGCGCCTCCAGCCGCGATGCGGTGTTGGTGTAGAGCGACCGGTGCTGCTGGATGAATTCCCGGAACGAAGTGTCCTTAACGAACCGTCGGGCGGCTGCCAGAAAGGCGTTCACGCTCGCGCTCGTCCAACGACCGTCCAGTCCCTCGGGCCACGGCCTAAGCGGGACCACCAGTTGAAGTTCGTCGGCATTCTTCAAGTGGACCGCCAAGCTCATGCAGGCGTCGTACGAGACGCCGCGCGTCTCCCGCAGTTGGCGGGCGAGCTTGACGGCTGCGTGGTCGCGCTGGTCGCCAAACTGTTTCTCCACGTCGGCCGTATAGGATTCGACCTTGGCCTGGTTGTATTCCGGATTGCCGGCGAGGCGGAACAGCAGGCTCAACAGTTCCACCCGCGGGTCCACCACGACGTGCAACTGCGGCGTTACGGCGGGCGGTTGTGGGGTTGGCCGTGCTGGGCTGTTGGTTGCGCTTGCGGCCGGGTTCGCCAGCGCGCTTTGCGCTCCCAGTCGGGCGGCCAGCCCGGCGGCGATTAGGAGAATCCAGAACTCCTGACATAGGGGTGTTTGAAATGTCCGCTTTTTCTTTCAGAGGGCCTCCCGGACGGCGTAGTGCAAGCGCAGGCGGGAACCCGGGAACGCCGTGTTGGATTCGTTGAGTGTTTTGCA
>Ga0315274_10006486_pt1 | contig 17035 bp, 10 predicted proteins | sample YL17G02_20_MG_FD_203700 | JGI IMG/M metagenome (GOLD analysis project Ga0315274, IMG submission 203700) | Sediment microbial communities from Yellowstone Lake, YNP, Wyoming, USA - YL17G02_20 | ecosystem: Environmental > Aquatic > Freshwater > Lake > Sediment | place: USA: Wyoming | collected...
GGGGGCGAGCAAGGAAGACAAAAGAACACGCCTCGCGTCCTTCCGTCCCCATCGTGAATGTCGAACAGGGAAGGGACGAGCAAGCGAGCCTTATTTTCTGAAATCCTCTCCTCATATCCCTTGTCTCTCTCTGGGGCTGGCTCGATTTTTTTTGTTTCTCTCTATCCATTCTCTCTCGCGCGCGAGCGCTCTCCATCATCTCTCCTGTGTTTTGAATCAATCCGTGGTATCTAAAAGGCAGCAGCAGCAGCAGCAGCAGCAGCTGGTGCGCGCGCGCCTTTTCGTATATTCGTTTCAAGTCGTTCGAGAGTCAGCCTGGGTCGTCTTTTCTTTCTTCGCTTTTCCTCGCTGTTCATCAAATTTCCGCGTCGTCGGCTTTCTCATCCTTCTCCGCCGGCCTCGCCCGGATCACCGTCGTCCCGCCCCCGCGCCCGAGCTGCGGCCGCGTCGCCGGCGACAGGCGCGCGAGGAAGGGCGAGGGGGGCGGAACAGGAGGATCAGGAGAAGGAGGAGCCGCAGGAGCCGGAGCGGAAGCGGAAGCGGAAGCGGCGGCAGCAGACGAAGAACACGACGACGCGCCGCCCCCCTCCTCCTCCTGCCGCCGTTGCCGCCCGGGCTCGCCCCGCCCGATCTCGGCCAGCTCGGCCAGCGGCCTCCACCGCGAGCTCCCCGCCCGCGCGCGCAGCACCCCGCCCACGGCCTGCGTGTAGTGGTCCGGGTTGTGGTACCGGGAGATGGCACCGTCGTCGCCGTAGCTCGCCTTGTCGGCGAGCATCTCGAGCGGGTGCGGCTGGTCCATCAGCGCTGCGACGGCGGCCGAGACCGAGCGCACGGGCCTGAGGCGCGCCGGCGCGTACTTTGGCGGCGGCGTCGCCGGTGACGCGCTCCAGCTCGGGGGCGTCGCCTTCGCGCCGGACGGCGGGGACGACGCCCCGCTCCCGACCACGACGCGCTTCCCTCCTCCCCTCACGAGAGGAGCGATGTTGTTCGCGCCGGAGGCGCCCGCCCCGGGGAGCAGTGCGGGCTCCCGTAGCGTGTACAGCCCCGGGCCCGGAGGTAGCAGCGGGTGCCCCGCAGCCTCGCGCTCGCCCTTGACGAACGCGTGTGCCGCATCGGGCTGGAGGACGACGAGGCGGCCGACGAAGGTGTACATGACCTGGCGGGTGCTCGAAGAGGAGAAGAGGGAGTTTGGCGCCCCTCTGCTGCTGCTGCTGCTGCTGCTGCTGCTGCTGCTGCTGCTGCTGCTGCTGCTGGCGGTGCTGGTGCTGGAGCTGCCGCCGCCGCCGCTGCCGCCGTTGCCCTCCTTTGCGGAGGCGCGCTCGACGGCCGCGGCGAGCACCGACCTTCCCGCGGCAGCAGCCACCGCGGCCTCCTCCTCCGCGGCCGCGGCCGAAGCGGGCGTGTGCAGGCACTCGAGCCCGCGGAACGCGCTCCCCGCGGCCCACAGCACGCCGGCGACGCTGCTGTAGTCGCAGGTGAACGCGCGCGGGACGATGTCGCGCGCCATCAGGACGTTGCGGACCGCGCCCGGGGGCAGGCAGAGCCGCTCCAGCAACGGCGCCGGCGGCCTGAAGCCGCCCCCGGCGGAGGAGCCCAGAAGCGGGGCCGCGCAGGGGCCCGTCGCGACGTGGAGGCAGTCGCCCGCCGGCGCGCCGCAGACGGAGCAGCCGCGCGGTCGCGAGGCCGGGTCGGCGGAGAGCGGCGTCCTGGCGAGCATCGGCGACGACGCGAGCGGCGACGGCGGCGCCGGCGCGCCCGGAGGCCCCGCGCCCGAGGGGGCCGCACCCCACGCCGCCGCGTCGCAGAGCACCGCCGGCGCCCCGAAGGTGTACGCGGGCGACAGCGCCACGGGCGGCAGCACCCCGCGCCGCAGGAACATCAGCATCAGCAGGGTCCCCAGCGACCCCCCCAGAGAGTGGCCCGCGAAGACGACCTTGGCGAACGGGCTCGACGCGACGTGCTCGACGACCAGCGGCAGGAACCTGCCGTACAGCCGCAGCGCCGCCTCGTAGACGCCGCGGTGGACCTTGACGCCCAAGTCCGGGTCCTCGAACGGGACGGGCTCGAAGGTCAGGTTGACCTTCCAGTGGTCGAGCGTGTCGGAGCCCTGGATGACGAAGTAGCGCGTGTGCGAGCCGGGGTCGTCGGCGACAAACCACTCGGTGGGCGACGCGGCGCAGGCGCCGCCGTCGCCGTCGGGGTCCGAGCCGTCGAGGCCGCTTCCGCTGATTTTCGAGGCCTCGCCGCTGCTGCCCCAGGTCGACTGGACGGCGGCCGTCACGAGCGCGATGGTGGCGACGGCGGTGGAGTGGCCGGCCGCCGCGGCGGACTGCAGGGAGCCCGCGACGGCGCGGAGGGGGAGGTTCCCAGCGACGCCCGCGGCGCCGGCCGCGGCCGCGCCGGCGACCGCGCGCAGCGGCTCCGGCGCCGCCGCGCCCGCTGCCGCCGCGAGCGACCCCACGTTGGAGGCCGCGGCCGAGGCCGCCGAGCCCACCGCGGACCCGGCGGCCGAGGCCAGGGGGGCGGCGGCGGCGGCGGCGGCCTGCGCCGCGGCGGCGAGGCGCGATGCGACCAGGTCGGTCGCTGACTGCCTCGGCAGCGGGGCGGCCGGGACAGAGCCGCTCGCGACGAGCGCGGCGGCCTCCTCCGCGGCGACGACCTCGGCCGCGGCGGCGGGGGCGTCGGCGGCCTGCACCCTCGCCAGCGCCGCCGCCGCGAGCGCGTCCGTCGGCGGCGCGCCGGCCGAGGCCAGCGAGGCCGCGGCGTCGGCCGCCGCCGCGGCCGCCGCCGCCTGCGCCGGCGACGCCGCCATCGCGTCGCTGTCGCCCAACGCGTCCTCGAAGGCCTCCCTCTCCTCCCGCTCCTGCGACGGCAGCAGCAGCGCCCCGCGCCCCGGCGACGGGGGAGCGGACGAGCCCGGGAAGCCCGAGGAGTACCCCGCGGACGAGAACCCCGAGGGGCTCGCGCGCTGCTGCGCCAGCGGCCCCCCCCGCGCGCCGCGGAGCTCGCAGGCGCGCGAGGTCGAGACCAGCTCGAGCCGGTGCCGGCGCCAGAGCGAGCGGCTCGTCAGCCGCTCGATGTAGTAGGTCTGCGCGCACAGCGACGACAGCATGCGGATGTAGCGCGTCTCGGAGTCGCCCGTGGGCCTGAGGAAGCGGCGGAGGTCGGGCTGCTGGAGAGCGGGGTCGGCGGCGGCGGAAGCGGAGGACGTCGGGGACGTCGGGGACGTCGAAGAAGTCGAGGGCGGCGACGGGGGCGCCGCGACGACCGGGGGAGGGGGCGCCGTCATCGTCGCCGACGCGGAGGCCGAAGTCGATGCCTAGAATTGTTGAGACGAGGGGGGGGGGGGGGGGAGAGAGAGGGGAAGAGAGGGAGGAAGAGAGAGAAGGTGGGAGATGTGTTTTTGGTGTTTGAGAGAGAAGAGGTACGAGGTCGAAAAACAAGCGACAGGGCTGAGGTGTCGCCATCGTTGCGACGGGCGGCGTCGAGGAGAAGTTGCCGCACTCGCGCGGTCTCTGGCCCGTTGCTGCCCTTTCATTGAGCTCCCAGCCCCCGGGGAGCGTTGAAATCGCCATCGAGGGCCCAATGCGTCAGACGGAGACAGGAAGACGACTTCGAACGCGTTCCATTCCCCGTGCTCAAAGGGGAAGAAACTCTTGAACGGCAGGAGAAAGCACCGTCGACGCTGCTGTGTCATCGCTGCCCTTTTTTGCTCAAGCAAAACGCATACAGGCTCCTCGCTGGCACGTTCCGCGACCCGCTCCCCCGCGCGATGGAGGGGAACACGACCCTCTGTTCGCTGCTGCGCAGCAAAGAGAGCAAACTATAGCCCCAAGGAGCCTCGATCGCGCAAGGGTTTTTTTGCTCCGCTCTTTTCTCCCTTCTCGACTCACGCTTTCATTGCCTCGAAACCTGGAAAAGAGCCCCTGAGCGTACGCCAAGGCCGCGGCGGACCTCGAAGCAGAGGCAGCTGCCGCCCCGGAAGAAGAAGAAGCAGGAGCAGCAGGCTGCTGCTGCTGCGCGCTGTTGCTGGCTCTGGCCTCCTTGGACGGCTCGGGAGAGGCAGTGAGCCCCGCGGCCCGCGAGCGGTTCGTCGCCGATGCCCGCGAAGGCGACGACGGCGACGGGAGCCTGTGGAGTCTCGGGAGATTCTTGTTAGTACTGCCGCCGCCGTCCTTCTTCTTGCTGCTGTTGCTCCCTCCGCCGTCGCCCACAGCGGAGGGCGGCGCCAGCCCGGAGCGCGCTAGGGACAAGACCGGACGCATGGGTCAAGGAGAGGGAAAAAGAAATTGCCAATTCGTTTTCTTCCCGACGTCGAGAAGGGGGGGGAAAAAGTGACATTTACAATGAAAAGCGACCGTCCGTTACCATTTTCGACCTCGTTCGCTCCTTCTCGACCTCGTGTTTTCGATTCCCTGCTTTTTTTTGTTCGTTTTACGTTTACAAAGAGGAAGAGCCCGGGAGAGGGACAAACTTCCTTTTTCAGAACCGCAGAGGAAGCGGCGCGTCCAGAAGCCCCCCCCCAGACCCAGGGCGCAACCGCTGCCGCCCCCGCAGCCCCTGCCCCTGCCTCCTCCGCCGCCTGTCGCCGCCTCTCCCTCCTCCTCCTCCTCCGACCGCGGCCACCGCGACTGCGGCCAGCAGCGCCGGGGCCGCCACCATGAACTTCAAAGCGCGGTGCGCGTGGACGTGGAAGCTGAGGGCGAACGAGTCCGAGAAGCGCGTGCCGGACTGTTTTTTTCGTGCGTTGGAGGAAGCGAGAGAGAGGGGGAGAGAGAGGGACAGAAAGAGAAAGGAAGAGAGGTGAGAAAGAGCGGCGATGAAAACAAAATCGAAAGGGGAAAAAAAAGAGTCGAGAGGGAAGAAAAAAGAAGGGGGGGGGGAGCACGATCCGTTACCTCGTCCACCATCTCGACACGCACTGTCGCCGTTGTCCTCGCCCTGGGCACGGGCAGCGTCAGGCTGTAGATGCCAGGGCGCGGGTAGGTCCCCGTCATCCCCACAACGGCGGCGCCGGCAGAGGAGGAGGAGGAGCCTGACCCTCCTCCGATCATCTGCTCCGGGCCAACGCCCTGCAGCGACACCGTCACCCTGTAGGGGCCCCTGCCCAAGCCGGCGTCGCCCGTCGGACGGGCCGCGATGGGGCTCGAGGAGGGGATCTCGGGCCCGGCCCTTCGGGCCCGCCGGTCGACGACCTCGAACCGCACGGAGAGCTCGCGGCCGCGCACGTCGCGCGGCCGCCTGTCGGGGTCCAGGGCGCGTACGCCCTCGAAGGCCGGCGCCGAGCAGACGAAACGGTTCCCGTCCGGGAGGGCCTCGGCGGTCACAGCCAGCGGATCTGCGGGCGGCGGGTCGTCGGCGTCGAGCTGGAGGGGGGGGGGCGGGTCGGAGGCCGACGAGGGGGAGGCAACGGCGGCCGCAAGCGCGGCGGCGGCGAGCGGCGGCAGGCGCAGCGCCGCGGCGGCGGCCGCGCTCGCGGCCGGGAGGTCGGCCCGGTGGCTGACCCCGGCCCTCCCGGCCTTGAGCGCGTGCACCGAGCCGGACATCGTCGCCAGAACGATTTCCAGGGAGCCATCCCCGTCAATGTCGTCGGCGAGCGGGCGGGAGTAGCTCGCTTCTCCCAAATCGATGGAGTCGAAGCAGGCGCCGTCTCCCGAAATCGCGTAGAGGACTCCGTCGAAGGCCGGGACGACGACGCGCAAGGGCGGATACCTGCCCTGCTGGAGCGGGGGGTCGCCCAGGGGCACCAGCAGCGGGGCCGAGACGATTCGGCCTCGGGCGCCGCGGCGAGAGGAAGAAGAAGTTGAAGAAGAAGAAGAAGAAGAAGAAGAAGAAGGAGAAGAAGAAGAAGAAGTCCCGCTGCTGCTGCTGCTGCTGCTGCTGCTGCTCTCCCTCTTCCAGGGCCACAGAGCGTTTCTCCTCGCCGCCACGTCTCCTTTTCCGTGCTGCCATCGGTTGGCATCGAGCCCCGTGCGCGCGTCGAGGCACCAGACCGACCCGGCCGCGTCCCCGACGACGACCTCGAGGTCGCCGTCGCCGTCGACGTCGCCGAGGGCGGGCGTCGCGGTGACCGCCGCGCCGAGGTGCCGCTCCCACAGGACCAAGGAGGCGCTCTCGCCTCCCGCCGTGCCGTTGGCGGCGATCCCGGGGGAGGAGGAGGAGGAGGAGGAGGAGGAGCTCTTCAGGCACGCGACGGTCCCGGCCTCGTCGGCGACGATCAGCTCCAGCCTGCCGCACCCGTCGACGTCGGCAAGGGCCGCCGAGCCCTGAAGGGGCGCCAGCTGCAGAGGCCACCCGTCCCTGGCTTTGCCCGTCGCGCCCTCCAGAATGTAGACAAAGCCCAGCGTCGTCGTAACGACCACCTCGAGGCTGCCGTCGCGGTCGACGTCGGCGACCGAGGGGCTCGCCAGCGCCCGCGCCTGGAAGCGCGAGGACGAGGCGCTCGAGTCCAGGTGGGACGCCCAGACGACGTCGCCCCTCCTGCGGCCGCCGCCGCCGCGCAGCGAGATCGCGACGGCCCCGGCCATCACGTACTTGTCGATGTCGACGCCACGGCCCAGCTCCCTGTCGACCCGAGGGCGCGGCCACTCGGCGTCGTCGAAGAAGTAGGAGACGGCAGCGACGAGCTCGTCGTGGCCGTCGCCGTCGACGTCGGCGACGACGGGCGTCGCGAGCACGTGCGCGTCGACGAGTATGAACTCTGGCAAGGCTCCTCCCGTCGCCTGGGGGTCCACGCCTGCCCTCTTCAGATCCTCGCTGGAAGGGAGGCGCTCGACGTCGGGGCGGTCTCCGCCCCAGAGCTCGGACGCGCCGTCGTCGCCCCCCCCGAGGCTCTCGGCTCCTCCTCCGCCGCCGCCGCCGCCTCCGGTCTGGGCGTTCTCGGCGGCCTCGATCTCTGCCTCGGCCTCGTTGGCGAGGCGCTCCTGGATGCCCTCGATCTCAGCGGCGTCGATCCCCTCGGCCAGAAGGGCCGCCATTTGGTCCGGGGTGAGCTGCTGCCTGTCGGAGGCGGAGAGGGAGGCCGTTCCGCTGTCGGCGTCTGCAAAAGTCGTCGTTGTCGTCGTCGTCGAATCGGCGCCGCCGCCACCAGCGACGTCGCCGTTCCCTCCGCCCTTGCCCCGCTCCGCGAAGAGCTCGTCAAAGGTCGCCTTGGCCTCGGCCTCGACGCTCGTCGCGGCAGCAGCGGAAGCAGCAGCGTCGTTCGCGACTTGCATGAGAGATCGGCGGCGGCGGCGGCGACCGCCACCACCTCCGCTCCCACTGCCGCTGCTCTCCCTCGCCGCCAGCGCCTCCTCCACCAGTTTCTCCTCCAGTTCCCGCTGGGCATCTGCATTATGCCCCAGGTCCGGGCGGTCGTGCGCCGTCGGGTCCGCGGCGAGGCCCTCGTACCAGAGCGTCCGCACTCGCAGCCTCGGGAAGGCCAGGCCGCCCTTTCCGTCTCCTTCCTCGTCGACCAAGCGGATCCTCTCCCCGGTGTCGCGGTAGGCGCTCACCCGCCCGTCGTACGTCGCCAGCAGCACCTCCTGTACGCCGTCGCCGTCGACGTCGGCCAGGATCGGGGACGCGTGCGCCGACGAGCCGTGGAAGGCCGGCCAGCGGCCGTCGGCCCACCGCGCGCCCGAGGCGCCGTCCAGGGCCTCGAGCTCGTGGACAAAGGCCGGGACGATTACCTCCTTCGAGCCGTCGGAGAACAGGTCGGTGATGAGCGGCGTGGCCGCGATGGAGGAGGCGCCGGCGTCGGCGGTCCAGAGGTGCGAGAGTGGGGCGCCGCAGGCGCCGGCGTCGGCGTCGAGCGCGAACGAGTGATGGAACGAGGGCCGATCGTCGAAAGAATCATCCTCGTCGTCGTCCTCGCCCGTCAGCGGGTGGGACCCCAGGTCCCCCGTCGATTCCCGGGAGGAGAACTTGGAGCGGGCCGCGTGCGCCAGGGAGTCCGCGGCGGTGGCGACGGGGCGCGAAAACTGGGCGCGGATCGGGATTGACGAGAGGGAAGCGACGACGAAGAGGACGAGGACGATCGTTCGCCTTGAGAAAAGGAGCGTGCTTCTTCTTCGAGCTCTCATCATTCTCGACGCCCCTTGTCCTGGGCTGCTGAAGCAGAAGATCCCAGGAGCTGAGAGAGATCGCTACAGTGGAGGGGAATCAGATTGTGTCCTCCTCGCGAGAGGGGAACAGAAAAAAGAAGAGTGAAGACCCGATCGAGAGAGAAGCATTGGTTTTTTTCTTGTTCGCCTAATTTTTCACTCCTCTCGCAAGAAAGTAAAAAACTAGCCTCGCTCTCTTTCCCATCGCTCCGCTTCTCTCCCCCTTTTTCGTTCTCCCAAAAGACTCCAACGATGGCAACCGAGGGCAAGGTCCGCTTCTCATGCTTTTCGTTCGGCGAAGCTTCAAAAGGAGAAAAGAGGAACGAAAAGGGGAGAGCATTGTGCAAGCGCTCCCACGACCCTCAAACGTCGATCGTTCTTCGACCTCTTCTTCCCCTGAAATCCCAAAAACAAAAAACAGCCTATCGAGTGCCTCGCCGCCGTGGCGTGGGAGGCCAACAAGCCCCTGGACGTCACCGAGGTCATCATCGCCCCACCGCAAAAGGGCGAGGTGCGCATCAAGGTGCGAACGACGAGGCTGTTTTGGGTTTTGGTTTTTTTTCTTTTCATCCCGAGACGGCAAACGAGGTGCTGCTGACGATTTCTCTCACCCTCGACCTTTTTTTTGTTTTGCAAAACAAAACAAAAACGCGAAAAAAAATCAGGTCGTCGCCACCGCCCTGTGCCACACCGACGCCTACACCCTCGACGGCCACGACCCCGAGGGCCTCTTCCCCTGCGTCCTCGGCCACGAGGCCGCGGGAATCGTCGAGTCCGTGGGGGAGGGCGTGACGAGCTGCAAGGCCGGCGACGCGGTGATCCCCTGCTACCAGGCCTTTTGCGGCGAGTGCTGCATGTGCAAGTCCGGGAAGACCAACCTGTGCGGGAGCGTGCGGGCCTTTACTGGAAAGGGAGTGATGGCCGCCGACGGGGAGTCGAGGATCTCGCACAAGGGAACCGGGAAGAAGATCTGGCACTTTATGGTAAGGAGTTGATTTTTTTTTTTTTGGGGGGGGGGGGCCCACTCGGGGTCGACCGAGACGAAAAAGCCCAAATTTTCAACAAAAAAACTAAAAATCGAAAAAATCTTCCGGCAGGGGACGTCGACCTTTGCCCAGTACTGCGTCGTCCACGAGGTCTCCGTCGCCGTGGTGCCCACCGACCTCGGCGGCGCCTCGACTCCCCCCCTCTCCCGCCTCTGCCTCCTCGGCTGCGGCGTCGCCACGGGCCTCGGCGCCGTCCGCAACACGGCGCAAGTGCAGAAGGGAGACACCGCGGCCGTCTTCGGCCTCGGCACCGTCGGGCTCGCATGCATCGACGCGCTGCGGCTCGCGGGGGCCTCCCGCATCGTCGCGGTCGACGTCCACGAGGGCAAGTTCGCGCGCGCCAGGGAGTGGGGCGCCACGGACTGCCTCAACCCGAAGGAGCTCCCGGAGGGGAGGACGGTCCAGGAGGCGATCGTCGAGATGACGAAGAGCGAGCGGGACGACGTCGGCGGCGTCGACCACTCCTTCGAGTGCGTCGGCGACGTCAACGTGATGCGCTCCGCGCTGGAGTGCTGCCACAAGGGCTGGGGCCAGTCGGTGGTGGTCGGCGTCGCGGCCGCCGGGAAGGAGATCGCGACGAGGCCCTTCCAGCTCGTGACGGGGCGGGCCTGGAAGGGCACGGCGTTCGGCGGGTACCGGTCCCGCGTCGACGTCCCCGGGCTGGTCAGGGCCTGCGCGAGGGGGGAGTTCAGGGTCGACGAGTACGTGACGCACGAGCTCGAAGGGCTCGGGGAGATCAACAAGGCGTTCGACCTGCTGCACGCCGGCAAGTGCCTGCGGTGCGTGATCTCGCCGTGAGGGAGGGGGAGAGAGAGAGAAAAGAGGACGAGGAGGCGACCGGGTTGGGTTGGTTCTTTTCGTCGGTCTTGTTTCTTGTGTTCTTTGAGAGGGCAGATTGTTTTCACTTTTGGTCGACATTGGCGCGCGCGATGTGATGGATTGGCAAACATGAACGATAAGAGGGGGGCAGGGCGAAGGGCAGAAGAGCAGCGAGGCAAGGGAGAGAGCAAACTTTTTCCACTTCATCACGCGCGGGCCGAGACGACGCGCCCCGAAGCCGCCGCCGCCGCCGCCGCGGAGGCGACCTTCCTCCATCCTCCTCCTCCTCCTCCTCCTCCCCCCGCTCCTTCCAGGTTCCCCATCGCCCTCCCGGGGGCCAGGAGCACGTCCCCATAGGGCGCGCGCTGCGCTGCCCTCACGTAACCCGTAGACACGCAGGCGCAGACCTGGTAGAAGAGGCGCGCCGCGTCGAGGCGGCTGAGCTGGCGGCCGGAGCCGCCGCCGCCCCCTCCTCCCGTAGCGCTCGCGCCGGCCGTCGCGGCGTCGAGGGAGAGGCGCGGCGGGCGCCCGGAGCTGACCATGGCGGAGAAGCGCGCGCGCATGGCCTCGACCGCCGCGCGGGTCGCGGCGGGGAGCTCCTCGACCCTGGGCAGCCGCGTCGCCAGAGGGGCGCGGCGGCCGCGGCGGGGGCCCCCCTGCTCCCCGCCGGCCTCCCCGCCCGTCTCCTCGAGGAGCGAGCCGCCCGCGGGGAACTGCGTCTCCCACTCCTCGTCGAGGGCGCCGAGGGGAGCTCCTCCTCCCGCTCCCCCTCCGCGGCGGCGGCGGTCGGTCGCCTCGCCGGCGCCGGCGTTCTCGTCGCCGCTGCGGGTCCCGTCGGCGTCGGAGGAGGGGCGGTCGCCGGAGGAGGTCCTCCCTCCGCCCGGCGTCGCGCCCGCGGCGGCGAGACCGGCCGAGCCCGGCGAGCGGCCGAGCGCGGCGCCCGCTCCTCCGTCGCGGCCCGCGGACGCAAGCAGCGCCGCGCGCATCCTCTCGATGCCGCCGCCGTCGTAGCCGTCGCCGTATCCCCCGTCCTCGTGTCCTCCGTAATTGGTCCCAAACTCGCCGCCGGCGTCGGCGGCGAGCAGCGCGTCGGCCGGGGACAGCCTCCACCCGCCCCCCCAGCCGTCGCCGCCGAAACCGCCTAGCTGCTGTATCTGCATCTGCTTGCCCTCGCCGGCGGCGCCAAACTCGCCGAAGCCAAAGTCGTGGACGTTTTCGCCGCCCGCGTTGGCCTCGGCGAAGGCGTCCAAGGGGGCGCCGTCGGCGTCGGCGGCCGGGCTCTGCGGCGCCGCGGCCCCGCCACCGCGGCCCCTCTTGCGGCCCCTGCCGCGACCCGCGGGAGGGGGCTCGTCGGCGACTCCCGGAACGGTCATGCGGGACACGAGCATCGCATGCAGGGGCGTGGGCCAGGGGCCCAAAGGGACCGAGGAAGCTACAGCGGAAGCGGAAGCGGAAGCGGCGAAGAAGGGTCCCCGCGGCGCCAGGCGGCGGCGGAGCTCGTCGACGTGCCCGCGCGCGGCCCCCCCCCTCGCCGCCCTCCTCGACGGCGGCGGCGGCGGCAGCCCCGCCAAGGAGGCCGCGGCCGCTGCCGCGCCCGCGCCGGAGATTCCCCTGCCCCCGGGCACGAGCGTCGGGCCGGCGTCCTGGATCCACGACCGGATCACCGACGAGGGCAGCAGGCCCGCGGCCTCCGCGTCGACGGCCGGGCGCGCGACGCGGCGAACACTCGGGGCGGCGGCGGCGGCGGCCCGGGCCGCCGAGCCGGGCGCGAGGCGCGCGCCGCCGACGACCTCCTCCTCCTCCATGGGATGCTGGGGCTCCGCCTCCCCTCCTCCCCATCCTCCGAGGCCGTCCAGGAAGTCGTCGGGCCCGGCGGCGAGCGTGTGTCCCGCGGCGGCGGCAGCTGCGGCGGCGGCGGCGGCTCCCTCCCCCGCGCCCGTCGTCTCCTCCCGCAGCAGCTGCTGCTGCGCTCCCGCTCGCCCCCCTCCCCCGAGGGGCGGCTCCCCGCCGCCGCCGTCGTCTTCGAAGCCGCCGAAGCGCGCCGCGACCCCGGAACCGAGTACGCGGGCGGAGGGGCTCCCTCCGCGCCCCCCCCGGCGGGACGCCGAGGAGGCCCCTCCGAGGGCGGCGGACGCGTCGCCAGCGGCGACGACAAAGAGGTCCTCGTCCAGAGTCAGAGGGCCGACGCCTCCTGCGGCTCCTCCGATCTCCACCCCGTTGAGCTCCTCGAGCTGCGCGAGCAGGGACTGCGTGCCGGCTCCGAGGTCGATCAGGTTGAGGCCGGTGCCCTGTTTGTCGATTTGAAAGTGGTTGGAGGCATCGAGAGTGAGTTTCTTTCTCTCTCTCTATCCTCTCTCTTCTCTCTCTCTGGGAATACTCAAAGAAGAAAGCTCAAATCAAGACACACACCATGGCGTCTCCTTCGGCGAGGTTGATCTCTCCTGCGCGGCTGAAGCCGCCGCGGGCAGCAGCCTGGGCACCGGGCGCGAGCGGGCCGAGGCCGCCAAGCCCCCCCAGCGTCGAAAGGTCGGCCGATGCCGCCGACGCCGCCGCAACTCCAGCTCCTCCCCCTCCCTCGGCCGGCAGCAGCGCCGCCGTCCCCGCGGCCTCCTCGTCGAGCCTGGGTCCCAGAACGACCTGCCTCATCATGTTCCTGGCGTCGTCGTAGAGGTAGAGCTGCTGCTTGGAGTGGATGACGACGATGCCGCCTGTTGCCGTTTTTATTTTGAGGAGGGAGAGATTTTGAGTTGAGAGAGGGAGGGGGGCGTTTCCTCGGTCCTCTCGATTCCGAAACCAGCAGCCCTAGCAACCAGAAACTCTCTTCCTCTCACCGACGAGGATGGCTTGGAGGCGCAGGGCGTGCGGGATCTCGGGGTCGAGGATCCTTTCGCTGTTGATGAGTTTTGATGGGGATTGTTTTTTTTTGTTGGGGTCGCGGTGGTTGAGCAAGGATGGAGCGTCGTCATCGATGAGAAAAGAACAAAGAGACGGAAAAAACGCTCTTTTCTCTTCTCTCTCCTCTCTTCTCTCTCTATTTATCTCTCTCTTTCTCTCTCTCTCTGGCTCTCTCTCCTACCAGGTCTCTGCCACGTTGACGCTCATGATCTTGACCTTGCTGAGCTTCTTGCCGTGGGCGAGAAGCCTGTTGTTTGAGTTGACGTGAGTGTGGAGAGAACGGGAAACGGTGAGAGGAGAAGAAGACTATCTTTTGGCGGCCTCTTTCCGACAGCTCGTGGCAAACACACAAGCTCTTTTTCGCCAACCCAACTCCATCGGGACGCGTGTGAGTCGATTCCGAGGCGCCTGGTGCAAGCGGTGGGCTCCGAGGTAGAATGAAAAGGAGCAAGGGCGCCCCCCCCCTTTTTTGACGGGAGCGAAGAAGAAGCAGGAGCACGCTTTGCTGTTCTTTCGCTCTCTTTCTTCCTCTTTCTCTTTCCTTCTCTCTCTCTGCCACGGCCCGATCCCGTCAAAACGCACCAGACGGCGCCAAGCGGCGAGCGCTTCGATAAAAGCTCGGCGGAGTAGAACATGGCGGGCAGGTTTTTTTTTCTTCCAAAAAAACGAAAAAAAGAAGCGAGCGAACGAAGCGAGCAAAGCGAGCGAGCGACGACAAGACGCTCCCGACGGCGAAAATTGAAAGTGAGTTCCGGCTCGCTCCCTCTGCCTGTCCTCTTTTTCATTTTTGTTCTGCTCTCGTCTCCTCGCTTGCTCCTGACCTCTCTCGACTCTCGTCGTCGCTCTCATCTCTGTATCCATTCTTCGGTATCTATTCTATCCTAGCCCCTGCATCAGCATTGCAGTCGCACCCGTAGCGGGCGCTGCTCGCTAGAGCTCCGACGATGGCTTCGATCGTCGTCGCCAAGCCGTCGCTGCGTCGTTGCCATTTCTCGCTCTGGAACCCGCAGCGCTCGCTCCTCCAACGTCGCCCTCAAGGATCTCAGAGCGTGCACAAACACTTTACACCTGCGCTTGCAAGAGGAAGTGCCTCGACAGTCTTTGTTCGAGGCAGCATTGCCCCCAAGGCTGTGCTGATGCCGGCGTCGACGTCGCTCATCGCTTCGATTTCAGCGTCGGCCTCGACCTCGCCGGCGCACGCCCTCTCTCCGGCAGTGCTCTCGTGGGCGTTTGCGCTCGCGACGATCCACGCCGCGGCGCTGGTGCTGCTGGTAAAATAAAGAGACTCTGCTCTCTTCCTCTTTATCACGAGAGAGAAAAGGGGAGGCGTGATTCCGAAACTTGCAGAGCCTCACAGCAACAAACTTTTTTAATTTTTCAACAACAAACAAAACAAAATCAGATGGCCCTCGCCCCCCGCGCCCCGCTCACCTCCGCCCTCGCCTCCCGCGCCGAGGCCGCCCTGACCCCGCTCTGCCTCCTCTACCTCGCCCTTCTGTTCACGTCCTGGTCCCCGGACACCATGTCCGTCCTCCTCCCGGGGTCGCTGGCCGAGGGCCTGTCCGCGGGGAGGTTCAACCCGCAGTTCTTCCCCGCGCTCGCCGGCGTCGCGGAGCTGTTCTCGAGGCCCGCGACGGCGGCGTCCCTCTGGGTGCACCTGCTGGTGATCAACCTGTTCGCGGCCCGCTCGATCTGGGCGCGGAGGTTCCTGAGGAGGGGAACGAGGGGCGGCGGCGGAGGGGCGGCGGCGGCGGCGCCGGTGGCCCACTCTGTGCTGCTGGCGGGCGTCGCGGCGCCGCTGGGCCTCCTCTCGGACGCGGCGACGAGGGCGGTCGCCGGCGCCGGCGCTGGCGGCGGCGGGGGGGGGCGCGCTCGCCTCCTGTCCCCTTCGGGGACGGAGGTGCCGATGCCTCCCTCTCCGGGAGCGCTCTGAGCAGACCGAACTATTTTTCGGGGAGAGATTGTGGACAGTTTTTTGGGAGAGTGTACTACTACTAGGAACGAAAAAAAACAAAAAAGGGACGAAAACGAAAAACATAGAGGGGACTGGGTGGGAGGTCGCTGCCGCCGCCTTGTTCTCTCTCTCTCTCTCTCTCTCTCTCTCTCTCTCGCGCGCGCGCGCGCGCAAACCCCACTTCTCCCTCTCTATTTTTCCATGACTTCGCTGAACCGAGGTGGAGGAAGAAGAGGAGTAGACTTCCTCTTTCACATCGACATCCCTCGAGGGAGCACGGTCTCTGCGCGCTCGAGCTCGTTGCCGCCACCGAGGTCGCCGCCGCCGGCGTTTTCGCCGGCGCCGGCGCCTCCCCCCGCCGTCGCCGCTACCGCAGCCGCTGCCGCAGCCGCAGCCGTCCCGGCCCCGATCTTCCAGGAGGTGGGAGAGCAGCTCGGCGCGTGCTGCAGGAGGCCGAGCGGGGACGCCGCAGCCGCGGCCGCGGCCGCCTTCGCTCCCTTCGCCCCGGGGCCTCCCGGCCTCTGGCCGCTCTGGCCGCTGCCGCTGCCGCTGCCGGCGATCCACGGGTGCAGCAGCAGCCCCGCGGCCGACGGCCTCTCCGAGGGCTCGAACGCGCAGGCCGAGAGCACGAAGGCCCGTACGGGGCTCTCGGGAAGCCTGGAGACGTCGGGCCGCTCCCCGGAGAGGACGCGGGCCTCGGTCTCGGCGGCCGCCGCCGCTGCTGCTGCTGCCGTTGCTGCTGTCGCTACTGCTGCTGCTGCTGCTGCTGCTTCTGCTGCTGCTGCGGAGGCGTAAGCTGTGGGAGCGTTCTCCCCCGGCGGCGGCGGCGGCGGCGGCGTCGGCGGCGACACCGGAGGGCCCCGGGGCGCGAACGGCGCTGTCCCGCACAGCAACTCGAACGCGAGCACCCCGACGGCCCAGACGTCGACCGCGGAGGTGTAGTACGGGAGAGGAGCATCGAGGGGGGCCGCGGCGGCGGGGACTCTCGCCGCGGAAGCGCCGCCGACGCCGCCGACGCCGCCGCCGGGGCCCCCGCCTGCCCGCAGCAGCTCCGGCGCCGAGTAGTCGAGCGTGCCGACCCTTGACCTCGGCGGCTCGGCCCTGGCGTCTATGGCGAGGCCCCAGTCCGCCAGCGTGATGTCGCCGGGCAGCAGGCGCGGGAGCGGGAGCTCCGGGGGCTGTTGCTGCCGCTGCCGCTGCTGCTGCCGCTGCTGCTGCTGCTGAGGAGGCGGCGAGGGGGGCGGAGGGAACGAGGAGGAGCTCGGAGGAGGAGGAGCGGGAGCGGGAGCGAGGAACCGCGCCCTCGCCGCCGCCTCCGCCGCGGTCGCCACCGCCGCGGCCCCCGGTCCCGAGAGCAGCACGTTTTCGGGTTTCACGTCCCTGTGGACGATCCCGGCGGCGTGCGCCGCAGCGAGGCACGAGAGCACCGCGGCGCAGATCTCGCGGGCCGAGGCCTCGGAGAGGCCGCCGCCCCCGACGGCGCCGCCGCCGCCGCCGCTGCCGCCCCCTCCCCCGGCTCCGAGGGGGGGCGTCTTCTGCCGCTGCTGCCGGTGACGATCATCCTGATGGAACGGGCTGTTGCTGCTGCTGGCGTGCGAGACAGGAGCGGCGGCGGCGGCGGCGGCGGCGGCAGCAGCAGCAGCAGCAGGAGGAGGGGGGGGTGGCTGCTGGCCGGCGGCGAGGGGCGCGGCGACGGCGGCGGCGACGCCCCTCCGGTCGCGCTCTTCGGCTTCGTCGCCGTCGTCTTCGCCGTCATCTTCGGAGGAAGAAGGGTCCGAGTCGAAGACAGACGAAGAAGAGGAAGAGAAAGAAGACGAAGAAGAGTGCTCGCGACCAGCGGAAGCGGGACCAGCAGCGGCCGAAGCGGCGGCGGCGGCCGAGGCAGCGGCGGCGGCGGCCGAGCTCGCCGCCACGGCCCTCCCCAGCGCCGCGTAGACGTCCCCTCCCGCCGCCCACGGCATCACCAGCCGCGTCCCTCCCCTCCGCTCGGACCCCTCGTCGAAGAACTCGGCCAGCAGCGTCTGCGCGTGCGGCACGCGCGCCTCGGCCAGCGCGCGCATGAGGCGCACCTCGCGGCCGAGGTTGAGGAGGTGGCGCGGCGCGAGGGAGGAGCTGGGAGCGAAGGCCTTGACCGCGGCGGGGAGGCCGCAGGCGGCGCAGGTGGCCCTGTAGACGGTGGAGACTCTATTTGTTTTTGGTGGGGGGGTGTTGAGAGAGAAAGAAGGGGAAAGAGAGAA
>Ga0315274_10006487_pt1 | contig 17034 bp, 14 predicted proteins | sample YL17G02_20_MG_FD_203700 | JGI IMG/M metagenome (GOLD analysis project Ga0315274, IMG submission 203700) | Sediment microbial communities from Yellowstone Lake, YNP, Wyoming, USA - YL17G02_20 | ecosystem: Environmental > Aquatic > Freshwater > Lake > Sediment | place: USA: Wyoming | collected...
AATCGGGCATAAGCTGCCCAGCCGACAAAGCCGATGACAAGGATCAGGTTCAAGATATCTGGCCCCAACATTGCAACCGTCACCAGCACCAAAACAAAGGCTGGAAAAGCCAGCATGGTATCAACCATCCGCATCAAAACCGTATCTGTTCCTCCACCAAAATGCCCGGCAATCAGCCCTAATGGAACGCCGATGATTAATGAGAAAACGACAGAAAGAAACGCAATGAGCAAAGAGATCCTAGTCCCAAAGATGATTCGGCTTAAAATATCCCTGCCCAGTTGATCAGTTCCCAGTAAATATTCAAATCCTCCTTCCTTCGTCCAAAAAGGAGGTGTAAATCGGAGTCTAATTTCTTGCAGATAAGGATCTTGTGGGGCAATCAGAAATGGAAATAAGGCCATGAAAGCAAAAACGGAAAATAGGATGAGACCAAGAAGGGCCAAGCGATTTTTGAAAAAACGCCTTTGAAATAATTTCCATCCTTTAATTTTCCTTCCTTCTTTTTTGACCGAATTGATCTGCTTCATATCTTATTTACTCGTATCGCACCCTAGGATCCACTAAGCCGTATAAAATATCTCCAATAAAGTTGAGCAAAACGAAGATAACAGCGATCACGACGACAGAGACTTGAACAATGGGAAAATCTCGGGACAAGATGGCTTGAACGGCCAACCGACCCACACCCGGCCAGTCAAAAACCGTCTCGATCACCACGGCACCACCAAACATTTCTCCCAGTCGAATAAAAACCACGGTAATGAGTGGAATAAGGGCATTGGTTAATGCATGTTTATAGGCAATAACCCTTTCTGAAAGTCCTTTTGATCGAGCCGTCCTGATATAATCCTTGTTGAGAATGTCGAGCATGCAGGCTCTCGTAATTCTTTGCAGAAGAGCTGTTGGATAAGCCGAAAGCGCAATCATGGGCATGATCAAACTCCCGGACTTCTCGGCCCCTGAGGTCGGTAGCCATCTCAGAGTGACAGCAAAAAAGATGATTAAAACGATTCCCAAATAGAATTCCGGGACAGATTGACCTATCTGAGAGAGAAACCGTGCAATATGATCAAAAATCGTAAACTTCTTAACGGCCGCAACGACGCCCAAGGGAATCCCAATAAGAATAGCTAACCCCATTGCAGCCAAAGCCAGCTTGATCGTGGCCGGGAAACGACCCATCAAAACATTCAATGCGGGGTGATAGAACTGAATTGACCTACCGAAATTTCCTTGAATGGCATTCTTGACGAACCGAAGATACTGAATGATCAACGGACCCTCTAAGCCATGTTCTCTACGAAAATCTTCGATCGCCTCTTTCGGCGCATCCACAGGTAACATCAGAGCAGCCGGATCTCCTGAGAGTCGAACAAGAAAAAAAACGACCAGGGTGATCCCAAAAAGGATAGGAATCAGATGAAGAAGTCTTTTGAGAATAAATCGAAGCATCTTATTTGTTCCGTAGAAAGCTCAAGGATGACCAGGAGGAGATCTTGAAGAGGAAACCTCCTCCTGGCAAAGGATTCAGAAGCTTTCAGAGACTATTCGGCTACGTCCACACCTGTAACATAAATCAAGTCGCTCGGATCCGGCTCCCAATTTCTCACTCTCTTACTTTGCGCAAATAGGCTATCCGCCGTATAGAGATAGATAGCAAATGGATCTTCATTGGCGATTTCAAGCGCCTTTTGAATGAGCCGTTTCCGTTGCTCCAGCTCTGGGGCCGATGCTGCTTTGTCCAAAACATCGGAATATTCTTTGTTGAGATATATGTGAGCAAGTACGGTACCTCTTAAACTAAAATACTCCAAATGGTCATAACCTTCGGGCCCGCCCTGAAACCCGATATTGTAGAGCGGCGAATGATTACCACTCGTGATCCCTTTGATAAATGTCCCGTGTTCCATTGCATTCAGTTTGACCCTGATTCCAACCTTCTCTAGTTGCCCGGCAACGGCTTGACAAACTTCATCGATCTGAGCAAATCTTCCAATACCATAATCCAAGGTCACCTCAAACCCATTGGGATAACCTGCTTCTCTTAAAAGCCTTTTTGCCTTTTCAGGATCGTAGGGATAGTCTTTCAAGTTCGGATTGTGACCCACGTAAGCAGGTGTTAGTAATTGCCCTCCAAGCTTCTGGGCATAACCCCCAAGGATGTGTCGAATGATGGCGTCCTTATCTATTGCATAATTTGCCGCCTGTCTCACACGTTTGTCTGAGAACGGAGGTTTTCTTCCATCAAAGGCAACACCAAATCCCCTTGTGCCGGGAACGGTTCGCAAGACCAAATTCTTATTCGACTTAATCCGATCCGCATACGACGCTGGGACAAAAGAGATCAGGTCCACTTCGCCAGTTTCAAGAGCTGCCACTCTTGTTGAGGCTTCTGGAATTCCACGCCAAATGACTCGATCAAGTTTAGGCTTTTCACCCCAATAGCTCTTGTTGGCAACAAGTTCTATTTTGCTTCCCCGAACCCATTCTTTGAGCAAATATGGGCCTGTTCCAAGAGGTTGAAGCATGTACCCTTCACCCATTTTTTGGTGATATTTGGGAGGGTAAATAAACATTTTCGGCATCGCCCATCCCCAACTTACTGGATTGGGTTTTTTACTATGTATCCGGACAGTATACTTATCAACAACCTCTATCTCCTTCCACTCTTTCGTCAAGGTACCAAAAAAAGGCTCCTTCCAAATCTGTTCTAAAGAGTACTTCACCGCTTCTGCGTCAAGGGGTTCGCCATTTGTAAAACTTATATTCTTGCGTATCTTGACTTCAAAAGTCAATTCATCGACATGACGGAAGCTTTCTGCCAGCACTGGAACGGCTCTACCTTTTTTCCAATCCCAATCAATCAGTTTTTCATTAATCAATTGCGCAACATTATTCGTTGGGTTACTGTCCCCCACTTTCGAAGTCGGATAAAGAGTTGGGGGTTCCCCTGCTTGGGCAATGGTGAACACCTTTTCTTTTGCATCTGAAACCCCAGATCCTATGAGAACCGAAAACAATAGGATCCCAAAAATGATTAGCCCTCCAATACCTTTTCTTTTCATAAATCATTTACCTCCTTTCCTGAATAGTGAAATTTTGTCGTTCTTGAGCTGACTAACCCATAAGAGCACCACCATTCAAATCTAATATGTGTCCGGTGATATATGACGACCTTTCAGAAACCAAAAATAGTACTGCATTGGCAACATCTTCAGGGGCCCCGATTCTTCCCAGCGGTATGTTTCTTGCTGCCTCTACGAGTCGCTCTTTTGGCAAAACATCGCACATCGGTGTAAGAACAATATTAGGAGCGATCGCATTGACATTGACGTTGAATGGAGCCAACTCCTTCGCCATGGCCATAGTCAGTGCATGGACTCCTGCCTTGGATGCCTTGTAATCGGCTCGAGCGTTCCCCATGCCTTTGGCATTCCAAGAGCCGATGGATACAATCTTCCCTCTTCGCTGCCTTCTCATAATGGGTATGACAGCCTGACAGAAGAAAAGGACACCTTTAAGGTTTATAGCCATCGTCCGGTCCCAATCTTCTTCTTCGATGTCTTCGGTAGGACCCATATCGACAATTCCGGCAGCATTGACCAAAATATCCACTTTGCCATGGCGATCCACGACACTTTGAACGACTCTTGTGACCTCCTTTCTTAAAGTGATGTCAATAGGGAAAATATCCGCTTTTTTCCCAAAAGCAAGCAATTCCTTTCTGATCTCGTTACACCCTTCTTGACTTTTATCGACGACATTGAGATGAGCACCTTCACTCGATAATAGATGTGAAATGGCCTTCCCCATCCCCCCTGCTCCACCGACAACGATTGCCACTTTTCCTTCAAGTTCCATAAACTGACGCTCCTTTTGGCTAATGACCTCAAGCCACTTTTTGAAGAACCGAAGTGGACAGGGGAAAATCTCTTCCACCCTGTCCACCCACGCCTATTTCTTATATTTCTTCGCTGCCTCTTCAACGACATGAAGCCCCTTCTTAAAGAGATCCGATTTTGCTCCAAATCCGAGGCGGAAATGATGTTCGCAATTTTCGCTGTAACTAATTCCAGGTACGAGGTATACACCCATGGGTTTTATTTTCAACATTTCTTCGCAAAAATCCCACGAGGGAACATCGAAATCATATTTCAAAAAGCAAGAATAAGTTCCTCCGGGGAATACGAAACTCCATTGGTCATTTCTCTCAACCAGGTCGAGAATGGTCTTAAGGTTTTCACGACCTACCTCTTTCCCTTCCTTCAGCAGTCGACGGAATCTCGAAGGCTCCAACAATCTTTCTCCAATCCGTTCCGCCATGATATTGTGACAAAGGACCGAATCATAATAGTATCCAAAACAGTCGTCATAAAGCTGCTTATCCTTCGTCGCAAACCAACCGAATCGTAACCCCGTGACTCCCAAAGTCTTTGTTAAGCTACTCGTGGATATTCCGCGTTCATAATAATTGACAACAGCAGGGCAAAACTCATCGCTCTTCCATTCGAGCCCTCGGTAGACTTCATCCGATAGAATATAGATTCCATTCTTTGAGGCGATCTTACAAACCTCCGTCATCTCTTCTTTCGAAAGAACGGATCCAGTTGGATTGTTTGGATGATTAATATAGATGAGTTTGGTTTTCGGAGTAATCAGTTTCTTCAACTCCTTCAAATCAGGTTTCCAACTGTTCTCACTTCGCAGACTCAACCAGTTGACCTTGATCCCCATCCTTTTGCAGAGACTGGGAACTTGAGTCCAAGCGGGTGTCTCACAGATGACTTCGTCTCCAGGCTTTAACAGAGCCATACAGGTCAAGAAAATCCCCATATTGGTGCCACCGTTGATGGGTAGAACCTGTTCAGGTTTCACCTGATACTGCTGAGTCTCAATGATATAATTAAGGATTTGAGGAATCCCATAAAACTTCCCTGACCAATCCAGAGACTGCTCCAAATCCACCTCATCAAAGGCATCCTTCAATTTTGCAGGGTGTTTTCCTACACTCGCTAAAGGATACTTCTCCCCAGGGTACTGTCTTGCAAGGATAAACCATTCTGTCAATTTGTCTGCCATGAGCATATTCTCCTTTCCTTTGGTTTTTTGTTAATCTAATTTAAATGCGTTCATAACGCTGTCTCCGCAGTTAACCACTCTCTTCGTCATGATGGTTAAGAGAATGCCATTATCAGGAGACTTGACCTCCTCGCTCACATCTCCTTTGAGGTCCTTAATTTCCGCAAGCACTTGACCTTTTGATATTTTTGTCCTGATTTCAATCTTTGGATGAAAAATCCCCGTTGTGTTCGTCCTGACCATAAACAAGGAACTAATGTAGGTCGTCTCGGTTCTGTCCGATTCTCTTTCAATTTTTCCTGGAATCATGCCCAGATGTTTCATGATATTTCTTAACAACTTCAGATGAATCTCGATATCCCTTTCTTCATACAACCCGTCGTAACCCGCCTCGGCCACAATCGCCGGAACACCGGCTTTGTTTGCTTCAGTAATCCAATTCCCATCACCACCTTTCGTCGCGTTGCTATAATAGGAGTAATCCAAACCACTGGCATAAGCCAGTTCTTTGCTTTTCTTGCTCACCTCTTCGCTGTTCGTTTGATTGGAAATAGTCATTGCAAAGAGTTTTTCACCAACGTCTCCACAATGGCAGTCCACGACATAATTCGCTTTGGGCAAGAATTCTTTCATCACCACATGGGCAATAACCTCTGCGGGTGATCCGTTCGGGCTCCCTGGAAAAGACCGGTTCAAGTTTTTATTGTCGAAAGGAACCAGAAAGGGCATGCGCAGCCTGAGAGCGGGTAAATTCATGCATGTGATCACGATAACGTTCCCTTTCAATCCCTTGGGTCCCGTCTGTTGATAGAGCCGGATGACCCCTTCGATACCTGCATATTCACAGGCATGAACTCCTCCTGTGATGAGCAATGTCGGCCCGTCTTCTGTTCCATTGATGATTCCAACTGGTAGCTGAGAAATCGTTCCAAAAGTATCTTTGACGTCAACAAACCCAAACACCTTTTCTCCACCCTTTGCTTCCAAGTTCAAGATCCTCATCGCTTCTTTCTTCATCTGAGTCTTTCTCCTTTCTTCGTTAATTAAACATATGTAAACCGCCTTTATCTAACGACCTCTCCTAACGCCTGCCAGTATGATCTTATGAGAACTACTTATTCTTCCCTTGAACATATCGCTTGACTGCATTGCCCATTCTTTCGGCTGCAATTTTCAGTTTGTCAATCGGAGCCGTTAGAGAGATCCTCACATATCCTTCTACGTTGCCATAGGTCGTCCCCGGGAAAAGCTGTACCTTCGCCTCAAGGAGCAAGTCCCGGCAGAAGTCGAAGGCAGGCCGTCCTGTAGGTTGGATGTTCACAAACATATAGTATGTTCCAGCCGGATATCCATAGGTCAGACCCATCTCATCAAGAGCCTTCATAAAGAAACGACGACGTTCATCATATATCTTTACAATTTCTTTTATTAAATCGTCCCCTCCAGTCAAAGCTGCAAGAGCTGCCATCTGCGCTGCCTGGTTTGTGCAAAGAGTGATCTCATATTTAAGGGGTCCCATCCTTTGTACAAAATCCGCTGGGGCCGCAAAATACCCCACCCTCCAGCCGGTCATCGAGTAAGCTTTCGAAAAACCATTAAACACGATCGTTCGTTCATACATGCCTGGGAAAGAAGCAATACTCGTATGCTTATAGTCATCGTAAATAAGCTTTTCATAGATCTCATCCGATATCACAATCAGATTTTTCTTGACGGCCATTCTTGCTATCTCTTCCAGGGTATCATGGGGAATGACGGCTGCGGTTGGATTATTGGGCGTGACGACAACAATGACTTTGGTCTTGGGTGTAATTTTTTCCAAAATTGCCTTTGGCTGTAAAACAAAGTTTTCTGACTCAAAGGTCGGGACACAAACAAGTTTACCCCCTGCATACCTCACTACCCCGTCATACGAGGTGTAGTGAGGATCACCAATGATCACCTCATCACCCTGATCAAGAAGTGCCTGAAACACGGCAAACATCCCTTCCTGGACCCCAGTTGTGACAACAATCTCTTCCCTGGGATCGTACTGAAGACCATTATCGCTACGTAACTTCTCGCTTATCGCTTCTCGCAGTTCGATCATCCCTGCCCAATGGGTGTAATGGGTGAATCCTTTCCTTAAGGCTTCGATACCTGCTTGAAGGATATGTTCCGGTGTTTCCAAATCGGGATCGCCTCGACCTAAACGAATCTCAAGACCCTCGACACCTTCTGCTAATTTTAGTAACTTTGCCCTCTCTGTCTCTTTAACCTTTCCAACTTTCCTTGATAATGCCTTTGTTAGTACAGTTTCCATCAACACCCTACCTCCTTTTAGCTTGTTTATTTTTCGATCGGTTGAATTGATCTGAAAAATCGCTCTATCATAGTTAATAAATACCGCCTACAAGTTTGGACCTAACTGTGTTAGGAACCTCTGCTTCGATTTTGAGTATCCGTACCGCATTGCCACCCAGAATGAGATCCATGTCTTTCGGAGCAATAAAATCACAATAATTCTTCAAATAAGTCAGAGATTGACGGTAAGTGCAGTTACATTCAACAAGCGGCATATCCGAACCCCAGACAAGTTTCTCAGCTCCGACCTCTTCATATAGATGCTTGATTATTCTTTGGGCTTGTGGGTATGGATAATCCCAACCTAATGGGCCAGCAATCACTGGAAACAGTAGCTCGGCTGCAACATTCGGCTGCTTTAAGACCTCGAAGAACTCCGTTGGTATCATGACGTCCTGACCCCTCATAAAGGGTCCGATCGGGAACAATCCATGGACAATGATCGACGGAATATCAGGAAACTTCTCCGCCCAAACCCTTAGGATACGAAGCTTTTCAAGAAATCCCTCAGCATGCTCCCGTTCAGCAAATAGGGCCCAATGGACTGAAATTCCCAGGTCGCTTATTTCTCGCCAGAAGAGATCAAATTCCCTATCGGTATATTTCTGTGAAACTCCGTCTCTGAAAAATACGCGCGCCTTGTAATAGATCCCCTTGAGTCCCAACTCTTTGACAACATGCCGCAGCTTCTTTATCTCACCCTTCCGGTGTCCCCTTCTTTCATTTAACTCTGCCAAGCCTACAAATCTATCCGGATACTTCTTCACACATTTGGAAAAATACTGATTCAATTTGCCGTAGAACAAGGCATTTTGTAAAACCGCGATGTCCACCCCTGCATGATCCATCTGGGCTAGCATGAATTCAGGTGAGGCAACCTGATCTTGAAGAGAAGGCGGATTGTATTGTCGGTAGTAGTCGACCCCATTTTCACTCCATTCAAATCTTCCGAATCTCCCGACCCGGAAATTGAAATCAGCCCCTTCAAGAGACTCTGAATTCTTCGTCCCTCCATGTCGTGGTATGTAGAGACCCGCCTTTTGGAAAGCCAAATGGGCGGAGGCGCTTTTCCACCCCCCTGCCCCACCTAAATGAGGAAATATATGGGCATGGACGTCGACAATCATTTGAGCCTTTCTTCGGCTATTTGAAAAACGCCTGATAGAATTTTGAAATCCCAGGGTTAGACTCCGGCATCACCCCTTCAAGTTTTTTCGATCTGATTGCAACTCCATTGCCGGCCCCAATCACTAGAAGAGGGAGATTGCTGGCCATAATCTCCTGAAGTCGGACATAGAGAGCTTTCCTCTTCGCAGTGTCCACAACCTGATCTGCTTTTTCAATGATGTCATCCAATTCTGAATTTACGTATCCCGCCCCATAATACGACGCTTTGGAATGAAAAAAACCAGAAGCGTAAAGCTCTTCCGTTGGCCGCGTCGGGGCCATGACGTAAATATTCCAAGCCTTTCTTTCAACAGCCACCTTTAGCCAATTTGCCAAATCAACCATGACCAGATCCACATTCATGATCTTCGATAGATAGTCTTTGATCATGATCGCTTCATCTTCATAATTCATGGCCTTTGGATAAACGATCTTGATATGCGGTCTTTCGTACCCGGCTTCCTTCAACAATTTCTTGGCCAGTTCCACATCATATTTGTAAGTGGCCAGCTTATCCGTCCAACTCGGAAGGGCAAATGGGAATACGCTCGGGTTAGGCTCTAACATACCCTGGAAGGATCTCACGATGGCATTCATATCGATAGCATGAGCCATGGCTTGTCTGACCTTCAACTGTTTGGTGGGTTCTATTTCACAATTAAGCCACGCGTAATCGATCAACGTGGTCCGATACTTCATTATTTCAAAATTCCGTTCCTTTATCTGCAACAGGCTGCGATAAGCACCAATATTCTGTACGTGATAATAATCAATCTCTCCCTTTTGAACAGCATTGACACTGACTGATGAGTCTGGGATAATCTTAAGTACTATCTTCTTGATTCTGGGAGATCCAAGAAAGAAACTTTGATTCGCATCGAGGACAATTTCTGCTCCTGGAATCCTGCCTCCCCATTGGAAAGCACCTGTTCCAATAGGCTCAGAAGCAAACTTGCTTCCTAATTCCTTAACCGCTTTTTCACTTACAATCCCCCCACTATGATAGGCAAGAATTCCCAGGAAGCCCATAGAAGGTTTTTTCATGAAGATTTTGACAGTGTATCTATCTGGCGCTTCGACGCGATCTACAACCGAATAATTCCTCAATTCCGTGGATTTCACCTCTGGATCGAGATGCCTCATGATGCTGAATTTCACATCAGCGGATGTCAGCTCTCCATATCCTTTATGAAATTTGACTCCTTCTCGAAGCTTGAAAGTGAAGACCTTTCCATCGCGTGAAACCTCATAGGTTTCAGCGAGATCCTTCTCGATTTCACAACTCGCGGGTTTGAATTTGAGCAACCCATTAAAGATGTTCGCTACAAGGATTCGATCCGTATGGGCACGAATAGTAGCAGGATCAACTCCATTCATGTCGTAATCAATCGCAACTCTCAGTTCGTCGACCGAGCCGTAAGAGGGCTTAATAGCAAAAAACATCCCAAATACCATAAGAATTGAAATTAAAATAAAACTATTTCTTTTCATTGCCCCTACCTCCTTTATGGTTCAATTTTGACTAACTTCTGAAGTTCATCATCTTCTGTTCCTGCATAAATTATGTTTTTTCTCTCTTCTGCCTAAACGAACTGCAGCAGACGTTTTGGGTTCTCAACCAGCAGAGTATGGATATTTTTTTCAGAGAAACCTTTGGCTCGCATTAGCGGAATCAAATGGTGAAGAATGTAACCGTATCCTGTTCCTCCGTGGCGAGTAAGGCGCATTTTCAAGCAGAGGTCCTGAGAGATGAGTATTTTGTTTAGGTGTCCTTGGTCAATGACCTGCTTTATCGTATCCAGTCGTTGCCCTTCACTAGGCAAATCTACGAGTTTCCCACGTCCTGTGATGCGTCCCAGGCGTCCAAAGTTGTCATATTCAATATAACAACCTGCTTCCGCTAAGTTGCTTATCTGTTCTGTCCCATCGGCAAATTCGAAATAATCCATGTGGCAAAGGACCGTACGATTGAGATCCCCGCCGGCTTCACCTAAGACCTCGATAATTTCGAATAGCGAGTTCTCGTTGGGATATCCTGGATGCACAGCAATCGGTGCGCCTGTGCGTTGTTGTGCTCGGGCGGCAGCGCGCAGAACCTTGCGTTCGCCATCCGTCATCAATGGGTAGGAACAGCCGATCTCGCCGATAATCCCTGCCCGCACTCCAGTATCATTGACACCTATCGTGATGTCACGGACCATCTCTTCGGTGATCTCCTCCTCAGTTTTTCTTCCTAACTCTGAGGGATGACTTATCCCTAAGTAGTACCCTGATCCCATGATGACATGAAGGCCTGTTGAGCGGGCGACGTATTGAAGTCCTTGCGGGTCGCGGCCTATACCGATATTGGTCATATCGACAATAGCGCTACCTCCCGCTTGCTTGTACTGAAAAGCTTCGCTGACTGCTATTTCTTTGTCCCATAATCGAATGTTGTCCAGATTTTTGATTGAATTATAGAGAATCCATCCCAAATTTTCTAAGCTGACTGGCTGGTATGCAATCCCCTTTTCACTGGCCGCGGCAGGCTCAACAAAGTAACATGAAAAGTCCCACAGCAGATGTTCGTGCGTAAGTGTAATCCCTAAATCCTCTGCAGGAATAGGCCCCAACACAGTCTGGATCTTCCCCACAAGTCCGGGTATCGACATAACTTCCTCAGTTTAAAAGAGATGCCATCGAATTCGTCCCCTGCGCTCTCCAAACGAAAATACTTCTACATCCGATAACACGATACAAAATGTCCTGCTCCCAAATCCATGAGAGAGGGTTCAATTTGCTTACACTCCTCCATGACCTGGGGGCAGCGGGTGTGGAAACGACATCCCTTCGGTGGTGAAATAGGATTTGGAAGTTCTCCCCTCAGGATGATACGTTCCTGACGCGTCTCATCAATCACAGGCACAGAGGAGAGGAGGGCAATGGTGTAAGGATGTCTGGGGTTACCGTAAAGATCCTGGTAGCTTGCCATCTCCACAATTTTCCCGAGATACATCACCGCTACCTTATCACACATGTGTTCGACGACTGCTAGGTCATGGGAGATGATGATGAAAGAGAACCCCAACTCGTTTTGCAAATCTTCGAGGAGATTAACAATTTGGGCCTGTATCGACACATCAAGTGCTGAGAGGGGTTCATCGCCGATAATAATTTTTGGATTTGGAGCCAGCGCCCTTGCAATACAAATCCTTTGCCTTTGTCCTCCACTGAATTCGTGTGGAAAGCGTCCCATATATTCGGATTTCAAACCCACTTTCTCGAGCAGGGAGGCAACGATTTCTTCCTTTTCTTTTCCGTTGGCTATTCCATGAGCAGTAATGGGTTCGCTCACAATCTCCTTAATCCGCATCCTCGGGTTGAGTGAAGAAAAAGGGTCCTGAAAGATAATCTGTACATCCTTTCTTAAAGGCCGAAATTGCCTCTGGGTGAGATGGCATATATCTTCGCCTTCCAAGAATATCTGTCCTTCTGTAGGGTCAATCAACTTGAGAATACATCTCGCCACAGTTGATTTTCCACACCCACTCTCTCCCACCAATCCAAATGTCTCTCCTTTGCCAAGGGAAAAATCGATTCCATCAATGGCGCGGAGGTTACTCCTCAATCTGGAGAAAATATTACCTCCTATAGGGAAATACTTCTTGAGATTTTTTATTTCGAGAAAAATTTTTTTGTCCTCGATCTTTATCTGTTTCGGATTATTGTCCATAATTCCAACAGCGCACTTCATGTCCCAGCGAAACTATGAAAAATTCAGGATTTTCATCCTTGCATCTGTCCATACGAACCTGGCATCGGCTATAAAACCGACATCCGGAAGATAAGTCAAAAGGGCTGGGGACGGATCCAGGGATTTCTTTCAATCGCACCCTTCCCCATTTGAGTCGCGCCCCCAGATGGGGAATAGAGCCAAGTAACCCTTGCGTATAGGGATGGAGAGGTTTATCAAAAATTTCTCGCGTCGGCGCTTTTTCGACCGCCAACCCCAAATACATGACAAGGACCTGCTGGGCAACCTCTGAAATGATTCCCATATTATGAGTGATCAAAACAACCGCTGTTCCAAGTTCCTGCTTTAAGTTCTGAATTAAATCCAGGATTTGGGCCTGTATGGTGACATCCAGGGCTGTCGTCGGCTCATCGGCAATCAGGACTTGGGGCTTACAGGCCAAGGCCATGGCAATCATCACACGCTGCCGCATCCCACCACTCATCTGATACGGAAATTCTTTCATCCTCTTTCGTGCCAGGGCAATGCCCACCATATCTAACATCTCTGTGGTGCGCTCTTTTGCCTCTTTTCGGCTCAAATGTTGATGAGTTCGAATGGTCTCTGAAATCTGCTTGCCAACCGTAATAACCGGATTCAGGGATGTCATCGGTTCTTGGAATATCATAGAAATTTGATTACCCCGTATCTTCTGCATTTCAGATTCAGGTAAAGCCAGAAGATCGTTACCAGCAAAAAAGACTCCACCTTCCACAATTCTTCCTGGCGGATTCTTAACAAGGCGAAGGATAGAGTAAGCCATCACACTCTTACCACAGCCCGATTCTCCGACGACACCCAATGTCTCATTCATTTTGATTTCAACATCTATTCCGTCCACTGCCTTCACGATGCCCTCAGCAGTGAAAAAATAGGTCTTTAATCCAAACAATTTTAAGATCGTCTCTGCCATGATCGAATATCTGCTGATGTCCTTGTAAGCAAAGTGCATCGGAAATGCACCTTGCTTACAATTTCGATACCTCTGCAAAGATTCAATTCAACTCAATCGCCCAGTATCAGAATTACTCGACATAGGTCTTTTCAATCGTAACATGGGCGTCAGGTCTAGCTACCCATCCCTTCACTCGATTACTTACACCAAAGAGATCCTTCTGCTGATGGAGAAATAAGCAAGGGGGATCATCATGGAGAATGACTGCGGTTTCCTGAAGCAAGGCTCGCCTCTTCCCCGCCTCCATTTCTACCATCGCCTTATCAAAAAGTTGATCAAACCTCGCATTCTTCCATCCGTGCCAGGCTACTCCTGGAATATTTGAAGGGAAAAGCGGTGGGTACACCCGGAAGGTACTGAGGGCCGAAGAACTGAAGTCAAGTAAGTCCCCTCCCTTCCCTCTGGAGAACAGGCTCTGGAGGTGTTGTCCATACTCCTCTGCCTCTGCCTTCACCTTAATACCCACTTCACCTAAATACCCGGCAACCGCCATACTTATGTCTTCGCTTTTTGTCCATCGCCCCCTGACGTATTTCATACTTAAAGTAAACCCTTTCCCATAACCTGCTTCTTGAAGCAGTTTTTTGGCTCTGTCCGGATCATAGGGATAAGGTTTTAGTGCAGGGTTGTATCCTTCATGATAAGGCGTCAAGCAACTGTTCAAGGGTGCCCCTTCTCCCTGCAGAAAAACTTTGATAATTTCCTCCTTATTGACAGCGTAATTCAGTGCCTGTCTAACCCTTTTATCTGCCAAAAACTCATTGAAGCAATTGAATAGAAACCAGATCGCATATACACTCAGAACCCCCTCAGCATGGCAAACATCTTTCTTTAACCTTCCGACGTCGAGAGGAGTTAATCCAGTGATAATATCTGTTCCACCCGTATTCAACTCGACAATTCGAGTCGAAAGCTCTGGAATAGGTTTCCAGACTACCTTTGTGAGTCTTGGTACCCCGAGATAGTACTCCTCGTTAGCCGTAACAACCACCCTCTCATTTGGAGCCCACTCCACAAATCGATAGGGTCCTGTCCCAATCGGTTTTTTCGCGAACTCTGCGGCTCCCATAGTCTCAGCAGCCTTTGGAACCATATCGATATCTCTCATGACTTCTACCAACGGGGCATAGGGCTGCTTGGTAATGATTTTGACTCTATAAGGATTAATAACTTGCACCTCTTTTACTACGTTCATAAACTGGGCATAAAAACTTTTCATTTTGGGATCAACAATGCGCTCAATGGAATACTTGACTGTAGATGAATCAAATTTCTCTCCATTGTGGAAACGAACCCCCTCTCTTAAATTGAAGACCCAAGTATTGGGGTCTTCATTCTTCCAGGAAGTGGCAAGCTCCGAATATTCCTTCAGTTGAGAGTCAAGGTCGAGCAGAGAGTCGAAAATCGTTTTCAACACAGACCGGCCCATCGTTGATCTGGTAATATGAGGATCCATGGATTCCACATCGACTCCCTGGGAAATGGTGAGAGTCCCTTTCGGCTCAGCCCCGTGAGCCAATGGAAATTTTTTAAGGGCCCACCCTGCTGACAATCCTACTCCCGTTGCAGCACTTCTCTTAAGAAAATCCCTTCTGGTTAATGCATTCTTCTTCTCCATTCTTCTAAACCTCCTTTTCGTTTATTTGACTACGCTTTCCTCGGGTTAAGATAATCTCTCAACCCGTCACCAAATAGATTGATGCCAAAAACCATCGCTGCAATGACGACTCCAGGAAATACTGCCATCCACCAAGCCGTAAAGAAATATTCTTTACCCTGAAACAACATCGCTCCCCAACTCGGAGTGGGTGGCTGCACGCCCAGGCCAAGGAAACTTAAGGCTGCTTCTGCCAGAATCATATTGGACACATTGACCGCAGCAATGACGATGACGGGCGATATCAGATTGGGAAGTATGTGTTTAAGAATAATTGCTACCTGGCCGGTCCCTGCCGCTCTGGCCGCTTCAACAAATTCCTTTTCTTTCAACGAAAGAGCTACACTCCTGACAACCCTTGCATATTGTACCCAACTGACTATCCCAAGAACCAGAATAAGATTAAAAATGCCTTTCCCCATAATGGCGATGACCACAATTGCCAGAAGTATCGGTGGAAATGAAAGTTGTAAGTCAACAATTCTCATGATCAAGGTACCGATCCAACGTCCGAAGAAACCCGAGATCAAGCCCAATATGACTCCAAATAGACCAGCAATCAACACAGAAGATATTCCAATGGATATGGATATTCTCGCTCCGTAGATAAGTTGTGTAGAGATATCTCGCCCCATTTGATCTGTTCCTAGGGGATACTTCAATTCTCCACCATTCATCCAGAAAGGTGGCTTGAAAACATTTGAAAGCACCATCCTCTCGGCTCTTTCTCGAGGTAATAATAACGGTCCGAAAATGGCTATGAGGAAGACAACAAAAACAATTACCCCTCCAACCACAATGAATCGATTCTTCGGCCACTGGAATTTCAATTTGGAATCCTTGCTTTAAACAGATTATTCAAGCTTGATCCTTGGGTCTAAGAATTTACAAGAAAGATCCACCCAGAGATTGATAATGATGAAAAAAATGGCCATCATAAAAGCGATTGTTCGCGTTAAAGGGAGATCCCTATTAATTACAGACTGATACAATAGCCAACCAACCCCAGGCCACGCGAATACGGTTTCAATGACCACAGATCCGCCCAATAGAGTGCCAAATTGAAGCCCTACAATATTGACGGTTGGAGCCAAAGAGTTTTTTAAGGCGTGTATAAAATAGATTTTCGATGGCTTGAGCCCTTTCGCTCTTGCCGTAACAATGTAATCCTGGGTGAGGACCTCCTCCATGTTGGAATGGACGAGACGCACAATGAGTCCAATGTTGGAAACAGCAAGAGACATTGCCGGTAAAACGACATGAGACAATCCTCCCCTCCCGGAAGCGGGGAACCACCGGAGCCATTCAGAAAAGACGAGAATCAGGAGTATTCCCAACCAGAAAGAAGGAATGGAAATGCCCAAGAGAGACCCGACCAGACTTGCCTTTTCAATCGGCTTACCCTTCCAGATGGCAGCGATTGAACCTAACGGAATAGCTATGATACATGCAATAATAATGGCGGCAAAAGCTAAGGTCAATGTAGCTGGAAGTCGACTCAAAACAAGATGAAGAGTTGGTTGGTTGTACTGATACGAGACTCCTAAATTCCCTTTAAGTGCCTCTTTAACAAATTGTGCATATTGGATATAAATAGGTTGATCCAAGCCATACAACTTTCTAATCGTCGCAAAATCTTCAGGTTTTGCATCGAGGGGAGCCAAAAGAGCAAGGGGATCTCCCGTAACATGAATCATCAGAAAGATTAAAATACTCAACGCAACAAGCATGATCGCGGAGTAGATAGCACGCCGGACAAAAAAATTCGTTATATTCAAACCAATACTCCTCTCCTCTCAGTCAACGCAAACCATCCCATTTCTCAAAAAAAGGCCTTCGCTATTATTGTGTTGATTTCCTCCTCTCATCCCCTTCCCGATTCAATGCAGGGATGAGAGGAGGTTGCTTTATTGAGATTGCCCATTTCCCAATTACTTAAAATAAGCTCTGTCGAACTTCACCACTCCAGGATGTGCCTCCGGCCGAATGCCTTCAAGATTTTTTCTCATAATAACAACGCCATTATCACCAGCAATGACGAGGATGGGAAGATTGGCT
>Ga0315274_10006488_pt1 | contig 17033 bp, 22 predicted proteins | sample YL17G02_20_MG_FD_203700 | JGI IMG/M metagenome (GOLD analysis project Ga0315274, IMG submission 203700) | Sediment microbial communities from Yellowstone Lake, YNP, Wyoming, USA - YL17G02_20 | ecosystem: Environmental > Aquatic > Freshwater > Lake > Sediment | place: USA: Wyoming | collected...
TGGACTTCTCCAAGCTGGCTAAGTCCGACGCTATCCACCGCTTTATGCAGGAAATGGAGATCAAAGAGATGGATGATTTCTACGCCAGCATTGGATTTGGCAGGGTATCCATCAGACACCTGCTCCACCAGTTTGTCCCTGCGGAACAGCTTGAAGAAAAGCCGTCAAAAGAATCAAAGATTAAGGAAATTGCCAGGAGGTTAAAGAAACAGTCCGACTCAGGTATCATGATCAAAGGCATTGACGATGTCCTCGTCCGCTTTGCGAAGTGCTGTAACCCTCTTCCTGGCGATCAGGTGGTGGGCTACATCACCCGGGGGAGAGGGGTAACCATCCACACCCGCGACTGTCCGCTCCTTATCGGGTCTGAGCCAGAGAGGAAGATTGACGCCCAGTGGGATCTCACGTACAAGGCTATCTGTCCCGCGAAGATCAGGGTGGTCTCTGTGGACAAAAAAGGGTTACTTGCCAATATCTCTGCCTCAATTGCTGCTGCTGAAGGGAACATCAGCAACGCCCGGATTCATACCACCCCGGACAAGCAGGCTGTCAATCTCTTTGAGATTGAGGTGCATAACCTTGATCACCTTCAGAAGATTATTAAATCGATTGAGAAAGTGAAAGGTGTGATCAGTATAGAGCGGATGCGGGTTTAAGCGGATATTTCGCGGGCGACCTTCTCCCGGCAAGCCTTCCCTCATCCCCGGTTTTTCTAAAAACCCTCACCCCACATTTATTTGACATTCCTGGGGGAAGTATGTTACCAACTCAAATTAATTAAACCATTCAGCTCCTGTCCCTCCAGTAGAGAGATCATTTATGGGAATGGTAACATTCGGTAAGGATGTCTTAGGAAGGGGATTTCTTGCTGTTTAGCCAGATTCGGGATATCCGAAGTACTTCGGATATAACCCCAAAACAGGAGTGATATCCGAACCTGGTTCGGATACGAACACGTTATATGAAATGGCGGCTTATACATAAACGCCACGAGAGGGGGTTCCAAGATCATGCAAAAAAAGACCATGATATTGTTTTTATGTATAATTGTGATCGCACAAGTATCTTTTGGTCAACAAGAAGGGCCTGTAAGTCCGCTTGTTGACCAAATTAGACAGAACAAGAAAACTATCGTTTTCTTGGGAGAAATGAATAAGGAAGGCAAAATACAGCCTCACGCTACGGCATTTCTCGTTATGATAAAGAACGTCTTTCACTTGGTCACCGCTAAACACGTGATAATGGAGTATATGGACGGGAAGTTTACCGGAAAACTCATCGACAGCAATCTGCTCGCCGTATTTAACATGAAAGATGGTGGAATCGGATGGCGTTATATAGCAGCGATAAAGAACAAATATGGAGTTAATTGGGTATTTCATCAGAACGAAAATGTAGACATTGCCGTGATACCTTTCCCATTAGACCCACAAAAAGACGATGTAGTGGTGATCCCGGATTCAATGTTTATCACTGCGGATAGAATATTTGAGCTTTATGACGTTTACTTTTTGTCCTATCAGCCTGGCATAGAAATTCAAGACAGAATTTTACCAATAATCAGAAGTGGTACGATAAGCTTGATTAATAAGGAGAGGACCTTTTACATAGATGGATTTGCTTTTCCTGGCAATAGCGGAAGCCCGGTATTCATTAAGCCATTACCAATGAGGTTTGGTGAGAAAGGCTCGATAGAAGTTGGTCCGGGACCTCTCGGCGGCGCTTTTGTTGGAGTCATTGGTGAATACATCACTTATCAGGAATTTGCTATTAGCACTCAAACGAAGCGCCCCCGTGTTGTCTTTGAGGAGAATACAGGGCTCTCCAAGATATGGTCTGTGGAATTCATAAAAGAGATTATGGAGTCTACTCCATTTACTTTACAGCTTAAGAAGTTCATAAAAGAATGATGGCCGCTACTTCATATAACGACGGCATAAACGGACGGCTCAAACCCAATGGCTTCGCCTGTGCCATATACGTTATGCGCCATTGTTTTGCTTCCTGTGAGATTGAATTGCGTCTGGAACTCTCACACGAATCTCGTTTTTTCCGTATATTGATTCAAAAACAGCCATGCACAAGGATAACGGCTCCAACGTGAACAAACTAGAGCTTGTGAAGTTAGACGAGGCCGCAAGTGCCGTCGGCAAGACGCCCCACAACATTAGAGACTACATTCAAAGAGGGCGGATCAGCAAGTACAACGCTGAAGGCAAGCTGATCAAGCGTGCCCAAAATGGCGAGTTAAGGGTTTCCCTCAAAGAAGTCCGAGTGTTTCTGTCTCTTGTCGACCAAGGTATTGATAAGCATCATCAGGCTGGACTTCATCCTGAACTTGGATTTCACAATGTACCCGAGTACCAGCGCACCAAACACGTCCATCGTCTCCACCCTTACTTGGGCAAGTTCATTCCGCAGCTTGTCGAGTGGTTCTTATCTCGATATTTCAAACCCGATGACATTGTACTCGACCCGTTTATGGGTTCAGGCACAACACTGGTGCAGGGCAACGAGTCACAGATGCACACGATTGGCATCGACATATCACCTTTCAACTGCCTGATTGCAAGGGTGAAAACCGATGAATATGACACACAGAAAGCTCGACACGAAATACTTGAAGCCGAGCGAAGGGTTACCCAATTCTCCAAGCATCTTACCCACTCTCCTGATGCTGACCTTTCCTTGTTCCCAGATGAGCGGATGGATGAACTAAAGGAGAGCCTTCTTGCCGAATGTGGCAGCTCCTATCTCAACACCTGGTTCGCACCACGCGCGGTTCTCGAAATGCTTTACTATCGTCGCCTGATTCCGCACTATTATTACCAAGACCTTCTTAAGGTTGTGCTGAGTCGGGCTGTTCGATCTTCCCGTCTCATACCTCATTACGATCTTGCAACCCCAAAGGCTTCGCTACCTGTTGGCAAAAAGTATTGGTGCCGAAAGCACAACAGGTATTGTGTTCCAATTGATGAGTGTTTGGCCAAGATCCACGCTTATAGCGACGACACGGCTCGCCGCATCGAACTGTTCGCCAAGCTTCGTTCTAAAAAGACTATCACAGTCATTCAAGGTGATTCACGCTCCGAAGAAGTGAAGACGAAGATCAATTCATCGTTGCCTTCTGGTCGCTTGATTGACGGTATCTTCACTTCGCCGCCATATGTTGGCCAGATTGACTACCACGATCAGCATATCTATGCTTATGAGCTATTCGGCTTCCCTCGAAAAGACGAGCTCGAGATTGGTCCAAAGAAGCGAGGGAAATCCAAGCAAGCCCAGCAAGACTACATCAACGGGATTGCCTCAGTGTTTCAGAATCTATCGCCGCTCCTCAAAGACTCCGCACAAGTTTTCGTTGTCGCCAACGACAAATTCAAGTTGTATCCAGAGATTGCTCGCCTCAGTGGCCTCAGGATTGTTGAGCAAATCCACCGTGCAGTGACAAAGAGGACTGAACAAGGCGACGACCCTTACCAAGAAACCATCTTTCTAATGATGAAGGAAACATAGAATGGGGCTTTCAACCCAGCAGAGAAAACAGGTCTCCGAACTTTTAACCCAACAAATAGAACGTAAGCTGTCCGAGTACTCACCTGAAACCAACAACATGCCGTTCCACACACGGCTCTTGGGCAAGGACCGGATGGCGTTGTTTTCCTTCATCCAATCCGTCAACACCACACTCGGAACCTCAGTTTTTGAACAAGTCGCAGCCATTGTCGCTGCTCCACACTTTGAGCAATCCATCAATCAATACAAGGATTTCAACGATACCATCAGCGTAGAAGCACAACGCACCATTCAAGCAATCGTTGATGATCTCAAATCAATGTCCAAGAAGCCAAACAAGTCTGTTGAGACTGCCGCTGTCCTGAAGGTTGCCCAGAGCGGCACACTGAAGAAAGTGAAACGCCCTCGCATTGATTTGTTTCTTGAAACGGCCACGGGTGTTGAATACTATTTTGGCCTGAAGACTGCGAAACCAAATATCGGAGAAATCGTTGGGTTCAAACGAACACTCCTTGAATGGGTTGCAATTCGAGGCGCAGTCAATCCCAAGGCTCAGATCCGCACTCTACTTGCAATTCCATACAACCCGTACGAACCTGAGCCCTATCAACGTTGGACCTTTCAAGGCATGTTCGATTTGCCAAACGAGATCATGGTTGCTGATGAATTCTGGAATTTTCTTGGTGGCGATAGTACTTACGAGCAGCTTCTCAAAGTCTTTGAAGATGTCGGGATTGCTCTTCGGCCAGAGATTGATGCTAAATTCAAAACCTTCTCAGCAGACAATCGCCGAGCATAGGCTTTGGCATTTGGCCTCTGACTTTTCTGCCTACCAAGTTTTTCCTCAAGCCGTTGAACCGAGACGCAAAACGACGGCAGCTAACACGCCGCACCATCGACGCTCGTTCATTTGCTAAAGGTTTGATAAGTTGTACTCGCTCAACGCCGCCGTCATTTGATAGATGATAGTCGGCGGCGCTGCGTGGTGCGGCGAGACGTTAAGTGAAACAAAAATAGGTTGCTGGAGTGCCCTCCGGCACAGATAATCTCGCTCTGCACAATATTTTTCCGAAAGATTTAAATACTATTGCATTATTAAGTTATTATGCTATTATATTATCGTATTATTATACGATGAGGGGGGCAAAATGGCTAAAGCAAATATTAAAACAAAAGATGGGACAAAAATTTTGGTTGAAGGTACGCCTGAAGAAATCTCCAAAGTGCTGAGTATGTACAAAACAAAAGAAACGGTCAAAACGCCACAAAGAGAACATAAAAAATATGTGGAAGAGAAAAGGGGTGCAAAGCCAACCGTAACAGATACTATAAGAGAAATTTTAGCAGAAGGATTTTTTGATAAACCAAAAAGTTTAGCGGAGGTAAAGCAAGGTCTTGAAGAACAAGGCTCGTTTATCCCCATTACAACTTTGTCAGCAATTGTGCTAGGGTTAGTAAAAAATAAGGAATTAAGAAGGCTAAGACAGGACAAGAAATGGGCTTACGTCAGGAGGTAATAAAATGATTGCAAAAACAGCCACAGACGGACTTAAGATCTTGTGGGGAGAAAAGTTTTTTGAAAAAGCAAGAAAAGTATCAGAGATTGTAGAATATTTTTCTAAGCGACACCATCACTTTTCTGATGCAGAATTGGGAATGGCTCTCAAAAGAGCCGAATACTTAACAAGACGTGGAACGCGTGGTCGTTATGAGTATATTCAAAAGCATCCGTACATAAAGGAGGGGGAAAATGTCAAAAGAAAACGGCGCAAGTAAAATCTTTAAGATATTACAAGATCATGAAAAAAGGCTAGCCGCACTCGAGGGCAAGAAATTTGCCAAAACAAAAGAAAAAGCAAAGACATGGTATAAGCAGGGGAGTACAATCGAAAAAATCATTTTGCTTATTGAAGAAGGATTCTTTAACATTCCTCATACTATAAAAGAAATAATAGCAGAATTGAAAACAAAAGATTACCATATGAAAGCTTCGGATTTAACCCTTCCTTTAAGGAAAATTGTACGCAAAGGACTTCTTAAAAAAATAAAAAGAAATGCTGATGGTTCTCCATCAAAGAATTGGCTCTATATGAAGGTCTAAACATGACTACGAAGAATTCAATTTTACAGAAATGTGACCCATTTTTATCCAAGAAAAACAGTTTTGCATACAGAGTCTGTAAGTCATTAAAGGATGGAGATTTTAGTAAGGTATTCTCTTCTCAAGAATTGGCCCATTTGTTGAATGAAGGAGCTGGTAAGAAAATCAAAGTAAATAACCTTACCGCATTGATGCAGTCCCTCCTTAAAGAAGATATTGTAAAAGTCAAAATTATAGGCAAAGGTAGGAATAAAAGAAAATTTTGGTTTCCAGGTTGGATAGATAAAAAACAAGTCGAATCCAAGCTCACAGGAGGAATTGCTTCAACTGAACAGGTATTTCCCGAAAAACTTGTCAAAGCATTAGATAGGAATTTTGGAACTGAAATCGCTGACCTTAATCTGAATTATGGAAAAAGCGGGACTTGTACTGCTTTTCTGTTTAGAAAAATTCTAGAAAAGCTGATATTCTTGACATTCGCAAAAAATGGTTTATCCGATCAGTTAAAAGACAAAAAAGGCGATTTTGTTGGTTTGAAAACTATGCTTAATTTAGCGACAGTGAACAAAGTTCAAGGAAAACCTTTCTTGATGCCTAAAACTGCAAAAGAAATTGAGGGGATTAAGTTTTTAGGCGATACTTCTGTACATAACCCTCTTACAAATGTAGAAATGAAAACAGTAATTCCACAAATGCCTTTTATTATTACTGCTTATGAAGAACTGTCAAAAAAGCTCTGATGTAATTTTTTGAGGAAATGGAGTGGAGAAAATGGAGAGAGGGGCTTGAGGGTCAAGTCTTGCTTCTTGTATTTTAATAATTGCTCCCAACGGCAGGATAATAGAGTGCTTGAGGCTGATACCCAAATCTGCCTCTGGCGGACTACTCAAACACTCAACCATTAGGCGGCATTTGTGCCTGCGGAAATAGATCGAGGAAAGATGAAACTAACCAACCAGGGCAGAACGGGGTTCGGATAAGACACGGGCGAGGCTATTTCTCGATGTACCCAACATCAACAGTGAACGGATAAGCAAATCAAGTGAAACGGAAGGATCACCAGCCTCCATCTTCGCCACCCTCGATTGACTCGACTTCAGCATCCGAGCGAGTTGCTCTTGAGTGATGTTCTTTTCTCGACGGCACCGCTGAAGATTCTTACTCAATGCAATTTTCAATTCGATATAGGCTGATTCTTCGGGCGAAAGCTGCAGAAACTCCGCGGCAGAACCGATCTTCCACCCTTTCGCTTCAAGCCGCTTCCTTTTAATATCTTTCATAAGTTTCCTCCAACATTATGGTTCATACAATCGAAGCCGACGTTTACAGCTTTCAATTACTTCCCGAGGTGTCTTCTGCGACTTCTTGTCAAATACCTCCAAGATAACAATGGCATCATCATCTATCCGATACAAAATGCGCCAAATTCTGTTTTCATCTTTGACTCTCAGTTCGTGACACCTTGGGCCAATCGAGGGCATCGGACGTGAATGAGGTAATGAAAGCTTTAATCCCATCTGTAACTGGCGCAACAGAAAGCCCGTTTCAATCCTCGCTACACTGGATAACGGCGGTGATGTTATCTCTCCGTGCAACCAGACTAAGGGTTTTCCCTTTTCCTTCATTTGATTACAATATGTCATATATGACATATTGTCAACTGGAAAAATATTGTCTGTGAAAAATATTGTCCTAAATAAGGTGAAGCCAGTCGCTTTTATTCTTGAAAAGTATTAAAGATAGTATAGACTTTTCCCTGTATGAAAAAGGGAGGTACCATTATGAAAAAACAACAAAAAAACTGGTTTAAGGTATGGATCATCAGTATTGCTCTCTGCTGTATAGCATTCACCGGCCCGTCCCTCTCTGCCTCCACGGTTGATGAAATAAACAAAGCAATTAAAGAGGCGGGCGCCAAGTGGGTGGCTGACGAAACTCCCCTCTCTTTTCTCTCACGGGAAGAGAAGAAAATGCACCTCGGGCTTCTCATGCCCCAGATGGCACCACCGGCTGGAACACCGGCCATCCTGCTAAAAAGCCTGCGCAGCACTGATACCTTACCCCGGGCCTTTGACTGGCGGGATGTGAACGGCGAGAACTATGTGACTCCCGTTAAAGACCAGGCATACTGCGGAAGCTGCTGGGCATTTGCGGCAACAGGTGCTCTCGAATCCTGCGCCCTGCTTGCATCCGGCACACCGGGAATTCCCCTTGATCTCTCAGAACAAGTGCTGGTCTCCTGCATGGGGATTACCGGCTGCAGCGGCGGTTACCTGAATGACCCTGCAAACTTTTTTGTAACAGAAGGCATCCCCCGGGAGAGCTGCTATCCATATTTGGCAACCGACTCAAGCTGCTCCGCCTGTGCAACCTGGCAGGAGAATACCTTTAAAGTGGAGGGCTGGGACTGGGTATCATACGATACTGCTGCCGACCTCTCTGCCATCAAATCTGCACTTTACTATCAGGGGCCCCTCATGACGGACTTTCTGGTGTTTGAGGATTTTTACTATTACAGTTCGGGCGTATACAGCCACGTGTGGGGCGATTACCTGGGAGGTCATGCGGTGGTGATTATCGGATGGGATGACCGAACCCAGGCCCTCATTGTCAAGAACAGCTGGGCAACGGACTGGGGCGAGGCCGGCTTTTTCAGAATCGCCTACAGCGAGCTTTCCGGTGACACAAATTTCGGTTCAGAGACCGTTGCCTACGGGAGCGTAGTGGTCCCCGACGAGTGTATGCTCACCTCCCTTGCACCGTCGATCCAGTATATCGAGCGTTCAGGCGGTTCAGGGAGTGTCCAGGTAAAGGCACCTCCCTCCTGTCCGTGGACCGCACAGAGCAATGACTCCTGGATTACCCTGACAGGCGGCGAAAGCGGCACGGGCAACGGCGTGGTGGAGTATTCCGCAGCGCCGCTCACCAGCAACGACAGTCGGACTGGAACCCTTACGATCGGCGGGGAAGTGCTTACCCTGATCCAGGGGAAGTGGGCTACCCAGACCGCGGATGCAGCGGGTGATAACGGCACGAACACATCACTTGCTGTTGATGGGTCAGGTCATGTCCATATCAGTTACTATGACATTACAAACCGGGCACTCAAATATGCCACGAATGCCTCGGGCGCATGGGTAGCTGAGACAGTGGATGCAGAGGCAGACCCTGGAAACTACGGGACATCCATCGCTGTTGATACTGATGGTTCCGCCCATATCAGCTACTACGGCGGCCAGGACCTGATGTATGCAACCAATTGTTCCGGCTCATGGGAGAAAAGTATCGTTGATTTCCCGGGGGATGTCGGCATGTACTCCTCCATCGCCCTTGATGCTCATGGTTATGCCTATATCAGCTATTACGAGATGCCCAATACCGGCGGAGGAAGGCTGAAGTTCGCAACGAATGCAACCGGGACGTGGGAAGTGCAGGTTGTAGATACCGGATATGATGTGGGTATGTACAGCTCCCTTGCCCTTGACAGCAGCGGCAAGGCCCACATCAGCTACTACGATTACATCTCCGGGGATCTCAAGTATGCCACGAATGCCGGGGGTACCTGGTCAACCCTGGTCATTGATTCATCAGGTAATGCCGGCGCGTATTCTTCTCTCGCTCTCGATACCGGAGGCAATGTCCACATCAGCTACCAAACCGCCGGTGCCTCGGAATTCAGCGGCGCCCTGAAATATGCCTCGAACGTGAGCGGGACCTGGGTCACGGAGACGGTTGATGAAGAGGGATTGGTCGGCATGTACAACTCCCTTGCCCTGGACAGCAGCGGCAAGGCCTATATCAGCTACTACTCTGCCCCGACCCGCGATCTCAAGTACGCTGACAATGCCTCAGGCTCATGGAAGACAGAGAAGGTAGACTTTGAAATCGATGCAGGAAAGTACACCTCCATAGCCGTTGACTCTGAGGATCATATCCATATCAGCTACTTTGATGCAACAGATAATGTCCTCAAATATGCTACGGATAAAGACAATACCACCTCCATCTATTCTCTCACGGTAAAGATGGTGGGCAGCGGTGATGGTGCGGTGCTCAGCATACCGGAAGGGATTGCCTGTTCCGGTGACTGCAAGGGAGCGTTTGAAAAAGGCACCCGCGTGACCCTGATCGCAGTCCCCAGCCGCGGCGTCTTCACCGGCTGGAGCGGCACTGAGTGCTCAGGGAGAGGTCCGTGCACAGTAACGCTGGATGAGAACAAGCTGGTCACTGCAACATTTACCAGCTTGAGGAGGTGAAACCAGTAACCCTGTCTGTTCTTAGTATATACAAGAGGGGTAATTTCCTGACTGGTTGTTGATAAACAATCTGGTGATTATTACACCTGACGACGTACATATACGCAGGTCATCAGGTTCTGAAGCTCGATAGAAGAATAAATCGATGCGGGCTTAAACTGAGGTTTCGCGGGCAACCTTTTCCCGGTAAGCTTTGGTTACTAAGCCGGTCCTCAAACAGCGGGTACAGACGTAAATCCTTCTTACGGTCCCTTGCTGTATAGCTTTAACCCTCTGGAGATTGGGTTTCCATACCTTTTTGGTCCGGTTGTGGGCGTGGCTGATCTTGTAGCCCACCCCTCTCCCTTTTCCACAAATCGCGCAGACTCGAGCCATGTAAACTATAACCTCCTTGAAAAAGTGAATGTAAAATACCATAGTTACCTGGTATTTACAAGATAAAAGTTCCAAGTATAAAATAATTATTACCAGAGCCATTCTCCTTATCCCTTAAAAGTGCTTTAATCTGTGCGGCATCCATGATGATCCCCTGTCTGGCAAAGCCCGGACCCGTGTCCATCACCCGGTTCACTTCATATCAGCAAATTCATCTCCGAGGGGGGGATACACTTTAATGGCACTGTAGGGACATTCCAGTTCGCAGGTATGGCACTCTATGCACTGCTCAGGATGTGCAACCTGTGCAAATTTTTTTCTCCCCATCAGGGTAATCTCAAGCACTCCCATGGGACACTTTTCAGCACATATCCCGTCCCCAACACATGCATTGATATCAATATTGATCTCACCCATCTTCATCCCTCCATAATCATTAAAAAAGCAATGAGAGAGCTTTCCATGCCAGCTCCTTGCCCATTAATGCGGCCATAGAGGAGGCCCTCCCGGGTCTTTGCGTTTTAATATGTCCCTGATCTTTGCCTTTTTCTTGTTCACCTACTCCCTGTGTGCCGGATCTTTTATCGGTTCAGCCATTGTTATTACTCTCGTCCTATCCCATGATCAGATGTTATAGGAAGGATTTTTTACCCCGGCATCAGTATCAACCTCAAAGGTAATGGAGGCAACGTATGCAAATATCCAGCACTTGTCTTCATACTCCTTGGGGGCAGGGTAGCCCCACTGGGCTTTCAGATGCCACACTGCCGGACGGGTAATAACAAAGCTTCCTGTTCCGTCCTCGTTCAGGGGAACGGCATCATACACATAATCATCAAAACCAGGGGAATGTCCCTGATCCTGGGCATAGAAGGAACCTCCTGGCTGAGTCAGGGGTTTTCCTTCCCACAACACCGTAAAGTGAACTGTATCTCCAACTCTGTATTCCATAGGATTCTTATCCAGCATAATTTCCATGTGCTGACCAAGAGGTTTCAGGGCCTCTCCGTTTGGTTTCCCAACGGTAAAAATAGCCTTAGTCCATTCCCAGTATTTAAGGGAGATAAGCATTTTATCAACCGTGCTTTGGTCGAGGGTATCAAGGGGATGAACGTAATGGTGCCAGTGACCCTCCTTATCCCGGTAGATGGAGTAGTAACCCGTAGGCACATAGGAAGCCAGCCGGTAAGTCCCCTCTTTCTCACATAGATAGTGGAAACAGGGGAAGATGCCATCCTCTTTCCCTAAGTCCTTATGGATTACGTTCCCGTCTGGCTCGTAAATCTGGAACTCCTTTGTCCACTGTACCCCTAAGAGGTTAATGGGATCGTGAACAGGCAAGTGATGTCCCCAGCCAAAGAATATGCTGGTCGTCCTGCCTGATTGGATGTTGTATCCAATAGAAGACTGGATCCACAGCGTATGACCGAGGAGGAAAGGAAAGAACAGGAGCGAACAATCCCAGAAGGAAAAATCTGACTTTTCCAGAAACAGTATCCCTGCAAATACAATCCCTGCGAGAATCAATTTCTTATTCTTCATACGATCCCCTTTCTCATCTCTCAGATTCCTTACACCCTACTTTCAACAATATCCCTCTTCTCTGACGGGAAAACCTTTCCCTTAAAACCTGTCTCCTTCATGGGGAGGATGAAAAGTCCGCCCATGAGCATGAGAGTTCCCCAGAAGATGAAAGCAACCGATTCTTTTCCGGTAGAATCGATTAATCCCCCCCACTGGGTATAGGTCATGGGGATATCCCTCGCTATCTCACTGTACAGGGTGGGCATACAGCTCAGGCTCATCCCGCATACAAACATGTTAACCAAAACGGTCAGCAGAAGGACAACCCAGCGAAACGGGTGTTTTTCTATAATCAATCGTTACCGATCTTTCCCTGCCCACATAATGCAGGGCCTCAACAGGTTAGAAAATCAGCTTAATCCCTCTCCAGGCCAACTCTTTGCCGAGGATGGCAGTTGTAACTGCACCTCCGGGGTCTTTCTTTCGATACATATCCCTGATCTTCTGTTTCCGTGCTTTCACCAGCTCTTTGTAGCCCGGATCGGTAATTGGCTCTGCTTTTGCTACAATCTCTTCAAACCAGTACCTGATGTAGGTAACAAGGCATTCGAGCGATCTCTTCATCATGGTTCTCTTCGGGTCAGCCTTAGGCCTTCCCCCGATGACGTACGGACCGCTGAGGGCACGGAACCAGCCGAGGTGTTCGGGAGGTGCATCGAGGAGATCGGTATACTGCTTATAGATTGGCTCAAAGGGATTCAGGTATTTTTCAAGGTATGCTTCGTGCATGACCAGGTCCACGAGGGGGATAAAATCTGCAATGATGTGGACGTGCTTTTCACTCTCATCCCAGGTAATAGCAAGAACAGGGAAATCATAATCGTCATTGGGCCATCCCATACAGGTGGAAATGAGCATGGCATCCCGGATGATGAGCCACCCGAAGTGCAGCTTTTCAATCTTGTCGCTCTTGACGTACTGGGTTCCCCCTCGCTTGGTCATTGATGCCATCCCCTGTTCTTTTACCTTTTCCTCCACCGCTTTCTTGTGCTGGGCAATGTTGACCCCCTCAAATTCTTCCAGGGGCTCAAAATGATAATTTTTAAAGATGTCCCAAAACGCTTTGACGGTCTGTTGAGGCTCAAAGGTTTTCAGGGAAGGGATAGTGAGATTAACCTCCAGTTTTAATTCTGACATATTTCTACCTCCTGTTCTTTCGCTTGTTAACGTGCATGTCATCTCCGGTTACAGGCACAGGATTTCCTCATCAACCACACTCGTATACAATCCCGGTCCCGCCCCCGGGAACACGAAACTGTATAGCATTAACAGGACAGGCAATCTCGCAGTTGCCGCACTCCAGGCACTGTTCCATGCGGAGGACAACGGCCTTTTTATCCTTGACCTCGAAGACCTCTCCCCCGCAGATGAGGACGCAATTGCCACAGCCGGTACACTTCTCCTGGTCTATGCCAATAATATTTTCCGAATAAGGGATCCTTTTACTCACGTTCTCCCTCCTTTAAAACGGATGGTCAAAGACCTTGTTCTGGTTAAACGATTCCTGGTTCTTCTGTACCCATTTGAGGATAAGCGGAAACATGGCAGAATTCTGAAGGAACGTTCCATACATGCTCGTAAGGTAGCATATCTTGGTTGCTATGATCCACGCGCCCAGCTCAACGTATCCAAACTCCCCGCACTTCTCCGGGCTCGGAGCACCAAGAATAATGGGTGATGCTCCGAGGCGCATGTTCTGCACCATCTCATCAATAGTGCATTGATACTGCTCGATGAAGCCTGCACCGGTACTCCAGTGCATGAGCCGCGTAGGGCTTAGCTCTGACAGTTCAAAGGTAGCACTGGCTTTTTCTTTTTCACTGTCACGTTGCCATCGGAATCGGGCTTTGGCAAATCCTGCCAGAGCCTCCTCTGATACATCACCCTTTTCCAGTAATGGTATGACATACCGTGCTGCCAGGTGGCCCGAGCCGCAGATACCCCCTACCGCACCTGCATCCCCGCAGATGATGAGCCCGGCCATATAGGGCTTTTCGAGAGGGGGGCCGGGCATGAAGATGGATGACCGCTGAAACGGTTTATTCGGAAATCCTGCACAGGGGCGGAGCATCCTCTTCACTTCCATTAATTTATAGAGGTTCTGGATGTAGAAATTTCTCGAATTCTGTTTGGCCTTAACCATGGTACCTACTGATGTCCAGCTCGTCGGAGCATTCACCGTAACGATCCCTCCAGGGCGCAGGCTCATGGTGCAGGCACCCCAGGGGTATGGAGGGGTGAGGGTGGAGCCAAAAAAAATGTGTCTCCCATAGTCCACATACTCAAACATCTCCTCTTCTGACCGGAACTTCCAGGCCTCGCCGTACTGATACCAGCACCGGTTTGGATCCCACTTCTTGAGCAGGCCGACCTTTTTGGCTATGGTCGAGATTCTTCCGTCAACAGCGATGGTAAGCCGAGCCCTGATTTCCTCCCCCTTCTCGGTCACGACGCCCTTAATCACGTCACCTTCACGGATGACATCTACCACCGCCGTCTCTGTCCTGAGCTCTGCGCCAGCCTTCACTGCCTCCTGGGACAATTCTCTCACAAACACCTGGTTGCTCACGCCGTGGGTCTCTTTCCAGGTATCACCAGGTGCTTCTGTATGCGTCTTGTACACTACCCTATTTTCCTTATTGACGTAATAATAGAAAGCCCCTTTCCCGAGATCGCCGGGATGCAGGCGGGGTATCCGGTTCAGCACCCTCTTCATCAGATCAACCAGTTCAGGCCTGTTTCTAAAAATGATTCCCGGAGCATATTCAGTCGCCCCGTGACACTTGTCACCCGGGGTTCTGCTCATATCAATGAGCAGGGTCTTAAACCCATTTTTGGCTAAGAAATATGCGGCGGTAGACCCGTTTGATCCCGCCCCGACAATCACCACATCATAGATCATTTTTTACACTCCTTATCTCTCTCCAGCACCGTCCTGAAGAGCCCAGTAACTAATAACTATTACATTGTCATTGCGAGCGACCTGTCTGCGTGCCACGCACAGGAAGGCCAACGGGAGCGTGCCTGCACGCCGTAGTGCCTGTCTTAGGCGAAATGCTTCCCACAGGTAAGCGTTTCGGCACGCAGGCATGGCAATCTCACCTCATAAACAAAAGATTGCTTCGTCGTTTTACTCCTCGCAATGACGCTTTACTTAATGCGTTCGTATTAGTGAATATTCTGTCCCACGCCCTTCCCGATTTTGGCAGCCTGGGCGACATCAGAGATGAGGACATTGCTGAACCCCTTTTGCATGAAGACATCGAGAGCCGCCTGCAGGATATCCTTCTTCTTTGCTGCCTTATCAACGATGATGGGCGGCATCTTTACCCCTCTCTGGCAAATGCATTCTTGATTTTATTTTGACCAAATAGTCAGTCATTTATAATAAAGGACCCGACTTGTCAGTTTTTTAGATACCACAGTCTTTAAGCCAGGCATTGATGTCATCATCTGGCATGAATGCGGCGTAAATACCAGATGCGAGTGCAGAGCAACCGTTACTTCCGAAGACGGCTTTATCGACGAGGGTCACCTTCACACCCAATTCTCTTGCCCGGATGGCTGCGAATACGCCGGCAATACCGCCGCCGACAACCAGGACATCTGTTGTAATCTTTTCCTTCACAGATTCTTATAAATCGGCTCCAAGCCGAAGCGCTCTACCATGTGATAGAGGTGTTCCTCGCTTTTTGCCTCTTTCCTCAAAAGCTCTATGGAATTATAGAGTGCTTTGATGACTTTCTCTTTATCACCTATTTTGAATACCTCTTTTGCGATATGGTGCCATCGGCCGAAATGACCGCCCACCATGACCCGGTACCCCTGCTGGGCAATGGACATGGCTCCTGTGGGACATTCAATTGCACACGCCCCGCACTGCATGCAGTGTTTTTTGATGATGACGGGACCGTTCTCTTCCATGACAACAGCCTGATCAATGCAGACCTCTACACACTTACCACACTTCGTACACTTCTCCGGGTGGTCAAAAGCGGGGATAGCAATCCCGTGAATTCCAAAGTCCTTTACCTCACCAGCGGTACAGTTATTGGGGCAGGCAGAGATGGATACCGTAAACAAGGTATGGGGCATGAAGGGGACGTCAAATTTGTCAGCAATCATTTCTGTCACCTTCCACTCCTCAAGCTTTTTCTTTAGCTGCTTTCCGAATTCCACCACATTGATGACCTGACGGGTACAGCCGATAAAACGGGAGTGGCAGAGTTCGAACTGGTAGAGGAGAGGCCCTTTATTGAGTTCAGTCTGGGGGTCAATGGAATCATCCGAAATTCCCTTCTCCCGGATCTCTTTCAGTCTTTTGGAAAGAGTTTCTCCAAAAAGGTCGAAGTAATCATTCCGGGTCTGGATGACCTCTTCCATGGAGACCTTATCTTTTTTGTTCTTTCGAGCCAATTTTTCAGCATACAGGATGGTCATGTTCTTCATGATCTCTGGCACCGGTATGTTATCTACTACCTCTTGTGCGTCCTTTTCCCATTCCATAAAAACCTCCTTTTCTTCTCTCGTTCATCCTACCGTTTTGGTTGATTGGGCATATCGTCGCTGAAGTCCATCTTTGCCATCATCGCCTTGAATGCCTTTTTCGTTTCCGAGGCTTCCTTAAGAATCTCTTTCCTCTTCAAGATTGCAGCTCCACTGCTCGCCTTGACGAACGAACAGTAGCAATTGAGGTAATCCTCGATGAGGCTCAGGATCTGCGGGGCATAGTCAATGGGGATATTCCCGAATATCCTGCCTCCTGAAGCGTAGGATTCGAACTCCTTCATGACGGGGAAAATCTTGTAGATCTCCTCAGGGGTCTTGAGGACCATCCCGGGCAGATCCTTGTACTTCTCCTTCAGATTCTTCACGGGGGTTTCGTACATGTTCCTGTACTCGGGGTTCTTCGACAGAGGTATCAGATCAGTGATTACGTGGACATACTTTCCCTTGTGCACGTCAACATCGCAGGCATAGAGGGGAAGGGGAACTGCATCAGCAGGCATGATGAGATTCACAAAGGTGTTGCTCCGGTCCAGTTGATTCCTGTCCCGGAGATTCCTGATGTCTACGTCAAACAACCTCGTCACTATCAGGCTCTCAAACGGGACCTTTGTCTTCTCACCTGGAAGGTACCGTTTTGAACCAGCGGTAACGCTCCGGGTGAAACTCTTATACTCAGTCTCTTTGAATTCCCC
>Ga0315274_10006490_pt1 | contig 17033 bp, 11 predicted proteins | sample YL17G02_20_MG_FD_203700 | JGI IMG/M metagenome (GOLD analysis project Ga0315274, IMG submission 203700) | Sediment microbial communities from Yellowstone Lake, YNP, Wyoming, USA - YL17G02_20 | ecosystem: Environmental > Aquatic > Freshwater > Lake > Sediment | place: USA: Wyoming | collected...
ACGGGGCGATGCTGCAGGGACCTGCAGTGGTGGGACCGGGCACGGTGATCCGCGACTATTGCCAGATTGGTGGACATAGCAGCCTGGGTGGACGAGGCGTGTATGGCCACGGTGCCGAGTTCAGCGGCGTGGCTCTGGATACCGTGTACTGTTACCACTATTGCGAGGTGTGGGGCGTGGTCGGACAGGCGGTGGATTTCGGAGCCGCCACGGTTTGTGGCAATCTGCGGTTCGATGACGGCAACACGGCATGGACCGTGCAGGGGCGTGCCGAGGTGCCACCACATGCCGCCAACGCGGCCTACCTGGGAGACTTTTGTCGGACGGGCGTCAACGCTATTCTGATGCCTGGGCGGCGGGTCGGCGTCTATACGTGCGTTGGGCCCGGGGTGGTGGTCTACGAGGACATCCCTGACCGGCAGTTGGTGTTGCTGAAGCAGGAGTTGCAGACGCGGCCCTGGGGTCCTGAGCGGTATGGGTGGTAAAGCCGAAGGCGGTCTCTAGTCAGCAGCGGAGGGCTTGCATCACATGGGCCGATACAAAATCATCGTCAACCCAGTTTCCGGCAGAGGTGCAGGGAATGCAGCAGTCCCTGTCGTTGAGGGCCTGCTGAAGGAGTATGGCGTCGACTTTGATCTGACGCGCACGGAACGCCCATGGCATGCGGCTGAGTTAGCGCAGAGGGCAGCCGTCGAGGGCTATGACAACGTGGTCGCGGTGGGTGGGGACGGCACGGCGAACGAGGTGCTGAACGGGCTCATGCTGGCCCGGCAAGCCGGCGCGGCGACTGATACAGCTATGGGCATCCTCTGCGTGGGCCGCGGCAACGACTTTGCCTTTGGCATGGGGGCTCCGCGCCAACTGGCGGAGGGGTGCCGGGTACTTGCCTCGGGTAGACGACGCACGGTCGACGTGGGCCGGGTGATGGGGGGCCTGTATCCCCAGGGACGCTACTTTGGAAATGGCATTGGCGTTGGCTTTGACGCGGTGGTCGGGTTCGAGGCGCTCAAGATGACGCGCCTGCATGGCTTTCCGTCCTACATTGTCGCCGCTCTGAAGACAATGTACCTCTACTATCGGGCACCGCTGGTGCGAGTCGAGTACGACGGACAGGCGGCTATTCAGCGTCTGCTCATGGTTTCGGTGATGAACGGCAGACGCATGGGCGGCGGGTTCATGATGGCACCCGAATCCCGGGTAGACGATGGTTTGCTCGACCTGTGTTTGGCCGAGCAGGTCAGCCGGGCGCGCATCTTTGTCCTGATCTTCCACTTTATGCGAGGGACTCAGGCGGGGAAGAAGCCCATCACGACCGGACGGGCGCGGCGGGTCGTAGTCACCGCTGTGGAAGGAGTATTGCCTGCCCACGCCGACGGGGAGACGCTGTGCGTGGATGGGCGAGAGCTGGCGGTGGATGTGTTGCCGCAGCAACTCCAGTTCATCAGCCCAACGTAGCAGAGATAGGGCTGCAGTAGGGTCGAGGGAGGCCGCATATGCCTGCGATCGCGATCGTCACCGATACTGATTCCAGTCTGCCTGCGGATGTTGCTGCCAGGTTTGGGATCCGCCAGGTACCGATCGGCGTTCACTTTGGGCAAGAGACCCTCAAGGCAGTGGTGGACATCGACGATGCCTCACTGTTCGCGCGGGTGGACCGCGAGAATGAGCTGCCGACGACCTCGGCTCCGTCTCCGGGGGAGTTTCAGCAGGCCTATGTTGCCGCCTTTGATGCCGGCGCGGATGCCATCGTATGCATCTGTGTCAGCAGTGAGGTCAGCGGAGTCTATGCGGCGGCCACCAGCGCGCGGAAACTGATGGCGGAGCGCGACATCTCGGTGATCGATTCGCAAAGCATATCGATGGGTGAAGGGATCATGGTGCTGGAGGCGGCCGAGGCGGCACTCCAGGGGGTAAGCAAGGAAGAGGTGATCCGCCGGGCTATTGCAGCAGGTGAGCGCGTACGACTGTATGCCGCCCTGCCCACTCTCAAGTACCTGGCAATGAGTGGTCGGGTAGGGCGCCTGGCTGCCGGGGTAGCCGACCTGCTCAGCGTCAAGCCTGTGCTTACCCTGCGCGATGGCAAGCTGGACCTGCTGGAACGGGTGAGGACGCTCAGAAAGGCATGGTCGCGTGTGATCGAGCTCACAGCAGCGGCCCTGGGTGGCCATGCGGCTGAGCGCATGTACGTGCTCCACGTGAACGCGTTGCAGGAAGCGCAAGAGTTCGCAATGGAGTTGCGCGCCAGCGTGTCGTGCCCAGATGACATCCCCATCGTGGAGCTGACACCCGGCCTCTCTGTCCATTCGGGATCCGGGATGGTTGGAGTGGTGGTCCTGGTCCCAGACTGAGGCGGTGCGGTCGCGTGGTCGCAGAGGAGGGGCGGCATCAGTAGTAGCATTCTGAGAGCGTGAGTTGCTGGTGACCAACCACAGAGAACCAGACCGTGTGCAGGTGGTTTGGAGGGCATCGGTCGTCTCGGATCATGGCTATGGGATTGCCGACGTGCCGCCGCAGAAGACCGTGCCTATGCTAGCTGCGGCCCGTGCAGCGGGCTGAGCCGGCCTATTCTGACCGACGTACGACTATGAGCGTCAGGTCATCGGCCTGAGCCGTACCCTCGGCAAAAGCCATCGCTGACTGGTCGATGGCCTGGAGCAGGACCTCGGCAGGACTGCCAGCGGTGGTTTGGATGACGCTGCGCAGGCGATCCAAGCCGAACATCTCGCCGTCGCGGGAGACGGCCTCGGTGATGCCGTCAGTATACAACACGAGACAGTCGCCGGGTTCCATAGACAGTGTGTGCTCATCAAACTGCATCTCTTCGAGGACGCCCAGAGCCATTCCCCCCTTGTGCAGTGATTCCACCTGTCCGGTAAGAGAGCGCCAGAGCAGCGGCAACTGGTGTCCGGCATTGGCGTATACCACCTTGCCTGACCGCAGCGACACAATGGCGTACAAGCCGGTGACGAACATGCCATGGTGGGTGTCAGGCACGAGCAGTGCGTTCACCCGGTTCAGCACAGCAGCCGGTGACAGCTCTTCCGTCACCGTGGCACGCATCATGGTGCGCGCGAGGACCATGAGCAAGGCTGCCGGCATACCCTTGTCAGCCACATCTGCGATAAAGATCCCCAGCCTGCCCCGAGACAAGCGGTACACATCGTAAAAGTCGCCTGACACCAGCCGAGCAGCCCGCCACCTGGCGGCCAGTTCCCAGCCACCCAGACGAGGAAGCCTGGCAGGGATGAAGGTCTGCTGGATCTCGCGGGCGAGTTGGAGTTCGCGGTCCATCCACTCGCGCCGGACCCTCTCATCCTCCAGGCGCTCATTTTGCACGGCAAGGGCTACCTGGTTGGCAATCCCATCGATAATCTGGAATCTCCTCTCTTGAGAGCCTCCTGTCTCGGCCTCGAGGAGCATCATCACACCGAGAGCATCACCTCTGGCGGACAGAGGGACGGCCATCACTCGGCAAGTGCTGACCGGGGAGCGGTCGAGTAGCGCAGCGGCATAGGCTGCTGGCAGCAGTGTGGTATCAGCGAGGAGATCGCCAGGAGAACAGATGATGCGCTCGTTCCGCTCAGTCACGTGATAGAGCAAAGCCGAATCTTCGCGGGTATATCGCTGGGCCACCAGGTTGGCTGCAACATCGGAAGGGATCCCATAGGCCTGGGCCAGACGGAAGGTCTCCTGCTCCTTGTCCCACAAAAAGACAACGCACCGCTCCACACCGAGCAGAATGGGCATGATGCGAACAACAGTGCTCAGGATGTCGTCCAGGAGGCCCAGGCTGGTGATAGCCTGCGTGACCTGAAGCAGCGCGGCAGACACATAGGCTTCTTCCTGCTGCGCCTCACGCAGATGAGCATTCTCCATTACCGATGCTATCTGGTGGGCGATCCCCTGAACAACCGCCAACTGTGCGTCCAACAGCGTCTTGGTCGTGTCCGGCGCAAGTTGAGCGCTGGCATAATCGATCAGCAAGGCACCCAGCACGCTGCCCTGGGCAAGCAAAGGCACCATGAGCAGGGACTGGAAATTCATCGACGACAGGTCCGTCCCAGCCACCCGGTGATCGTTCAAGGCATCATAGACCACAACGGGTGTCCTCTCCAGCCGGAGGATATCGAGGGCAGGCACGTCACCGAGGCTGCACCGCTGCAGAGCGGCCTGTAGCTCCAGGCTCAGGCCGCGGGTGGCAGTGGCCCGGAAAGCGGATGTGCGCTCATCCCAGGAGAGGATGACGCAGTGCTCTGCACCGGTCAGCATGGACACAAGCCGGGCAACCGTCTCTAGTACCTGGTCCAGCGGGGTGTCTGATTGAGCTGCTGCAGCGACCTGCAGCATGGCCGTCGAGATCAGTGCCTGTTCCTGTGATTCCTGGTAGAGGCGGGTGTTCTCGATGGCCACGGAGGCATAACTGGCGAAAGCGGCCAGGATCGTCTGCGACTCGGCCCCGTATCGCCCCTCGGCCTGGTGCACCAGGGTGAGAAGACCTAACCGACGCTCGCCAATGTGCAGAGGGGCGGCGATGGCGGAGTAGCTGGGAGGGAACCCGAGCCGGTCTGCGAGGGGGTCCTGGACGGTCCCCGCAGCACGGACGACGGGCCCATTGGAGGCAAGAGCTTCAGTAAGCCAGGAGGCAGCGTCGGAAGGGAAGTCCTGCACGCACTCATCGGCAGAGATGCCACGGGCTGCAGCGATGCACAGATCGTCATCCTCCAGGAGCCAGACAGCAGCCAGGTCGCAAGGCAGCATATTCTCCAACTCGACGAGGATTGCGTTCAACACGTCTTCCAGAACGACGTCGGCTGTGAGGAGCCCAGCTACCTCACGCAAGCTGTCAGCGACCTGGCGCCTCCACCGCTCAGAGCGGTACAGGTTGGCGTTCCGCACGGCGACGGCCACGCTGTCGGCCAGAGCCTCGAACAAGAGGCGGTCGTCTTCGCCGAACGGAACCGGCCGGTCATCCTGAATGTCCAGGACCCCAAGTACCTGATCGCCAAACCTGAGAGGCACGGCGAGCTCGGCATAGATGGCAGCAGGTGGTAAGTGAGACGGACGGTAGCGTGGATCCTTGCCGGCGTTGTTGGCGACCGCCGTCTCCCTATGCCGAGCAACCCATGGGATGATGCCGTGTGGGTCATCGAGATCGTACGACAGCCCCTGGGCTTCCAGCACCTGGCTGCGCTGGCCGCTTCCAGCGCGGAAGACGAGTTGCCGGCGCACAGGGTCTACCAGGAAGAGGTGGACGAATGGATGTCCGAACCGCTGGTGGATGATCGTCACCACCTCTTTGAGTAGGGCATCCAGGTCGAGCATGGAAGCAACTGCACGGCTGACCTCGGTCACCGCGGAGAACCGCGCTGCGCGACGGGCAAGGTTGCTGACCAGGCGGGCGTGTTCGAGAGCCAGGGCCACGTTACTTGCCAGGATGCGCAAACCTTCCAGTTCATCCTCTCGAAATGCGTTTGCCTGGTTGCTCTGCACGTCGAGCACGCCCAGCACCCGTTCGTCGACCTTGAGCGGGAGAGCCATCTCGGACTGGGTATCAGGCAGTAGGTCTACATAGCGATAACGGTGTTCACGACGAACGTTGTTGGATAGGATCTCCTTGCCAGTTTGGGCAACGTGACCGACCATCCCCTCCCCGTATCGGACATTCGGCACCGGCATGACGGTAGGGGAATCGGGGGGAGGAGGGATCGGGCCTGCACTGGCCCAACAGTGGAGGGAGTCCTGGCCTGGCTCTGGAACAAAGAGGGCAACGTGGTAGTACTGAAACGTTTGGAGTATCAGATCGGTCACTCGCCTGGGAAGCTGGTCGAAATCGAGGATATGCGCTATCTGAGCACTGACACTGCGCACCAGCGAGAGCTGCGTGGCTCGGCGACTGTCTGCATCCGCTAACCGACGGTTCCACAGGGCCAGGGCGGAATGCCAAGCCAGTCCCTGCAATTGGGCGAGCTCGGCGGAGCTGAATGGGGAACCGTCGCTTCGCCTCACCTCCAGGACACCGAGAGCCATCCCAGAAGCCAACAATGGCGTGGCAGCAGCCGTGGCCTCCGGCCCGGGCAGACTATCTACAGCCTGACGGTGCACGCAGAGGTGGCGGGCTTCTAACGCCTGGCGCATCAGGTCGGACGGGGGACGAGACGAAGGGAGTTCGCCAGTGGCAGTAACCTGCGACGACTCCTCAGGCAGCCAAAGATCGGCCTGGGCGTGCAGGAGCGTGGAGGCCGTCTGTGAGACGAGGTCGCGCCATGCCGCCAGGGTGGGCTGCGTCAGCAACTGCTCGCCAAGGCTAGGCAGTTGCGACCACGGCTCCAGCATCGGTTGTGGTGCTAATCGGCTCAAGATGGTCTCTCCCGGTACCTGACCAGGGTGAGCGTATTGCCCGAATCCGACTCGAACCGAAAATGCACCTCGTCCATGAGTTGGCGGATAAAGTACAAGCCCAAGCCGCCGACGTTGCGTTCCTCAAGCCTGGAGGTTCGATCAGGTTCGGGCACAAGGCACGGGTCAAAGGACCGGCCACGGTCGTGGAAGGTGATCGTCAAGCCATGGTCAGTGATGTGAAAGGCACAGTCAATGGGCTGATGCCCTTCGCCTCCGTAGGCGTGCTCGATGATGTTGCTGCAGGCCTCTTCCACCGCCAGTTGCACGGCATGAACGGCACGGGGACCCAACTTGGCAGTGATGGCGGCATCGGTGAAGAATTGGTTGATGGCATCCAAGCTGGCAAAGCACCCAGGAAAGCTACGCGTCTGCGACTTGTCCATGTGCACAGGACCCTGATGGGCACCAGAAGGCCGGCTTGCTGCTTGGCAGGAGGCTTGTGCCGGCCTTGGTGCACCCACACACCGCGTCAACGGTGCTGGTTGGGCTAGAGGCTCCCAACTGCTTCAACGGTGCTGTCAAAGAGCCGGAATAGCGGCACAAAGCCCGCCAAGTCCAGGGTCTCGTGGATCCGCTGGGGCACGCGAGCAAGGGCCACTTCTCCGCGGTTCCAGCGCTTGCACGTCTTCTGCACGTCGATCAGGACTCGCAGGCCCGCACTGGAGATGAAATCCACTTCGCTCATGTCAAACACGATCCTGTGGCGTTCCTCGTCGAGGATCCCCTTGAAAGTCTCCGCCAGTTGGGGTGCAGTCTGGCTGTTGATGCGACCGATCACCTTGACCATGTCGCAGCGCTTGAACCGGCTGATAGCGACCTCCATAGCTCATCTCCTCTGTATCTGCTGGTATGCTCTGCCCTCCGGGCCATGTGGCTGGGTCCAGTGTGAGGAGATTATACCACGCTCTGGTCTGAAGGACAAAACGCTGAATCGGGGTGTTCGGCGGGCGGTCCCCTTGCCAATCCGTGCAGGCAGGGGTAGAATCATGGAATGCAATGCCTGCCAACCGGTCGCTGCCAGGGGATTCGGCAGAGACCATCATCGGTGTGAGTCCGGGAGGGTTATTGGGGTGGCTGCAAATGTCGAGATCAAGGCCAGGGTCAACGATCTGGACAGCATGAGAGAGGTGGTGGAGCGTGTCGCTGACAGGCCCGGCGAACTTGTCCTTCAACGGGATGTCTTTTTCCACACGCCGCGCGGCCGGCTGAAGCTGCGAGTCCTGGGTCCCGAGGCGGGCCAGCTCGTGTACTATGAACGGCAGGACAACGAGGGGCCGAGGCGATCGGACTATCTGATCGCGCCAACGCCAGACCCCAGCTCGCTGGAGCGTGTGCTGGGAGCGTGTCTGGGCGTGCGTGGTGTGGTCAGCAAGGAGCGTTGGCTGTACTGGGTGGGGAACACCCGGATTCACCTGGACCATGTGGAGGGGCTGGGGGAGTTCCTGGAGTTGGAGGTCGTCCTGGAACCCGGGCAGCCCGCGGAGGAAGGCGCACAGAGGGCGAGGGAGCTGATGGAGCGTTTGGGCATCGGGGACGCCGACCTGATTGGTGTAGCCTACATGGATCTGCTGGAGCGGCACGGAGGGTGTTAGCCCGCTTCCCGCTCGGCCGGGATGCGACAAGAGGGCGACGCGGCAAATGGTTCATATGCGCCAGGACGCGCCAGTGCGTACAGAAGGCTGTTCCACACCGAGTCTGCCTGCTCGGCGGTGCATGGGCGAGGAGAGCGGTCATGCCTGGCGGGCGAGCTGGCAGCAGAGGAATCTGGCCTTCCCGGCCATTTCACCTGGTGCGTCTGATCCGCTGACGTGCCTGCCAGGTGATGCGAAAAAAGTGCACCAGGTGATGCCAGGGACGGATGTGGCTTTTCTCATGCGCATAGATGGTGCGAATAGGGAGCCAGTCGAGCTCGAGTCCTCGCTCGATGCAGCGGACAATCATCTCGACTTCGAACTCGAATCCCGTTTCATGGCTGTCGAGCGTGGCTGCCATCAGGCGGTGGCCGACGAGGCGGTAGCCGGACTGATTGTCGGGGATCGGCTGACCCATAGCCCAAGAGAATGCCAGCTGACCGAGGGTGTTGCTTGCGCGCCGGACGAGAGGCATCTGGCTGAACGTGCGCGTGCCGATGATCAGATCTGCAGCGCTGGACGCGTATGCACGAAGAAAGGCTGGTATCTCGCCGGGATCGTGCTGCCCATCTCCGTCAAGAGTCACTACTGCTTCGAACCCCTCGGCAAGAGCGCGGCGAAAGCCCGTCTGCAGTGCTCGGCCCTTGCCCTGGTTGGGCACCTGGCGAACGACTGTCGCGCCGGCTTGCTCTGCGCGCCGGCTGGTGTCATCCGTTGATCCGTCATCCACCACCAGGACAGGCAAATGAGCCTGTGCCTGGTGCACCACAGTGCCGATGTGCAGGGCTTCGTTGTATGCAGGGATCAGGGCGGCTATCTTTGGCATGCCGTTCTCAGCGGTGGCGACTGTGCGCTGCAGACGTGCTATCGAGACACTGCCACTGCCACACTGGATTCGGTTCTGACCGTCTCCAGCTCGGGGTCCAACTGGCGGACGATCTGGACCTGCCTGGCTCGTGTCACGCTCATGAGATCTGTTCCCGCGTCGTGGAGCGCGTCCACGAGCGCTGGCTCGCTGGTGGCCAGTTGGAGCAGTGCAAGCTCTGTTCCGAGTGGCAAGCTGTGCTCGCTCTTGTAGCGGCGTACGGCCGTGGCAATGCCCACCAGCACACCGCCAATCTCCTCCATCGCTGCATCCTCGAGGCTGACGTCGGGCGCCGGCCAATGGGCGATGTGGATGGATGTCGGGCCGTCCCTGACCGCGAACAGACCCTGATAGATCTCTTCGGTGACGTGGGGCAGGAACGGGGCAAACAGCTTGAGCAGCACTAGAAGGACCTGGTGCACGGTGTAGCATGCGGCCTCGCGAGCCGGGCCCGCGGAGCCATAGAGGCGCGTCTTGCACATCTCAAGATAGTTGTCAGCCAGCTCGCCCCAGAGAAAGCTCTCTGCCTCGCTCTTGGCGGCCGCATAGTCATAGCCGAGGAGGTACTCGGTTGCCCGCCGGATGAGCCGCTGGGTCCTCGACAAGATCCAGCGGTCGGCTGGCGACAGGGCAGGCGGTATGGGGCGGGGCAGGGGATCCTGCGCTGGCGTCGTGGGTTCGAGCAGGAAAGGCTGGGTGAAGCGAGCCACGTTCCAGAGCTTGTTGACAAGCCTGGCACCGACCTGCATCTTGTCCTCGCTGATGACTGCATCCTTGCCCAGGCCTGTGCTGGCTGCCCAGTAGCGCACAGCGTCAGACGAGTAGCGCTCGATCGCCTCCAGCGGTGAGATAGGTCCACCACCCCGGCTCTTGCTGATCTTGCCCATGCCTTCTCCGGCGATACCCCAACCAGAGATGGCGACCTCTCGCCATGGTAGAACGCCAAAGTGATGCAACGACTTGACTATGGTGTAGAAAGCCCAGGTGCGGATGATGTCATGGGCCTGAGGGCGTAGCGACATCGGGAATACCTGAGCGTACAGCTCGCCGTCAGATACTGGCCCGGCGGGTGACCAGTGACCTGCGATCTGAGGCGTCAGACTCGAGGTCGCCCAGGTGTCCATCACGTCCTCTTCCGGGATGAAAGACGCAGCACCGCACGAACAAGGCCTGCCAGGCTCGCTGTGCCTTGGATCAACAGGAAGTTGGTCCTCGTGAGCCAGGACGGTACTGCCACATGCCCGGCAGTACCACAGCGGGAAAGGAACGCCGAATGTCCGCTGGCGGGAGATGCACCAGTCCCATCCCAGGTTTTCGACCCACTGTCGGTACCTGGCACCCATGTGCGGAGGATGCCAGATGATCTGCTCGCCAGTCTCGAGCAACGCATCTTTGAACTGGAGGACGCTGATGAACCACTGCTGAGTGACAATGTACTCGGCCGGAGTGTCGCACCGCTCATGGACTCGCACAGACTGCACGCTGGGCTTCTGGTCCAGCAGCATGTTCCCCGCTCGTAGGGCCTCAACTATCCTGGGTCGAGCCTCAGCCACTGCCAGACCGGCCCATTCGCCAGCGATCTCGGTCAGACGGCCGTCGGGGGCGATCGCCTCCACCAGAGGAAGGCTGTACGAGTGCCACCATTCGACGTCCGTTACGTCCCCAAAGGTGCAACACATGACTGCTCCCGTGCCCTTGCCGGGATCGACCCTGTCGTCGCGCAGCACAGGCACTGTCTGATGGAAGAGGGGTACGTCAAAGCGCTGGCCGATCAACTGCGCGAATCGGGCATCATCGGGGTGCACAAAAACGGCAACGCAGGCTGGGAGCAGTTCCGGACGCGTGGTGGCGATGGGCAGCACGGTGCTGTCCTGCCCCGCAAAGGCAACGGTGTAGAACACGGTATCCCGATCGAGGTCATTGAGCTCGGCCTGGGCGATCGCCGTGCCGCACTCCGGGCACCAGATGGTCGGGGCCTTACGCCGGTAGGCGAGACCTCGCTGGTACAGGTCGAGGAAGGAGTGCTGGGAGAGGCGTTGCGAACGAGGCTCGATGGTGTGGTATGTGTGACGCCAGTCAACGGAGAGCGCCAGTCGCCGCCACAACGTCTCATATTCCTGCCGCATCTCTGCGCCGACCTGCAGGCACCTGTCAGCGAATGCATCGTAGCTGATGTCAGCGAGGGAGATACCCAGTCGGCGGGCCACGAACCGGGCCGTCGGCAGCCCGTTGTCATCGTAGCCCATCGGGTAAAAGACATCGCGTCCATTCATGCGCCAGAAACGGGCCATGAAGTCAGTCTGGCTGTACGAGTAGACGTGTCCCAGGTGGAGGTGTCCAGAGACGGTGGCAGGCGGGGTATCGATGGAGTAGACTGGTCCCCGCGATCCCGACACGAAGCGGTAGACTCCTGCCTCCTCCCAGAAAGCCTGAAGCCGCGGCTCCACGAGGAGCGGATCGTACCGCTTGGACAGAGCCATGGCGCCCTCCCTCCCAACGAAAAGCCCCTCCGTCCTCTGAGGACGAAGGGGCATCCCTTCGCGGTACCACCTCACTTCGCCGGGCATTGCTGCCTCGGCGCACCAACTCCCTGGACTATGATCCAGGGCTCGCTGTAACGGGCTCACCCGTGCCAGTCTACTCTCCGCAGGCGCGGATCTCTTTGGCAGCCTATCTGGGCGACCTTCAACAGGTGGCGGCTGCCTGGGCTCTCAGCCTGTGACCCCGGTTTCTGTCAGCGCCAAATCTGTCTACTCCTCCCAGCGGGACAGCGATTTCGATTGTCGGTGACATTATACCAGACTAGGCGAGCGTGTCAAGTCCGCAGGGTGATGATTAGGGCATAGCCATCATGTGCAGAACTGGCTGTGGTCAACCAACTGGCGAAGCTCATCAGGGCGGGCAGGGTGCTGCGCTCTGCCCCCCTTTTTCCCTGGCAGACTATCTCGTAGGGATAGCCGCGGATCGGCACGGCCCAGGCTTATGAGCCCATGGGGGCCCAGATGGGCAGGTAGCCTCGGTGTGAGTTGCAGGAGTTGCTGTCACCTTGACATAATTTTGGAAGGTGTTAAATCCAGGCCATAGTTTGACGCTGCTTTTGGCTTCTTGACAGAGGTCTCGACTGCCAGTATAATAGGCCATGCGGCTGCCCTTCCTGTGCCAAGCGAAGGCATGTGGTGCCCAGCCGCAGATTCCAGGCCAGCGACGACCTGGCACCCGCGTGGGCGTGACGGGCGTCTCTGCTGGCTTTTCTTGTTGTGGCGGGAGGAGGTGAGGAGACCGCGAGCATTCCTTCGCGAACCCACATACGCTGACGAGAAGTGGAACAGAGCGACTATAACGTCGGTCTGGGTGTTGGTGATGCTGCCTTCTGGCAGCGCATTCGCCAGGGCCACATCCCGTTGGTATCCCTGGCCAGATTTGGAGGAGAGGAAAATGCTTAGGAAAAAGCTCTACCTGTTGATGATCCTTGTGGTGATCCTGGGATTCGCCTCCTGCGCCAAGAAGCCTGCACCGGCCTACAAGATCGGGACCAATGCCGAGTATCCACCTCTGGAGGCGGTGGACCAAGCGGGCAAGATCGTCGGCTTTGACCCGGACCTCATCGCCGCGATCGCCCAGAAGGCCGGGTTCAAGTATGAGTTGGTGAACACGCGGTGGGATGGGATCTTTGTTGCCCTCCAGTCGGGTGAGTTCGACGCCGTGATCTCCGCCGCGACGATCACCGACGAGCGGCGCCAGACGGTGGACTTTTCCGATCCGTACTTGAGCGCCGGACAGATGCTCGCGGTGCGGATGGATGACAAGGACAAGATCAAGTCGCCCGCTGACCTGGCAGGGAAGAAGGTAGGGGTGCAGTTGGGCACCACAGGTGACATATGGGCTTCGGAGAACACGAAGGCTGAGGTGGTGCGGTACGACGAGATCACCCTGGCCTTCCAGGCCTTGGCCAACAAGGATGTCGATGCCGTGCTTAACGACGGCCCCACATCGGGTGCTATTGTCATGGCCAACCCACAGATGAACGTGACACTGGTGGGTGAAACTTTCACCGAGGAGCTCTACGGCATCGCGGTGAACAAAGGCAAGCCGGAGCTGCTGCAGGCGATCAACAAAGGCCTGGCGGCGGTCAAGGCTGACGGCACGTACGACAAGCTTCACCAGAAGTGGTTTGGTACCAAGTATACCCAGTAGAGCATGCCGCCAGTGGCTTAGCTCGAGCAGGGGATCGCCTCCCCTGCTCGATGGGCCTCGGCCGAGTGCGGCAGCGGTGGCCCGGTGGAGCGGCCCCCGCACATCAGGTCGATGACACGCGTTACGAGTCGGCCTGACGTTTCAGGTTGTGGCTAAGGGCTCAAGGCTGAGGCGCAATGTCAACGCAACAGGTTTCACCGAGGCGTGCCGTTACTGCTGCCCTGTTCGATTGGCTGGGCGATGTGCCATGGTGGGTGGTGATCGTCGCCATCATCGGCCTGGTAGTGGCTTTTACGGTGCTAACTGACGTCCGCTACCTCGACGCCGTCTATTTCCTCTTCGACCTGCCCTGGAACAAGGCTCTTGTGGCGGAAGTGCCCGTGGAGGAAGCGAGTTGGCGGTTTGCGCCTGACGCGAAGGCGGCCCTTGCGCCGAGGATCTACAGGCTCTATGCCGAGTTCGACAAGGTGCAAGGCACAGTTGCCGGCCAGTCGGCGCTGTACGCGGGGCCGACATCGGATTCTGCAGAGTCTGCCCGGTTATCGGGGAATGAGGCGCTGGTTGTGGCCAGATGGAAGACCGTCCCAGGGCAGACGGAAGGCTCGGAGCAACGGTGGGCGTATGTGCTGGCGGAAGATGGGCGTGCTGGCTGGATCGTGGCCAGGCAGCTCACGCGCCTGACCTACCAGCCACTGGGCAAGAGCGGACTGTATGCGTTTGAGGTGCCCAAGAACGCGGCCCCGGTTGCAGAACCGCCGATCGAGTCTCCCACCGGGACGGTGATCCGAGTGGGTACCAGTACGCCTGTGATCGGTGGACCCGTGACTACGGGGTCCTGGGTGCGGGTCTATGAACGCTATATCCTTGGGCAGATGGTGTCGAGGGCATGGAACTCGAAGGGCGTCATGCTGACCCTGCGAGCCACTGTGCTGGGATATGCGCTAGCTCTAACCCTGGGCCTGCTTGCTGGGCTGATGCTCGTGTCTCGTAACCCTCTCACTCTGGCTGTCTCCAAGCTGTATGTGGAGGTGGTCCGCGGGATCCCGTTGCTGGTGATCATCCTGTACGCTGGTTTTGTCCTGTCACCGTACCTGCGGGAGGCGACGGGCGGCAGCGTAGATCTTCGGGGTTTTCCGGGCGCGGTGATTGGCCTGGGCTTTGGCTATGGTGCATACCTGGCTGAGGTCTTTCGGGCAGGCATCCAGTCTATCCACAGGGGGCAAATGGAGGCGGCGCGCTCGTTAGGCATGAGCTACTTCCAGGCGATGCGCTATGTCATTCTGCCCCAAGCGATCCGGGTAGTTCTGCCCCCTTTGGGAAACGACTTTATCGCTATGCTAAAGGACTCGTCTCTAATCTCAGTGGTTGCTTTGCCCGAGATCCTGCAGCAGGGACGCTTGTGGGTCTCCCGCACCTTTCGGGCGTTTGAGGGATACAACACGGTGGCGCTGTTCTACCTGGTGATGACCTTGCTGCTCTCGCTGCTGGTGCGTCTCGTCGAGCGCAAGACGGCTTTGCCTGGTCGTTCCGAGGACTGAGATGGAAGTAGAACACAGAGAGCCCATTATCAGCATCAGGGACGTGCACAAGAGCTTTGGCACCAAGGTACACGCCCTGCGTGGAGTCAGCCTAGACATCTACCCTCAAGAGGTTGTGGTCATTATTGGCCCCAGTGGCTCGGGCAAGTCCACCCTGCTGCGCTGCATCAACCGTCTGGAGGCCGTCGACAAGGGGAGCATTGTGGTGGATGGCATCGCCATCGACAGGCCCAAGAACATCAACCGCATCCGGGCCGAGGTAGGGATGGTCTTCCAGCTCTTCAACCTCTTTCCTCACCTGACGGTGCTGGACAATATCCTCCTGGCTCAGAAGGTCGTCCGGAAGCGCAAGCATGGGGAGGCAAGGGCGATCGCCGAGGAGTTGCTGCGAAAGGTGGGCATCCCCGAGAAATCCGATGCCTACCCGGCCCAGTTGTCTGGCGGTCAGCAGCAGCGGGTGGCGATCGCACGTGCTCTGGCTATGCAGCCCAAGATCATGCTATTCGATGAGCCGACGTCAGCCCTCGACCCGGAGATGATCAAGGAGGTGCTCGACGTGATGCTTGGGCTAGCTGCCGAAGGCATGACCATGGTCGTGGTGTCGCATGAAATGGGATTCGTGAGGGCTGCGGCCAAGCGCGTGGTTTTCATGGACGACGGCAAGATCATCGAGTCCACCACACCGGAGCTATTGTTCACTGCGCCACAACAGGAGCGCACCCGCCGCTTTCTGAGCCAGATTCTGCACTAGCTGCTGGTTCGCTGCCTCAGCTACACCGCCGGCTGCACGCCGCGCAACCTCCCCCGTGGCAAACTGGCGGGCGAGTTGTCGTTTCCCCGCACCTTGGCCTGCAACGCTACTCGTTCTCCAGAGCCATCTTCTGCAATTCGTATAGCCTGGTCAGGGCCTCAATAGGGGTAAGGGCATTGATGTCCAGCGACTTGAGCCTGTCCAATGCGGGATGCCCGGCAAAGAGGGCAAGCTGCAGGACCTGCGCACGACGCTGCTTGAGCCGTACTTGGTCTGCCTCTTGAGATGGAGAGGGACCTGGCGAACGGGCAGAATCGCGTTCGAGCTGTTCCAGGATCTCTTCTGCACGGTGGACGACCGGCCTGGGCATGCCCGCCAGTTGAGCGACGTGGATACCGTAGCTCTTGTCGGCGGCACCGGGAACGATGCGATGCTGGAAGACCACCCGGTCGCCTTGCTCGGAAACAGCCACGTTATAGTTGTGGACCCTGGGCAGAACGCGGGCAAGGTCAACGAGCTCATGGTAGTGAGTGGCGAAGAGCGTTCTGCTTCCCAGGCGCGGGTGGTTGTGGATGTACTCGACCACTGACCAGGCGATAGAGATACCATCGTAGGTGCTAGTTCCTCTTCCTATCTCGTCCAGGATGATCAGGCTGCGCGAAGTGGCATGGTTGAGAATGTAGGCGGCCTCGACCATCTCGACCATGAAGGTACTCTGGCCGGCGCTGATCTCGTCCTGAGCTCCGATGCGAGTAAAGATGCGATCGGCCAAGCCAATAACGGCCCGGTCAGCAGGGACAAAGGACCCAATCTGAGCCATCAGGACGATGAGGGCAACCTGGCGGATAAATGTGGATTTGCCGCTCATGTTTGGGCCCGTGATGATGAGAACCCTTTCGTCTGCCGTCAGTCGGACGTCATTGGCTACAAAGGGCTGATCCCTCATTGTCAGCTCGATGACCGGGTGCCTGCCGCCCACGATGTGCAGGTCGTCGCTGCGTGTGAGGTCGGGACGGATGTAGCGATTGTCCACACCGACCTCCGCCAGGGCAGCAGCGACGTCGATGCGGGCCACAGCGCGCGCCGTGGCTCGCATTGGCTCCGCCGCCGCGGCAACTCGTTGGCAGACTTCATGGAAGAGACGCGTCTCGATCTCTTGGCGGCGCTCCTCGGCGTGCAGTACCAGCGTCTCGTATTCCTTAAGCTCTGGAGTGACAAAGCGCTCAGCGTTGACCAGTGTCTGCTTGCGGATGTATGCCTCTGGGACCGCGTGGAGATTGGCGCTGCTGATCTCGATGTAGTAGCCAAAGACCTTGTTGTATCCGACTTTGAGGTTTCTGATGCCGGAGCGCTGCCGTTCCTCTTTTTCCAGGTTCGCTATCCACTCCCTGGCCTCTCGCGCGGCGTCCATCAGCCGGTCCAGTTCGACGGAGAACCCGGGACGGATCGCGCCTCCGGACGCGACGGCCGCTGGCGTATCTTCGGCAATGGCCTCTTTGATAATCCCCGCAATCTGTGGACAGGCATCTAGTTCGACCAGAAGGTCGGCCCAAGCGGGCACAGGGTCCTGGGGGGCTGTCAGGGAGGCATGCAGGGCCTGAACTGCCTCCAGTACCTTGCGGATGCCGAGGAGATCCCGTGGGCTGGAGGCACCC
>Ga0315274_10006491_pt1 | contig 17032 bp, 18 predicted proteins | sample YL17G02_20_MG_FD_203700 | JGI IMG/M metagenome (GOLD analysis project Ga0315274, IMG submission 203700) | Sediment microbial communities from Yellowstone Lake, YNP, Wyoming, USA - YL17G02_20 | ecosystem: Environmental > Aquatic > Freshwater > Lake > Sediment | place: USA: Wyoming | collected...
ATTGACCCTGCCTCGTTGTGCCCTCAGGCAGGAACCCATCCCCGACCCCTGCACTTCAGACAAGCCATCGCCGGCGCCGAGCCATCGTCGCCTGTGCCTCGGCACTCCGCGCACGTGATCGTTGGTCCGGTGGGAGCGGCGACGAAACCTTTCCCCCCGCACACGGTGCAGGTCAGAGTCTTCACGGCGCCTCTCCCCCGGCAGTGCGCACATCGCCTGTGTGGAGTTACCACCTGGACGATCCCTCTTCCCCCGCAGACGCAGCACAAGGATAGAGACGACATGATGGCGAACGGGTCTCTGCCCTTCCCGCTACAGAAGGAGCACCGAACCGTCTCTGTCCTTCTTTTCGCCGTCGTCGTTCCCATGGATCGTCCTCCGTTGTTCCCCCGGCGCCAGCTCGGGGAAAACTGGCATGCGTTACCGGCTCCCTTGCGAGATCGCGGGGGTCAAGGGTTTGGGCGCAAGGCCAAAGAAGCCAAGCGCCCTTGCCCTTGACGCCGCGATCGCTCACGCTATTTGTCGCCTTTCGAACCCTGAATCCACTCTCCAACCGGAAGAACCTTGAGATTACTGTGTCTTCCTGGGGTTGTGCTTCTTGTCCGGCCGGCCGAACACCACTCCCCCGGCGCTGGCAAGCATCGAGGTGCCTGCTGCCCAGGCTCGGCGGGCAGCCTCATTTTCCTCGCGAAAACCGGCCAGGAGTGCGGCGACACTCCGTTTGACCTTGTCCACGAACGTCAGGCGGTCTTCACGCATCTTGGCCATCTCACCGCACAGCCGGGTCAGGTCGTCAGCTCTGTGAGCCATGTTCTTCCCTCCTTTCCTTTGTATCGTTTGGCGTTTCCCCAAATCCCATTCATCTGATTCTGCCGCTTCACCCCGAAGGCTGTTGTCAGGTGGGGACCCCACTCGCGGCCCCCACCTGACAATAAGAAGCCTTCTTTCCGGTCACGCACGCCTTACGCCGGCGCGGCGGCGCTGGCTGTCAGGCCGATCGCTTCGGCATACTTCAGGTACGTCTCAACCGACGCGATGACCACGCGGGCCTCGATGGACAGCAGTTCGATCCCGACCAGCGACACCTTCGCCCAGACATCAATGACGATGCCCTTGTCCAGGATCCGGTCCACCACTTCCGCCAAGCTCGAGGAGTCGGTGGATTTCTGCACTCTCGCCATTGTTTGTCACCTCCTTCCGGGAATTAGTTGCAGCGACTCAATCCGCAAGCGTTGTGCCACGAAGCAAAACGGTCCTCGCGCCCCTTCCCCGCAACGAAAGCGGCGCGAACACGCCGAAAATGACTCGCTTGCAGTGGTCTCGGGGCCGCAAGTTATCCACAGGGGAACGCGCTCTAGGGAAGAGAGTTCACACACTAGGGAATCTGGGAATCACATGCGCCCGAACGGTAATGAGGAATACTCCGCACTTGAGCGAGCGATCCGATTGCTGCGTCCGAGAATTGTGATGTGTGGAGGGGGTAGGAATTTGCGGCGAGGCGGACGAGTATGAATCCTGAATGTTCAACTAGGCAGATTCCGCTGACGGGAGGTCGCCCTGCAAGTAGAGGGCGGCTTGGCGAACTTCATCGAGCAAGAAAGGTTTGCCAATGAAGCCGCGGACCGACGTCCCTCTCATCCGTTGCTGGAATTCCCAATCATCTTCGTAGAAATAGCCGGAAACGAGCACAATGGGGAGATCAGGCTGGAGCCGTTGCAGTTCCTTCGCGAGATCAACGCCATCGGTGTCGGGAAGCCGGACGTCCACAAAAGCGATCCGAAAAGGAATCTGTTCCATGAGCCGAACAGCATCCCGACCATTTAGGGCCGAGACCGTGTGGAAGCCCATTCGGTGGAAAATCCACTCGAAGGCCCAACACATGTCCGGCTCGTCGTCCACGATCAGGATGAGATTCTTGCCGTTCATCGCCGTTCCCCTCCTCACTCTGTTCCCAACAAGGGAAGTCGCACTGCAAAAGTCGTGCCTTCGCCTTCGGCGCTTTGGACTTCAATGGCGCCGAAATGCTCTTTGACGATCGAGTAGCACAGAGAAAGCCCCAGGCCCGTCCCCTCGCCCACCGGGTTGGTCGTGTAAAACGGATCGAATACATTGTCGAGTTGGTTCTCCGGAATGCCGCAGCCGGTGTCGCGAATTCTCAGCAAAGCCTCGTCACCATTTCGTTCGAGTAGTATCTCCAGCACGCCCCCTTTCGGCATTGCCTTGCAGGAATTCAAAATCAGATTCATTACCATTTGCTGAAGCAGACAGGCATTGCCGAGCGCCATTATGGGCGACTCAGGAATGCGCAACACAACATTGACTTGTTGAAACCGGGCTTCGTTCGCCACCAGCATCAGAGCGTCCTTAATGACCGCAATCAGATCCACGGGTTCGATGTCCCTGGGCTCGGCCGGCCGGGCAAACCGCAAAAGGTTCTCGATAATGCTGGAAGCCCGGCAAATGCCCGTGTGGATTTTGTCGGCGCACTCCTTCAGGAATTCCGGCGGAATATTCGGCGCCATGAGAAACTGGGCGGCGGCGGAGGACACCGCCAGAGGGTTTCGGATCTCGTGGGCGATGCCGCCGGCCATCACACCCAGCGCGGCCATTTTCTGGGATTGGAGAATCTGCGCCTCCAGCTTCCGTTGTTCCGTGAGGTCGCGGCCGACTGCCACGATTCCTTCGACCTTTCCGGCTTCATTCTTCATTTTGGAGCAGACCCAGGAGACCGGGATGCGCCGGTCGTCTTCAGTGGCAAGGTTCCACTCGGTCTGTTTCATTTGTTCGAGGTTCTCACAATTCTCAAAAGTCTCTTTCACAGCAAGCTGATGTTCAGGGGCGAACAACTCGTGGCAACAGTGGTGTTTGATTTCTTCCACTTTGTACCCCGTCGCCTTCTCGCCCGCTGGGTTTAAGCTGAGGATCCGCCCGCAGGAATCGGTGGAAATAATCACGTCGCTGGCGCTCTCAATAACACTGGCCAAATGGCGCTCGACCTGACGGACCTCCTCGCTCAAGCGAATCTGTTCCGTAACGTCTTCCATGAGAAACATTACGCATTCAATTCGCTCGTCCCATTCCACCGGAACGATGCTGTAGTAATAAATCCGCAGAGGCACGCCGGGACCGCGATAGGTCATTCGCTCGCCCTCAACGGGCGTGTTGGTCAGAAACACATCACGGATTCGGCGTTCCAGATTCATTTCCTCGACGATCACGGCAGGAAACACTTCGTCGAGACGGTGTCCGACCGTGTCGCTCTCCGATCTTCGCGCTTTCTCCAGGAAGTTCTGGTTGGCCGATAGAATTCGCAGACCTCGATCAATCAGCAAGACCGAGGAGGGAATCACGGACAAAAGCATGTGATAGAGTTTTTTGCACTGTCCTTCCGAAAACGCCTCGTGCTGCACATCAGCGGGTGGCCGTGTGGTTGTCAGCATTTGTCTCCTCCCGTGTGCGTTGGGACAAAACTATATGGCGGCCAGGGCCCACTCAGGAGGATTTTTGCGTGGCTCCCCTTGTTCAGCATTCGAAACGTCTGACGGAAAGCGTTTACGTTCTTTCGTTCCACCAGGAAATCGAGCGACATAACCGGCGCTCGAAAAATGGAATTCGGAACGGGCGAAGTCTCCATCCTACATTTGACAAATAATCCTCGGAACGCCCCTCGGATTTCCTCCGTGAGATCTGTCCCCTGCCGGGGGCAACGGTCGCGGGCGATATAGTGATATTTCCGTGCCGCGAGATAACGGACACCCAAAGAACGGGGAGGAAGATCGAGCGCGGTTTCAACCGGCGCGCGTTCGCTCTCTTGGTGTTCCACGATTATGCGAATTCCCAGTTCGACACATCCTTCCAGTTCCCGCAGTGCAGATATGCACACATTTGTGTTTCGGTTGAGCATCCCTATCGCCTGCAATTCGTCGTCGAGTACCAATCCGTATCGCACAGGCAACACCGACCGTTCCCGGTGGAATGCTTCAACGACGCGTTCGAATGCGAGTATGCGCTCGACATCCGGGCGGGCATCATTTACCCGGTTCGAAACGGCCGAGACCACCATGCAAAGATCACTTGCCATGATCAGAGAAACGGGTTGGCCGTCCACACCCGCAGGGAACGGCAGGCGTGGATTCGCGATTGTAGCACAGATACAATAAGCGAGATAGCTCATGGCGGAGCGTCTGCCTTGTGAGTCAGCTCGAAGTTGCTGCCCAACGAGGGGCAAAAGCTATAGGGCGGCCAGGGTCCCGAAATATCCAGAATCATTCCCTGGTCCGCGTATTGCGCACTGAGTTGATTCGCACGTGCATGAAATGGGCCGCGACTGTCTCGCGCCAGAAGAAAAGCCCAGTTGAACGCCATATCCTTGTCTCGCCCCGAAGCATTCCTGGGCAGGGTTCTCAGCGAACGTGATGCAACGGTATGTGGGTCGAGTTCCCCCGCGATCAGATCAGCGATTGTTGTCACCCAGGAATGCAGTGTGTTGCGGACGTCGTCCCGCAATCGCTGTTCGCACAAATAGGTCCTACCGGGTGAGGCGCCGACATCTCGGCCTCGTGAAGAAACGAGAGAGGCGAGCAAGTGTTCCTCCGCTCGCGCTCTGTCCAGGAGCATTTTCACCGCCCATTCCTCCTTGCCGACGACTGAGTCCAGGAATGCTGAAATGACGCTGTAATGGCTCACGACCAGCTGCGCCAAGTTATCCAACGAAGAGAAAAGCGTTGCGAATCGGGCCGGAAGCACCGGTGAGCTGGCCATGATTTGTTCGACCACTTTCTCATGAACACAGGCGCGGGGACCTACCCAGGTCAGATCCTGCAGGTTCTCTTCCGAAGACCGCCCCATCCACTCTTCCAGATCTACCGTACAGAACACAGCCGCGACATTCTGGAGTACCCACTGCACAAGTGGCTGTCCGTCCTCAAGGGGAGGGCATTCGATAATGTGCAGGGCGTGCGGACGTGCAAAGCCGAATAGGTAGATGCCCTCGCCCTTGTTCCCGGTGAACTCACAACTGGTGTTGGAATTGGTCACAGTCACCCTCCATACTGCCCATGAGAACGCGTCCCGCTTCCAGGGCATTTCTGACGACAGTACGCAAGTCCTTTGGCTTGAATGGCTTTGTGAGGTAATCGAAGACACCCGCCTCCATCGCGCTGCGGGCCGTGTCTCGCGAACCAAAGCCTGTGAGGATAATAATGGGAGCGTCCTTGCAGACCATTTTCAATTCTCCCATCACGTCGAGGCCGCTGCCGTCCGGCAGGCGTAAGTCCAGAAAGATCAAATCCGGCTTTGCGGTTGCCGCCAGGGCTAGCGCGCGACGGCCATTTTCCGCCCAGATTGTTGCATAGCCATCCTCGGCGAAAATCCGCGAGAGCACGTCAAACACCGATTTTTCGTCATCCACGACGAGGATGGTGTGACCGGAGTATCGTGGAGCAGATTTCATAGTGCACCTCGATTATGAATATGTATGGCAAGTCGCACCGAAACCGACGCGACAGACTCCCCCTGGCGTCTCCCACTCTATCGTGTTCCTTTCCTTCTCTTCCTGGGCAGGATGATCTCGAGAACGCCGTTTCGAAAATGTTCCACACAATGTTCCACATCCACTTCCGGCGGCAGACGGATCTCCTCTTGAAACCTCTGATCGTCTCGCGTGGCATCTATGACATATCCCTGCGCCGTCATGTTCAGCGACACGTCGCCCCGACGGAACCCGCCAAGATCAATGATGATGAGCACCTCTTCCGCCTCGTGAAAGACATCCACCAGCGGGCCTCGAATCTTTTTGAACAGCGGTTTAGTCTGGAATCGCCAATCGCGCGGCTTTTCGAAAGCCTTCACGGCAAACGTGGTTTCCCGGGATGGCGGGTGCCGGCGACGTTGCGATCCTCCTGCGCCCCCGATTCGCAATCGTATGCCCTGACCCGCACCGGTCGGGCTGCGTCGGCGGCCGCGCTGTGCGCGCGCGAGATCCTTCATAGTCTTGGGAGGAATGGAGCGTGGCATCCGCGTCTGGTTCCCCTCTTCCGAATCGTCGGAATCTCGGACCGCAGAGTTCACCGCGCCTCCAGGGCCCGGATCAAATCCTCCCCTTTGATTCGCGGTTCCGGTGCCTTATCCGTTTTCTTGCTTTCCCTCGCTTCTACGACGCGCCGAACAGCGTCGAGAGCGGCCTTGTAGCACACGCCGGCAATATCCGCGCCGCTGAACTCAGGCGTGCGCGACGCCAAGTCCTTCACGTCCACCTCCTTGGCCAACGGTTTGCTGCGCAAATGAACTTCGAAGATCTCCGCACGTTCGGTTTCGTTTGGCAGTAGAATCTCAATGACGTGATCAAACCGTCCCGGCCGCAGCATGGCCGGATCGAGCATGTCCAGCCGATTGGTTGCTCCCAGAACCAGCACGCCCTTGAGCTCCTCCACGCCGTCGAGTTCCGCGAGAAACTGGCTGAGCACGCGTTCGGAAACGTGCGAATCCGAAGTCCCGCCGCTTCGTCGTGGAATCAGAGCGTCAATTTCGTCAAAGAACACGATACATGGCGCCGCCTGGCGCGCCTTGCGAAAGACCTCACGAACCCCTTTCTCCGACTCCCCGACGTACTTCGACAGCAGCGAAGGACCTTTCACCGAGATGAAATTCACCTGGCTCTCGGTCGCGATCGCCTTGGCCAGCAACGTCTTTCCGCAACCGGGAGGCCCGGTGAGCAGAATCCCCTTGGGCGGCTTGACGCCCATCTTGTCGAAGAGATCGCCGTATTTCAGCGGCCACTCGACGGCCTCGACCAAGCTTGCCTTGGTCTGTTCGAGTCCTCCCACGTCGCTCCATCGGACATCGGGAACCTCGACGAACACCTCGCGGATGGCCGACGGCTCGACCTCGCGCAAGGCACCCAGAAAATCGCTCATGTCCACTTCGAGCGCCGCCAACTGCTCGTAGGGGATGCCGGTCAACGCAAAATCAATTTCGGACATGATCTGGCGCAGCCGGATCATCGCGGCTTCGCGGCAAAGCGCCTCGAGGTCGGCTCCGACAAAGCCATGCGTGATTCCCGCCAGATGCGCCATGTCCACGTCGCCGGCGAGCGGCATGCCCCGGCTGTGAATCTCGAGAATCTCCAGCCGCCCGTTGCGGTCGGGAATCGGGATGGTGATTTCGCGATCGAAACGGCCCGGGCGGCGCAACGCCGGATCAAGAGCGTTCGGGATATTGGTCGCCGCGATGACGATGACGTTCTGGCGCTTGTTGAGCCCGTCCATGAGAGCGAGCAACGTGGCCACGACGCGCTTCTCTACGTCGCCGATCACGGTCTCCCGGCGCGGTGCGATAGCGTCTATTTCGTCGAGAAAAATAATGCTCGGTCCCTTGTGGCCGGCTTCCTCGAAAATCTTGCGCAGATGCGCTTCGCTCTCTCCATAAAACTTGTGGATGATCTCGGGGCCGCTGACCGAAAAGAAGTTCGCCTCAGTCTCGTGCGCAATCGCACGGGCGATCAGCGTCTTCCCGCATCCGGGGGGACCGTAGAGGAGGACGCCTTTGGGCGCGTCAATTCCCAGGCGCTCGAAGACCTCGGGATAGCGAAGCGGCAGTTCGATCATCTCGCGCACGCGCTGGAGCTGGGGCTTGAGTCCGCCAATGTCCTCATAGGAAAGCGCCCGCGCCCCTCCGTCCTCGCCCTTGGTCTTGCCGATCACCAGCTGGGTCGTCGGATTGATCACCACGGGACCTTTGGGCGTCGTGTTCTCCACCCGGAAATCGGCCGAACGGCTGCCGAATAGCGTTGCACGCACACGGTCTCCGACCACAACGGGCAGGCCGTCCAGGAGACTTCCAATATACTTCATATCGCGTTCAGACGGCGTGATGGTCATGGGATCAAGGACGACGCGATCCGCCGGCGAGACGGTGATCTTTCGGACGACGACATGTTCGTCCAGCCCCACACCGGCGTTCTCGCGTGTCAGTCCGTCCATCTGGATGCGCGATTGCCCGCGTTGGTCCTTGTACGCCGGCATTGCCTTGCCGACGGTCTGACGTTTGCCGGCAACCTCGACAATATCGCCGATCTGCGCCTTCAACTGCTGGAGATCTTCGGGGTCCATGCGCGCGAACGCACGACCGACGTCTTTGTTGAGCGCCTCCGTGACCTTGAGATCGAGCTCCATACCATCGCTCTTGTTCATTTCTGGCCTCTTGCGCCGGCAGTCTTGAGGCATTTGATCTCCACTACGCCGTTGTTGCACGAAACCGTCATCGCCTCGCGGCGGAATGTCCCCGGCAGCAGGACCTCCTTGCGATACCGCTTGTTCCCTTTTTCGGCCGAGAGAATCAGCAGATCGTCTTTGAGGTCGAGATGCAGGTCCTTCTCGCCGATCCCGGGCATCTCGGCCACGACAAGCACGTGATCTTTTTCTTCGAAGACATCCACCATCGGTTCCCGAACCTCCGAGACCACCGCCTCGCCGGTGGCCGTGTTTTTGTGAACATTGCCGAACGGCTCGACCTTCAGTCCTTCTCCTCCCAAGCCCACTTTGACGCTGAACCCATAGACTCCCTTAAGTTCCTTGCCTTCCTGGGTGCCGAGAAACTCTCCCTCCTTCTTGAGCGCTTCGCCCTTTTCGGCCAAATCGGCCAGTTTATCCACCATCTCGCCCAGCCCCTTGAACAGCCCGCCAAGGCCGGTCTCAAAGTGGAAGCCCTTCCTCTCTCCGGTGTCTTTCGTTCTCTTTGCAGTCATTTTTCCCTCCATTGGTTGAAAGTCCATATTGTCGAATCTTTGCATGGATCGTCTTGTAGTCTATCTGAAGGATTCGAGCGGCCAATGCCTTGTTCCCCCGTGTCCGCTCCAGAACCTCGCGGAGGACAGTCCGCTCGGCCATGACGCGGCTTTGTTTCGAGATTTCCTTGAGGGAGGGATTGGCGCCATTCGATTCCGGCGGGGTCACCACGCCCGTCGGCTTGAGCGGGCCCAGGTGCGGCAGATCAATAATCCTCTCGGCCAACAGCACGGCCCGACGGATGATGTTGCGCAATTCTCGGACGTTGCCGGGCCAGTCGTGGGTCAGGAGCACATCGAGGGTGGCGTCGGTGATCCCCGCGACCTTCTTTCCCAGTTCGCGGTTGGTTATGCGCAGGAAACGATTGACGAGGAAGGCGATGTCTTCCCGGCGTTCGCGCAAAGGTGGAACTCGAATAACGTATTCACTGAGGCGGTGGTAGAGATCGCGCCTGAAAGCGGCCGGATTGGCCCGCGACAAGTCCTGATTTGTTGCCGCGACAATTCGCACGTCGGCCTGCAAGGGTGCACTGGCGCCGACGCGAAAGAACTGTTTTTCCTGCAAAGTGCGCAACAATTTGCTTTGCATGGACAGAGGAAGGTTCGAGATTTCGTCCAGAAACAGGGTTCCTCCCGCGGCGGCCTCGAATTTCCCGTGCCGGGTGTTGTCCGCACCGGTGAACGATCCCTTCTCGTGGCCGAAGAACTCGCTTTCGATCAGCGTTTCGGGGATCGCTCCGCAGTCCACCGCAACGAATCGCTGCGAGGCGCGGCGGCTCTGGGCATGGATGGCTTGCGCAATCACCTCCTTGCCCGCGCCCGTTTCGCCGATGATTAGAACCGAGAAAACCGTCGGCGCCACCCGCTCCACCTCCGAGGCAAGGGCTTGAATCTCCTCTCCATGGCCCATTCGCTCGCAGAGAGAAAGGTTGGCCTCCAACTCCGTCTCAGGGTATTCGCTTCTTCCCCGACGGTGGGTTTCATCCAAGGCCTCGAGGATTTTCTGGATTATCTCCTCGTTGCTGAACGGTTTGGGCAGGTAGTCAATCGCCCCATGTTTCACCATGTGAATGGCGTCCTGGATGCCGCCGAAAGCAGTAATCATGATCACGGGCAGACTGCTGTCCAGTTCCTTGGCCCTGCGCAAAACCTCATGGCCATCCATGCCGGGCATTCGGACATCGAGCAACACCACGTCTGCGGCCTTGTGCTCGATAAGATGCAAGGCCGTCTGGCCGTCTCCGGCTTCGATCGCCTCCATGCCCGCGTGCTCAACAATAGTCCGGAGGATCGAGCGCATCGAATCAAGATCGTCCACAATCAGAACCGTTGGACGTGTTTTCATGCCGGATAGGACCTTCTGACTGCGAATCGCGGCTTCCTGTCCGTCCGTTCGCGTCTGCCGCTTCGACCTTTGCGCGACCAAAGTATCCATAGGCTCACTCGATGGTCTAAGCAGTCCGTTCCGGGAAACCCGGTCGGCCGATGGGATAGGAAACCTGAATATCCCCTGCAAACCACTGCATCGGGGAATGGAGCATGCCCAGGAAAAGAACCCCGGTCTCTCCAACCCCGAGAGTCTCATTGACGCGCGTGGAGACGAATTGGTCCCGTCTCAACAATAACCGTTGGCTGAGAGTTTTTTGCTGCTCTTTAATGCGGGCCGCTTCTTTCGATGACCGCGCCGCCAAAACGCGCTGAACCAGGCTGTATTCCTCGATCAGGAGATCGGGCGACTCCGTGCCCATCAAAGCAGCCCCCCGTCCCATCAACTGGACCAGCAGTTGATGATTGGGGCTGCCCGATTTGGCCAAATCAGCAACGATGTCCGCTTCACAATCGCACACGGGAAGTCCGTCCTGGTAGAGACGGACGTGCGGAAACGGCAAGTCCCATTTCAAAATCTCTTCCCGGATGCCCGACCAGAACTGTTCTGTGGCCACCACGTTGCTCTTCCATCTCTCCCGGCCGATTTTCTCGATGGCGATCGCTCGGAATGACTCCGCCAGCGCCCCCATGTCGGCCTGAGTATGGATGATGGGAATATAGATGAGGTTCCTCATGCCGGTCCTGCCGCCCTCGCGTCTGAACTGGCCATCGGGGCCGACGGTTGCGCTATTGATTTTTCACGATGCCTGCAATCCCCGGACTCACGTAAACACGATTCGAGACCAACGTGCGAATGGCGCGTCCCAGTTCCTCGAAAGCATAGTCCTTCAGCATGTAGCCTGTGGCGCCCGCGTGAAACATTCTCACGACGAACCGGCTATCGGAATGCAGCCCGACGGCGAGCACTTTTACGTCGGGGGATGCCACGATGATTTGCCGCGTGATCTCCATCGTGTCTCGATTGGATATGCCCAAAGCCATCACAACAACGTCGGGCTTCAACACGCCTGCGAGTCGCACGCACGCAACGCCTTCTTCTGCTTCACCGATCAGTTCCATGTCCGGCTCCCGTTCGAGCACAGAGCGGAGAGCGAAACCCCCGTTGGTTTTGTCGTCAGCCAGAAGAACCCTTATGCGTGCCTCGTTTGGCATTTTGGACGCCCCTTCTGTCTCAACGTCGCGTTCTGAGCGGTCGAAATCGTGATACGCGATCAGATCGTAATCCGAATTCCGATCATGGAGATACCACGCCAGGGCCAGGCGTCAATCAGGGCTATTCCAGATTTCGCGCTTCGAAATACCTGAGATTGATGTAGGGGAAACCATGATGAACATGCGGTAAGGGGGAGGTCTTGCCGGATGCGTTCAAGGTTCCAGGCCCAGACCGTTCACGGGGGAACCACGTAACAGGGAAGACATCTCGCTCCCGAAGGATATATCCCCTGGCGGATGATCGGCTTGTTGTCACGCGGCTTTTGTGGGCCTGGATGAGCAGTGGGTCTCTGCGAGGATATTATGCGGTGTCACTGGATGGCATATCCAAATGCCCTTCTCTTCCTGGTGGGTCTGTGCGGCGGTTTTCTCGCTCCGATGTTGCAGCCAGATTCCCAGTATAACTCCGGCAAGTACGATTGCGGACAGAAAATCTATCATCCTTTTCATCCTCCGAAAAGCCGGGCGGCATGACCAACGGAAGCATGGCTGGGGGCGACCGCGCGAACGGCGCGTCCCAGTTCCTCGAAAGCACAATCCGTCAGCATGTAGCCACACTGAAGCATTGTTCTCACCACGAACCGGCTATCGCAATACGGCGAGATGGCGAGCACTTTCACGTCGGGGGATGCCGCGATGATTTGCCGCGTGATCTCCATCCCCTCTCGATCGAACATACCCAAAACCATCGCAACAACATCGGGCTTCAACACGCCCGCGAGTCGCACGGACGCGGCGCCATCTTCTGCCTCCCCGATCAGTTCCATGTCCGGCTCCTTTTCGAGTAAGGAACGGAGAACGGCACGGCTATCGGTGTTGTCGTCGACGAGAAGAACCTTCGTGCGCAGTTGTATGGCCATCCTAGACCTCGCTGGTGTTTTGCCGGTTGCGATCTGAACGGCCGGAAATTTCTCATCGGGAGCGGACCAGAACTCCAACATACTCATAGAATCGCGCCGGTGAGCAGCCGTCAATCGGGGACATTTCTGATCTTGCCCTTCGAAATACCCGAAATTGCTGTAAGGGAAATCCTGATATTCATGTAGGGGGAATTACGATACAGAATACGGTAAGGGAGGAGGCCTTGCCGGATGCGTTCAAGGTTCCAGAGAGGTCAGTCCTTCGCGGACGGCGTATTTGGTGAGCTCGGCCACGCTGTGAATGCCCAACTTCTCCATTATATGCTGCCGGTGGGTCTCGGCGGTCTTCACGCTCACATTGAGTTGTGAGGCGATTTCTTTTGTGCTTTTGCCTTCCGCCACCAGTTGCAGCACTTCACGTTCCTTGGCCGTGAGCAGGGGGAGTGCTGGACCCTTGTCCTGGGACGGATGGCGTAAGTCGTCCACTAAGACAGAACCGATGCCCGGACTGATGTAGATGCGGTTCGAGGCCACGAGGCGGATGGCATGGATCAGCTCCTCAAAAGCGCCATCCTTGAGCATGTAACCGGAAGCACCCGCCTTCAGCATACCCGTCACAAATCGTTTGTCCGTGTGCATGGACAGCGCGAGCACCTTCACGCCGGGAACCTCGGAAGTGATCTGGCGTGTGGCTTCGATGCCGTTCAGATCCGGCATACCAATATCCATGACGACCACGTCGGGCTTCAGCTCCCGAGCCAGATGGATCGCCGTCCGCCCATTCTCCGCCTCCCCGATCACTTTCAGCCCGCCTTCCTTCTCAATCAAGGAACGGAGGCCGTTGCGGATGATTTCATGATCGTCCGCGAGCAGGATTGTTATTTGCATGGTGCACCACCTTCCAGGGAAGTACGGTCACGGCTCAACGGCGCGATCAGGGTGACTCGCGTTCCGTGACCGCGCTCGGATTCGACCTCAATGTGGCCGCCAATGTATCGCAAGCGTTCGCGGACGCTGAAAAGGCCGAACCCTCTGTCTCGGCTCGTTCGAGACTCAATCGTTGTCGCGTCAAATCCAACGCCATCGTCCTCAACGACGATGCGGACATGATCCCCATCCCGCAGGATCGAGACCCTTCCGCTGCGGGTGTTCGCGTGTTTGACAATATTGATCAGCAACTCGTCCACCGCACGAAACAGAAGGCCTCGAACGTCGTCTTCCAGCGGTTTCGAATGCGCGTCATCCGCAAATTCGATTCGAATTCCATGCTCTTCGCCAATTCTCTCGCTGAGCCATTCCAGTGCGGCTTCGAGACCCAACTCATAGAGAATGGGAGGACTCAACTCAACTGTCAGCGACCTGGTGTCTCGAATGGTCCATTCAAGGAGCGTCTGGATCTCGTCCACCATTCCGGCAATCTCTGCGGAACTTCCCGCCTGTCTCACGGCTCCGAACTTCATCCGGATCGCGGCCAGGGATTGGCCAATCTCGTCGTGCAAGTACGAGGCGATCCGGCGCCGTTCGCGTTCCTCGGCCAGCGACAACTCGGACGCCAACGAGCGGAGATTCTCCTGATAGGCCATGAGACGTTCCTCGGCTTGCTTGCGCTCGGTGATGTCGCGGTAGTTCACGACGACCGCCCTCAAACTCGGCTCGCCCAGTAGGTTGGAGATAACGCATTCGAGCCACCGCCAGGAACCATCCTTGTGGCGGTAGCGCAGCTGGACGGTCAAGGGGCCGGACAGCTTTTCGAGCAATTGCGCGAACAAGCCAGTGGCCCTCTGAAGGTCATCGGGATGAACCAGTTCGAAAATACTGCGACCAACCAACTCGTTCATGCCATAGCCCAAAATGTGGGCGGTCGCGGGGCTGGGGAAGTATTGAATGGTTCCATCCTTGTCGCCCAGCGCGATTCCGTCCATGCTGTGTTCGATCAGAGCACGAAACCGTTTCTCACTGGTTTGCAGCGCCGCCTCCGCTTGCTTGCGCTGAGTAATGTCTTGTACATGGGAGATGAAGTACAGGGGCACACCTTCGGTGTCTCGTACCAGGGAACTGGAGACTCGCCCCCATACTACGTGCCCGTCCTTATGAGAATACCGTTTCGTAAATCTCCCGCGCTCAATCCCCCCAAATAGCGCATGGCGTATGAAGGCAGGGGTGACATCCAAATCGTCTGCATGAGTTATGTCATTCACACTGATGCCTTCGAGCTCTTCTCGGCCATAACCGACGATCTCACACATCATACTATTGATCCTTATCAGGCGCCCCGCCGTACTCACCAGGCACATTCCGATGTTGGCATTCTCGAAGGCCAGACGGAAGCGCTCCTCGCTTTCATGCAGCACCTCCTCCCCCCGCTTGCGGTCGGTGATGTCGTACCATATGCTCTGAACGAATTTTTCGCCCCGAATGGAAATAGCCCTGCTGCTTACCAGAATATCCCGTGCCTCGCCATCCTTTGTCGCATATTTCGTTTCAAAGGTATCGCCCCCCCCCTTAACGATGTTCTCGATGTGCTTCGCGACTTCGTCGGCAGACTCGAGGACCTCAAAGTCGGCTATCCTGAGCTTTTCGAATTCCTCGCGCGTATAACCAAGGTTCTCGTGTGCTTTGTCGTTGAACTCCAGCAGCGCTCCGGTCTCCCCATCAATAAGCACAATGGATTCCGACGCTTGATCGAAAAGGGTGCGAAATCGCTCCTCCGATTCCCGCAGCGCCTCCTCGGCCCGCTTGCGCTGCACCACATCCGCCAAAATTTGCCCCACGATCCTTAGCGACAAGATGATGTCCTCCGACCACGCTTTTTCCTGTCGCACGGAATCAAAGCCGAGAATCCCGATGACCTTCCCCCCAAGAACCATCGGGACAGCGACAGCGGATTGCACCGCGCCCTCTTGCAGTAGCTCTTTCTCGGCGCCCGCTTCGTGTGGAAGGTCTGCTACGCGACGGATACAAAGGGTTTGGGACTGCTTCATCTTTTCCATCAGCCAGGGAAAGGCGCCAACCGATACTTCTTTCCGTCTGTGGAGGTGCGGTTCAATCCCTTCCGCACACCATTCGTATACATTGTCTATTGTTGTTTCGTCGTTGGAAAACAATAGAATGTAACTGCGGTCAGCGGACACGAATTGCGCAATTCGGCTCAATGTATCGCTCATGCGGCTGGGAATGTCATCTGCCGCTGTGCTGATGAATTGTGTTGATATGCTCGCAACCAGCTTTTCGAATTCCAAGCGGTACCCTAACGCCTCCTCGGCGCGCTTGCGCTTGGTGATGTCTCGGGCAATTCCAAGTTCTCCCACGACTTTGCCGTCCTTGACGTGTGGGGTGGAGGTGAATTCTCCGACTAGGTACTCGCCTGACTTGGAGAGAACGCGTAATTCATAGGGGGGGTGCGTCTCGCCCCGCGAGGCCTTCTGAAATGTCTCGATGGCGAGAGGCAAGTCGTCAGGATGTACAATCCCCATGAGAGGCTTGCCCAGCCATTCAGCGCGTGACCAACCTGTAAGCGTCTCAAACGCTGGGTTCAATGACGTAAACGATCCATCCTCTGCGGAAACGGTGTAGATAACGTCGGGCGCAGCTTCAACCAGGCTGCGATATCGTTCTTCGCTTTCGTGCAGCTCCTGCTCCGCCCGCTTGCGCTCCTGGAGCGCGTTCCATTCGCGCAAGGCGCGGGCCACGGTGCGGGGCATATCGGCGAAGGCCTCGGATGACTTGACAATGTAATCCAGCGCACCTGACCTCATCGCTTCCACCGCCACCTGCTCTGTGCCGTAGCCCGTCATAATCAGGATGGGGAAGGGGCCGGCTTCCGACGGAGAGGTCAAGACTTCCACCGCGCGGCCGTCCGGCAGGTTCAGGTCCACCAGGGCGATGTCCGGCGCACTGGCGGCCACGCTCTCTCGGTACTCCCGCAGCGTGCCTGACACCTGAATCTCGGCATCCGTGCCGGCGGCTTCAAAAGCGCGCCGGATGGCCTCAGCGTGGGCCGCCTCATCTTCCACGATCATGATCCGCATACGGGTGACATCCATGGGTGCCTCCTTCAAGGAACTAAGAGGCTGTTGAAAAACACGCTTCAAACGAACGATTGAACCGCCATAACGCCAAGAACGCCAACAACGATAGTGAAATCCGTTTAAGCAGACTACTCCCTATCATCTTGGCGCACTCTGCGACTTGGCGGTTTCCTTTTTCAACACCCTGCTAATGTGGATATTCGTTCCACGGATATTCGTTCCACGCCAGCCAGTAGTAACCGAGCGTATCCATCAGTTTAACGAACTGCGCAAAGTCCACCGGCTTGACCAGGTAACTGTTGGCATGGTTGTCATAGGCCTTGACTATGTCCGCTTCGGCGGCCGATGTGGTCAGGATCACCACAGGGGTGCGGCTCAGGTCGGGATCCGACTTGATGGTCTTCAGAACCTCCAGGCCGTCCACCTTGGGCAGACGCAAATCAAGCAGGATGACGTCCGGCCGGGGGAACTGGTCCGGGTCGCCGAACTCCGCCCGCCGGTACAGGTAATCCAGGGCTGCCTGGCCGTCGCTCACGGTCATCAGCCGGTTGGCCAGGCGGGAGCCTTCAAAATTCCGCCGAACGATCTCGACGTGGGCCGGCTCGTCCTCCACCAGTAGTATGACGATGGGTCTGCCTTTCATGATTCTTCTCCTTCTTCTTGATTCCGTAGTGTCAAAAGTTCTCAGTTCTTTGGGTCATCAAAGCGCTGAGAACATTGCGTTTTCTGAAAAAGTGGGTTGTCTCCCCCCATGAGTTGAG
>Ga0315274_10006493_pt1 | contig 17029 bp, 14 predicted proteins | sample YL17G02_20_MG_FD_203700 | JGI IMG/M metagenome (GOLD analysis project Ga0315274, IMG submission 203700) | Sediment microbial communities from Yellowstone Lake, YNP, Wyoming, USA - YL17G02_20 | ecosystem: Environmental > Aquatic > Freshwater > Lake > Sediment | place: USA: Wyoming | collected...
GCCCGCGACCTGCTCGACATACATGCCGATGATCAGCACCGGCACGTCGCGGTGCCGTTCGAGCAACTGGCGCACGAGCCGCAGCTTCTCCAGGTTTTCCGAGGCGATGCGGAACTTGTGCCGTGCCTCGGCCACCGCGTAATCCAGGCGGCGCATTTCCGTCATGGGCAGCCGGATTTCCGTGCACGTGGCCGTGGCGATCCAGCCTTGCTTCTCCATTTCCTTCCACGGCACGTCGTATTTCTTCGGGCCGATCAGGGCGAAGACTTCGTCCTCACGCCCATCCTCGCGCACCAGCGTGGCGGTGAGGCCCAGGCGGCGACGCGCTTGCAGGCTCGCGGTGATCTGAAACACCGGCGCGGGCAGCAGGTGAACTTCGTCATAGACGATGAGGCCCCAGTTGCGCTGGTCGAACAGCGCGAAGTGGGTGAACTCGCCGTCCTTGCTCTGACGATGCGTGAGAATCTGGTACGTGGCGATGGTGATTGGGCGGACTTCCTTCGCGTCGCCGCTGTATTCGCCAATGGCGTCCTCGGTGAGCGTCGTTTTGTCGAGCAACTCGGCCTTCCACTGCCGCGCCGCCGTGACGCTGGTCGTGAGAATGAGCGTGGAGGCGCGCACCAGCGCCAGGCAGGCCATGCCCACGATGGTCTTGCCCGCGCCGCAGGGCAGCACGATCACCCCCGAGCCGCCGCGGTCGGCGCCGCCCGCGTGGAAGATCCGCGCGGCTTCCTGCTGATAGTCCCGCGGTGCGAAGGGCAACCCGGCGAGCGTCGTGCCGCGCAGCCAGAGCGGGAACTCCTCCCCGACGACGTAGCCCGCCAGGTCTTCGGTGGGAAAACCGAGCTTGATGAGCGCCTGCTTGAGACGCCCACGTTCAGCGGCAGCAATGTCAAATTCCAGTGCCGACAGGCGGGCGCGCAGCAACGGAGCGAGGGCCTTCTGATGCGCGAGTTCCTCCGCCAGCGGCAGGTCGCGCGCCGAGAGCAGCAGCGCGCCGTCGTCGCGTCGAGTGAGCTTGAGGCAGCCGTAACGCGACGCGAAATCGCGCACGCTCACCGCCACGTGCCCGGGCAGCGGATACTTCGAGAGCCGCCGCAGTGTGCTGACGATGCTCTCCGCTGTCTCCCCCACCGCGCACGCGTTCCAGATCGAGAGCGGCGTGACGCGGTAGGTGTGGATGTGCTCCGGCGACTTGACCAGTTCCGCGAACCGCGCCAGCGCATCGCGCGCCTCGGCGTAGAGCGGATTGTCCACCTCGAGCAGGACCGTGTGGTCGCCCTGCACGATGAGCGGGTTTTGCGGGACGTAATCGGCCGCGCCAGACATCGGGGCGGGAGAGTAGGGCTTCATGGGCGGGACGTAAAACGTGAAACGCGATCCGTGAAACATGAAAAGGGGTCGATGGTTGCGCTGTTCACGCTTCACGGTTCACGCTTCACGGTTCACGCTTCACGCATCACTCCTTCCTTGCCGCCCCACTTCAACTATGGCTGCATGACCACATGACAATGTCTCTGCACGAACATCTGCTCGACCTCAACGCCGACCTGCTCAAAGGCTGGCTGCGCCGGGTGAACGCGCTGGACAAGACGCTCACGCGCAAGGAGCACTTCGCCAGGGCCATCGAGCAGCAGTTGACCCTGAACCTGCCGGCGGTATTGGCGCGTCTGAGCGAATCCGAGAAACACCTCCTGGCCGAATCGGCCCATCAGGAAAGACTCATCTCCGAGCGCGAGTTCGCCGCCAAGTACGGCGGTACTTGCCCGATGCCGAAGACCTACTACGCCTGGCGCGAGGAGGTCTCGCTGCTGGTGCCCTTCATCCACCGGGGTGGCTACCATGCCTCCGAGCCGCCCGACCTGATTCCCTCGCTGGTCGAACCTCTCCGCGCCCGGCTGCCCAAGCCAGAGGGTTTAAAGGTCCAGGCCTTGGACACGCTGCCGAAAGCGTGGCCCTCCGAACGTCAGTGCCAGGGCGGCGACCCGATCCGCACCATCCACGTGTTCGAGAGCGAACGCATCGCCCCAGCGGAACTGGGCCGCGTGCTGCGGCTCATCCAGAGCGGCAAGGTCAAGGTCACCGACGCCACGCGCCGGCCCACCGATGCCACGACCCGGCTCGTCGGCGAGGCGCTGGTCGTGCCCGATTTCGAGCTCGAAATGCCGAAGGCCCACCTGCGCGGCAAGTGGGATCGGGAGTTTTACGAGCCGGCCGGCCCCGTGCGCGCGCACGCCTGGCCGGTGCTCGTCCAGCAGTGTGGCTGGGCCAAGAGCAAGGGCGGCGCGCTGGCCTTGACCGACACCGGCAAGGACATCCTTCAGCAGTTCACGCCGGAGAAGTTCCGCGCCGGTGTCTCCCGCTGCCTCGCCAACCGTGACTTCGACGAACTCAACCGCGTGAACCACATCCGCGGCCAGAGCGGCAAGGCCAGGCGCTATCTGTCCAATCCCGGGCTGCGCAAGAGCGGCATCGTCGAGGCGCTGAAAGCACTGCCGGTCGCGCAGTGGCTTGAATTTGCCGAGGTCCGCCGCATCGTGGAAGCGACGCCCAGAGATTGCGACGTGCTCGAAAGCGAACAGCCCGTGCTCTATTTCTTTGAGCCGCAGTTCGGCTTCATCACCGACAACACCGGTTTGGGCCGGCAGTTCATGCGCGCCTTTTTCCTGGAGTCACTGGCCACCCTCGGCGTGCTCGACGCAGGCCTCGTCTATCCGCATCAGCTCTGGCCGGATCTGCACGACTCACTCAACGGCGACCTGCCGTTTTGCGGTCGTTACGACGGTCTGCTGTATGTGCGGCTGAACCCCCTGGGCGCCTACGCGCTCGGGTTCAGCGACCACTACGACCTGCGCGCCGAGGCCAGGCCCAAGCTCTTCCGCGTCCTGCCCAACCTCGACGTCGTCCTGGCCAACGGCCCATTGAATCCCGCCGACCGCGCCACCCTCGAACTCCTGGCTGCACCCAAGAGCGACATGGTCTGGACGCTCGACGCCGAGCGCATGCTGACGCACGTCGAGACCGGCGGCGCGTTCCGGGAACTGCGCGACTTCCTCGAAGCCAATGCCGCCGAAGGCCTCCCGGAAAACGTGCAGGTGTTCCTCGCGGATCTCGAATCGAAACTCGGTGCCTGCCGTGCGCGCCGCGAAGCCGTGTTGCTCGAATGGGCCGATGAAGCGCTCGCCCGACTCATTGCTACGAGCAGCGGCACGAACAAGCTCTGCTTCCACGCGGGCGCCAACCGCCTGGTGGTCCCCGCCGAAAACGTGACCGCCTTCAGCCGCGCCGTGAAGAAGCTCGGTTACGTGCTGCCGCGATCACGCTGAGCCTGGCACCGCGCCGCGTGGCGGAGCGCGAAGCGAAGCAGCTCAGGGTTTCAACCGGCTGTGTCGCCAGCCCGGGAGCGCCAGCGCACCCAGATCCACGGGCTCAAGGCGCCGACGATCTGCTGTCCTCCGAGCAGCCGGGGCCATTCTCAACTCGGAAAATGGCCGAAGGCATCGAGAGCAAGCGAGTAAAGCTGTCCAACGCCCTGAGTGTAGCTTTTGGGCGACCGGAACTCCTTGGGAGTGGGATAGACGATTTGCACATCATCCATGAACGCTCGAAACAACCCAACGGCAACAGTCTGCATCTTGCTGCCGGTCGGAGACAGGAGGATGCGCTCGCGGTCGGAGTGCGCATCGTAAAGCTTCAAAAGAAAGTCGAACGTTTCCCGGTAGTCGAGGGTGCTGGCAAGGAGGTTTTCTGGCGGAGCCAGCGAGAGCCGATTGATTCGTGCGATCGCCGCGGTTCGCCACTGGTTCTGTGGGCTGGGTGGAACTCCGTGAATGCACGTCAGGCGCGAAGGTGCCAGCTCACTGCGCAAGGCCGTGAGTTGATCGGTGCTGAAAGTTGGGAACGCCGCAAGTCGTGTCTGGGTTCCACCAATCGCCGTGCACGACAGCTCAGGAACAATTGTGACGTCGAAGACGCCGGAGGAGAGAAGCAAAACTGAATACAGGGGATCTTCTCCGCTCTGCCTGAGTTCTTGCTCGACCTCCTCCTCAGTTGGCGGATAACTGGCAGCTTCAGCGTAGGCCACAACACAGTTCCTCAGTCCCGGTCCCGAAGTTCGCTGATTCAAGGCGACAAGGCTCTGAACGATCAGCAGGCGGGACATCGCGGAGACATCGAGAATGGTGCGGCCTCGAACTCCAGCAATTCTCTCGAGCAAGAGAGAGCCGAAGCCGGCCGGGTTCTGCCGATCGTACGTGATTTCGGTCGCTCTGAGGCTGGCTGTTCTGCACACGGCTCGGATTTCGGCGAGCCGGTTTTCGAGCATGAAAGGGAGGTAATCGATGATGAGAACGGCGAAGTCTGTGCCGCCAGCCACGGCGTTTCCCAACACGCCCATCGCGCGGTCTTCGAAGCCGGCACAGACGATCAGACAATCATCGCTTTGGAGTCGGAACTGTGCCGTCGGTTGAAGCGCTGGTTTTGTCAGCGCCGCCAGGCGTTCGTCTGCTCGAACCACGCGCAGCATTCAGTCCTCTTTCTCCTCCATGCCGAGTGGCAGGTGCTCCTGCTGACTGGTGCCTTTTCCTGTCTCGCTTGGCTCTGGAGCGCGCCGGCGCTTTTGAGCCTCGAATTTCGTTGGATCGAGCAGGAAGGCCTCAAACTCGGCTGGTTCCAGTTCCACGGAATCCCTCATGCTGAAAGTGAGGTTGAAATGGGGAATCAGGAACCGTCGCAAGTAAAGACGCGGGACGACCTTGCCTCGACGGCTTTTCCCGCGGAAATCCTCAATGAAGACCGAATAGCGGAGAAGCTCGTCGTACAGCCGCTGGGCTTCATCCGACAACTTGAATGGTTCGTAAGGCTCAATCCTGCTGGCTTGGTGGGGAGGATTACCGTCCTCGTTTCTCGAATTCCGAAACTTCAGGTAGGAATGGGCGACGTTGCCGAAGGCGGAGACGATGGCAACCAGTTGGTCTCCATGCTTGGGAATGCTTCGCAGGTTCTTGAGAAAACTCCCGGCCGCCTCACGGATAGCCCGGTTCTGCTCGCGCGGTTGAATGCGAGGAGCCGTCGTCTTGGCGAGTTCGTCCGGGCCTCCCGCCAAGATGACCATTTCGCGAACAAGTCCGATGAGGTAGTGAATGTCCCCACTGCATAGCTGGCAGAGAGTTTCTTTGCCCCAGAGTTCGAGTTTCTTTCGGTCCCTCAATTGGCGGTCCGCCTCATTGAAATTATGGGCCGGGTTGCTGCCCAGGAGTTCCCCCAGTTCTTTGACCGGGTACCCTTTGGCGGGTTTAGCCAGCCGGCGGCGGAACCCGTCCTCGATAAAGTCCAGCTTCGGCTGAACTTCTGCATGGAGATAGACGAGACCCAGGTTGTGCAGGACGAACTCCCGATTCTCGACGTAGATCTTCTCATCAATGTCGCCCTTGGAAAACGAAACCGGGCTCTCGGTGGAAAGCTTGAAAAAGCAAATCGGCGTCCGCTGCATGAAGACGCGATTCAAGTTCTCCTGAAGCGCCTTCGTCACCTTGGGAGATGAGTAGTCGTCGATGAAGAAGTAGAACGGACGGTCCTTCAGGAAGGAGAACGTTTCGGCCAGCGCAGCGCACGCCTTTTGGATCACGTCCACGCCAAAGCAGTCGCCGACTGCGCGCTTGGGATCATTCGCGAAGCGTTGCTTTTCGGCAGCACGCTTGCGCTGTTTCTGCAATTCCACAGCGACCGATTTGAGCGTCTCAACGCCCGGCTGCTGCGGGCGCTCAATGCCCAGCACTTGCCATAGCTTCTCTGCCGCCCGCGCCTCGCCTCGGGCAAACTCCTCAGCGAAATTGCCGAACGCCCAACGCTCCAGCGACTCCAGCAGTTCGCTCAGGAGCGTGGCGGTTACGAAATGCACGGGCAGGTCCAAAGCCTCAGCTCGTTCGGGGTGCTTGTAGCGCGGAAACGCAAAGTAGAGATCGTCGCACCGGTAGTACACTCCGATGTAGTCAATCTTGCTCGCTTGGGCTTCGTCAACTCGCAGCTTCTGGCGGAGGCTCAGGCTCTTGAACACCGTGGTCTTGCCGCACCCACGTGGCCCCGTCACAACGATATTGTTCCGGCTCTCAATTTCAGGAAGTCCCAAGAACAGTTCGGAGTAAAGCGCCTTCAGGAGAGTTGGAGCGTCGCCGATTTGCTCGCAGCTCAGGAAGTCAAACGGGGTTAGCAGTTGCGCCGACTCGTCGCCGCCAGCCCGTTCAAACTCCGTGTCGAGCTCCCGCAGCCGTGCAAAGAGACCGCGCGGATTCTTGGCCAGCGAGTCCAAGGTCGGGTTGTTCTCAACCAAGTGGCGGGCAAGGAACTGGTCGTTCAGCGCGTTGAAGATGAACTTGTCCCTTGATGACGCCTCTTGATAGGTCACTTGCTCCAGGAGTGTCCTCAGAATATCGGCCAATTGAAGATAATCGTCCCTGAAGCGTGCATCGCTCGTGGCACTTGCGACGCCGAAATCAGTGACTCGGAAGGCGTATGGCGGGCCGCGCAGGGCGTAAGACCGCTCCTCAACCAGGACATTCCCGGCATGGAAGTCACCGTGCATCTCCTTCAATGCCGCCATTTCATTAAATTAAAAAGTTCCAGAATCGTCTCAAGGAACTGGACTACAAATGCCACCGTGATTGTGCGGCGATTCTTGGCTATGAAGTCGCGCAGGTTCAGGCCGGCAACGAAGTCGGAAATAAGGACGATGCAGTCGATGTTCTTCTCGGCATCAATCCATTCCTTCACGTCCACGAATCGCACCACAACCTCGCTCTGCAGCCTGTTCGCCTTCTCCACCTCCGCGCGCCAGCGAGGCCGCCCCTCCAATACGCCTGCCAGGTTCGCACGAGGTATGATCTTGCAGGCGAAGTCTCGCTGGAGCTCGGTCGAGTGTGCACGGAAAACGTGGGCGTCGTTCCCGCTACCGACATGCCGAAGGATGACAAGGTCAGGCCTGGTGGGAAGTGGCTTGCCCACAAACCAGTTCTTGTCTGGCAGATTGGCCCGCATTCAGTTCCTCTGGAAGACCAGAACGTGCTCCGTCTTGACACCCTTGCACTCTCGGCGCGTCCGTCGCACATCGGGGATCGCGTCGGCCATCACCGTCTTCAGCCGCAGGGATGGAGCCTGTTCACGCATAATGCGGACGACGGCTTCAGAGGGGTGGGCGTCGAAACTGCGCTTGAACTCCTCGCCCACCACGAAAACACAGTAGCCTTTCAACCTCAGCCCCCGTTCAACTTTCGACGCCAGACTGGTGATGGCCTCGACAAACGCCTGTCGACGGGCCGTCACGTCGTTGTCACCGTCGTCCAGCAGCATCGGGTCGATAAACCACAACCGCAGGCGATTGTCCCTGCCGTAATCCAAGGCGTTCATGTAGGGCGGGCTCGTGATCAGGGCGCCGATGCGAGTGGGCAAGACCACGTTCTGCACGCGCGTCTGTTTGAAACCGACGACAGAGGAACCGCGCGGGGACACAAACCGCTTGTAGCTGCGACGGACTTTTGCGAGGAGCCGCGGCCTCAACTCCCTATAGGCATACATCTCCGGGAATTGGTGTCGGGGATACTTCCGGTCGCGCAGGTAAGGCACCAGATGGCTGCTCGGATAAGACAGGAAACCGGGACGTTGGTGATGCAGGATGCCGAGCAGACAGGCCATCAGGAACTCGTTGCCGGGCCGGCGGCAGATCGACGCGAAACTCAACACCTCCCGGAGTGTGTCGGGGTGGTAGAACCGTCGAACCCAGGCGGGAATCACCCGCAAATCGGGTTTGGGAAGCTGAGCCGCTTCCTGCAGGGCTTGTTCAGCGAGACTCAATGCAGCATCCAGCGAGGGAGGCGGGGAGAGTTTGGCTTCTGACAGGATCCGGGCGTACGGGCTGATGTCTGCGGCCAAAGCCCGTCGGCCACGCACGGCGGCTTCGAAAGGAATGGTTCCGGCGCCCGCGAACGGGTCCACAACCAAATCTCCGGGTTTCGAGAAACGCTCGACCAGTTCGCCAGCGATGCTGCTCTTGATCTTGCCGATGTACGGCGACAACTGGTGAAGGGAACACTCGGTGTCGGCACACGGCTCCCTCCAGCGTGCGGGCGCTGGCGTCACTTCAACGCTGCGGAACCGCAGCAGAGCTGTGCTTTTGGCCTTCACTTTGGTCGCTGGTTGCAGCGTATCAAGACGCGTCTCAAGTGCCAAGAACTGTCCCCGAACCTGTCCCCGAACCGTCCCTGAACATGAGCGCACGCGCGGTGGGACTGGAAGGGCCTGGGCGTGCCGCGGGTGCGTCAGCCGCTCGCTGGTTGAGAGGCGTGCCGGACCAAGCCCTTCTCGTCTTTGTCCAGCGGTGGCCAAACGCGCAGCCCGGCCGCCGCCGCCAGCGGTCGCTGGCGGGAGTTCCGGTCGAACGACAGGAACCAGGTGGCCCCCATCGCCACCGCCGCCGCCACCAGCACGAGGTCGTGACCGCCCGGACGGAGCGTGCGCGACAAGCGCCGCGCCAGGCTTTCGGCCTGCTGAAAGGCGTCGGGCCAATCCACAGACTCCGTCCGCAGCCGAACCCCTTCGTCCAGATCCTCCTCAAATCTTGCGGCGGCTCCCAAGTCCGGGTCCCGCAGCAGGACGTTCAGCACCTCGACCCGCGCCAGTTCGGAAACGCTGATGACTTTGGCGTCCTCGGCCAGGAATCGTTCGATGGCGTCGGCGCCCGCCTCGTCCAGGTAAAGGCGGACCAGGATGCTTGAGTCGGCGGCGAATCTCATTGCAGGTTCCCCATAGCCTTCTCGCGGGCGCGCAAGCGGCGGCGGTCTTCCTCAAACTCTGCCAGCAAAGCCTCGCCTCGGGCTTTCGGCTGCCGCCGCAGCCACTCAAAGTGGGCCTTCCAATCCGGCTTCCGTTCCGGTGGCGGCGCAGTGTGCGTCAGATAGCCGATGGCTTTTCCGTTGCGGTGTAGCTCAAAGGTCTCGCCCCGTTCCAGTGCGTCCAGCACACTGGCCGTCTTGCGATTCAAATCGCGCATGGTCAGCGTTTTCATGTCAGACATGATATGGCTGACACCCCGGCCACACAAGTCGGAATCCAAGCACCTGAAGAGGCGGTTTGCGACGCCACCCGGAGACGGATGGTCCGGGCTTTGCCGCGCTGGCGGTCGGCGAGGCTGAGGGTCCACACGCCGGCCCCGCCGCGCCCAGGTACTCTTCGTCCCAAGAGGACCAGACATGGAACCGATCTCCCAAGGCCTCGAGTCCGCGTCGCGTCAGTTGGAGAGCCTGCGGGTGATCGGCGGCGTTGAACAACTGGACGACGGCGAAGTCGCCCCACGGCTGCGTGGCGAGGAAACCGAACTGCTGGTGGTGCCGGTCCACGTCCCCGCAGAAGGACCGTCCCCGCCCCGGGACGGGCGGCGTGAGGATTTCCAGCTTCCCGGTCATTGGACCTTGGCCGGCGCGCTGCCGGCGTCCGCGTGGAGTTGGGTGAGCAGACTCACCGCGGCCTCCACGAGCTTCTCCCCCGACCCGGCGGCGCAGCGGGCGCTCTCCGGCTCGTAGTTGCCCTCGGCGTAGCTGCGCCGGTCAGGGATGTAGCCGATGTTCTCGTTGGCCAGTTCAACGACGAGGGTGTGCGGGAACGGCGACCGCTTCTTGATCGCCAGGCCGAGTTCGACGAACACCTCGCCGGGCAGCGACACCCATGCCACGTCGCGCCCGAGCGCGATGACCTGCACCTCGACCCGGTGAGGCTTGCCCTCGCGGCCGGCTACGTCGAGGGCGCGGTAGGCGCGCACCAGCTTCATGAAGTTCGCCCCGCGGTCGTCCTTTGTCTCAGCAACCACCTTCTTCGCCTCTTCGACCTGCGCCGGCGTGATCTCCGGCACGGCCAGTTCGACGATCTCGCTCTGCGCGCGCAACGGGCCGCCGGCCACCGGCTTCAGGTCCTTGTAGGCCTGAAAGACGGACGCGCCGAGAATCGTGGCGATGCGATGCGGCTCGATGGCCGTGCCTTGGGGCCAGCGCCAGCCGAAGTCGAGGTGGTTGAGATTGCCGCAGGTGCCATTGCCCACAAGCGTGAGGTGGTTCGTGCCGTGGTAGCCGGCCAGCACGCGGCTCAAGGCGCCCGGCCAGTCCGCGCTGATCCGGCTGCCCCCCGTCGTGTCCGGGTGCATCGCGAAGTTGACATAGGTGGCGATGGACTGCGTCGGGCCGCTCGCGTCGGGCTGCTCGACATAGAGGATCCCGACCTCGGGATCGCTCGGGCCGGCGGGCAGGACGATGTCCGGGTTCAACTTGCCCGGGTTCCAGCCCACCGTGCCGTCGCGCATGAAATAGCGTCGGTTGAAGGTCAATCCTTCACATCGGCCTTTGGCGGTACTCAGATGGGCGGGCTGCAGACGCTCATTCGCCAGACGCACACTCTCGATGATGCGCGCCGGCAGGCTTTCCGTGAACGTCACCGCGAGTTCCGATTCCCCGCCCATGGCGCTGCTGCGCTGGCCGCGGTTCGCCAACTCCGGCCCGGTGTGGGCGTGCGTGGCGGAGAGCATCACGTTGAGGCCCTTGATGCCGGTGGCCTGCTCAATCCCGGCGCGGGCCTGGTCCGTGATCGACCGCGTGACGCTGATGAGGTCCAACGCCACGAATGCCGCGCGCACTCCGCCAGCCTCGATCACCAGCGCCTTGCTGAAGAGCGGGTCGAGCACGCCGTCCGCTCCGCGTTCGTGGTAGTAGCCGGCCATCGGAATGCCCATTGGCGGCGTGATGTCCATCGCCGCGACACCGACGCGGAAGTCAGTGGCGCCGACGGCAGCCGAGTTGAAAAACAGGGCGAGGAGAATGGACAGGGTGGGGATGCTTTTCATGGCTTGACGCAGTTCGGAAGTGGTACGAGACCGAAATCGGACCAGGCGCAGGCGGACCGCGACCGGTTCATGGGAAGCCACCTGTTCCTTGCGGACCTGCCCGGATCCCATGAACCCTGTAGGCGCCGACGTGAGGAGGCGTACGGCGCGGTTCATCCTGTCGTTCCGCCTCGTTACCTCGGCGCCTACAACCCTGGCGGGTTCATGGAGAGGATTCATGGAAGGCTGGAAGGTAGGGTGACGACCTTGCCCGTTCGCGCCGACTCGTAGCAGGCGGCGAGCACGCGCTGGCTTTGCAGGCCCAGGGCGGCGTTATTGGACAGCTCGTGGCCCTCGAGAATGGCCTGGCTGAATTCCTCGATCTCGGCGCGGTAGGTGTTCCGAGGCGCCGGGCTGATGGCCCCCCCCCCCTTCGAACCGCGGGCTTGCTGCGCGTCGTACCCGGTGTCGTCTCTCTTCAAGTAAGCGATCATCTCCCCAGTCGCGCCCTGGCCGATGGTGCCTTGAGCGAGAATGCTGCCCAGCGAACCGTAAAGTTCGAGTCGGTTCTGGCTCGCCGCATCGGGCATGCAGAAAAAGGCATCTACCACGCCCAGCGCGCCGTTGGCGAACCGGAGCGACGCGACCGCGCTGTCTTCGGAAGGATAGCGGTGGACCGTCCGGTTGGTGAAGCAACTGACGGTCTGAACGGGGCCGAAGAACATCTCCAGCAAATCGATGCAATGGCCGCCCATGTCCATGAGCGATCCGCCGCCGCCGAGGGCCGGGTCCTGCCGCCACGCGCCGGGCATCTCCGGATACCAGCAGGAAAGCTGGGCGCGGGCAAAGACGGGTTGGCCGAGTTTGCCGTCGCGGATGAGCTTCAGTGCCGCCTGATGCTGCGCGTGGAACCGCATCATGAACGCGGTGCCCAGTCGCACCCCGGCCTGGGCGCACCCGGCGATCATGGCCTCGGCGTCGGCGACGGTCAGGCCGAGGGGCTTTTCGCAGAGGACATGTTTGCCGGCCTGGGCGCAGGCGAGGGTCTGCTCGCGATGCACGTTCGGCGGCGTGGCGAGGTAAACCGCGTCCAGGTCGCCCCGCAGGAGTTCCTCGACGTTGGCGACCGCCCGGGCGTTGAACTGGCGTGCAACCTCGGAGTTGGCGGTGAGATTGAGATCAAAGACGGCAACCAGCTCGGCGTTCGATGCTGGCACGATGCCTTCCGGGATGGTCCGACGTTTGGCGATGCCGCCCGAGCCGAGGACGCCCCATTTGGTACGCTCATTTCGCATACGCCCGGATGACCTTCTTGAGGGCTGCGCCGATCTGCTCGCAGTGGTGCGGCTCGTAGGTCGGATAGGCGAAGCAGGTGAAGGTGTGTTGTTCGTGCCAGCGGGCGTTGGGCACCTCGACCTGGCTGTAATCCACACTCGCCGGGCTGGCGTATTCCTTCGACTTGAAGGGGAAGCCGGATTTTCCGAACGCCCGCTGTTCGCGGAAGGCCCGCTCGGTGTGACATTGGGGCCAGAAGACCTTCCAGCAGGGCGCGCCCTCGGCTCCGGCCGCTTTCACGAATTCGCCGATCTCACAGCGCATGTTCTCGATGTCGAGCGAGAACGCCATCACGTACCAGCCGTTCCGGCGCTCGGGGGTGTCGATAGGCCGGTGCTTGATCAACGGCTCGTCCCGGAGCGCGTCGAGGATGATCTGCGCGTTGCGGCGTCGGCGCGGCAGGTTCCACGTGTCCATGCGGTCCAGTTCCGCGAGGCCGATGGCCGACTGCATCTCGGTCAGGCGGTAGTTCCAGCCGACCCTGTTGTGGATGTACGAGAGCTTCTGCTCCATCTCGAGCAGGTTGAGCCGGTCCTTCACGTCGTAGCCGTGGTCGCGGAAGCTGCGCGCGGCCCAGGCCAGGTCCTCGTTGTCGGTGGTCACCATGCCGCCTTCACCGCCGGTGGTGAAGGTCTTGTTCTGGCAGAAGCTGCACCCGGCGATGTCGCCCAGCGTGCCCGTCTTCTTACCGTTATAGACGCCGCCGAACGCCTCCGCATTGTCCTCGATGACAAACAGCTTGTGCGGCTTCGCGAAGGCGTGGATGCGGTCCATGTCACAGACATTCCCGTAAAGGTGGACGGGCATGACGGCCCGGGTACGGTCGGTGACCAGCTTCTCGGCCGACTCGACGCTCAGGCAGTGGTCGTCAAGGTTGACATCGGCGAAGCGCGGGATGGCGCCGGCCTGCACGATGGAGAAGCTCGACGCGATGAAGGTGTAGCTCGGCACGATGACTTCGTCGCCCGGGCCGATGCCCAGGGCGGTGAGACCGACGTGGAGGGCGGCGGTGCCAGTGGCGACGCTGATGGCGTATTGGCTGCCCTGCCATTCCGCGAAACGCTTCTCGAATTCCATGCCGCGCCGGCCGGTCCAGTAATTCACCTTGCCGGACCGGAGGGTGTCTTCGACAGCGCGGATGGCCTTCTCATCGAAGCTCGGCCAATGAGGGAGCGGGTCGCGGACGGCCTTCGGGCCGCCGTGCAGGGCGAGTGAGGAGCTCATACCTTCAGGATCTGAGATTTGAGATTTGAGATTCGAGGCCGGCCAGGTCAGTGCATTTCGACGGTGCAGGTGCCGAGGCCGCCGCGGAAGTAGTTGAACTGGACGTTCGGATGATCCGCGAGCAGCGACATGGGAACGGCGGTGTCCACGATGCGCTGGGAGATCATGTAGGCAGTCAGGCGCTGGCCGAACGGGTTGTCGTGGTGGCCCGCCTGCCAGATCGAAACCTTCTCCGCCTTCCAGGTCTCCAACGGGCCCACGCTGATGGCCTGGGTCGGCACGAGCGAGATGTTGCCGCCGCCGCTGGTGCGGGCGTTCTGCGCGACCGTGAGCGGATGGAGCTTCACGACGCGCGTGGCCAGCTTGCGGTACTCGGCCGGCGGAGGTGGCTCGTGCTTCCACTTTCCGGTGCGTTGCGGCGGGTCATTGAACGCCCAGTGTTTCACATCGCCCTGACCGCCTTGCATCACGGCGCAGCGCACGCCGGCGTCCCAGCTCTTGCGGTAGGGCGCGGTGTCCGCCTTAGGGAAGTGGAGATGGGCGTCCGGCATACGGAGCTTCTTTTCGATACGATCGAAGCACAGCTCGCGGTCCGCTTTCTCGAAGGAGAGCGGATGCGTGACCGGTGCTTCCCGGCCGTCGAGAAACCACTCGTCCATGCCCCAGAAGTGGCCGGAGCGGACGTCGAGTCCGAGCGCGTTGACGATGCGGGCGACGAGCGGGAGCTGCTCGGTGGGGCCGATGGGGCCGCAGATGCCGACGGGATTGTCGTCGGTGCTCTGCCGCCAGGCGTTCACGTATTCGAGTGCCTCGGCGACGTAGAAGTCTTCGAGGGTGTCGTACATCACGACCCTGAAGCCGGGTCGGGAGAGTTTCTCGAGGTCGCGCAGGGTGAGCTGAGCGACGGCTTCGATGAGGTCCTGGGGCAGGGTGGTGTAGTCCCACCAGTCCGGCGAGAGGGCGCTGAGTTTGCGAGGCATAAGCGGGGATTTGAGATTTCAGATTTGAGATTTGAGATTGCGGATTCAGCGGAGGGACGCTTCGTAGCGGCGGTTGACCCGGTAGTTCTGGCCGAGCGCCTCCGCGAGGGGATCCACTTCCGAAGCCGAGAAACCGAGGTGCGAGTGGCGGCGCCAGCCTTCGGCGTGGGTGAACCGGCGCGAGAGCCGGCCGACTTCGCGAGACATCGCGTCCATCGTTTTCAAGCAGGAGTTCATCCCCTGACTGGCGTCGAGCCAGTCCTGCTGGCTCTGGTGCTCAGCCAGCGCGGCGAGCTTGGTCTCGTGAACCGACGTCGTGTTCACAAACGCGCCCGGCACGATCCGCCGGCGCAGACCGTCGCGCAGACCGTGCGGCAAGGCGTGATAAACCGTCACTTCAACATCGATCGCCCGACGCGCCGGGGCAGTCCGGAAATTCGCCATGCCGAGGCTGAACGCCGCCGTCACTGCCAGCCGGCACGTGTTGGTGTGGTCTTCCATGTAGTCCTCTGGCGACTGCGTGAGGACGATGATCGGCCTGACGTCACGCAGCCCAGCGGCGAGGCGCCGCAGCGTCTTGAGTTCGTAGAGGATTTCGAGGTCGTTGACCAGGCTGGGGTGCCAATGCGCGCCCAGCACCCGCGCGGCCGCTCGAGCTTCCTGGCGTCGCAGGGCAATCAGCTTCGCGGCACGGTGTTGCCGGCTGCCGCACGATCCGTTGGCGACGTTCAGGTAATGGATCTCCCAGCCGGCTCGCCGAAGCATGAGTAAGGTGCCGGCCATCCCGAACTCGATGTCGTCCGGGTGCGCGCCGATGGCGATCGCGACCTTCATAGCTTCACCGGCTTGGCCGTCGCGGCCGACCGGTCGGCGGCGAAGATGACTTCGTGCGTCCAGGCTGAGTCGGCGAGCGTGGTGTGCGGCATGTCCTCGCCGCAGGAAAGGGCGTCGAAGAAGGCCTGGAACTGCGTCTGGTATGGGTGATCGGAGACGTCGCCCGAGTCCACCGGCTTGAACGAGAGCTGGCTCCAGGCGTGTCGGTTGAGGCCGTGGAGCTTGTTCGAATGAAACCGGTTGTCGAGCAGGCTGCCTTCGCTGCCGACCAGGTGGGTGTGAAAGTAATAGGGCTGCCAACAGTCGATCACCGACGCCACCTTGCCCACACGACCGCTCTTGAACTTCAACGTCGTCACCGTGGTGGTGGCATACTCGTACTTCTGGAAGATCGGATGCCTGGATTGGGTGGCGGAACTGAACACGCTCTCGACGTCCGCGCCGAGGCAGAAGAGGAGGATGTCCATGGCGTGGCAACCGGCCGCGATGAGGCTGCTCCCGCAGGCTTTCTTGGGCGTGATCCACTCGTATTCCCGATACCACGGGCCGATGCCGTGGTAGTAATCCACCTCGCCGTAATGCAGGTCGCCGAGCAGGCCCGACTCCAGCAGCGAGCGCGTGGCCTGGAACTGCGTGGACCAGCGCATTTCGAAGCACACGCAGGTCTTGACGCGCGCCCGCTTCACCGCGGCCAGCATGGCTCGACAATCCTTCCGGTTCAACGCGACGGGCTTCTCGATGATGAGGTGCTTGCCGGCGCGCGCCGCCGCGCTCGTCTGCCGGGCATGCAGGTCGTGGTAACTGCAAATGTCCACAACGTCCACGGACCGGTCCGCCAGCAGGTCCTCCAGGCGGTGGAACACCGTGAGTGGGCACTTGTGTTTGGCGGACAACTCGGCCGGGTCGAGCGGGCGCGAGGAGCAGATGGCCGTGACCTGGCCGTTGGAGGTGGCGTTGATCGCCGCGATGTGGGCCTCAGCGGCCCACCCGTAACCCACAATGCCGACGTTGAGCTTCTTCATGGGGCTGGTTTCGTCGCGGGCAGTAAACAACTCGCCACGAGTTTTGGCTACACGATTTGCCACGTGTTTTGAACCGGTCCGAACGCGCCTCCGGGACGGGCCGTCAGGGCTTCGGCGCGGCTTCGAGTTCGACCGTCGCGGCGCGCCACTCGGCGTCCAGCCTCACCGGGAAACCCGTCCGGGTGAGGTCCTGACCGCTGAAGTGGCCCCGGTCCTGGCCATCGACCCGCACCCGGTACTCCCGATCCGGCTCCAGCCCACGCAGCTTGAAGACCTGTTCCGCGGGGCTTTGTCCCAGCCGGTAAGCCATCAGTGCGCTCCGCTGACGATTTGCCGACACGTACTGCAATCCCATCCAGCCGGCCGGCTGGTCTCGCGGCGGCGGTGGCGTCAGATGATACACGTCGGCCCCGGCGATGACCGCCCGCAGGCGCTTGTAGTCGGCAATCGCCTGCTTGGCGTGCTGCTTCAACTCGGGGTTCCATTCGAACACCCGGCTCGAGATGCCGTATTGGCCGTTCATCGGCACCCGCAGCATGAAATCCCACCAGCCGGGCGGCTTGCTCAGGTCCACTTTGCCGTTGTCCGTGTCGCCCACCATCCAGTGGTTGCAGACCTCCGGGAGGAACTCGAGTGTGCTGCCGTACGCGAGTTGCACGGAGCGGATCGGGTCCACGACATCGGACAGCCAGGTCGTGTGGGTGTGGCCGATGATGCCGAGATCGAACCGCATGCCGCCGCTCGAGCAGTTCTCGATGATCAGATTCGGGTGCGCCGCC
>Ga0315274_10006494_pt1 | contig 17028 bp, 17 predicted proteins | sample YL17G02_20_MG_FD_203700 | JGI IMG/M metagenome (GOLD analysis project Ga0315274, IMG submission 203700) | Sediment microbial communities from Yellowstone Lake, YNP, Wyoming, USA - YL17G02_20 | ecosystem: Environmental > Aquatic > Freshwater > Lake > Sediment | place: USA: Wyoming | collected...
GGTCCAGCGGGCTCAGGCGTGGTCGTTTGGCGGTGCGGTGGAGCACCAAGAGTTGGTGACGGAGGGCCAGGTTTTCCAGCAGCAGGTTCCGACGGCCTTTGAAAGCCGCCACGGCGAAGCCAAGGAGCAGAATCAGCCAGCCAACCATGCGGCGGAATATGCGAGGAAACCCTTGAGAATCCGAGTCTTCTCGGGCCGGATGGGATTATTGCCATTGAGGCCGGTGAACGTCAAAGCGGTGGTTGTTGCAGGATATTACCCCTGAGTTGTCCCGCTTGCATCCCCCTAACGGGTCCCCAGCTTGCCCAGCACGCTCTCCACCTTGTCTTCCATCGTCTGCGGGCGGTCTGTGCGCGTGCCCAGTTTGATGATGGTGGTAATCCGTGGGGCGCCCATTTCGTGCACAGCCTGGTGACACCGTTTGATGGCTGCGAACACCGCGTCCCACTCCCCTTCAATGTTCGTCCCGTTGGCGTGCAGGGCCGTTTTCAAACCCGCATCTTCAAGGATCGTTTCGCAGGCCGCGACGTACGGGGACAACGAGACGTTCGTCCCAATGGGAACAAGGCAGAAATCGACAATCACGTTCATGGGCTATTCGGCGATGAGGACAGCCTTACCGCTCATCAGGTACTTCCGCAGATCCGACTTTGAGGTCAGCGTGGTTTGAATCCCCCTGGGATGTATGGTGTACCTCTTGTGGTGCACCAGCGTTTTGCCCACCGACGTGACGGCCAGGTTCAGATCGCCGATCCTCCACACCTGGCCCTTCTGGAAGGGGGTAAAAGTCTCAAGTGCTGATGCCGCTGCCGCTCGGGTCTTCATCGACGAATGATGCCAACGAAGCTGCTCTGAGACAAGTGTGCGGTATTTCCGAGGATCATCGTCCCGATGATTTGACTCACCCTCGGTTGAGGGTGGCAATCCGTTGCCGCAGGACGGTGTCGAGGTTCAACCGGTGCGATGGCGACAGTCTCTTGCCCACGGGCTCTGGCGCCTTTGGCATGGTTGACAGCAATCGCTCCATGCTGGCGCAGTCCGGCTGAAACTCTCCCCGCAACCGCTTCCGCCTCAGTCCCAGATCCGGAGTTCCGGGAAATCGAGATTTCCAGCGGATGCTTTGGACCCGCTTGCTTGGCGATCAGGCGCTCCATAAACTGAAGCTCGGTTCTGATGCGGTACTTCCTGGACAAGAATGGTGCGAAGACCTTCCGCCTGCGCGGGGAGCCTGGTGACGGCCATGTGCACATCGCCAAGGAGGTCCTGCCGCAGCATGGCGTCAAGCCCCTCAACTACGCCGACTACTACGACCAGATGTTCCGTCTCAAGTTTGTCCGCGTCGTCGAGCACGGCAACGGCCAGGTCGAGGTCGAGTACCGAGGAAAGCTCACGTCGGCGCAGAAACGCTTTGTCGAGGAACTCGAACGGCAGGGGAAGCGGGTCGTCCGCGTCAACGAGGTCAGGGGTTGAGGAGGACGGGGTCCGGACCGTCCACCCGCACCGTGCGGTCCAGTGAGCCGACGTTACATTCTTTCGCCGCCGTCCACGTGGGCAGGTGTGGATGAAGACCCCAGGAGCGGGTGAACAGGACTGGCAATGGCCACCGTCCAGTCGGACTTCGTCTGGGTTTGGGTTCGTCGGAATCCTCATTGCCGATGAGTCCAAGAACGTACCTGGACGATCCGGTGGAAAAGTATCTGACGCGAAGAATCCCCAAGGTTGATTTCGTCCGTGCTTGCCGCACACTCCTCCGCCAATGAAAGCATCTCAAATGAGCCGGTTGATTCCTGACGGCCTTCTACTAACCACGCTGCTCGCGCTTTCTTTGGCCTGCCCACCCGGCACAGCGGCGGAGCCGCCCAAGACCATTGGCAGTGCGGTGCGGCCATTCGTGGACAGCCACACGCTGGCGGGCGCGGTGATGCTGGTGGCGTCGAAAGACAAGGTAGTCAGCCTCGAAGCGGAGGGCTGGTCGGACATCGCCGCGCGCAAGCCAATGAAGACAGATACGCTGTTCTGGATCGCCTCCCAGTCCAAGTCCATGACCGCCGCCGCCCTCATGATGCTGGTCGATGAAGGCAAGGTGAACCTGGACGATCCGGTGGAAAAGTATCTGCCGGAGTTCAAAGGTCAGATGCTCGCCGTCGAGCGCGACGCTGAGCACGTGCTGCTGCGCAAGCCGGCCCATCCCGTCACCGTGCGCGAGGTGCTCAGCCACACGAGCGGGTTGCCGTTCTCGTCACCGATGGAGCAACCCACACTCGATGGCCTGCCGCTGCGCGACGCGGTGCGCAGTTACGCGACGGTGCCGCTCCAGTTCCCGCCGGGCAGCAAATACCAATACAGCAACGCCGGCATCAACACCGCGGGGCGCATCATCGAAGTCGTCAGCGGGATGAACTACGAGGAGTTCATGGACGAGCGCCTGTTCAAACCGCTGGGCATGAAGGACACGACGTTTTGGCCGAGTTCCAGGCAGGTGAAGCGGCTGGCGAAATCCTACAAACCGAACCAGGACAAGACCGGCCTCGAAGAAACGACGGTCACGCAGTTGCGCTATCCGCTCACAGACCATCGCAACCGCTACCCGATGCCGGCAGGCGGCCTGTTTTCCAGCGCCAGCGACACGGCGCGGTTCTGCCTGATGATTCTCAACGGCGGTGTCTGCGACGGCAAACGCCTCCTTTCCGAGGAAGCAATCCAGCAGTTGACGAGACGGCAAACGGCGCCGGACATCAAGGACAGCTATGGCCTGGGCTTCGCCGTGGACACGGACTGGTGCGGCCACGGCGGCGCGTACGCAACGAACATGCAAATCGACCGCAAGTGCGGACTGGTCCTCGTGTGGATGGTCCAGCACAACGGCTTTCCGGGGAACGGAGGCAAGAGCCAGGAGGCGTTCAAGCAGGCAGCGGTGGACTTGTTCGCTCAATGATGACCTCGCCGTCCGGCGCGGCCATCCTTGCAGATGGGGGCGGGCTGCGGTGGAAGCCGCTGCGTGGCAAGCTCAGTTTCACCGCTGGAGTCCAACGGCAGTAACGGCAAGCTGGCCGAACCCGCGGTCGTCATCGAGGACAAGTTCGGGAAAGGGCATCCAGCCGCGAAGCGTCCGCGGCTGGAACCACGCTGAGCCGAGCCTCAGCGGAAAGCCCGCCAGCGTTCGGAAGACCGCGACGATTGGAGGTGGATCGGCCATGAGGTCTCATCTTCTGCCCTTGTCTTGAGTTCCGGTGGTGCCGTGCCATGATCCCGCCCATCATGAACGACCTCATCAGGCTTCTTTCCCTTGCTGCAGTGCTGGGTGGCGCCCCGCTGGCTTGGACCGCGAACGTCCGCGTTTACCCGGCCCCAGCGGGCGAGGGACTGTCGAAGGACTTCCGCGTGATCGTCGAGGGCCAGGAGGTGCCTGTCTATGTCGCCAAGGTTGCCCCCGCCGACCCGGCGCGGCGCTGGAAGGCCATGGATGACAAGGCCAATTCCGCCGATTACTTCGAGACGGCTTCCTTCGCTTACTTCGATATGCAAGGCACCGTAACCGTGACGGTGACCTGCCCGGAGGCGATCCAGTCCGCCAAAGTGCTGCCCGCTTCCTTCGCCATCAAACCGACGATTCAAGGCAAGAGCCTCCATCTGAGGTTCACGGAGCCCAAGCCCCTGACGGTCGAGGTGAACGGCAAGTGGGGGGGAGCCCTGCACCTGTTTGCGAATCCGCCGGAGTCCGATGTCCCACAACCCGGCGCCCCGAACCTCCTCTATTTCGGCCCCGGCATCCACGAAGTGAGCCACGTGGTCGTGAGCGACAATCAGACCGTGTATGTTGCCGGAGGCGCGGTCGTGCGCGGCGTGATTCGGCCCGACGAGAAATTCCAGATCAGCAGCTACAGCGGACTACGCACCTACTCACCGACCTTCGTGCTGAAGGGGACCAACATCACGTTTCGCGGCCGCGGCATCGTGGACGGCAGCCGTTGCACCACCCACGCGCGGAATCTGGTTTTCATGCAAGGCCAGGACATCACCCTGGAGGGCGTAATCTTGCGGGACGCGAGCACTTGGACGATTCCCATCCGCCAATCAGACCGCGTCCGGGTCAAGAACATGAAGCTGATGGGCTACCGCGCCAACTCCGACGGCATCGACATCTGCAACAGCCGGGACGTGACCGTGGAGGGCAGCTTCATCCGCACCCTCGACGACCTGATCGTGGTGAAGACCGACCAGGGACAAGGCGAAGCCCGCCGCATCGTCGCGAAGGACTGCGTGCTCTGGAACGAAGTGGCGCACGCCTTGAGCATCGGCGCGGAACTGCGGGAGAATGTGGACGACGTCCGCTTCACCAATTGCGACGTGATCCATGACCTGGGACGCGAATGGACGTTGCGCGTCTATCACTGCGACTCAGCGCGCATCAGCAATGTGCGGTTCGAGGACCTCCGGATCGAGGAGGCACCGCGGCTGATCTCGCTCTGGATCGGGAAGGCGGTCTGGACCCGCGACGACGAGCGCGGTCACATCGAAGGGGTGACCTTCAAGAACATCCGCGCCCAGGCCGCTCCGCTGCGCGTCGAACTGAAAGGGTTCGACGCGACGCACGTGGTGCAAAAGGTGGTGTTTGAAGACGTGGTCGTGAACGGCAGGCCGCTGGTGGCGGGGGACGTGAAGACAAACGCGTTCGTGAGGAACGTCACCATCCGGCCCTAGCCGGGAGCGGCTTGGTCTCGCTCAGTGTCGGACTGTGACCCGGATCGGCGAACCACTCTCGGTCCGGAATTCGTACCCCTCGACGGTGCCGCGCGACTTCGCTGCGGCGGGACGGACGTCCACCCCGACCGCGTGGTAACCGTTCGAGGGCGGAGTGGGCGATCCGGGCGCCTCGCCCGTGCGTTCCCGTCCTTCGCGCTTCCAGGGCTCGGTCTTGGACCAGGTCATGAGAACCGTCAGAACCTTGCCGTCCTTGTCGTGCAGGGTCAGCTTCCTCTGGATCTCCGCCGCCTGCTGCGACGCGAAGAACGCCTCGTTCAGGCAATCCAAGTGGACGCGTTCCGGGCGCTCCGCGCCGCCGGTCGCCTTCACCGCCAGCATCCCACCATCTTCGGTTTTCAGCCGGTACACGGCATCCGCGGCGCTGGTGCGGCCGGGAAACGCGAACTCAACCGCCTCGGGCCGGTCATCGGACGGGCCGTCCTTGCGCTTCCACGTGCGGATGTAGTCGATGCTGAACGTGGCGGGGAGTGCATCGTTTTGCGGTAGCCCGAACCAATCGGCGAAGGTTTCGCTGTCGAAACACAGTGCCAACGTTTGGTGCCAGTGGGTGTTGCGCTCCTCGCGAACGACGGCGCCATCGACCGTGAACCGCAGAACCTCGGGGTCCCATTCCAGGCCGTACACATGGAACTCCTCGGCGAGGTTGTAGGGCGCCTTCCAGATGCGGCTCTTGTGCCAATGGACGGTTTCGACCAAGGTGTGAAAGAGATGCGTGTTCATGTAGTAGTTGGCCGGCTGCGGCCGGGCGCCGATCTCGAGCACGTCGATCTCAGACCAGATCTCAGGGGTGATGTCGTAGAACCAGAAAGCGCTCGAAGCCTGCGAGTCCATGGCGCGGGCGCGAATCTCAAAGTAGCCGTAGCGGACTTTCGTCTTCCCCTTCACGAAAGCGGTCGTGTAGGTGTGGTAGCCGGCGGGGAGCTTTGGCAGCGATTCCTTCTTGGCGTCGAGGTGAACCATCCCGTCGGCCACGCGAACGTTCTTGGGGTTGAAGTAAGCCGGCTGGCGGCCCAACCAGCCGGGGTTGTTCGGAAACCACTTCGACTCATCGAGCCGGTCGCCGTCGAATTCGTCGGTGAGCGCCGGGAACGGTTCCCACTGGCCGTGTTTGAGGGGACACGCGACGTTCGCGGCGGTTGTGGACCACACCGCAGCCCAGGCCACGGAAGCGCAGGCGAAGCCGAGTAACACAGTCCTTCTTGCGTGCCGGAGAGCTTTCATGTGTGCACAAATGGTTCACTCGTAAACTTCCAGTTCCCCCACGGCCATCTGGGCGCCTTTCTGGTCCGGGCCGTCGGGCTGGGCCGGCAGCGAGTCAGTGTGGTCTGCATGGCGCGATCCAGCTTCGGACATACTCAGTTCTTTCAGGAAGTGGGCTCAAGGAGGACGGTATCTTCTCCCATCGTCCGCCGAGGCCCAACTCCCTGGCCGTCAGCTCGAAGTGGCTCATGGCGATGCCCATGTCGATGCGCTGGAGGTCCACGGCCTTGATGAGCTTGTCGTACCCTTTCGAGCGGTGCAGGTAGAGGTGGAACATGTCCCTCCCCTGCTCCTTGACGACGCGCCAGGGCTGCCGGTTAGAAGCGGAGGGGCCCAGCCTCACCATCTCCAGGGAATCGAGGTAGCGCCCCGCAGCGCCGTCGGGCAGGGCCAGCTCGAAGCTGCCGTGAAAGAAGAGCTGGCGCCACGGTCTGCGGTTCCTGGACCCGGCGGACCAGCGTATGATCGAGTCGGTAACGCTGCGCTTCTGCGTGGGGTAGCCGAGGGGCGAGATGGCCGGCAGGACCTCGTCCTTGCGGACGCCTGCCTTGTCGGCGAAGCGGCTGCGGTTCAAGATGCCACCGATCCAGCAGGTTCCCAGGCCCAGGTCCGTGGCGCGCAGGATGATCTTCTCGAACTGGTACCCGAAGTCCTCCATGTCGTGCTCGCCCCGCCTGATGATCCCGACGATGAAAAGTCTCGCGCCCTGCATCGTGCCGTAGGTCCCGAGGGCATTGATCTTCCCCTGGCCCCAGCCGGTGGTGTCGAGGATCACGAAGCGGGCTTTCCCCCCAAAGGGCCCTTCCAGGGCGGCGAAGAAGTCGCTGAGTGCCCCAAGCTTCTCCGCCTCCACGGGCTGCGGAAGGTAGCTCCTGCGCGAGGAGCGCTCCTTGATGATCTCGATAATGCTTCTGCTGTATTCCATGTCAGGTCGAGCCTTCGGCTGTTCGAGCGATTCGACAACGTTAATGGCAACACCCGCGTGGTGCCGAGCGATCATTCATCGCGCGAGGTTTCCCACAAGCAGCAGAGGGAGATGGGGTGGCCGTCATCGCCGCCGCTGTTCCTTCGCGGCCTTGCCGAAGTGTACGTCGCTCACGTACTGGCCGACCGACAGGTTCGCGTCGCCCACGCTGTTGGCGAGCTTCCCGTTCAGCCGCAGGTTGTCGATCGTGACCCCCTCAACCGTGTGCTGGGCGTCGAGGCCGTTGAAGAAAGATCGTGGAGCACGCTTGCCTGTGACGGACACGTCGGCGTAGGTGACGTCGCGGACGTTGCCGCGCTCGGAATCCTTCGAGTACGGATTCTTGCCGATCACAATCACCAGCAGACTCGGCACGTACTTATCCTTGGGGTTCTCCACGTACCGCTCGTCGCGGCTGCCCTGCATGCGCGGCGCGGGACAGACGTCGTCGGTCTCGACCCGGATGTTCTCATACCGGATGTCGTGAACCAGCGCCCGGTCGCCGCACTGGATGTCCATGGCAATGTGCGTGGTCCGGATGATGTCGCAGTCCTCGAACTGGACGTCCGCGATCTCAGGCGCCGACGTCTCGGCCCCGATCTCAAGCGCGCGGCCCCAGTCGCACCAGATGACCAAGTCGTGGACGCGCACCTTCCGCACCGGCCTTTCATGGAACCCGCCCCCGCCCCAGTTGAGCCCTTTGAGCACGATGGCGTCGTCGAAGGCGCGTACGAAGGAGTTGCGGATGACGACGTCTTGGCTGTTGCAGATGTCGATGCCGTCGGCGTTGTAGCGCCACAGTCCGACGAGCTTGACGTTGGCGATCTCGACGTTCCGGCAGCCGAACGCGCTGAGGCACCAGACGTCCGGGTCGCGCAGGATCACGCCCTCGATCTTCACGTCGGAGCAATCCGTCAGCCGGATACAACCGCCGCCTTTGTCCCGCGCGTATTCGCTTGTATCGATGACGCCCCGGCCCAGAATCCGCACGCCCGAGGCCCCGCGCGCCTCGACCGCAGTGTAGACCACCGCTCCGCCGGCGACGTAGAGCGTCTCGCCGGTCTTGAGCTGGATCTTGCCCGGCCGGTGAACGCCCGGCCCAAAGTATCGCATCCCGGCCCCGTCACTCTTGAGCACGTCGGCCTCCGGCGGATCGGCGAACAGGTGCAGCGCGTGATGCGGACCGTCCAGTTCGACGGTCACCTGCCCGGCCTTCGCGAGGGCGAACGTGATGGCCTGGCCGCTCACGGCGGGGCGGACCTCGCGCGCGGCTGGCCGAACGACGACGTTGGTGAACGACCGCTTCGAGGTGATCTCCACCAACACCGGGCCTGACATGCCCCAATGACCGAATCCGGCGAGCTCGGTCTGGTCGACGGGACGCTGATATCCGGGCCACACCTGGTTGAAGGGCACCGCCGACACCCGGCAGGAATAGACCGGCACAGTCTGTCCGTTGACACGGAGGGCATAGTCCTCGCAGAGCGTCTCACCCGGCGGCGCAGCCCAGGTCGTCACAGAAGTGGCGCCCTGCGCCCGCTGCCCTACCCCCGCGCAGAACGCGAGCAGCAGTGCCACCCGCACAAAATGCAATGTCGATGTCATTCGGAGTTAGCCTTGTCCGTCGGGACGTGCGGGACACGGAACGCCCCGGGCGTTTGCTCATTCATGGGTGGAAGCGTACCGGAACGAAACGTCCCCACCAACTCAAAACGGCCCACACTCTCGACCCAAGGACCTCAGTGATGAAGACATCATCGCGATCGCCTCAATCAGCAGCCGCTCAAGGAATTCGCCTCTCCCCTGTTATTCACCGTAGGATGGACTCTTTGCCAACCACAGCCGCGACTCCGGGGATGTACAGTCCAGCGCAGCCCGGTCGCGTAGGAATTGCACGGTCGCAGGCGATGCCCCACATCTCCCAGGCGCCGTCGATGTAGTTGTCGTTGACAGGCTGTCCGCAAGCCTGCGCGAACAGGTACCACTTTCCATCGATCAGGTACAGTGCCGGCGTAGCGACATGATAGAGCGTTCGGTCGTCGTAGAGCCCAGACCACTTCGTTTGCAGCAGGGTGTCGAGATCCAGTTGCGTCCATCCCTTCACGGGGTCCGTGCTGACGGCCAGGCCCGGTCGCCAGCGCGCACCGTGGTCCACACCCACCTCGATGCAAAGGACGTAGGTCGCGCCCACCTGGAAGACCTGGTGCCACTCGTAATAGGCAGCGGGCGTGGAGCGGAAAATCTGTCCCATGCCACGAGGGTCGTCGGTGTTGAAGCGCCGCGTCCATTGCTTGCCGTCGGGCGAAGTCGCGAGGCGGATGCCGGGCAGAGTGCCATCCTTGCCGCGGTAGGAGTAGTACATGTACCAGTCCCAGTGCTGCGCCGTGCGGTTCCACTCGCGCAGGACCGCTGCCTGCGAGGCCATCTCCTCGTGAAACGGCGCAGCCGGCTCCGGGGCCAGCACAGGGGCGGTGCCGTACCGGGCGATCGCGGACACGTTCACACCGGAGTAGCCGTCGGCGCCCGCCGGACAGATCGCGAGGCCGACGCGGTCCTGAATCGGGCCAGTCGAACCCGAGTGGTAGATGTAGTAGGCGTCCTCTTCCGGTATGTAGAGGACCGTATCGAGGCGGATGGTGGTCGAGTCCCAGCCGCGTCCGGCTGGTCGGAAAATCGGATTCGCTTCGTCCTGGTGCCAGGCGAAGGGAGAGTGGGCATCTGCCCAGGCTTTGCCGATTGCCGCGACGACCCGATTCGAGGACGACACGGCCGAGTAGAACATGATGAGGCGCCCCGGCACCTTGGGGTTGGGCAGGATGCATGGCTCCTCAACTTGCTGGGACATCCACTCGTGGCTGGCCCGCGCGAGCACGATTTCGGCGCGGATGGGGGCGGGTTGGGCGCTGGGCTGTTCAGCCCGGCCCCAGAGCGCTGGGAGCGTCAGCAGCGTCATGGCAATCGTCATCGAGGCGGCGGTTTTCAAACAGCCTCGGCGTGTCGGGTCCGTGGCATTCATCGTCGCCTTGCTGGGCTTGCTCGTGATGATCGGCTCCAACCCAAGGTTGACTTCCTTGTCGCCGGAATATCGCGGCGGGTTCGATGGATCGGTTGCTGATAAGCAGATGCTCATTCCTGTGGAAGGTGCGTACCGGAGCGCACGGGGACATTCAAGACAAACCGGGCCGGAATTGTGCCCTGGCACGCCCCGGGAGAACTGCGACAGGCTTCCGCTGGCCTCGGCAATAGGAGTCACATTCCCCACCCGTTGGCAAAAACCTCATCCGCCTGGAAACCCTGGGCTTCTTACAGCTCTCATTGAATCCTCCGCCGCATGGTCCGTTAGCTGACTCTCGAGCCTCAGCTCGCAGTAGCCGGCTCTGGGATCCCTGAGCACGCCCTCCAACTGCCAGCAGATTTGCCAGCAAAAGTGTACTCGCAGGGTGTTCCGGGATGGTGGGAGGATAGTGCTGGCATAGTTCCGGGATAGTGATTATGCTCTTAGCGAACTCTGGGTGACGCATTGATCGCAGCGAAGCGGCAGAAGTAGTTGGAGACGAAGTGGTTCGGCTGGCCGTCGTCGTGAAACCCGGCTCACCGATTCCGACCTCCGCCTCCAGCCCTAAACCCTTTGGGTTCAAGGCACTTCGGGAGGCAGGGAGTCCAGGTTTCAACAGATTCTTCAACAAAAAGAGTACTCCGTCACTATTCGAACGTACTCTGGCACTACTCGCCCACTACTCGGTGAGTGGGGCAGGCCCATCCGTCGTATGCTCTAAACCGTGAGCGAACCGACGATGCAACGCTACCGCCTCTTTCGGCGTGGATGGGGAACCTTCTACGGCTTCGACAACTTCACCAAGAAGCAGACCAGCCTCGGAACCCGTGACAAGGAGGAGGCTCGGCGACTGCTCAGTGCCAAGAACGAAGCCCAGCAGTTGGGCGGTCTTTCCCTGGAGATCGCCCGCACTTACCTCAAGGCGTGCGACCCCTCGTACACGACCCGAACCTGGAAGCACGTGATGGACGCCATCCTGCCGACCAAGAACGGCGAGACCCTCGTGCGCTGAAAAATGGCGATCCAGGATCGTCCCTTTGACCTCATCCGCCACATGCACCTGGTCGAGACCCGGCCTGCCCGCCGGACAAACCCCCTTGAACTACGTCGAGGGCGGCGACCTCCTTTCCACGTCCGGTCGCGTGGTCAAACACAACGCCGACCTGTTCACGTCGGTTGGCGCTTTCCCTCCCGTGCCAGACCTCGGCCTCGACGCGGTGGACATCCTGCCCGGCGGAGAAGTCGCCTTTTCACTGGCGAGCGGCATCTTCAGCACGACACTCGGTCCGCTCCAACATGGCGACCTGCTCTCGACCCAAGGTCGCATCATCCGCCGCAACCAGGACCTGCTGGACGCCTTCAAGACCGAGCCTGCGACCAACGATGTGGGCCTGGATGCCGTGCACGTGCTCGACACCGGCGACATCCTTTTCTCCATCGCCACCAACGTATTCTCCAAGCAACTCAACGCCACACTACACCGTGGCGACCTCCTGTCGTCTGCCGGGACGATCATGCGTAGCAATCAGCAATTGCTCGCCCGGTTCCACCCCACGAACGCCACCAACGATTACGGCCTCGACGCGCTTTACATCTGGCCCAGCGGGGAAATCTGGTTCTCCACCGAAGACGGCTTTTTGGATCAAGGGCTCGGTGCGGTCCTGGCCGGCGATCTGCTCAGCGATCAAGGCTACATCGTGTTCCGCAATCTGGGATTGCTGAGCACCTTTGCGCCCAAGGAAACCCCGATGGACTTCGGGCTGGATGCGCTCTATGTCGTCACCGATGCCACGCCCCTGGCGCAGGCGCCGCAGCTCACCATCCAGGGCAACCGCTCTACGGGTACGGCACGCTTGATTTGGCAAGGACCGGGGCGCGTCTTTCAGGTCGGACGCGCCGATCACGTGACCGGCCCCTTCCAGCCGCTGAGTCCCATCCTGCCTGACCTCTTGTTTGACGACGTGGGGACGCTAACGAACCGATCTCAAGCCTGGTACCGCATCAATCAGTGGTAGCGGAACTCCGGGCTGGGCGGGAGCCGCGAGGTCAATCCTCCCGGCGAAGTGAGCGACGGAACGGATGGCAACGGCACGGCATCAGGCAAAACCGATCTTCCGCTGCTTCCGAAATGATTTGGCCTGGCCACAGGATGCACTCAGTCCAGGGAATCGCCGAGGATGACCTGGAAGTCCTGGAGGCATTGATCCCGGTCGGCACTGGAAGCGAAGCGTAGGTTGTTCAGGAGTCGGAGTGCCGCCTGACATTTCTCGCTCGCCTCTGCCATGCCGGCTTGCAGCGCAGCTTCCCACTGTTCAATGCCGAGCCGCTCGATGTCGGCTGCCATTTGCCGGGGCCATACCTCGTGGTTGATGTAGTCCTCAAACCATTCTAGGAGCGGACCGATCTCGTGGTCGCGCAGACAACGAATGGCGAGTTTGATTTCATCGACGCCCATGATGGAATGCTACCACAGGCGCGAACGCAACCGGAAGGTCACGGCAGCAAATTCTTTCAAGCGCCAAAGGTCCACGCGACGACGAACACCTTGAGCAGCACACTTCTCTCTTCCGGCGTCCTTGCAAGAGAAGCCAATGCGACTACTTCCTCTCTACTCAAGTCGCAAGCCGCTTCCTCCACAAATGGCGGCGTTCCACCGGTCCACTCCTGCCACAGGCGACGCAGTGCGGGGTGCTGTCGGAGCTTGTTGACGGCACGACGCTCAATCCCACGTACTGCCCTCGTACTGATGCCCAAAAGGGTAGCCACCTCCCGCTGGGTCAACAGACCTGGCGACGACCGTCCGGCCCGGATCGAAGAGGTTTGCTTTGATCCCTGACGCCCTGCGCCTCCGGTTGGGGATGGGGACTCTGGTTTATCCTGACCGCTGTCCAGGAGTGTTGCGACGACAAGTTCTCCGTTGATTCTCATGCTCTAACTACGCGGTCAGTTCCGAGCAAGGTCCGCTTGAGCATCCCGGTCTCCTGTCAGGGGCGTCCGACCTCGTCTTCCGCTTTCCGCGCCGACTCTGGCAGACTTCCAGGTCGATGAGCAGTTGCGTCCTCGATCCGCACGTCGGAACCACCTTGGGGCTGTCCCAGGTCCTTTTTGCCCACTACGCCCTGCTCGACGGCACGCCCCTGGCTCCCATCCTCGAACGCCGTCGCATCCTGGCCCCTTCTGGCTATCACAGCACCGGATGCGTCAGCGCCGGGTTGTTCCTGCTCCTGGGCGCGTCCCGCCTGAAGGACCGTCTTGGTCTGCCCATTGTCCCGACCGAGGTAACCGCCCACACGGTCGCCTACCGGGTGATCAAGTACGGCGTACGAGTGTTCTTTGTCCAGGAAGAGTTCATTCGTGCCGTTGCCGCCACCGATCTGCCGCACGATTTCACCCTGGATGATCTCCACTGGCCTTTGCCTGGGATGGTCCTCGGATTTCCACCCCGGTTCATGCAGGAATACCTGGGTCGGGACCTCTGCTACGTGTACGCCGCCAACTGCGACGCCGGAGACTATTCGGTCGAGGCGTTTCCTGGATGCCCCACGGTCACGGTTCCACGCAGCAAGGTCGCCTGGCAGTTCTACGCCTGGGCCAATGGCAACCTGGAGAGTTACGCCTCCAGCTACCGCCGCGAGGACCGGGTGGACGAGACCATCGCCAAGTACGGCTACACGGACTACACGGGTCTGAAGGACGAGTTCGGTGTCCAAGCGGACAAGGAGATGACCGACCGCCTTTCTGCTCTGATGCTCAAGCTCCTGGTCGTCCTGAACACGCGCCCTTCCCTCGTGGAGCAGGGGTGCTGTGTCCGCCCTGAGCGGTTCAAACACGGTAGGGTCAAGCACCACGAACTCTGGTCACCCAACCTGATTGGATGGCGTTACCAGGCGTCGGTTGAGCGGAATGGAAACGGTTCCCATGCCAGCCCGCGCATGCACTGGCGGCGTGGGCATGTGCGCCGTCAGCCCTACGGGCCAGCGCGTGGACAGCGGAAGTTGGTGTGGATTGAGCCCGTGTTGGTCGGGGCAAGCGTGGTCGAGGTCAGATGACGGCAGACACAACCTGCTCGTCAATCAACACCACGCAGAGGGCGCAACCGCGTTCACAATTGCCCTGTTGCCTCGTAACGGGCACGATCCTCCGGCGAGCATGAAGAACGATCCCAATCTCCTCGTGACGGTGAGCAAGCGGAACAACCAAGGCGTCTGGCAGGTCTTCATCACCAACCTTCGAGAGCGGTTCATCTTCGGCCTGCGCCAATTCGCCAAGCGCCGCCCGGCCAGGGGCTATGCGGAAGACTTGGCGATGGAGTGGAGTTGCGGGATCGAGTTCAGGTGACCGGCACTCAGCACGGTTGGAGGACTCCTAGAGACGGTGGCGGACTGGGTGCGGTGGGTTCTGGGGAAATCAAGCTCTCCATCAGGAAGGCACGTTTACGGTGTCTGGCGGGTTCCAGGACGAGTCGGAACGCCCCGACGCAGGTCTTGGTGGTGCCCCCTCCCTCCCATCCGCGCTCCCCGTGCCGATGGACCCCCCCCACCACCACGGCCAACCGAGGATCGGGAAACAGCGCAGCAGGCTCGGCAGCTTTGGCATAATCAGGCTGGTTTTTCCTCATTCACGGTAGGGTTGAATTTCCAAAAAGTTGAATGTCTGTTCCTGACCAAAGGCAACGCCTGGTTCCTTCTCACTTTGCCAATCCGAGACAATCAATTTCGCGGTCGTGCCTTTGGCTCTGAAGACCTTCCAATGATAGGTTATCCAGAGCGGTATTGTGGGTTCCGGCGTGGAGGAGTACATTTCGGTGAATGACCGCTTCGCATCGACGTCAACACCTTCGAGGACCACGGAGCCGGTGAACTTGGTCGCTTCTTCCAGTTTCTTAGCTTTTGGATTTACCAGATCATTGTAATCGCAGGAAAACAGCTTCATCGAATAAAGCCTGCCCAGTTCTAGCTGCTTGATCGTCTGTGAGAACGTGTTCGGTCCCTTCTCACTCCTTTTCATCCAGAGAAACGTGTCGCCGATGTGTTCAGGATCGGCTGGACGACCCAGGCCCATGAACCGTCCCTCGATCCGGCCGTATCTCGGAAAACTCTTGACGCCTATCGTGCCTTCTTCTGCGGGATTCAATGTCCAACCCTCCGTCCCTTTCTCGAAATCCGCATTCTGTATGTGGGTGAGAAAGAGCGGGTCCTTGGTCAGCATTTCGGTTTTGCCCTCGATGGCATAGTGCCGGTAAAGCTTCCCCACGAAGCGCACCGTCTCCTCGTCAGCTAAGACGGACGTCCACCATTCCAAGCCACCGATGCCGGACATCACGGGATGATTGGCCACGACATTCATCTGCTGGTCCATCCACACGTGGTAATCCACATTCGGTTGCTTGTTGATGCCTCCCGGGGGCATGGAAAACAGGCCAAACGCAATCACCATCTGCCTTTTCACTCCCGGTGCTTTGGCTTCCCAGTCGGCAATCCCATCCACCAACAGTTGCAACGCATCCTTGGACCCCTTCTCGCTGGACATTTCATGAAGGTAGCGTTCGAGGGCGACCCGATAGCCGCAGTCAACAATCGTTCGTATAAGATTCGTGCCAATCACCTCCTGGTTCAGGGTTTTGCCGCTCCCGCCCACATAGGCATAGAGCGTCTTGTTCTTGAACCGGTCGTCGGCACGCATTCTCCTGATGGCTTCCCCGTACACTTCGTACTGTTGTCGTTCCTGCTCCATTCGGGCACGACGTTCGGGAGTCATCGTCTCGACCCATTCTGAAACAGGTCGGTTGACGATAAATTCATTGATAATGATCCCGTCCAGAAAAGGAGTCTTGTCGTAGAAGCTGCTCCAGTATGTGAAATGATCGTCCGCCGTCTTGGCCTGAGAAGTTATCCCCACTTCGGCGACGAACCGTTTCCCGTGCCGATGCCAATCGTCAATTACCGACTCCGAAAGCGTGATGCTGTTCGGAACAATCAGCGTGGTCACATTCGGCAAGATGTCCTTCTTGAGGAATTCCAAATCATAGAGGCCATACGATTTGATTTCAGGATTAAACCCCAATCCGCAATGGATGAGTTCGGGTATGGCCTTCACCGCCAGTTGTTCCACGTTGAATTCGCCCTTACCTTCCACCAGGATCGTGTGGTCCCCTTTGGTCACATAACTCATTGCCTCACGACGCAGCCCCCCCTCAGCGTCCTGAACCATCACCGTGTCGCCGCCCAACTCCTTATCCAAAATGACACGGAGTGTTCCCGGTCCTTTGCAGGTGGAAGTGATGAAAATCCAGCCGTCGCTCGGACGGGTGAACGTAAATGAGTCGCTGGACTTCGAAATCGAAGATACTTCGAGCAGCTCCGAAACGAGATTGTTCAGCCTCTTTTCTCCCGAAAAGCGAATCTCGGCTCCTGCAACTCCTGCCACTCCAGAAAGAAGAAGTACCACTGAAGCCATCAACCTCGCGCTCGTCACAAGGACGTTCTGGGCGCCACGGATGGCAGCGAATTGAATGTCGCCAACAATTTCAACTGGTCCGTTCGGTCGGTCAAGCTGCGCGGCACAAATCTTTGGCATGATCAAATTTGGTTTCTCAGAACAGTTCGCGCTTGAATTTGGCACATTCCGACCTGGTGGCAACCCGTATAATGTGAAGGCCGGCGCTTTGGTTGGCGTCTGATTCCCGGTAACTCTCACTCTCTCTTGATGGCTCTGGCCTCCAAGGGCGTCACTGGGGCTTGAGCGGATCGAGCAGCACGAGCAGGAGCGTGGCGATTGGCCCGAGCAACAGGGATACCGCCCACCACGCCAGCCCGCCGCGGCCCTTGCCCTGCGTGAGGGCGACGCAGGTCACTCCTTCATCACCACGAATGACGCAAACTCTCCATCCATTGGCACCTTGACTGACGGGCCTGCTGCCTTGCCGGTGAGGATGGGCTGCCCAAAGAAATCCCGCGGATTCAACAGCCGGAAGCCCTCACCCGGT
>Ga0315274_10006497_pt1 | contig 17021 bp, 16 predicted proteins | sample YL17G02_20_MG_FD_203700 | JGI IMG/M metagenome (GOLD analysis project Ga0315274, IMG submission 203700) | Sediment microbial communities from Yellowstone Lake, YNP, Wyoming, USA - YL17G02_20 | ecosystem: Environmental > Aquatic > Freshwater > Lake > Sediment | place: USA: Wyoming | collected...
GCCAGGCGGCAGAAACACTCGCGCTGTTGAACTTAGTTCATCCGGGCGAAGAGGTAGTCTCCTCGCTGAGCCTCTACGGTGGGACGTACAACCTGTTCACCTACACCTTCCCAAAGATGGGCATCAAGGTGAAATACGTCGATTCGACAGATCCTGAGAACTTCAGAAAAGCTATCACAGACAAGACTCGGGCACTGTTTGCCGAATCCGTCGGCAATCCACGACTGGACACACTGGACTTTCGCCCAGTCTCAGAGATCGCACACGAGAATGGGATACCTTTGGTGGTTGACAACACCCTTCCCACTCCGTATCTTCTGAGGCCGATGGACCATGGCACTGACGTCGTGATCCATTCTGCCACCAAGTTCATAGGAGGTCACGGGACCAGCATAGGGGGCGTTATCGTGGACTCCGGGAAGTTCGACTGGTCGTCAGGCAAGTTCCCCGACTTCACCGAGCCCGACCCGTCTTATCACGGGATCGTCTACACCAAGGCCTTCGGAGAGCTGGCGTACATCATAAAAACCAGGGTGCAGCTCCTGAGAGACCTTGGCCCTGCCCTGAGTCCTTTCAATGCCTTCCTGTTCCTCCAGGGTCTCGAGACCCTGCATCTGAGGATGGAAAGGCACAGCCAGAATGCGCTCAAGGTAGCTGAGCATCTCCAATCGGACGACCAAGTGACATGGGTGAACTACCCCGGTCTGAAGTCGCATCCGAAGCACGAGCTTGCAAAGAAGTACCACTACCGGGGGCTGTATGGCGCGATCCTGGGCTTCGGCATTAAGGGCGGGAAAGAGACCGGCAGGAGATTCATCGAGAACTTGAAGCTTCTATCCCACCTGGCCAACGTCGGCGATGCGAAGTCCCTCGCAATACATCCAGCCACTACGACCCATTCCCAGCTTTCTCCTGAGGAGCAGCTGTCGACAGGCGTCACTGAAGATTTCGTCAGATTGTCGGTAGGGCTCGAGTCTGTAGACGACATCATCGAGGACATCGACCAGGCACTCGCGAAGGCAACGAAGGGGTGATTGAGCTACCGCATGATGGCTTCGTTGGGGGTGCTTTCTTATGAGAGAGGCGTCGATCGGCGTCGTCAAGCCGAAGCAGTTCACTTTTTCAGGACCGCAGGATGAGCTGGTGCTCGAATCGGGCCAGAAGCTGAGTCCGATCACGCTTGCTTATGAGACTTATGGCGAGTTGAACAGCGACAGGTCAAATGCGATCCTCGTCTTCCACGCGCTCTCAGGGGACGCGCATGCTGCAGGATACCACAAGCGTGGCGAGGAAAAGCCGGGCTGGTGGGATATTGCCATTGGCCCAGGCAAGATGTTCGACACGAACCAGTATTTCGTCATCTGCTCAAACGTAATTGGAGGCTGCAAAGGTTCGACCGGTCCAAGCTCTGTCGATCCAAGAACTGGCCGGCCCTACGGACTGAGCTTTCCGCTCATAACCATCAAGGACATGGTGAATGCCCAGGCAATGCTGCTCGATCATCTTGGTATAGAGACGGTGCTCGCGGCTGCCGGCGGATCGATGGGCGGCTTTCAGGTCCTGCAGTTCGCGGTTTCATACCCCAACAGATGCAGGCTGGCTATCCCGATCGCGACAGCTGGGAGACAGTCAGCGCAGAACATCGCGTTCGACGAAATCGGCCGGCAGGCGATCATGGCGGATCCCCGCTGGAACAAGGGCAACTATCAGACGTGGGAGGCGCCTGTGGACGGGCTGTCAATCGCGAGGATGGTCGGGCATGTCACATACCTGAGTGACGAGACTCTGAGGAGGAAGTTTGGGAGAAGGGCCAAGGAAGGCGTTTGTGCGAACGGCGGGTCCTTCTTCAGGGAACCGTACTTCGAGATTGAAAGCTATCTCAGACACAAGGGCAACGCTTTCACGAAGCGATTCGATGCGAACTCGTACCTCTATATCACGAGGGCGATTGATTTGTTCGACCTCGCACCCGGCTGTGATTTGCTTGAGCCTGCATTCAGAGGATGCAAGTCCCGGTTCCTCGTGCTATCCTTCTCATCGGACTGGCTCTATCCCCCCTATCAATCCCAGGAGCTCGTCAAAGCGATTCAAGCGAACGGGCTCGCAGCAGAGTACCGCATGATCGAGTCAAGCTATGGACATGATGCATTCCTTCTAGAAGCGGACAAGATCGAGGATACCATATCCAGGTTCCTCATAACAGACAGCAGGAAGAAGTACTACGAAGTGGACAAAGGATATCCGATTTCCTGATGTTGCTCCTGCGTCGTAGTCGTTGCCCCAGAAAGCTATTTAATGGCCATCTTCATTGAGCCAATCCAAGTCCGCCAAGGGCCGATAGATCAGTGGAAGATCGCCTGCTTTGCAAGCAGGAGGTCAGGGGTTCAAATCCCCTTCGGTCCACCATGATTCTCGTGGAATTCCATAGGGAAGAAGAATGGGATCTAGGTCCGACCTCACTTCCCCGTTGACTGAAATCGAGTCTCAACCTCCTGGCCTGTCAGGCGTTCAAATCCATTTGGAGAGTACCCAATAGATATGGCTGGGGATCGCTGGGGGAGCGTCGGTGCGGCCGACGCTAGGGCGAGATGCCTTTGGCATTGCATCTCAATATGGCTTCTTCAAACTGACTGCGAGAAGGCACTGCGCCGCTTGTTCTCAGAGAGGTGCGTGGCAGCCGATACACTTCTCTGCGTCCAAGGAGTTCATACTCCCGCAATACTTGCACTCGATTTTCTCGGAGGCCTCTTCACGGAACTCCTCGACCTTCTTTGAGTATCGCCTCAGGGTCACGAACCTCGCGATTAGCATCAAGGCACCTGCTGCAATCAGTACAGCGCAGACCAGTAAGAAGCCAATCGACTGGATGAAGTAGGCTGGTATGAGAAGGAAGAACCCGAAGAACCAAGCCATGATGGCGAGCATCAGTAGCATCATCGATCTTGTCTCGGTCCTGGACCCGCTCGGGGGTTCGATTGGCTCGAGTCCCTCCTCCTTGATGGGCCTTCCGCATGACATGCAGAAGACTGAATTGTCTGGTATCTCGGATTTGCACCCTGGGCACTTCAAGGGATCATCTGTGCGAATATGGAACTCCGGGGTTTAAGACCCTTTTCGAGTTCTTATCAGGCGTGATAACGTGATCCATGTGAGGAAGGGCATTTCTCTCCCGCTTGTTGTGTGTTCTTATATCATGAGATAATCAACCCGCTCATCTGGGAGTAATTTGCACCAACCTAGTACTGCAGTGATTCTCAGAGACTGAATGAAAGGGTTTGTGAGGGGCCATCAACCCCTCGGTTCCGTTGCTCTTCCCAGGACGCCATTCTGGAAGGTCTGTGAACGCGTCCTCGACGTAATCAACGCCCGGTCCAGACAGGGGCTGTCCATGCGGTCACGCCCTCCTCCCCTGAGAGATTCGATGCAGTGGTAACTCTCACATAGAAGTAGTGGGCGCTGTCCGAAGTAAGCGTGGTCGTCCATTCGACGGTTGCGCTGTTGAAGCTCTTGCTCGCAACGACCGTTCCACCGTCGGATACTATCTCGACAAGCTTGATCGCGTCAGCCTTGCCATCGGGATCCGAGATCCGAACCGAGACTGTGTATGCGCTCGCGGGCGACAGAACAGACCCCATGACCGCTCCATTGAGCGTATATTGGATCTGCAGGTTCTTGTCGAGCGTCGCGTAGCCCCGGCAGGCGTTCATGGCAGCGTACAGGTTGTTCGGTGTGAGGCTCGGCGCAAGAAGCACTGTCCTCATCTCGTTTCCCGCGATCCAGTCGGGATTGTGCGTGTCCGAGTTAGCAGAGGGCATCACGTGCCAGCCTGCGTCCAGGGCCATGATATAGCTGTCCTCGTAGACCTCATCGTTGTAAGCCTCGATTAAGCCCATGCCAATGTCCCTTGTCGGAGTGTAGTAGTCGAAGTCGAAGAAGTTCGACAACGGCGATGACCACGTTGACGGGTGATTCCACTGACCAAGCGCACCAGTTTGCGCCAGCCAGTCATAGAGCGACGGCAGGGCTTTATGGATGCTCTCTTGTAGGCCGTTATTGTAACCATGCCCGCCAGGGTTCCCGTCATCGTCGTAAATCTCGGTGGTGTTGTACACGTTAACCTCTCCCGCCCAGGGCAACCACAACTCATAGCCTGCCATTGCGACGAAGTCCTTCGAGGTAAGGGACTTGGCCGCAAGGAGTGTGTCAGCCCATAGCTCCGGCGTCAGCATGATCTGACCGTACGGGTAGTGAACATGATCAGTTGTTGCCATGAAGTCCGCGCCGGCGTTCTTTGCGGCTGCGAACGCATCCCAGGGCGTAGCCTGTCCGTCTGAGTATGAAGTGTGAGAATGAAGGTCTCCGAAGTACAGGTTGTAGGCTGTCGTTCTCACGTGGCTTCCTGCAGAACTTGCGTTCCCGCAGGAGAATGGCACAATCATAACTGCGACCGCCACGACGAATAGGGCGGCCTGCATTGTCCGCTTGAACATGTTGTTTCCCTCCCCCTAGCTCAAAGGCTACCGGCGTCCTGTATGGCTGAAGAGATACTAAGAACCTTCTTGCTTTCGGACGCAAGATAAGGCGCGTGATCTTTCATCCAGTAGTTATCGAGGAATAGCCTGTCTACGATCATCTGAGACGAATTGAAAGTGGTTTGTGGGGGCTACGAACCCCTCGTTTATGATACTCTTCCCGAGATGCCATTCTGGAAGGTTGATGTATCTCTTTCAGCCGAGCCCGTCGAAAAAGCGAATCAGAATCCCTTTCGGTCCACTTCGATTGTCTTGTACAGGGAAGGTTCCCGCTATCTCTGCTCGAGTATCTTGATGAGATGCCATCCGAACTGGGTCTTCACGGGTCCGACGGTCGCACCCTTCTCGCCATTGAAGGCGGCTTCCTCGAACTCCTTCACCATCTGTCCTCTGCCAAACCAGCCGAGGTCCCCGCCTTTCTTGCCTGATGGGCAGTCCGAGTGCTTCTTCGCGAGATCTCCGAAGCTTTCTCCTGCATTCACCTTCGTGAGGAGCTCCTTCGCCTTGTCCTCACCCTTCACAAGGATGTGAGCTGCGTGAACCTGTTTTGCCATGAATCGAGGAAAGCGATAGCGGAATAATAAACTTCTTGAACGAACACTTTGTGATTAAGGCTAGGCTCGTCGTGGAAGGTAAAGGAACATCTACGTGTTCGACTCTGCGTCAATCATGGACGAATGGACATATCTCGCCTTTCTCGCAGGAGCCCTCACCTCGACTGGATACCTTCCTCAGATTGCCAAGGGTTTGAAGACTAGGCGGTTGGAGGACGTATCTCTCCTCATGCCAGCGGTGCTCGGCTTCGGAATGGTCCTTTGGCTAATCTACGGGCTTGTTCGTGAGGATCCGGCGATAATATTGGCTAATGTCGTTGGCTCCACGCTCACAGCGGTCTTAGTGCTCATGAAATTGGTCTTCGATGGAAGAGTCAAGGCGACGGTCTAGAATCGCAAGACCATAGACCCTATGCCACGACCTATCGGATCAAGTTCCAGAGTCGGTCCAGATCCTGCTCGGAGATGGTTCCATGAGCTCTGCCTTTCTCAGCTCCGTCGAGGTAGGCAGCAACAGTCGGGATCTCGTCGATGGCCCACTCCCTCCATTCTCTTCCTCCTCGTCGTACCTCAACCTTGAATATGGGGCCTGTCTTGGCCTTGTTCCAGGTATCCCAAGTCGGCTTGAACGCCATGCAATCGTCACACCAGTTCCCGGTGAACAGCACGAGAGCCACCTGGCCATCCTTCGCGACGATGCTTCTCAGCTTCTCGAAGTTGACCTCCTCAGACATGGATATCAAGTGCCCTCGAGGACAAGATGCGATTCACGCTAGTTCAATCTTCGTCCGGATGGTGAGCTGCTGTCGTTGGCTGACAGTTACTCGCGAAGCTTGCAGCGTGGCTGGACTGTGGAAAACGGCGGCAGGATCATAGTGGATCAAGAGAACTGCTGCCTAGCCCTTCATCACAACCGCTCCGATCTTCCGTGCGATATCCTTCGACGCTTCATCCGCCGGGACGATATCGATCTCCTCCGGACCAGCAGCTCCGAGGCCAAGTTCGACCGCTCTTCTGATCTGGTCCTGCTTGAACACTGGTTTGCCATCGATCTTGCGCGTGCTGCCGTGCATCTTCAGTGTGGCAACTCCGACGGCGTCCAAGGCAACTCTGTCCGTTGCTGCGAATGTCAGATCAGCTTTCCATCTTGATCCGGACATCGGCCCACCGGTGTAGAACGCCTCTACTCCGTCCATAACCAGCAGAACAGGCTTGTAGGGGTAGTTCATCTCGGCGATCATGTTCCTCTGGTTGATGACCGAAGTGTGCAGCTCAGTCATGTTCCTTCTGTGGACCATCCCGGTCGTCAACTTCAGAGACATCGTGAAATGCCCTCCGTACTGGTGTGTCTTCATGCAGCATAGACCTATGACGGCATCCGCTTCGAGAACCGGCTTGGCGAACCAGAATCCGTTCATCCAATGGCTCCCCGGTGGTTTCACCTTCACGTAGTTGCTCTTCGGCATCTCGTCGAACACTAGGCACTCGAATCCCAGCTCCTCCGCCAATGCAAAAACACCCTTTTCCTGAAAGACCTTGCTTGTCTTCTCGGGGCCGCTTCTGTCTCCCACGACTATCTTCTTCGGCGCCTGCTCCTTGATCAGTTGAATCATCGTTCTGAGTGTGTCGATGTGAGTTGACCCAGGTGCCGGGTCGGCAGTATTGAAGTTCGGCTTGACGAGGACTGTCTTCCCTCTTAGGTCCGGCATTCCCAGGGTCCCGACCGCTCTACTAGTCCCTCTCGCTCTGTCGGGGTCAAGAGCGATGACGACTTTCGATTTGGGCATGTGACATGGTCTCCTTTGGCAATGACTCTGAGTGAATGGTCTGCCATTACCTTTTCGCAGAAATAACGCTGAGAGCTAGATCGACAGCCTTCTTGGGGTTGTCAACCTCGATCAGGTCCGGAATCGCTCTGGTATGTGCCTTCTCCAGCTTCCAAGTGCGCAGGCCGATGACGGTCTTCCCCAATTTCAGAGCATGAGCGATTTCCGAGAGCGTCCCGAACTCCCCTCCGACCGCGATGACAACATCGGCTGTCTTCACGAGCATGACATTCCTACCCATCCCCATACCAGTGACAATGGGTATCTGGACATACGGGTTTGCGTCGTCTCTGCTGTCAGATGGTATTATCCCGATGGTGAGGCCACCCTCCTTTCTCGCGCCTTTGCACACGGCCTCCATGACACCAGTGAGACCGCCACACACGACTGCCGCCCCTCGCTTGGCGATCTCCGAGCCGACCTCCTCCGCCAACGCAAGAATGTCGGAATCGGCCTTGCTGGAGCCTATTACACCCACTATCTTGAAGCCCACGGAGGGGTCTTAGCGCGCTTCTGGTTCATAAACGCAATCCAGCCTGATTGTCGTTAATCGGGTTTTCCATCAATATCTTTATTAACTCTCATAATTGATATTAGTCGACCAAAATCGGAGGAACCCCCCGATGCCAGACATTAGAGAGAGAGTTGAAGAGGACAAAGGAATTCTGAAAAAGATACAGAGCTTCATCCCCGGCTTCCGAGGATACAGAAGAAAGGAAGACCTCAGGGACGCTGACCGGATGCTCCGCATGCAGCTGGCCGACAGGCTGGGTCTGCAGAGGAGGGGGCTCGAGGAGTGCAGAGGGATGCTCGTGCAGAGCTACGGCTCCAAGGAACTCGACATAATCGGCGGCTTGATCAACCAGTTCAAGAAGGTCGAGGGCGTCGTGACACACGCAGAGATGGGTTACTCAGGCATAGCTGCTGACATCCAGATCAAAGAGGACGAGCTCGACCAGCTCTACGAGTTCGACGCTAGCATGCTCGATCACATCGCGTCTATCTCGGCCAGCATCGATTCGCTCAAGAACTCGTTGATGGCAGCTGACGAGCAGACCAGTTACAAGGACCTGATGAACATCAAGGCGAGAGCCAACGCATTCGAGGATCAGTTCAACAGAAGGATGAACGTAATCCAGGGGACGGAGGTGTGATAGATGAGCCTAATTGGTGCTGAGACATTCAAATGGGAAGACGCCGACAAGCGCCAGAACATAATGTTCAGGATGCCCAGGAACATCAAGTTCAACGACAACATCGTTGTGAGAGAGGACGAGACTGCAGTCTTCTTCAGAGACGGCAAAGCGTTGGCCTACCTTGACAGGCCCGACAGATACGCGCTTACTTCGCTGAACGCGCCCATCGTCGGCGCGATCGTCAAGTTCCTATCAGGAGTGCAACAGCAAGCCGAGGTCATCTACCTCCAGAAGAGAGTGCTCGATGGCAAATTCGGAAGCAAGCAGCCATACCAGTTCAGAGACAAGGATTTCGGCATGGTCAACTTGCGTGTATTCGGCGAGTTCAGGTACAAGGTCACCTCTCCGGAGAACTTCGTCAACCAGTTCGTCGGCACATTCAACTTCGCCACGAGCGCGGAGGTCGAGGACAGGATCAAGGAACAGGTTGTCATCCTGATCTACGATTCTCTAGGGGACATGAAGCAGCAAGGCATGGGCGTCGCTGACATCGCATCGAACCTGACGAACATCGAGCAGGTCGTGCTATCAAGGGTGAAGGATCACTTCGACTTGTATGGCATAACGATCGACAAGTTGTCCGGACTCTACATCTCGTTGCCCGAGGAGGTCCAGAAGGCAGTGGACCAGAAGTCGTCCATGACGATCCTGGGCGCGAACTACATGCAGTACCAGACGGGACAGGCCATGAGGGAGGCGGCCACGAACCCGTCCGGCGGAATCGCAGGAGCAGGAGTCGGTTTGGGCGCTGGATTGGGCATGGGATGGACCATGGTGGACGCCATGAAGTCAGGCCAGCCTGGTGCTGCACAACCTGCCCAGGCGCAAGCAGCCCCTCAGGTGCTTTGCCCGAAGTGTGGTGTCGCGAACTTGCAGACGGCGAAGTTCTGTGCTTCGTGTGGCGTGAAGATGGGCCCTGCAACGGTGCCCTGCCCGAAGTGCAACGCTCAGGTGCCCGAGGGCACCAAGTTCTGCCCGGAATGCGGCACTGCGGTTGCTGCTACAAAGAAGTGCGCGGGCTGTGGCGTTGACGCTCCAGCATCATCGAAGTTCTGCCCAGGATGCGGAAAGGCGCTCTAGTCAGAACCAGCTTAGGAGGAAAGAAACCAGTCTTCAGGAGTTGAGGTAGCTTGGCATCGATTAAGTGTCCGAAATGTGGAGCCCCCGTGCCATTCGACACGGGCGTCAAGTTCGTGAAATGTCCGTACTGCGCATCGCAGGTCTACATCGACCGGTCGGGGGCTGGATTCTATTACGCCTTGCCCTACATGGTGAAGGAGAATGACGCCATCGGGATGTTCAAGCGATGGGCTGCGGGCTCGACAAAGGCGAAAGACCTGGACAAGCTGGCTCAGGTTGCGGGAGTGAAGCGCCAGTACTTCCCCGTGTACATGTTCAAGAGGGATTTGAATGGCGTGGAGCAGGTGTTCATAGAGACTGCGGGTTCCACCACATTGCCTGGACTACACAGCCTCAAGGTGCCAGCTGGTGATCTCAAGATATTCGACCCGTCATTCGACACGCAGGGGGCCGAGCTCGTGAAGCCAGATATCGAGATGCTCTCGTACCTCAACACTCTCCCGGGAAAACCAAAGGAGCAAGCGCTTGTCTATTTCCCGATATGGAAGATCGACTACGTTTTCAACCAGAAGAAGTACGAGGTTGTTCTTGACGGGTCATCGGGCGAGGTCTTCTCAGCCGAGTTTCCGATGAGGAGCTCCACAGTATATGTCATTGTGGCTGCCGTTGGCTTCTTGGCAATCGCTGCAGAGGGACTTGTCGCCACGTCGTCAATGTTGTTGGCCGCCGCATTGATTGCAGTGACGGTGGTCGCGGTGTTTGGCGCAGCGTTGTTCGTCGCGAGGAGGATGTGATCATGCCTGACATTTCCGTTGGAATCAACTGCCCGACTTGCGGTGGTGCGATCTCTGTGCCAGAGGGCGAGAATGTAGTGATGTGCCAATACTGCAGCTCCACGCTCTTCGTGGAAGGCGACCAGGGCGTGACCACAATCGCTTTCAAGAACAAGGCCATGAAGGACGCGGCCGTTGCGTCCACACAATCCTGGTGGAGAAAGGGTTTCAAGGCCAGAGACCTGAGGAATGTCGGCAAGATCGTTGAGACATACCCGATCTATCTGCCGTTCTGGAAAACGACTACAAGGGTGGCCGGTTGGATATGCGGCTACGAGGAGAGGAGACACACAGATCAGAAGGGCAACACAACGGTTGAGAAGATCCCCAAGGAGGTCATGGTCCTCCAGGACTACGTATTCTCAGAGATAGCCTGCGACCCGGGCGACCTGGGCATCAGAACCATGAGGAACCTCGTGGGGGAGACAAGCTTCGCAGATTTCGAGATGATACCAACCTTCGAGGCGACCACGAGCAAGGATGACGCCGTGACTCGTGCGAAGAACGATTCTCTCGCAAAAGCCAGGGCGGGTGCGCATGTGCCTCATGTGACGTTCGAGAAACTGCACGTGTTTCCGAAAATACTCACCATGATCTACTACCCGGTCTGGGTCGTGAGATACAACTACCGGGACCGGATGTACATGGACACCGTCGACGGAGTGACGGGTCAGATATTGTCCGGGAGAGCTCCGGGCGATCCGCTGTTCCAGAGCCTTGCGATGACTGGAGGTGCTGTCGCTGGAGGTCTTGTAGCAGCGGGGGGCATCGTCTACTCGGGAGCATCGTACGCAAATGATTCGCGAATAGCTCTTGTTGGCGTGGCAGTCGGGGCGGTGATTCTTTTCCTCGCGTACAGATTCTTTAGGCATGGATCTGAGAGGGTCGAGGGCGAGTTCAAGGAGAAGAAGACATCACTCGGAGGCGCTCTCAAACAGGTCCAGGGTCTGTCCAAGCAGCTGGAGGGATTGAGATGAAGGTAATCCAGGTCAAGTGTCCGCAATGCAACAGCCCGATCCAGATGAAGCAGAAGGACAGAGTGTTCTTCTGCACGCAGTGCAGCACGATGCATGTTCGGGAGGGCGGGATTGAGAAGCTCGACTATGAGATCGCGGAATTCAACCCGAACACTCAGGGCGAGAGGACGTACATGCCCTTCTGGAGGGTCTATGCCACATTCATTGTGCGGTCCAAGAACGTCGAAGGAGGGACATTCTTCAAACTCGCGTCGATGTTGAAGGGCGGGAGCGACAGCGGCAACGTTTTCATCTACGTCCCTGCAGCAGAGCTCGACACTGCCAATTTCAGAAGGATCGCAGTCCAGTTCACGAGCAACCCTCCGAGATATCCGACCAGGCTCAACTTCGGAAATGCGTCTCGACTGCCAGCTGTGATATCAAAGCAGGAGGCGGCTGAACTGGCCGACTTCGTGGTCGTCACGATGGAGGCTGAGCAGCCGGGAGTTCTTCAGAGGCTTGACTATACTCTCACAGTGAACGACACGAAACTGGTCTACTTGCCATTCGTGCGAGCAGCTCAAGGGCTCATGCCCGCTCTCTAGCTGAAACGACAAGAAACTCATTCCGCGTTTCTTTCTTTTCTCCTTGAGAGGAAGTCCTGGACTATCTTCCCGTGGTCGAAGGCGAACTTCGGGAGCTTGTCGAGAGGGACCCACTCAGCATCCTTCGCGTCATCGCCTGCCTTCAGCATTCCGCCGACCGGTTCGAGGTGATAGACCGCCGTAACGAAGTGTCCTCTCGGGTCTCTGTCCGGCGAGGAATAGATGCCGACCAGCTCAACGACCTTGGTCTTGACTCCTGTCTCCTCGAGAACCTCTCTGACAGCGCATTCCTCGAGTCTCTCCCCGTAGTTGAGGAATCCTCCCGGCAAAGCGTACGAACCTTTGAACGGCTCCTTTCCTCGCTTGATGAGGACAATCTCATTGCCCTTCAGGACGATCCCGTCTGCCGTGACTGATGGCTTTCTCCATCCGTTCTCGAACTGGCTTTGCAGGGATGCGGCTTTGTTCTCGTATTCTCGCAGGATTTCCTCCCCGAACGGCGTGAGGGAGGTAACCCCGCCCTCCCGTCCTCCTCGGACGGAATGGACAACATCTCCACCAGCGTTCTGCGAGATCCTGTGTACGATTCCCCACGCATGCCTGTAGGACATGCCCATCTCCTTCGCAGCTTTCGAGAGAGAGCCCATGTCCTTGACCTTTCGGAGAAGCTTCGCTCTGCCGTCGCTTACGATGAACCTGCCGTCTCGCTCGAGCCACATCTTCAGTTTAAGGTCGTACATCTGGTCCCCCCATCCGCGCTCAGCGAAGCATGGGGATCTTCACCTTCTCTCTCTTCGCGATTCTTATGGCTTCCGGGTACCCGGCATCAGCGTGCCTGATTATCCCCATTCCAGGGTCGGTCGTCAGCACCCGTTGGATCTTCTCCTCAGCCTCCTTCGTGCCATCAGCTACCACAAGCAGCCCAGCGTGAGTGGAGTAGCCGATGCCAACACCTCCGCCGTTGTGAATGGCCACGAGGTCAGCGCCTGCTGCCGAGTTGAGGAGTGCGTTCAACATTGGCCAATCGGCGATTGCATCGCTGCCGTCCCTCATGTCCTCGGTCTCTCTGTTGGGAGATGCGACAGAACCACAATCCAGGTGATCTCTTGTAATCACAATCGGAGCCTTCAGCTCCTTCTCGGCAACCATTCTGTTGATCAGCTTCCCGAACCTTGCGCGTTCTCCGTAGCCGAGCCAACAAACTCTGGCAGGGAGACCCTCGAAGGGCACCTTCTTCTCGGCCAGCTTGATCCAGTTGACCAGCCGCTTGTTCTCCTTGAACTCTCTCATGACAACCTTGTCTGTCTTGAGAATGTCCTTAGGATCTCCGGACAACGCCACCCATCTGAAAGGTCCTCTGCCCTCGCAGAACATCGGCCGAATGTAGAGAGGAACGAACCCCTTGAAGGCGAACGAATGGCTGACCCCGGCCTTCTGCGCCTGGCCGCGGATATTATTCCCGTAATCGAATACAATTGAACCTTTCTTCATGAACGCTAGCATCGCCCTTACATGGATGGCGATACTATCCATGGCGCGTCGACGGTAGTCGTCCGGATCCGCCGTCCTCAATCTCGCGGCTTCCTCCATGCTCAGTCCTTTCGGGATGTATCCTCCGAGCTCATCATGTGCGGAAGTTTGGTCTGTCACGACGTCAGGGATGACCCCCATCTCGAGTAACAATGGGTGCGTTTCCGCGCAGTTGCCCAGCAGACCTATTGAGAGCGCTTTCCCACGCCTCTTCGCATCGAGAGCCATTTTGACTGCTTCGTCGATGTCCTTCACCTTCGTATCGCAGTATTTCATCTTCACGCGACGGTCAATTCTCTTCTCATCGCATTCAACTGCTATGCACACTCCTTCGTTCATTGTCACAGCAAGCGGTTGCGCTCCGCCCATGCCTCCAAGTCCGCCGGTCAAAACGAGCCTACCTTTCAGAGAGCCTCCAAAGCTCTGTCTTGCGCATTCTGCGAATGTCTCGAAGGTTCCCTGCAGTATTCCCTGGGTGCCGATGTACGCCCACCCACCTGCAGTCATCTGGCCATACATGATGAGGCCCTTTGCCTCAAGTTCGTGGAAGACCTCCCAAGTGGACCATCGTGGAACCAGATGCGAGTTGGCTATGAGCACTCTGGGTGCGAGCTCTGTTGTCTTGAAGACTCCAACGGGCTTGCCTGATTGTATGAGCAGGGTTTCGTCATCCTCCAACTCCTCTAGGGATTTGACGATTGCATTGTAGCAGTCCCAGTTGCGGGCAGCTTTGCCCGTGCCACCGTAGATGATGAGTTCCTCAGGCTTCTCCGCGTTCTCCAGGTTGTTCTGCAGCATCCTGAGGATCGCCTCCTGCCTCCAACCTTTGCAGACAAGCTTGGTCCCTCGTCTTGCCGTGATCCTCTTCATGGGCTTCAGTATCGACAGAAATCTATTGCGATAATAGGCTTTTGGCCACTGTCCCAAGGGAGGCTTTATCACAGGGTTCGCCTCATGACCTTCGAAACTATGTACGATATTCCCACGGTACTCACCGCGGATGAGATACTGGACAAGGCGTTCAAGCGCGCTTCGAAGGTCGATTTCGAAGGGCGGACACGGATTGAGACCGTCAGGGAGATCAACATCGGGAAGTTGAAGTCGGTCAGCGACACGATCGCCAGCACGATGGGCAAGTACGTGAAGGCATTCCCAAGCATCGACCGAGAGAACCCATTCTACGCTGAGTTGATAAATGTCACAATCGGCAGGGACAAGCTCAAGAAGTCGCTTGGCGCAATGGATTGGTGTAGAGGAACCGTTGCGAGAGTTGCCAAAGTCGCCATGAGGGATATTGCATTCGCGAGACACATCAGTCGGATTGACGAGATACGCAGGTCAGCCTACGGGCGCATCTCATCATTGGTGAAACAGGTGGACAAGGAACTTACATTCCTCGCGAATGCGAGACACGTGATGAAGAAGTATCCAGCGGTGAATCCCGATGATCCGACCATCGTGGTTGCGGGCTCTCCGAACGTCGGCAAGAGTCAGCTCGTTTTGAGGATATCGACTGCGAAGCCGAGGGTTGCGGTCTATCCCTTCACCACCCAGGAGATATCAGTCGGCACATTTGAGAAGAAGTATTTCAGATACCAGGTCATAGACACACCGGGTCTTCTCGATAGGGAGCTGAGCGAGAGAAACCCAATGGAGCTCAGGGGCATTCTTGCGCTGAAACATCTTGCAGACGTCGTGCTGTTCATGTTCGATCCCACCGAGTCATGCGGCTATGCCATGGCCCAGCAGGAGCATCTGCTCGAGACTATCAAGAAGGAATTCTCCTCGGTCCCCATCGTCGAGGTGGAGAACAAATCGGACATGACCAAGACTAAGAGCGGCAGGATCAAGATATCAGCTGAGACGGGAGCCGGCATTCAGAAGCTTGTCGACCATCTAGTGGTGCTTCTGAGGTCCCAGCAACCCTTATAATCGCGAGCCCCGATTATCTCGTGGGATCGCACATCTTTGGGGACGCGCGGCGGGATGGGACTGTTCTCCGCGGTTCAGCCTTCGGGGGAGCATGAAATCAGTTGTGTGCAGCGAATCGATGGAAGAGTACTTCTCGACACTTCAGCGCGAGGTCGACATCTGTTACGATGTCGCGAAGAGAGCCAGAATGAAAGGTTTCGATCCTGAGTTGACTGTAGAGATCCCTCAAGCCTCGGATTTGGCTGCTAGGGTAGAGAAACTCCTATTCGAGTGGGAAGTGGAAGGGGTGGCCTCTCGGATTCGGGAGTTGAGCCACGACCATGACCGCGAAGAGGTTTCGATACTGATTGCGAAGGAATATGCGAGGATGCCTGCGAAGTCGCGGGAGTTCGCCATAGAGAGGGCCGTCAGGGTAGGCCTCGCGGTGCTCACCGAGGGGATCCTGGTCGCTCCCCTCGAGGGGATTGCCAGTGCCACCATAAGCAAGAACTCGGATGGTTCAGAATACCTCACTGTCTACTTCGCAGGGCCTATCAGATCCGCTGGTGGAACTGGCCAGGCTATGAGTGTTCTCATCGCAGACATTGTGCGGCGTGAGCTCGGTTTGGCTAGATACCTCCCGACGAACGGGGAGGTGCAGAGATTCAAGGAGGAGATTCCGCTCTACAAATCGTGCCAGCATCTTCAGTATACGCCGACCAATGAAGAGATCGAACTGATGGCCAGGAACACTCCGATCTGCATAGATGGGGAGGGAACGGAAGATACCGAGATATCCGGGTTCCGGGACCTCCCAAGAGTGGGCACGAACCGTGTTAGGGGTGGCGCCTGCCTGGTCATTGCGGAAGGTCTCTGCCTGAAGGCTCCGAAAGTTCAGAAGCATGTCAAGAGGTTGGGAATCGACGGTTGGGAGTTCATCGACCAGTTCCTCAGCCTGAAGAAGAAAGGAGTCGAAGACGGAGGAGCCGAGATTGCTCCCAGCAGCAAATTCCTCAAGGACATGCTTGCTGGAAGGCCGGTTCTCTCTTACCCATCGAGGGTGGGAGGCTTCAGACTTCGATATGGAAGGACGAGAGCGACTGGGCTGGCTGCACTCGCGATGAGCCCGGCCACGATGTTGTTGCTCGGCGAATTCGTAGCGATAGGAACACAAGTGAAGGTGGAACGGCCAGGAAAGGCTGGCGCAATCACCCCTTGCGACACGATCGAAGGTCCGATTGCATTGCTTGACAACGGAGATCTTGTCCAGGCAAACACTCTCGAAGAAGCCAAGGCTATCCAGGGACGGCTCAAGGAGATAGTCGATGTCGGGGAACTCCTCGTGCCATACGGTGAGTTCGTTGAGAACAATCATCTGTTGATGCCGGGTGGATACTGCTCGGAATGGCATAGGGAAGAAATCGTTGAGAAGTGTGACAGCCTCCCAGCGGATTGGGAGCACCCCACCTTCGAGGAAGCAGTCAAGTTTTCCGTCGAGCACGGCGTTCCACTCCATCCTGACTTCAACCTCTTTTGGTCGGACATGAGTGTCGAGGACATATTGGCTGTTCGCGAGCATGTGATGCGGACGGGGAGCATCAAGGGCGGTGCGCTTCTTGTTGCCAACGAAAAGAATGCCAAGTTGCTGCTCGAGAGACTCGGAGCTCTACACACAGTGGCAGGCGAGGCTCTCTTGATAGAGAAATCCTCGAAACCGTTACTCTTGGGGCTGGGTCTAGCGATCGAAGGCAAGAACGTGACGCCAAAGACGATACCAATCCCCAAAGCCACAAAGTCACTCGAACTCGTCTCTGCCTTGGCAGGCATTGAGGTGCGGGCTAGAGCGGTCACGAGGATTGGTGCGAGAGTCGCAAGACCCGAGAAGGCGCGAGAGAGGAGAATGAAACCGCCACCTCATGGCCTTTTCCCAGTGGGTATCAGCGGCGGTCCGCAGAGGAGTGTCAACCTCGCAGCTGATGCTGGTGAGATCAAGGTCGA